>Ga0207660_10000031_pt1 | contig 66315 bp, 55 predicted proteins | sample KBSC73BmetaG_FD_184335 | JGI IMG/M metagenome (GOLD analysis project Ga0207660, IMG submission 184335) | Corn rhizosphere microbial communities from Kellogg Biological Station, Michigan, USA - KBS C7-3B metaG (SPAdes) (version 2) | ecosystem: Host-associated > Plants > Roots > Rhizosphere ... | reverse complement strand
GCGAAGCCCCGCTCCTCGAAGAGGAACTCCCGCAGGCGGTGCAGCCGGCGCAGCTCGTCGGGGCCGTGGCGATCGGGATCCGACGCCTCCGCGAGGTCGTCGAGGCGGGCGAGCTGCTTGTCCACCTCGAGGCCCGGCTGCTCCGCGGCCGCGATCAGGAGCGCGGCGCGGGCGAGCGGGATGTCGGCGTCGGGACGGCTGACCGCGATGACGAACTCGGCCAGCGTGTGATCCGGGTCCATCAACACCCGGGGGCGTGGTGGATGCCGGCGGTCCGGAGCGCGGCGCCCTGCAGCTCCTCGGCCAGGGCCAGCGTGCGGGCCGCGGCGCGGCCGGCGGCCTCCTGGGCCTCGGGGCCGGCGGCCAGCCGCAGGAGCAGCGAACGGCCGAGCTGGTGGTGGAAGCGCTCGTCCGGCTCGATGATGTCGCGGTAGAGGGTCGCGGTCGTGCGATCCCCCGCCCGGTCGCAGAACTCGATGAACTGGCGGTTCTTCACCACCGCGATGGCCTCGCGAGTGAACTGGCCCGCGGCCACCCGCTCCACCGTGCTCGGCAGCGAGTCGAGGTACTTGAAGAGCGGTCCGAACCCCTGGGCGAGCGGGTCGAGCGCGCGGGCGTCGACGCCCAGCTCGCCCAGCCGGTCGGCGATCATGCGGTAGTGCTTGGCCTCGTCGCCGGCCTGCCGCGCGAAGGCCATCTTCACCTCGACGTCGTCGGTGACCACGAGCCAGCGGGCCGCGATCTCGGTGGCCTCGATCTCGTTCTTGAGCGCGACCTTCAACAGGTTGGTGACGTTGAGCGCCCCGCTCACCTCGGGCTTGAGGGTGGCCTCGGGCTCGAGCCGGCGCAGCACCGCCTGGTTCTTCTCGTCCAGCGCGGCGACGAACTCGGCCGCGGTCACGCCGCGAGCCCGTGCTGCAGGAGCGCGGGCAGCTCCTGGGTCAGGGTTTCCTTGGTCACCACCCGGCGGCAGCGCGCGTGGAGGGGCTGGGTGGCGCGGGCCAGGGCGTGGGTGGTGAAGCCCACCACCGGGACGTCGGGGGCGGATGCGAGCGCCGCGAAGAGCGCGTCGTAGTCCCAGCCGCTGGTGGTGAGATCGAGGATCACCAGCGAGGGCGGCTCGGCGCCGCCGAGGGCCGCGGTGATCTCCTCCGGGGTGCGCGCGAACACGAGCGAGGTGCCGGCGAGGCGCGCGGTCTCGCGGATGCGGGCCACGAAGAACAGGTCACGGACGACGGCGACGGCCTTCATCCGGCGGGAGCCTAGTCGTCCTGCTCCTGGTTGCCGAGCCAGTAGCGGTTCCACTCGGCGAGATGCGTGAGGGTGGAGAGGTCGCGCATCCGATCGAGGTAGACGCGCCCGTGCAGGTGGTCGGTCTCGTGCTGGATGACGCGGGCAAAGAACTCCTTGGCCACCACGTCGACGTGATTGCCCTCGCGATCGAGGGCCTCCAGCCGCACGCTGGTCGCCCGCGGGACGATGCCGCGCATGTCGGGCACCGACAGGCAGCCCTCCCAGCCGTCCTCGGTCTCCTCGGTGAGCGCGGTCACCACCGGGTTGATGAGCACGGTGAGCGGGATCGCGGGAGCGTCGGGATAGCGCGGGTTGCCGTGGACCTCGATCACGCAGATCTGCTGGAGCACGTGCACCTGCGGGGCGGCGAGCCCGGCCCCGTTGTACTCGCGCATGGTCTCGATCATGTCGTCGATCAGCCGCTGGGTCTCCGCGGAGCGTATCCGTCCGAGGGGGACGGGTGCGGCGAGCTGCCGGAGAACCGGATGTCCGAGACGCGCGACCTTTAGGATTGCCATCGGGGAGTCATTGTAACACCGTCCGATCAGGCGCGTCCGACGCCGGCCAGGACCGCGGGCCAGCGCGGATCCTCGAGGGAGGGCTGGAACGACGGGTAGAGCTGGGTGCGGTCGTAGAGGCCCCGGTACCGCTCGCGGATGCGGTCGCCGATCTCCTCGAAGGGCCCGCTCACCGCGAAGAGGTCGAGGGTCGCGTCGCTGATCAGGTCGGTCATCCCCTCCCAGTCGCCCGCGAGCGACCTGGCGTGCAGGCGCGGCACCAGATCCTCCAGGCCATGGGCCGCCAGCACCGGCTGGTAGGTGCGCGTGGACGCGTAGAAGGCGATCTGCTGCTTCACCCCGCGCGCATGCCGCTTCCGCTCCTCCGCGGAGTCGCCCAGCACCACCATCGTCGAGGCGCGGAAGGTGAAATCGGCCCGGGAGCGGCCCGCCCGGTTGAGCCCCTCCTGCACCGCGGGGTGCACGCACTCGCGGAGGTAGCGCTCGCTGTGGAAGGAGTGCACGTGGAGGCCGTCGGCGATCTCGCCCGCCACCCGGCACATCTGCGGGTTCACCCCGGCCAGGTAGACCGGGACCTGCGGGTGCTCGATCGGCCCCGGGTCGAAGAACGGCGTCATGAGGTCGAAGCGGTATGACTGGCCGCGGAAGTCGAGCGGGGCGCGCCGCTGCCAGGCGGTCCAGATCGCGCGGAGGGCGGCGACGACCTCCCGGAGCCGGGGCGCGGGCGCGCTCCACGGGACCGAGAAGCGGCGCTCGTTGTGCGCCTTCACCTGCGAGCCCAGCCCCAGCACGAAGCGCCCGCCGGAGGCCTTCTGCAGGTCCCAGGCGATGTGGGCCAGGATCATCGGGCTGCGGGCGAAGGCGATCGCGATGGCGGTGCCGAGCCCGACCCGACGGGTGGTCGCGGCCGCCACCGCCAGCGGCAGGAACGGGTCGTGCCGGGTCTCGGCCGACCAGACCGCGCCGAAGCCCATGTTCTCGGCGCGCCGGCAGTACTCCCCTACCGCCGGCAGGTCGAACGTCATCAGGCCGATGTCGAGGTTCACGATTGGCGTCCGAGCATGTTCTCACGATAGATCAGGGCGTTGCGGCGAAGTCCCGCAGGCCTGGCTCGAAGCAGCGCGCTGCCGCGGAAGACCGAGCGGACCTCCTCGTCCGCCATCCGGTCGATGGCGTCGGCACCGGGGTACGGCCCCTCCGGGCGGAACTCGGGATGGCCGCTCTCGGGGGCCTTGCGGTTCCAGGGGCAGACCGTCTGGCAGGCGTCGCAGCCGAACTGCCAGCCGGCCATGGCGGGCCGGAGCGCGGGGTCGATCTCGCCCCGGTGCTCGATGGTGAGGTACGAGATGCACCGGCGCGAGTCGAGCACGTAGGGCGCGACGAAGGCATCGGTCGGGCAGGCGTCGAGGCAGGCGCGGCAGGTGCCGCAGCGGTCGGGCAGCGGGGCGTCCATCGCCAGATCCGCCGTGGTCAGCAGCACACCGATGAAGAACCACGAGCCCAGCTCCGGGTGGAGCAGCATCGTGTTCTTGCCCACCCACCCGAGCCCCGCCCTCGCCGCGAGGTCGCGCTCCAGCAGAGGGCCGGTGTCGACGTAGCCCCGGCTCCGCGCGCCACCCGCCTCGGCCAGGTGCGCGGCCAGGCGCTCGAGGCGTGGGCCGATCACGTCGTGGTAGTCGCGGCCCCACGCGTAGCGCGCGACCGGCCGCCAGCTCTCCTCCGCGGGCTCGCCCTGGTAGTAGTTGAGCGCCACGCAGACCGCGGCCCGCACGCCCGGCAGGACGCGCGCGGGATCGAGCCGCTCCTCGATCCGGCGCTCCAGGTAGCCCATGGTGCCGGCGTGACCGGCCTCCACCCAGCGCCGGAGCGCGTCGCCGCGGGCGGGCGCGGGCGGCCCGACCGCGACCCGGTCGAAGCCCAGCTCGATGGCGAGAGCCTTCACCGACTGGGTGAGCGTGAGCGTCGCCAGGTCACTCATGTCCGCCGGGCCTTGATCAGCAGGTGGCTGCGGGTCAGGGTGCGGCCGCCGCCTTCGAGGAACGCGATGTAGCGGAACCAGCGGCCGTCGGTGCGCCAGCGGTCCTCGAGGCCGACCGCGGCGGCCAGGCCCTCCTCGACGGAGCCGAAGCGCTTCACGTGCTGCTCGACCTCGAGCGCCTCCACCGCGAAGCCCGCGTGCTCCAGCGCGCAGCGCATGCGTGATTCACCGTAGGCGAAGCGGGAGACGCGGCCCGTCTCCTTCCACTGGTCGACGTGGAAGGCCACCATGGCCAGGGCCCGGCCGCGAGGGAGCGCGGCGGCCGCGCGCTCCACGATGGCGTCGGAGGCGCAGAGATGCGCGGTGACGAGCTCCGGCCGCCAGCCCTCGTAGGAGGCGCTCTCCACGTCGGCCTCGTGGAACTCCACGTTGGCGAGGCCCGCCGCGGCCGCGTGCCGGCGCGCCTCCTCGAGCGCGGCGGTATCGCGGTCGAGCCCCACCACCGAGCGGGCGGCCGGCGCCATGGCCAGCGTGAGCCGGCCCGAGCCGCACCCCACGTCGAGGACGCGGAGCTCGCCGAGCGGCTCACGGGCGAGGAGGTCGAGGAAGCGGGGGCTGACGCCGGCGGCCTGGATCAGGCTCGGCACGCGGACGCTCGGGCTACTCCGCCTTGAAGTACTTGGCCTCGGGATGGTGGAACACCATGGCCGAGACGGAGGCCTCCGGGTCCATCATGAAGCCCTCGGTCAGGCCGAGGCCGATCTGCTCGGGGCCGAGCAGGTCGAACAGGATCCGCTGGTCGGCCAGGTTCGGGCACGCCGGGTAGCCGAAGGAGACCCGGATGCCGCGGTAGTGGGCCTTGAGCTTTTCCTGCAGGTCGAGGCCGGGCGGGTCCGGGAAGCCCCACTGGGTGCGCAGGCGCGCGTGGAGCATCTCCGCGAAGGCCTCCGCCGACTCGATGGCCAGAGCCTGGAGCGCGTGGGAGCGGAGGTACTGGCCCTCCTCCTTCCAGCGCTCGGACAGCTCGCGTACCCCGGCCCCGCAGGTCACCGCGAACAGCGCCACGTAGTCCTTCTCCCCGCTCCCCTGCGCGCGCACATAGTCGGAGAGGCAGAGCCGCTCACCCGCGGGCTGACGGGGGAAGCGGAAGCGCGCGACCTCGCGGCCGCCCTCGAACAGGATCAGGTCGTCGTCCGCCGCGGCGGCCTCGTAGAAGCGGTAGAGGCCGCTGGCGCGGATGATCCGCTGCTCGATGGCCATCCGCTCGAGGTCCTCCACCACCTGGTTGATCTCCAGCACCTTCGGATCGCGCTGCTCCAGCAGGCGCGCCACCGAGCCCTTCACCCCGAGGTGCTTGCCCAGGAGCATCTGGAGGTTCAGGTACGGGAACACGTGCGAGAGCGGCACGTCGCGCAGCACGTGGAGGTCGAGGTCGGACGGGACCGGCACCGGCACCGTGCGCGACACCGCGGGCCGGCTGCGCGGCACCGCGGGCGCCACCGGCGCGGCGGCCGCGGCCTCGTCGCCCGCCCGCATGGCCTCCTGCTCCGATCGCAGCTGCTCCACCAGCGCGTCGCGGGTGGTGGCGCTGAAGAGGCGGTTGGCCAGGTCGAGCCCGTCCATCGCGTCCTTGGCGTAGAGGGTGAGGCCGCCGTACTCCCGCGCGATGCGGGTCGCGGTGAACTTGCGGGTGAGCGCGGCGCCGCCCACGAAGAGCGGCACCTCGACCCCCGCCGCGCGCAGGTCCTGGGCGGTCACCACCATCTGCTGGGCCGACTTCACGAGCAGCCCGGAGAGGCCGATCGCGTCCGGCTTGTGGCTGTGGTACGCCGCGATAAGATCCTCGGGCGGCACCTTGATGCCGAGGTTCACGATCCGGTAGCCGTTGTTCTTCAGGATGATCTCGACCAGGTTCTTGCCGATGTCGTGGACGTCGCCCTTCACGGTGGCCAGCACGATGGTGCCGCGCGCCGCGGACTCGTCCTTGTCCATGAACTGCTCGAGATAGCTCACCCCAGCCTTCATGGCCTCCGCGGACTGGAGCACCTCGGCCACGATCAGCTGGTTGTCGTTGAAGAGCCGGCCGACCTCCTCCATCCCCCTCATGAGCGGCCCGTTGACGATCTCGAGCGCGCCCTGCTCCCGGAGCTTGAGCGCCAGGTCGTCGAGCAGGCCGTCCTTCGAGCCCTCCACGATGTAACGGGCCAGGCGGTCATCCAGGGGTAGGCGTACCGAGCTGTCCCGGGAGCTCCGGGTGCGGCCACGGAAGTGGGCCGCGAAGGCGGCCACCGGGTCGGTCCCGCGCCAGTGGATCAGGTCCTCGGCGAGGCGGCGCTCCTCCTCCGGGATCGAGGCGTAGCGCTCGAGCCGCTCGCTGTTCACGATCGCGTAGTCGAGGCCGGCCTTGGTGCACTCGTAGAGGAACACCGCGTTCAGCACCTCGCGGCCGGCGGTGGGCAGGCCGAACGACACGTTGGAGATGCCGAGGATGGTCTTGCAGCCGGGGAAGCGCGCCTTGATGGCGCGCACGCCCTCGATGGTCTCGACCGCGGAGCCGATGTAGTTGGCGTCGCCGGTGCCCACCGGGAACACCAGGGGGTCGAAGATCAGATCGCGCTCGGGCAGGCCGTACTTGCCGGTCAGGAGCGCGTGCGAGCGCTCTGCGATCGCGAGCTTGCGCTGGCGGGTCACCGCCATGCCCTGCTGCTTGTCCTCGTCGATGCAGCCCACGACCACCGCGCCGCCGTAGGTGCGCAGCAGCGGCACCACCCGCTCGAAGCGCTCCTCCCCGTCCTCCAGGTTGATCGAGTTGACGATCGCCTTGCCCTGGCACATGCGGAGCGCGAGCTCCAGCACCCGCGCGTCGGTGGAGTCGATCATGAGCGGGGCCTTGACTTTTCGAGAGAGGAACCCCATCAGGCGGTCCATGTCCGCGGACTCGTCGCGGTCCGGGTTGGCCAGGCAGACGTCGAGGACCTGGGCGCCGCCGCGCATCTGGGCCCGGCCGATCTCGGAGGCCTCCTCGAACTTCTCGTCGACGATGAGCTCCTTGAAGCGGCGCGAGCCGATGACGTTGGTGCGCTCGCCCACGATGACCGGGCGCACGTCGTCGGCCGGGTACACCGCCTCCACCCCGCTCACCGCGGGGGCCCGATCGCGGGCCGGCACGCGCGGGGCGCGGCCGGCGGTCAGCCGGGCCAGCTCACGGACGTGCGCGGGGGTGGTCCCGCAGCAGCCGCCCACCACGTTGACCCAGCCCTCGTCCACGAAGCGCCGCATCTTGAGCGCCAGGCTCTCCGCGGTCTCCTCGTAGTGGCCGTGCTCGTCGGGCAGCCCCGCGTTGGGGTAGACCGAGGTGAAGCAGGTGGCGAGCTGGGCCAGCGTCCGCAGGTGGTCGGTCATGAACTCGGGGCCGGTCGAGCAGTTGAGCCCCACCGAGAACGGCGCGAGGTGCTCGATGGACGTGTAGAAGGCGTCCACCGACTGTCCGGCCAGCATCGTGCCCATCGGCTCGACGGTGCCGCTGACCATCAGCGGCAGGCTCACCCCGGCCTCGTCCAGCGCCTGCTTCACCCCGATGGCGGCGGCCTTGACGTTCAGCGTGTCCTGGCAGGTCTCGAGCAGCAGCGCGTCCATCCCGCCCTCGATCAGAGCGCGCGCTTGCTGGTAATAGGCGTCGCGCACCTCGTCGAAGGTCACGTTCGCGGTCACCGTGATGGTGCGGGTGCCCGGGCCCATCGCACCGAGGGCGAAGCGGGGCCGCTCCGCCGTCGAGACGCGGTCGACCGTGGCCCGGCAGAGCCGAGCGGCGGCGAGCGTGATCTCGTGGCAGCGATCCGCCAGACCATATTCGGCGAGCACATAGGGGGCGCAGCCGAAGGTGTTGGTCGAGATCAGGTCGGCGCCGGCCTCGAGGTAGGCGGCGTGGATGTCGCTGACGACGTCGGGGCGCGTGAGGTTCAGGTTCTCGTTGCAGCCCTCGTACTGCGCGCCGCCGAAGTCGGCCGCGGAGAGACCGCGCGCCTGGATCATGGTGCCCATCGCACCGTCCAGGACGAGGATGCGCCGGCCGAGCTCCTCCGCCAGACGCGCGGACCGCGCGGGGAAATCACCGCTCCTGCTGGCACCCATGGCCGCGCCCATGCCTGGGATTGTAGCGCATGGGCGCCGCGGACCTCGTGCGGGTCGGCTCAGCCCCGGCGCTTCCGCCCACGGAGGTCCAGGGCGCCCGGGCGGGCGCGCGGGTCCTCGCCGCGGGGGAATATCTGCGCCTTCTGCACCTTCTGGGTGCCGGTGGTGGGCAGCGTTTCGACGAAGAGCACCCAGCCCGGGGCCTTGAAGTAGGCCAGGCGCTCGAGGCAATGGTCGGCCAGGCGCTCGGCGAGGGCCCGGCCGGCTGCCGAGCCCGGCATCGGTACCACGCAGGCCATGACCTCCTCCTCGCGGATCTCGTCCGGGACGGCCAGGACCGCGACCTGGGCCACCGCCTCGTGGGCCTGGAGCACCGCTTCCACCTCGGCGGCGGCGATGTTCTCGCCCGACCGGCGGATGATGTTCTTCTTGCGGTCGACGAAGTAGAGCATGCCGTCGGCGCCCTGGCGCACCACGTCGCCGGTGTGGAACCACTCCCCCCGCCAGGCCTCGGCGGTCGCCTCCGCGTTCTTGAGGTAGCCGGTGAAGAAGCCGTGGCGCCGTCCCTCGGGCCCGCCCCAGCGCACCAGCAGCTCGCCCTCGGTGTCCGTCGGCACCGGGCGGTCGCCGTCGTCCACCACCCTGGCCTCGAGGCCGCCGTGGGGGCGGCCGAAAGCGCGGGTGTGGATCGCGCGCGGCTCGTGGCAGTCGGAGAAGATGCGCCCGGTCTCGGTCATCCCCCAGACCTCGACCAGCGGGAAGCCGAAGCGCCGCTCGAACGCCTCGTGGAGCTGGGGCTCGACGCCGGCGCCGAGGCCGGCCTTCACGCGGTGCGCCCGCTCCTCGGGCACCGGCTCCTGGTTCAGGAGCAGCGGTGGCATCACGCCCAGGTAGTGGATGATCGTCGCGCGGGTGGCCACCACGTCCGGCCACCAGCGGCGCGGGCTGAAGCGCTCGGGCAGGATGAGGCAGCTCGCGGTGAGGATCGCGCAGGTGGCGGTCACCGCCTGGCAGTTCATGTGAAAGAGCGGCAGCGGGTTGAGGAAGCGCTCGCGCCCCGGCTCGATGGCGAGCCGGCCGCCAAGCCCCTGGTACCACGCCCCCGCGTTGAGGTAGTAGAAGTTGCTCAGCACGCAGCCCTTGGGCCGGCCGGTGGTGCCGGAGGTGTAGAGCAGGCCGCACTCGCTCTCCGGCCCCGGCGCGTCCCGTCGCGGCGGCGCGCCGGGGCGCGGCAGCGCGGCGGGCCAGGCGCCCGCGTCCAGCACCGGCAGGGGTCGCGCGCGCTCCCGGGCCACCGAGGCCAGCGCGGCCACCCGCTCCGGCACCGAGACCGCGAGGTCCGCCTCCGAGTGCTCGAGCAGGTACGCGAGCTCGTCGTGGCGGTAATCGGGGTTGACCGGCACCACCCCGACCCCGAGCGCGTTCATCGCCAGGTAGTGGAAGAAGAACTCGGGTCGGTTCTCGAACAGCAGCGCGATCCGGTGGCCGTGGCCGTAACCGGCCGCCGCGTATTGATCGCGCAGGCGCAGCACGGGCTCGCGCACCTGGGCGTAGGTCAGCTCGACCCCGTCCGGATGGTACGCGCGGCCCGGCGTGGGGGTGGCGCAGAGGAACGCGTGGTCCGGCGCCGCGGCGGATGTGGCCATGAAGGCCTCGAAGACCGTGTTCACGGCTGACGACTGTCGCGCAGGCCGGGGGCGGTGTCAAATCCGCGGCGCCGGCTGATATACGCCGCTGATATACTTCTGGCCCGCCATGGACAGTCCTCTCGGCTCTCCCCTGCGTCGCAAGGAAGATCGGCGCCTCGTCACCGGCCGCGGCCGCTACGTCGAGGATCTCCACTTCCCGGGCATGGCCCACGCCGCCTTCGTGCGGAGCCCGCACGCCCACGCGCGCGTTTCGTCCATCGACCCGGCCGCCGCTCGCGCGATGCCGGGGGTGATCGCGGTGTACACCGTGCGGGAGCTGCCGGAGTGCGCCCGGCCCATCCCCCCCTCGGTCGCGTCGCCCGCCGGCTTCCAGACCACCGTCCAGCCGGTGTTCGCCGATCCGCTGGTGCGCTACGCGGGCGAGGTGGTGGCGGCGGTGATCGCGGACGACGCCTACGCCGCCGCGGACGCGGCCGCCGCGGTCGCGGTCGAGTACGAGCCGCTGCCCGCGGCCGGCACCATGGAGGCCGCGCTGGAGAGCGGCGCCCCGCGCGTGTTCGACGGCTGGCCCGACAACGTGGCCGGGCTCTCCACCGCGAAGGTGGGCGATCCGGACGCGGCGTTCGCCCGCGCCCACCTGGTGGTGGAGGCGAGCCTCGGGCTGGCCCGCATCCACGGGGTGCCGATCGAGACCCGCGGGATCGTGGTGACGCCCGAGGGTCCGGACGGCCGGCTGACCTTGTGGACGTCGAGCCAGAGCCCGTACGGCCTGCGCGGCACCGTCGCGGCGGCGTTCGGCCTCTCCGACGAGCAGGTGCGCGTGGTGGTGGTCGACACCGGTGGCGGATTCGGCATCAAGGGGCACGCCTATCCCGAGGACCTCATCGTGGCCGCGGCGGCCCGTCGCCTCCAGCGCCCGGTCAAGTGGGCCGAGTCGCGGCGGGAGCACTTCCTCACCGCCTCCCCCGATCGCGGGCAGCGGCACGCGGCGCGGATGGGCTTGACCCGCGACGGCGCGATCGCGGCGGTGGCGACCAGCTTCACCCGCGAGCACGGCGCGTACATCTCGAGCGGCGAGGTCGTGACCCGCAACACCATCAACCACCTGCCCGGCCCCTACCGGATCCCGAGCCTCGACGTCTCGGCGCGCAACGTGGTGACGCACGCGGTGTTCGGCGCGGCGTACCGCGGCTCGGGGCGTCCGGAGGCCAACTTCGTGCTGGAGCGGCTGCTGGACCGGGGCGCCCGGGCCCTCGGCATCGACCCCGCCGAGATCCGGCGCCGCAACATGATCCGCCCCGACGAGATGCCCTACCGCACCGGGCTCGTCTACCGGGACGGCACCCCCGTCTCCTATGATCCCGCCGACTATCTCGGCAGCTTCGAGCGGCTCCTCGCCGACTTCGGCTACGACGACTGGCGCAAGCGCCAGCGCGAGACGGCGGGGAGCGCGCGGCCCCTCGGCGTGGGGCTCGCGGCGTACGTGCAGGGCACCGGGGTGGGGCCGTTCGAGAGCGCGGACATCCGCATCGACGGCACCGGCGCGGTGCACGTGCACATCGGGGTGTCCTCGCAGGGCCAGTCGCACGAGACCACGATGGCCCAGATCGCGGCCGCCGAGCTGGGCGTGGACCCGGAGCGGGTCTTCGTGGTGGCGGCCGACACCACGCTCCTGCCCTACGGCAACGGCACCGGCGGCAGCCGGGTGGCCGCCAACGCGGGGCCGTCCGTGGCCAAGACCGCTCGAGAAGTCGCGGGCAAGGCGCGCGTGGTGGCGGCGGAGATGCTCGAGTGCGCGGCGGCCGACGTGGTGCTGGCGGGCGGGCGGGCCCACGTGGCGGGCGTGCCCCAGCGCGGCGTCGCCCTCGCCGACCTCGCGAAGGCGGCGGTGCGGAGCAAGACCCTGCTGCGCGAGGCGCGGCCGGGGCTACAGGCCTGCGGCTACTTCGCGCCCGAGACCGTGACCTTCGCCTTCGGCGCCCAGGCGTGCGCCCTCGAGGTCGACGTGGAGACCGGTCGCGTGCGCATCCTTCGCTACCTCGCGGTCCACGACTGCGGGCGCGCCATCAATCCGATGGTGGTGGACGGCCAGCTGCACGGCGGCCTGGCCGGCGGTATCGGCACCGCGCTGATGGAGGACCTGCGGTACGACCGCGACGGCCAGCTCCTGACCGGCAGCCTGATGGACTACGCGATTCCCGCCGCGGCCGACCTGCCCGACTTCGAGACCCGATCGCTGGCGTTTCCCTCCACCCGCAACGATCTCGGCATCAAGGGCGTGGGCGAGAGCGCGATCATCGCTCCGCCGGCGGCCATCGCCAACGCGGTGGAGGACGCGCTGCAGGACCGCGGCGCGGATATCCTGGAGATCCCGATCACCCCGTCGCGGGTCTGGCGCGCCCTGCACAAGGGCTGAGCCGGCGGCCGCGCGATGACGCGCCCCGCGCGCGAGGGTCTCGCGTGAGCGACCTGCCTCCGTTCTTCGCGTCGGACCGGGGGCGCTTCGTACCCTCGGCCTCCGCGCGGGGGCCGTGGAGCCCGCGCCACCAGCACGGCGGGCCGCCCGCCGCTCTCCTGGCCCGCGCGTTCGCCCGCGAGGCCGGACCCGAGCGGCAGGTCGCGCGGCTGACCTTCGACTTCCTGCGGCCGGTGCCGCTCGCCCCGCTGACCGTCGTCACGCGCGTGGTGCGCGAGGGCGGCAAGGCGATGCGCCTGGCCGGGTCCGTCCTGGCGGAGGACGGCGTCGCGGTGATCGAGGCGACGTGCCTGGCCCTCCGGGGGGAGGCCGATCGCGTGGCGGTCCCCGCCGAGACGGCGACCGCCCCGCCACCGCCCGCGGCGAGCGCGCCATTCGAGCTGCCGTTCATGTCGGGTGAGCAGGGCTACCACCGCGCGGTCGAGTGGCGGCTGGCGCGCGGGACCTGGGGGCGCGGGCCGGCGGCGGCGTGGCTCCGCCTCCGGGTGCCGCTGGTCGCGGAGAGCGCGACCTCGGCGCTCGAGTCGCTGGTGGCGGTGGCGGACTCGGCGAGCGGCGTGGCGGTGGTTGTCGATCCGGCCCAGGCCACGTTCGTGAACGGGGACCTCACCGTCGCGCTGCACCGGATGCCGGTCGGCGAATGGACGTGTCTCGACGCGGCGACGGTGGGGGAGCGGCACGGGATCGGCCTGACCCGCGCTCGGCTCTGGGATATGGCCGGGCCGATCGGCCGATCGCTCCAGACCCTGCTGCTCGAGCCCCGCGAGGGCCCGGCCGGCGGGTAGCCCCCCGCGCCGGTTCCGCGCTCCCGGCTCAGGTCCCCTGCACCGCCCCGGACACGAGCCCGTGGGTGAGGTAGCGGCGGAAGATGTAGTAGAAGATCACGGGCGGGATCGAGTAGATCACCGAGAGCGCCATGAGCAGGTTCCACGGCGCGTCGTCGCTGGTGAGGAAGTTCCCCATGCCCACCGGCAGCGTGATCATCTTCTCGCCCTGGAGCAGCAGGACCGCGTAGAGGTACTCGTTCCACGCGAAGAAGAACGCGTAGGTACCCACCGCGATCAGGGTCGGGGTGATCAGGGGGAGGTACATGCGGAAGAAGATCGCGACCGGGCCCGCCCCGTCGATGGCGGCCGACTCGTCGATCTCGTTCGGGATCGTCTTGGCGTAGTCCCACAGGACCCAGAGGGCGTAGGGCGCGGCGAAGGTGGTCATCGCGAAGATGAGGGCCCAGTAGGTGTCCAGCAGGTCGTAGTCGCCCATGATCTTGAAGAACGGGATCGACAGGAACGAGGCCGGGATGATGTAGGTGAAGAGGGTCATCCCCGAGATGTAGCGCCCGAGCCCGAAGCGGATGCGGCCGAGTGCGTAGCTGCCCAGCGCGGCCACCGCGAGCACCGCGACCATGACCGCGCCCGAGACCAGCAGGCTGTTGGCGAGCCAGCGCCAGAAGTACTTCACGAACGGGCTCTCCTGAAGGAGCACGAACTTGAAGTTGTCGAGGGTGGGGCGCTGGACCACGTAGACCGGGCGGAAGAGATCGTCCCACGGGGTGACCGCGAGGCTGACCATGTAATAGATCGGGAACAGTGTCCACGCGGTGACCGCGGCGAGCACTGCCGCGCGCATCACGTTGACGCCGAGCCGGCCCCTGGTCACGGGGGCTACCGGATCTTCTTGATGAGAATGAAGATGAACAGCAAGGTCACCGGCAGCGCGGTGGCGAAGACGCCGACGCCCCAGTCGAGCTTGCCGACGCGGAACGTGTAGCGGTAGGCGAGCGTGGCCAGCACGTGGGTCGAGTCGCCGGGGGCCCCGCCGGTCATCAGCCACACGTTGGTGAAGTCGCCCATGGTGAAGACCATGGAGAGCAGCGAGCAGATGAGGTAGATGCCGGCCAGCAGGGGGAACGAGATGTAGCGGAAGGTCTGGAAGGGATTGGCCCCGTCGATGGCCCCCGCCTCGTAGAGCTGGCGCGGGATGCCCCGGCGGGCGGCCAGGATGATCACGGTCCAGAACGGCAGGTACTTCCAGATGTGGAAGATGATCAGGGCGCTGATCGCGGTCCAGCGCGACGCGAGCCAGTGGTGGGTGCCGAGACCCAGGTCCTCGCTGATCAGGTTCAGGATCCCCCACTGCGAGGACATCATCCAGCGCACCGAGAGGATGCCGGGCAGCACCGGGATCGCCCACGGCAGCAGGAAGATCGCGGAGAGGAAGCGCGTCGAGCGGCTGTCGTCGTCGAGCACGCCCGAGAGGAGCAGGGCCAGGAAGAGCTTCAGGTTGACCGCGATCCCCACGTAGACCAGCGTGTTGACGATGGTCTGCACGTAGATCGGGTCGTTGAACAGGACCTCGTAGGTGTAGCGGTCGAGGGCCTGGGTGACCTCGAAGTACAGCGGATAGACCACGAAGGCCAGGAACAGGACGATGAGGGGCAGCGAGAAGAGCAGCCCCTGGAGGTTCCGCGACCGCGGCGACAGGACGTCCGCCGCCGCGGTCACGGACCGGGCGATCAGCCCTCGGGGCCGGGCCCCAGCGAGGCCGCGGGCCACGCGATCAGGCCGATCTCACCGCCACTGCGCGACGATGGTCTTGATGCGGCCGATGGCCTCGTCGGCCGCCTTGTCGGCCGGCCACTTGTCCACGTTGGTGCGCGACATCGCCTTGCCCCAGACGTTCTCCGCGTAGATCTGGGAGTTCGCCGGGTTCTTGTAGTGCTCGAAGACGCGGGTCGGCCGCTCGAGGTAGATGCGGGTGACGGTGGGCAGGTGGGGGTCCACCGCGCCCCCCTTGCCGGCCTGGCCCTTGGAGAAGAAGGGATCGCTGGCCACGTCCTTGAAGGCGGGGAACCAGCGCCCGTTGGCGCCCTTGATGTAGTCGGTGAAGCGCTTGGGCTCCAGGACGAACTTGATGAACTCCTTGGCGAGCGGCACGTCCTTGTTGGTGGAGTCCTTGGGGATGATGATCGTCTTCACCGCCACCATGTAGGTGGGCTTCTTGCCGTCCGGCCCGTCCGGCCACTCGATGGTGGCCGACTTGTTGAAGTAGTTGTCCGGGTTGTTGAAGAAGTGGTGCGCCGGGATCGACACCGAGGGGTTCGGCGTCATCACGATGGACTTGGAGTGGAAGTTGGCGTTGTTGTCCCCGTCCGACCAGTTCAGGGTGTCGGGCGGCACGTAGCCCGAGTTGAACATGTCCGCGAACCACTTGAGGGTCTTGACGATCGCCTCGCGGTTCGCCCCCTGGTCGGCCACCACCTTGCCGTCCTCCGAGAACACGGTGCCCCCGTAGGAGAGCAGCGCCATCTCGAAGTTGTAGATGGTGTCCGACGCGCTCGACGACTCGGTCATCCCGATCCCGTAGACCTTTGCGTACTTGGCGGGGTCCTTCTTGCGCAGGGCGTCCTGCGCCTTCCGCCAGTAGTCCCAGTACCCGTTCCAGTCCATCGGGATCTTGGCCGGGTCGTCGTTCATGCCCGCCTCCTTCAGGAGATCCCGCCAGTAGTGGATGTGCATGGTCTGGCACTCGATGGGGACCCCGTAGTAGGCGCGCTTCTTGGCCACGTTGTCGTACACGTGGGCCACCGGCAGGAACTTCTCGATGTAGCGCGGCTTCAGCTCGTTGATGACGTCGGTGGTCTCGACCAGCTTGCCTTCCCACCCGTACTTGGGGATGACCTCCCAGTCGTTGTAGAAGCAGAACGCGACGTCGGGGCAGCGCCGGGCGGTCATGGCGCTGATGATCTTCTTCAGCAGGTCTTCCTGGATCGTGAACGAGATGTCGAGGTCGACGTTCTTGGCCTTGCGGAAGTCCTCGGCGATCTTCAGCATCGCCTCGTCCTCTTCCTTGTAGTAGCCGCGGTTCCACCACACGGTCAGCTTCTTCTGCTGGGCGCGCGACACCATCGGGAACGCGAGGGTGCCGGACGCGGCGGCCGCGCCGGCGGCAGTCTTGAGGAATTCCCGGCGGGAGTGGGCCATGGACGACCTCCTTTGGTAGCGGGAAGCGACGATGCCTCGTCGGCGAGGGGCCTCGGGCGGGCGCGAGTATACCGCGAAGGCTGAAGTTATGTATAGTTCCGGCCATGGCCATCGACCGAATCACCGTGTCCGTGATCCAGCATCGCCTCGAGTCGATCGTGCAGGAGATGGGCGAGGCGATGCTCCGCACCGCCTACTCCCAGATCCTGAACTCGAGCCGCGATTTCTCCACCGCGGTCTTCGACGGACAGGGCCGGCTCGCGGCCCAGGCCGAGCACGTGCCGATCCACGTGGGAGCCCTGCCGTGGGCGGTGGCCTCGGTGGCCGACTTCTTCAAGGGACGCGTCGCCCCCGGGGACCTCTTCCTCCTGAACGACCCCTATCACGGCAACAATCACCTGCCGGACCTCACGGTGCTGCTGCCGGTGTTCGTGGGCGGGCGCCTCGTGTTCTGGTCGATCAACCGGGCCCACCAGCACGACATCGGCGGGGCCACCCACGGCGCCTACAACCCGGGGGCCACCGAGATCTGGCAGGAGGGCATCCGCATCACCCCGCTCAAGCTCTACGACCGCGGGGAGCTGCGCGACGACGTGCTCCAGATGGTGGCCACCAACGTACGCCACCCCCGCGACTTCCAGGGCGACCTGCGCGCGATGATGGGCTCGGCCCGCCTCGGCGAGCGTCGGCTGCTCAAGCTGGTCGACGACTACGGCATCGACGTGGTGCTGGAGACCGTCGGCGAGATTCTCGACGGCGCGGAGCGTCAGACTCGCGAGTGCATCCGGGGGTGGAAGGATGGCGTCTTCAAGGGCGAGGCCATCCTGGACGACGACGGCCACGGGATCCGCGACGTCCACATCCGGGCCACCGTGACCAAGAAGGGCGACTCCCTCACCGTCGATCTCTGCGACTCGCACGCCCAGGTGATCGGGTTCGTGAACTCGGCGCTTCCCAACACGATGTCCGCGGTCCACATGGCCCTCGCCTACCTGATCGACCCCCGGACTCCCAAGAACGAGGGCACCTTTCGCCCGGTGACGGTGAAGGCCCGCGAGGGCACGGTGGTGTGGCCCTACCCGCCCGCGCCGGTGACGCTCTCCACCAACCACTGTGCGCAGGAGATCGCGGAGGCCATGATCAAGGCGCTGGCCCCGAGCTGCCCGGACCGGGTGCTCGCAGGCTGGTCGCGGCGCTTCCGCATCGCGATCTCGGGCACGAACCCCCGCAACAAGCGGAAGTTCATCTGGCACCTCTTCCACGCCCGGGGCGGCGGGGGCGCATCCTCGGCGGGCGACGGGTGGGAGACCGCGGGGGAGGGCCAGGCCGCGGGCGGCATCAAGTTCGGCTCGGTGGAGGTCGCGGAGACGCGCTTTCCGCTCTTCTTCAAGCGCCACGAGTTCCGCCCCGACTCCGCGGGCGACGGGCGCTTCCGCGGCGGGGTGGGCTCGGTGCTGGAGCTGCGCATGGAGACCACCGAGCCCGCGCTCGGCAACACCGCGGGCGACGGCGTGCGCTATCCCGCCTACGGGGTGCTGGGCGGCAAGGACGGCCTGCCCCACCGCTACCGCATGATCTCGCGCGGCAAGACGCGCGTGCTCAAGACCAAGGAGGTCGGAGTGCCGATCCCGCCCGGGGCCATGTTCCTGGTGGAATCGATGGGCGGCGGCGGTTACGGGCCGCCCGCGCGCCGCTCCGCCGAGGCGCGCGCCGCCGATCGGGTCAACGGCTTCGTGGCGGGCCGCGCGCGGCGGAAGAAAGCCTGAGATGCTGCGGGTCGGCATCGACGTCGGGGGCACCTTCACGGACCTGGTCGCGGTGGACGACGCGGGGCGCGTCACCCTCGCCAAGTCGGCCTCCACGCCCGCCGATCCTTCCGTCGGGGTGATGGACGGCCTCGGCCTGCTGGCCGCCGAGATGAGGACCGACCTGGCCGGCCTCCTGGCCGACACCGGTCTGGTGGTGCACGGCACCACCGTGGCCACCAACGCCCTGCTCGAGCGCAAGGGCGCCACGGTGGGCATGCTGACCACCGCGGGGCACCGTGACGTCATCGAGATGCGGGAGGGCCTCAAGGACGACCGCTACAACCTGCGCATGCCCCCGCCCCGGCCGCTGGTGCCGCGCGCCCGCCGCCTCGACGTGATGGAGCGGATGCGGTTCGACGGGACGGTGGAGACGCCGCTGTCGAAGGCGTCCGCGGAGGCGGCCATCAAGCGCCTGCGCGCCGCGAAGGTGGGGGCGGTCGCGGTCTGCTACCTGCACTCCTACCGCGATCCGCGCCACGAGCGCGAGACCCGCCGGCTACTCGCGCGCCTGCTGCCCGACGCCTACGTGTCGCTCTCCTCCGACGTGCTGGCCCAGATCAAGGAGTACGAGCGATTCTGCACCACCGTGGTCAACGCCTACGTGGGACCGGTGCTGGCGCGGTATCTCGGGGCGCTCGGATCGCGCCTGCAGGCCGCGGGCTACCGGGGCGACGTGCTCATCATGCAATCGCACGGCGGGGTGGCGACCATCCCGGACTCGGTGCGCCTCGCGGCGGGCGCGGTCCTCTCCGGTCCCGCGGGCGGTATCGCGGGCAGCCGTCACGCCGCGCGGCTGCTCGGCGAGGGCAACCTGATCACGTTCGACATGGGGGGCACCAGCACCGACATCGCGCTGCTCGAGGGCGGAGAGCCCCACCTCACCGGCGACAAGGCGGTGGGCGCGAGCCGGGTGGCCCTGCCCAGCATCGACATCCACACCCTGGGCGCCGGCGGCGGGTCGATCGCGCGGGTGGACGCGGGCGGCATCCTGCACGTCGGCCCGGAGAGCGCGGGCGCCGCGCCGGGGCCCGCCTGCTATGGCCGGGGCGGCACCGCGGCGACGGTGACCGACGCCAACCTGGTGCTGGGCCTGCTCGACCCCGCGGGCTTCCTGGGCGGGCGCGCGCGCCTCGATCCGAAGGCGGCGCGTACCGCGGTGGAGGGCATCGCGGAGCGGCTCGGCCTGGACGTGGTCGCGGCGGCGCAGGGCATCCACCGGGTGGTGAACACCAACATGGCGGAGGGCATCCGGCTGGTCTCGGTGCGCCGCGGGGCCGATCCCCGCCGCTTCGCCCTGCTCTCCTTCGGCGGCGCGGCCGGCCTGCACATCACCGACGTGGCGCGGATGCTCGAGATCGGCCGGGTGGTGGTGCCGCGCGTGGCCTCGGTGCTCTCCGCGTGGGGCATGCTGGCCACCGACCTGCGCTACGAGTTCGTGCGCACGCACGTGGGCGAGGCGGGTCAGGTCGGCGCCTCGCGGCTCCGGCGGCTGTTCGCGGAGATGGAGCAGGAGGGCCGGCGGCGCCTCGGCGCCTCCTTCGGCGGCCAGGTGGACGTGCGGCGGTCGGTGGACATGCGCTACGGCGAGCAGACCTTCGAGATCCAGGTGCCGCTCGACGGGGTGGACGTGGAGGCGAAGGACCTCATGGAGCAGGTGGTCGACCGCTTCCACCGTCGTCACGAGGAGCTCTACACCTACAGCGCCCCCGGCCAGGACGTGGTGCTGGTCAACGTGCGCGCCGCGGTCATCGGTCGCCTGCCCGCCCTGCCCGCCGAGCAGGCGCGGCGGGCGACCGCGAGCGCGGCGCCCCGCCGCCGACGCGTCTACCTGGAGCGCTGGATGGAGATCCCCGTCCACGACATGGACGGGCTCGCGCCGGGGCTCGAGGTCAAGGGTCCGGCGATCTTCGAGTCGGCGACCACCACCGTGCTGATCCGGGAGCGCGAGCGCGCCACCGCGACCGCGGAGGGGTGGATCGATATCCGGCTCGGGTAGAGGGACGGGCCCGACCCCCCTCACCCTGCCCTCCTCCCCGAGGGGAGGGGGAGCGAGCCAGTTCTACGTGTAGGCGCCCACCGAGGCGTGGGCCACGTTCTTGGCGTACTTCGCGAACACGCCGGTGGTGTAGCGCGGCTTCGGCGCCTTCCACTTCGCGAGGCGCTTCTTGATCTCCGCCGCCGGCACCTCCATGTCGAGGCGCCGCTTCTTCACGTCGATGTTCACCATGTCGCCGCTCTTGATCGCGGCGATCGGCCCGCGGTCGGCCGCCTCCGGGACGATGTGGGCGATCATGAAGCCGTGGGTGGCCCCGGAGAAGCGCCCGTCGGTCATGAGGGCCACGGTCTCCCCGAGCCCCGCGCCCTGGAGCGCGCCGGTGACGTGGAGCATCTCCCGCATTCCGGGGCCGCCCCGGGGGCCCTCGTAGCGGATCACGATCACGTCGTTGGGCTTGATCTTGCCTTTCTTCACCGCCTGGAAGGCGTCCTCCTCCCGCTCGAACACCCGCGCGGGCCCCCGGTGCGAGTACTTCTTCTGGCCCGAGATCTTGATCACGCAGCCGTCGGGAGCCAGGTTGCCCCGCAGGATCGCGATGCCCCCCTCCGACTTCAGCGCTTTCGCGAGCGGCTTGATCACCTGCTGCCCGGCCGGCTCCGCCGCCGCCTTCACCTCCTCGCCGATGGTGCGCCCGGTCACCGTCTTCTCGGAGGCGTGCAGCAGCCCGGCCTCGAGCAGACGCTTGCCCACCACCGCCATGCCGCCCGCGTCGTACATCTCGGGCGCGGTGTAGGTGCCCCAGGGCTTCAGGTCGGCCAGCACCGGGGTCTTGCGCGAGATGCGATCGAAGTCGTCGATGGCGAGCTTGACCCCGAAGTCGCGCGCGGTGGCCAGCAGGTGCAGCACCGCGTTGGTGGAGCCGCCGGTCGACATGACCCCGGTGATGGCGTTCTCGAAGCTCTTGCGGGTCACCAGCGAGCGCGGGGTGACGCCCTTGCGCACCAGCTCCATCACCAGCTTGCCGGACTCGAAGGCGACGTCCTCCTTCTTCGGATCCATCGCCGGGATGTCGTTCCAGCCCATCGGCGACATGCCGAGCATCTCGTAGGCGGTGGCCATGGTGTTGGCGGTGAACTGCCCGCCACACGCCCCCGCCCCCGGGCAGGCGTGGTCCTCCACGTCCTTGAACTGCTCGAGCGGGATCTTGCCCGCGTTGTAGGCCCCGAGGGCCTCGAACACGTCCTGGATGGTGAGGTTGCGCCCCGCGAACGGCCCCTCGGTGCCCGCGCAGCGGCCGAACATGATCGACCCGCAGTAGAGCATGAGGGCCGGGATGTCGAGCCGCCCCAGCACCATGGTCATGGCGGGGATGGTCTTGTCGCAGCCGGAGATGGTGACGATCCCGTCGAACATGTGGCTGCGCGCCACCAGCTCCACCGAGTCGGCCACGATCTCGCGGCTGATCAGCGAGCCCTTCATCCCCTCGGTGCCCATGGTGATGCCGTCGGTGATGGAGACGGTGTTCACCTCGATGGGCGTGCCGCCCGCAGCCCGGATGCCCTGCATGACCTTCTCGGCCAGCTTCCGGTGGTTCCAGTTGCAGGGCATGGTCCCGATCCACGAGTGGGCCACCCCGATCTGGGGCCGCGCCAGGTCCTCGTCGTTGAAGCCGACCGCCTTCATCATGGCGCGGGCGGCGGCGCGGTCGGGGCCTTCGAGGAGAACACGGCTGTGCTTGCGGGGGTCGACGGCCATCGGAGACTCCTTTGTCGTGGGGCGGGCTCGAGAGCTCGGCGCGATTCTACAGCAGCTCGCGGAGCGGGACCAGCGCGTAGCCCTCTGCGCGAAGCCCGGCCACGAGCGCGGGCAGGTACTCCACGAGGCGCCGGCCCGCGCCCGGTACCCCGTCCGCGTCGTGCAGGTCGTAGATGGCCCCCGCGCGGGCGCGCGCGATGCCCCGCCGGGCCTGCTCGGCGGGCGCCACCGGGCGCCGGCTCTCCGGCTGCACGCTCCAGAAGACGCACGGGGTGCCGAGTCGGCGGGCCACCCCGAACATGGCCAGGTTGGTCTTGCCCCACGGCGGGCGGAAGAAGCGCGGGGGCGCGCCCGCCGCGTCCGCGATCGCGGCGTGGCCGTCCACGATCTCGCGCTCGGTGCGGGCGGGCCCGCAGCGCCAGAGGCTCGTGTGGCTCCAGGTGTGGTTGCCGAGGTCGTGACCGGCCTCCACGATCCGCCGCGCCAGGTCCGGCGCCTTCCGGGCCCGCCCGCCGATCAGGAAGAACGCGCCGCGCACGTTCTCGCGCGCGAGCACGTCGAGCACCGCCGGGGTGAACGAGGGATCGGGTCCGTCGTCGAAGGTGAGGCTGACCGCGCGCCGCGCGGCCGGCCCGCGCCAGACGGAGGCCAGCGTGAGGAGGTGCGAGCCCCAGGTGTAGGCGCCCCAGAACGCGGGCGTCGCGCCCGCCGCGAGCCAGCCCGCCCGCTTCACGCCACCGGCCGCTTGGCCACGAGCAGGGTGAGGCGGCCGCTCTGCACGACCTCGTTGCGCTGGTTCAGGATCGAGCGCTCCTCGATCACCACCCCGCCCTCCTTCAGGGAGCGCTTGGCCACCGTGGTCGAGACGCTCCGGATGGTGTCCCCCACCCGGGTCGGATGATGGAAGCGCCACTCGAAGCCCATGAACGCGAGCACCACCAGGGGCGGCTGGGGCACCCTCCAGCCGAGGCCGGAGGACAAGCAGAGCGGGATCAGATCCGGGATCGCGGCCGGATCGGCGGGCCGGCTCAGCGTGAGCGAACCGAAGAGCGCGGTGTGGGTCTCGGTGAGGGTCATGGCCGGCGTCTCGAGGGGGGCGTGCATCTGCACGTCCTCGAAGTAGACGCGCCGCTCGGCCGGCTGGCCCGCCATGGCCGCCCCGGTCAGGCGGGCCGGCGGGCGACCACGTGATCGGTCTCGCCCTCCTGGACCACCTCGCCCCGCTGGTTGAGCACCCGGCGCGCGAGCGTGACCACGCCCGCGGCGGGTGCGTCGCCGTCCTTCTTGCCGGTGACGCGCGCCTCCACGTGGATGGTGTCGCCGATCTTGATCGGGCCCTTGAACTTCCACTTGACCCCGGCGAGCGGGCCCACCGACTGGCCGGGCACCACGCGATCCAGCAGCCCCTGCTGGATCGAGAGCCCGAGGAGACCGTGCGCGATGCGCTCGCCGAAGAGCGACGCCTTCATGTGCTCGGCGTCGGTGTGGAGCACGTTGTAGTCGCCGCTCAGACCGGCGAACACCACGATGTCGGCCTCGGTGACGGTGCGGCCCGGGGAGACGTACTCGTCGCCGACCTTCACGTCCTCGAAGTAGACGACCGGCTCGCCGTTCACGGGGGCCTAGGATAGCACGCCCCCTCGTCGGGTCCGCGATAGCGCGGCCATCGGAGACCCGTGTGGTACGCTCAATGATTGTACAGGGCCGGCTGGAGCGGGCCCGGGCGCTGTCCACACCAACGGAGGTGGCCATGCAGAGTCGCCGGCAATTCATCCTGAAGGGCGCGAAGCTCGTGGCGGTTGGAGCCGCCGCGGCATCGGCGGGCCCGACCGTGTTCGTGCGCGGGGCGGGCGCGGCCGACAAGCAGCTCAAGGTGTTGCAGTGGGCCCATTTCGTTCCCGCCTACGACAAGTGGTTCGACCCGTGGGCGAAGGATTGGGGCGCCAAGCGCGGGGTCGAGGTGACGGTGGACCACGTGGGCTTCGCCGACGTGGTGCCGCGGGCCACCGCGGAGGTGGCGGCCCAGTCGGGCCACGACGTGCACATGTTCATCGGTCTCGCCAGCGCCTTCGAGGAGCACGTGGTCGATCTCAAGGAGGTCGCGGGCGCCCTGGAGAAGAAGTACGGCAAGCCGGTCGAGCTGGCCCACCGCTCCACCTACAACCCGTTCACCAAGAAGCAGTTCGCGCTCTCGGACATGTGGGTGCCGGATCCGGGCAACTATCACAAGAAGGTCTGGACCGACATCGGGATCCCCAACGGGCCCGTCACCTACGAGGACCTGGTGAAGGCGGCGCCCGAGGTCAAGAAGGTCGCGCCCCAGATGCAGATCCCGATCGGCGTCGGGCTCTCCCAGGACATCGACTCCAACATGGCGGTGCGCAACATCCTCTGGTGCCACGGCGGCTCGATCCAGGACAAGGAAGGCAACGTGGTGCTGAACTCGCCGGAGACCCTCAAGGCGCTGGAGTACGCCAAGCGGCTCTACTCGGTGGGGATGACCCAGGCGGTGCTCTCCTGGAACGCGGCCTCCAACAACCAGGCCTTCAACGCGCAGGAGACCTCGTACATCCTGAACTCGATCTCCGCGTACCGGACCGCGCAGGACAACAAGCTGCCGGTGCTCGAGAACTACTTCTTCGTGCCCGCCCTGAAGGGTCCCACCGGCATCCAGCTCGCCTCCGAGCACGTGATGAGCGGCTACGTGGTCTGGAAGTTCTCCAAGAGCCAGGACGTGGCCAAGGAGTTCCTGGTCGCGCTCGTCGACGCCTCGCGGGAGTCGATGCTGGCCAGCAAGCTGTACAACTTCCCCTCGTTCTACGGGGCCGCCGCCGATCCCGGGACGGCCATGAACAAGAAGTCGGAGTCGGGCGCGGCGTGGATCGCCAAGCAGTGCAACGCCGACCCCTTCGGCTCGCAGCCGGGCGACAAGCTGTCGCTGCTCGCGAAGGCCCTGCCCTGGTCCACCAACCTGGGCTACCCCGGCTTCGCGAACCCCGCCGAGGGGGAGATCTTCGACACCTACGTGATCACCGACATGTTCGCCAAGACCGCCACCGGGGCGCTCTCGCCCAAGGACGCGCTCACCGAGGCGAGCAACCGCTGCAAGGAGATCTTCGCCAAGTGGCGGAAGAAGGGGATGGTCGCCGGCGGGTCCAAGGACCGCTAGGCCACTCCGTGCCCGACCCGCGGCCGGCCGGCGAGGCGCCTCATGCCCAGCCGGTCCGGCCGCGCGCGCGATGACCACCACCGAGATCGCCCTCGCCACCCCGAGCCGCTCCCGCGGCGCGTCCCTGTCCCGGCGGGACATCCGGCTCGGCGAGATCCTCCTCGCTCCCGCGCTGGCCTACATCTTTCTGCTGGTGGCGGTGCCGTTCCTGCTCGCGGTGTTCCTGAGCCTCACCAACTCGTCGGCGGGCAGCCTCCAGTTCTCGTTCGTGGGGCTGCAGAACTTCCGCGCGGTGCTGGGGAGCCCGGTGTTTCGCCGCGCGCTGTGGAACACGTTCGTCTTCACCTTCGTCTCGCAGTTCCTGGTGATGGTGCTCGGGAACATCCTGGCCCGGGCCCTCATGAAGCCGTTCCGGGGCAAGCTGCTGGTCCGGTTCCTGATCCTGCTCCCGTGGGCGGCCCCGATCTCGCTCGCGACGCTGGGGTGGCTGTGGATCTTCGACTCCACCTTCAGCGTGATCAACTGGATGCTCAAGGTGGTGGGCTGGCTCGGTCCCGGCCAGTGGTACTACTGGCTCGGCGATCCGGTGCTGGGGATGGTCGCGATCATCACCGTCCACGTCTGGCGCATGCTGCCGTTCTCCACCGTGATCCTCCTCGCGGGGCTCACCTCCATCCCCAAGGAGATCCACGAGGCGGCCGACATCGACGGGGCGGGCCCGCTCAGCAAGACCTTCCAGATCACGATCCCGATGATGCTGCCGATCCTGACCGTGGCGATCCTCTTCGGGGTGGTGTTCACCTTCACCGACATGAGCGTGGTCTACCTGCTCACCCGCGGCGGCCCCTACAACAGCACCCACGTGCTCGCGAGCCTCGCCTTCCAGGACGGCGTCCTCGGCGGCGACGTGGGGCGCGGCGCCGCGGAGGCCATCTTCCTGGTGCCGCTGCTGGTGCTGATGGCGGTGGTGATGCTGCGGATCTCGCGGCGGGCGGAGGTGGTCTAGGTGGCGCGGCGCGGCTGGGGGGGCGCGCTCCGCACGATCGGCCACCGGCTGCTGATCCTGGGCTTCACCGGGTTCGCGATCTTCCCCTTCTACTGGATGGCGGTGACCGCGTTCAAGCAGAACGCGGACCTCTACGTGGGGGCCTCCAACACCGCCCACAACCCGTTCATCTTCAACCGGCCGCCGACCCTCGAGCACCTGCAGATCCTGTTCGGCACCACGCTGTACCCCACCTGGCTCTTCAACACCCTCTGGGTGGGCGGACTGGTGGTGGCGATCACGCTCCTGCTCGGGGTGCCCGCCGCCTACAGCCTCGCCCGGCTGACCGGCCGCTGGGGCGAACACCTGTCGATCGCGATCTTCCTCACCTACCTGATCCCCTCCACGCTGCTCTTCATCCCGTTCTCGCGGCTGGTGGCGCTGCTCGGGCTGCAGAACCAGCTCTGGGCCCTGGTGCTGATCTATCCCACGTTCACGGTGCCGTTCTGCACCTGGCTCCTGATGGGCTTCCTCAAGACCCTGCCCAAGGAGATCGAGGAGTCGGCGATGGTGGACGGCTGCAGCCGGATGAGCGCCATCGTGCGAGTCGTCCTGCCGCTCGCGGTGCCGGGGCTGCTCACGGCGGTGATCTTCGCCCTGACCCTGACCATCCAGGAGTTCGTCTACAGCCTGACCTTCATCTCCTCGGTGAGCCGCATGACGGTGAGCGTCGGGGTGCCGGTGGCCCTGGTGCGCGGCGACGTCTACTACTGGGGCTCGCTCATGGCCGCGTGCCTGATCACCAGCGTGCCGCTGGCCCTGCTGTACAACTTCTTCCTCGATCGCTTCATCGCCGGCTTCACGGTCGGCGCCATCAAATAGGGACGGCTAGGGACGGCTCTCCTGATCTTGACTTTGGCCCGTGCCGCCTCCTAGATTAGACCGACCAGTCGGTCTGTTCACTCGAGCCTGGAGGCAGACATGGCCGTCGCTGCACCCGCGCCGCCGAGGATCCGCGACTCACGCCTGACGTCCGTCTGGGACAAGGTCCACGGCGGCGAGCGTCTGTCCCGGGAGGATGGCCTCGCCCTCTTCGAGACCGAGGATCTGCACGCGGTCGGCCGGATGGCGGACGTGGCCAAGTCGCGCCGGCACGGAGACCAGGTCTTCTTCGTGCTCAACCGGTACATCAATCCAACCAACGTATGTGTGCTCTCCTGCAGCTTCTGTGACTTCGCTCGCAAGAAGGGCGAAGAGGGGGCGTTCGAGAACACGATCGAGGACGTGCTCGCCATGATCAAGCCGGGGACCCGCGAGGCGCACATCGTGGGCGGTCACCACCCGGACTGGCCGTTCGAGTACTTCGAGCGGATGATCGAGGCCATCCACAACGCTCGGCCCGAGACGCAGATCAAGGCCTTCACCGCGGCCGAGATCGACTACTTCTGGCGGCGCTGGAAGATCGAGCCGCGCGAGGCTCTCACCCGGCTCAAGCAGGCGGGGCTCCACTCGATGCCGGGGGGCGGGGCCGAGATCTTCTCCAAGCGGCTGCAGAAGCTCCTGCGCTTCACCGGCAAGGCCGACGCCGACCGCTGGTGCGAGATCCACGGCATCGCCCACTCGCTCGGGCTCAAGACCAACGCCACCATGCTCTATGGCCACGTGGAGACCATGGAGGAGCGGGTCGACCACCTGCTCAGGCTGCGGGAGCAGCAGGACCGCTCGGGCGGGTTCATCACCTTCATCCCGCTCTCCTACCAGACCGGGAACACCAAGCTGGTGCCGCGGCAGACCCCGCCCACCGACGACCTGCGGACGATCGCCGCCTCCCGCCTGCTGCTCGACAACTTCCCGCACATCGAGGCGTACTGGGTGATGCTCGGGGAGGCGACCGCCTCGCTGGCGCTCCACTTCGGGGCCTCCGACGTCAACGGCACCCTGGAGGACGAGAAGATCGCCCACATGGCCCAGGCCGCGAGCCCCGCCGGCCTCGCCACCGAGCAGATCCTGCGCATCGTGCGCGACGCGGGCAAGATCGCGGTGGAGCGCGACGCGCTCTACAACGTGGTCAAGGTGTGGAGCTGACCGTGCTGCGCGTGGGCCGGATCCCGTACCTCAACTGCGAGCCGTTCTTCCACCGGCTGGAGGGCGCACGGCTGGTCGACCTGATCCCCCGCGTGCTCGGTCAGGCGATGGCCGCCGACGAGCTCGACGCGGGGCCGCTGTCGCTCATGGACTACGTGCGGCTCGAGAGCCGCCTGGTGCCCCTGCCCTACGGGATCGGCTGCCCCACCGGGGCGCGCAGCGTGCTGCTCTTCTCCGATCGCCCGCTCGCCGCGCTCGGGGGCGCGCGCGTCGGCATCACCGGCGAGACGTCCACCTCGGTGGAGCTGCTGCGGGTGCTGCTGGCCCTGCGCCACGAGGTGGCGCCCGCGGCCTGGGTGGGGCCCGACGAGCCCTGCGACGCGGTGCTGCTGATCGGGGACCAGGCGATCCAGCGCCTGACCCGCGGCCCCGCCGCCGCGCACGTGTTCGACCTGGGCCTCGAGTGGCGCGACTGGACCGGACTGCCGTTCGTGTTCGCGCGCTGGGCGGTGGCGGCGCGGGTGCCGGCCGCGGAGCGGCGCGCCTTCGAGCGCGCCCTCGACGCGGCGCTCGACCGCGGGATGGAGGCGCTGCCCGGGATCGCGGCCAGCCATCGCGACCTGGGCTGGAGCGCGGCCGAGGTCGCCTCGTACCTGCGGAACTTCGCCTTCCGCCTGGGGCCCGACGAGGAGAAGGGCGCCGCCGAGTTCCTGCGGATGCGCGGGCAGCTGGGAGCGCGGGCGTGCTGAGCCGGATCCAGGACAAGGTCGCGGCGGGCGAGCGGCTCGACCGCGCCGACGGGCACTGGCTGCTGAGCGAGGCGCCCCTGCTCGACCTGGGCAGCCTGGCCCAGGAGGCGCGCTTCCGTCGCATCCCGGAGAAGCGGGTGACGTTCGTCATCGACACCAACCCCAACTACACCAACGTGTGCATCACCGACTGCCAGTTCTGCGCCTTCTACCGGCGGCCCGGGGACAAGGAGGCGTACACGCTGACGGTGGACGAGGTGATGGAGAAGGTGGCGTTCGCGGCCCGCGCGGGCGCGACCACCGTGCTGCTCCAGGGCGGGCACAACCCGGCCCTGCCCCTCGAGTACTACCTCGACCTGGTCCGCGAGACGCGTCGGCGCTTCCCGTCGGTGACCCCGCATTTCTTCAGCGCCTCGGAGATCCGCACCATGTCGGACGTGGCCGGCGAGCCGGTCCCCGAGATCCTGAGCCGGCTCAGGCAGGCGGGGCAGACCAGCATCCCGGGCGGCGGCGCAGAGATCCTCTCCGAGCGGGTGCGGCGGCGCATCGAGCCCAAGAAGGGCGGGCCCGGGGCGTGGCTCGAGGTGCACCGCGAGGCGCACCGCCAGGGCTTCAAGTCGACCGCCACCATGATGTACGGCCACGTCGAGCAGCCCGAGGACGTCCTCGACCATCTGGACAGCATCCGGGCCCTGCAGGACGAGCACGGGGGCTTCACCGCGTTCGTGCCGTGGTCGTTCAAGCCCGGCAACACGCTGCTCGAGAAGTGGATCAAGCACTACAAGGGCCCGAACGCCTACCTGCGCATGCTGGCCGTGTCGCGGCTCTACCTCGACAACTTCCCCCACGTGCAGGCCTCGTGGTTCTCGGAGGGCAAGCGGGCCGGCCAGGTCGCGCTCTCGTGGGGCGCGGACGACTTCGGCGGCACCCTCTTCGAGGAGAACGTGCACGCGGCGGCCAACTTCGTGAACAAGACCACCGTGGACGAGATCGTGACCCTGATTCGCGACGCGGGCTTCACCCCCGCGCAGCGTACGACCGACTACGAGATCGTGAGGACCTATTGAGCGCTCCCCCGCCCCGTCCCGGACGTGAGGACTTCCTGGTGTTCGGAAGTCCTCCCATCGAGGATCCCGAGGTCGCCGAAGTGGTCGCCACCTTGCGCTCGGGCTGGATCGGCACCGGGCCACGGGTGGCCCGGTTCGAGGAGGCGTTCCGGCGCTACATCGGCTGCCGGCACGCGGTGGCGGTCAACTCCTGCACCGCGGCGCTCCACCTGTCGATGGTGGTGGCGGGAGTGAAGCCGGGCGACGAGGTGATCACGAGCCCGATGACCTTCTGCGCCACCGCCAACGCGGTGGTGCACACGGGGGCCCGGCCGGTCTTCGTCGACGTGGAGCGCGACACCGGCAACATCGACGCCGATCTGGTGGAGGCCGCCATCACCTCGCGGACCCGGGCGCTACTCCCGGTGCACTACGCGGGGCGGCCCTGCCGCATGGACCGGCTCGAGGCCCTGGCCCGCCGGCACGGGCTGCTGCTGATCGAGGACGCGGCCCACGCCATCGAGACCGCGTACCACGGGCGGAAGATCGGGGCCATCGGCGATCTGACCTGCTTCAGCTTCTACGTGACCAAGAACCTGGTGACCGCGGAGGGCGGCATGGTCACCACCGAGGACCCGGAGCTGGCGGCCAAGATCAAGATGTACGCCCTGCACGGAATGAGCCGCGACGCGTGGAAGCGGTTCTCGGACGAGGGCTACAAGCACTACCAGGTGCTGGTGCCGGGCTTCAAGTACAACATGACCGATCTGCAGGCCGCGCTCGGCATCCACCAGCTCGACCGGCTCGAGACCAACGCGGTTCGGCGCGAGGCGATCTGGGCGCGCTACGACGAGGCGTTCGCGGATCTGCCGGTCGAGCGGCCGGCCCCGGCGGAGCCCGACACCGTGCACGGCCGGCACCTCTACACGATCCTCGTCGACCCCGCGCGCACCGGCAAGAGCCGCGACCGGGTGCTGGACGAGCTGGTGCGCCTGAACATCGGCACCGGGGTGCACTACACCGCCCTGCACCTGCACCCGTACTATCGCGAGCGGTTCGGTCACGCGCCGGGCGACTTCCCGAACGCGGAGCACATCGGCGACCGGACCCTGTCCCTGCCGCTGTCGCCCAAGCTCTCCGACCGCGACGTGGAGGACGTGATCGCGGCGGTGCGCCGGGTCGTGACCGGGGAGGACGGCCGCCGATGAGCCGGGCCACGACTCCCACCTCCGAGCTGCCGGTCGCCGCCCACTGCTGCACCCCGTACCTCTTCGCCACCGGGAGCTGGATCTACTCGCAGCTGCAGCACCTGCGACAGCACCGGGCGATCGTGCTGACCGACCGGACCGAGAACCTCGACGTCTTTCCGTTCGAGGAGGTCTACGCTTACAACGAGATCCACCCGGTCCGGCAGGCCTATCACTGCCTGAGGCGCAGGCGCCTCAGCGGCGGCCGGGACCATTTCTTCGAGTCGGTGATGCGGCGCCGCGGGGCCCGCCTGATCCACTGCCACGTGGGCTACGTGGGCTGGGAGATGCTGGAGGTCAAGCGTCGCCTCGGGGTGCCGATGGTGACGTCGTTCTACGGAGCGGACGCATCGCGGCTGCCGCGCGAGGCGGTATGGCGCGCGCGCTACGACGAGCTCTTCGAGCACGGGGAGCTGTTCCTGGCCGAGGGCGAGGCGATGCGGGCGACCCTCGCCGAGCTCGGCTGTCCGAAGGAGCGCATCGTGGTCCAGCACCTGGGGGTGGCGGTCGACGCGTTCCCCTTCGTGGCCCGACGGCCCGACGGGGTGGTGCGGGTCCTGATGGCCGCCACGTTCCGCGAGAAGAAGGGCATTCCGGACGCGCTCCGGGCCATCGAGCGACTGCGGTCGCACCACGACCGACTGCGGGTGACCCTGATCGGCGACAGCATGGGCGCCCCGGGCGACGAGGAGGAGAAGCGCACGATCCTCGACCTGGTGCGGCGGCTCGAGGGCGTGGTGCGGTGGACGGGCTTCCAGCCCTACCCGGTGTTCCAGCGGGCCCTGCTCGAGCACGATCTCTTCCTGAGCCCGAGCCGGACCGCGCGGGACGGCGACAACGAGGGCGGGGCGCCGGTGAGCCTCATCGAGGCCCAGGCCACCGGAATGCCCATCGTCTCCACCCGCCACTGCGACATCCCGGAGGTGGTGGTCGACGGGAGCAGCGGCCACCTGACCGAGGAGCGCGACGTGGACGGTATCGCCGCGAGCCTGGAGCGGATGATCACGGCCCCGGCGCGGGTCTGGGAGGCCATGGGCCGTGCGGCGCGGGCCCACATCGAGAAGGAGTACAACGTCCGCACCCAGATCGCGCGGCTGGAAGCGTTGTACGAGCGCCTGTCCGGCGTGCTCGGTCAGATCGGGTCGACGGGCGGAACGGCCTGGATCAGCTTCTGCGCATGGGCCTTCTCGTAGAGAAGCCGGAGCGCGGCGCGGCCCTCGTCGCCGAGCTGCATCGTGTAGTCGTTCACGTACATGAGCACGAAGCGCCGGCAGGTCTCCTTGTCGATGTCCCGACCGTACCGCATCGCGTAGTCGAGGGCCTCGTCGACGTGGGCGAAAGCGTAGTCCATCGAGTCGCGCAGCCCCTGGGAGAGCTTGCGATGGGTCTCCTCACCCAGGTCGCGTCGCATCACGTTGATCCCGAGGGGCAGCGGCAGGCCCGACTCCTTCTGCCACTCCTCTCCGAGATCGAGGACCTTCGTCAGGCCCATGCGCGAGTGCGTGATCTGTCCCTCGTGGATCAGGAGGCCGAGATCGGCTTGCCCCTCCAGCACCACCTTGGGGATCTTGTCGAAGGCGACCTCGATGGTGGGCGGATCGCCGACGTAGAGCCGCAGGAGCAGGGCCGCCGTGGTGTGGCTGCCCGGGATCGCGATCACCTTCTCCTCGAGGCGGGCGCGATCGATGGGCTCGCGTGCCACCAGGATCGGGCCGTAGCCCTTTCCCATCGAGGCCCCGGGATCCATCATCCGGTACGTGGGGTGCACGATCGTGTACGTGGCGGCGGAGATGGCGGTGACCTCCAGCTCGCCGGTCCGCGCGCGGCGGTTCAGCGACTCGATGTCCTCCAGCACGTGCTCGATGGTGACGCCCGGGATCTTCACCTTGCCGGCGGTGAGCGCGTAGAACATGAACGCGTCGTCGGGATCCGGACTGTGACCGATGCGGATCAGCATGCGCTCTCCCCTGCTGTGAATTCTCGGGTCTGATTCGATGACGGTGACGACGCCGGCGACCCGCGACAAGATCCTGCAGGCCGCGCTCCAAGTCTTCGCCGAGAAAGGGTATCACAGGGCCCTCGTCGACGACATCGTGCGCGCGTCGCACACCTCGAAGGGAGCGGTCTATCACCACTTCCCGAACAAGGAGGCGCTCTTCCTCGCCCTCGTCGACGAGTTCGCGGGACGGCTGGCCGGCGCGGTGGGCGATGCGATCGCGGGCGCGCAGGGAGCGCTCGGCAAGGTGGAGGCCGCCCTGACCGCCGGGCTCGAGACCTTCGCGCGGCACCGGCAGCTCGCGCACCTCCTGCTGCTCGAGTCGGTGAGTCTGGGGCCGGCCTACCAGGCCAAGCGACTCGAGGTGCACGACCGGTTCGCGGCTTTGATCGAGGCGAACCTGGACGAGGCGGTGGCGGAAGGCTCCATCCCCAAGGTCAACACCCACGTGGCCACGCTCGCGTGGCTCGGCGCCCTGAACGAGGTGGTGGTGCAGTGGCTCTGTCGCGGTGAGCCGGACCTGCTGCAGGAGGCGGTCCCGGCGCTCGCCCCGCTGCTGCTGCGCAGCATCGGGGCGGGCTGAGCGGTCAGCGCATCCAGGCGCCCAGCCCGAGGCGCCGGTGGGGGGCGAAGCGGACCGCGAACTGGCCGGCCTTGATCGCCCGGATGATGTCGTCCGCGCTCCGCGTCGCGGCGTCGACCTCGATCCAGGCGCGGCCGAAGTCCTCCTCGCGATGCCCGTCGTCGGTGGCCAACTTCGGCAGCGCGATCGCCTCCACGTCGTACTCGGCCTGGTAGACACCGGTGTCGGTGATCTCCACCGCGTGGATCGGCAGCCCGTCGCGCGTGATGGCGCGGATCCGCCGGAGGGTCTGCTCCACCGTGAGCGAGTAGCGCGCGGGGTGGTTCAGCACGTAGAGGGTCTCACGCTCGCCGGTCACCTTTCCCACGTGCTGACCGAGCGGACGGTAGTCGATCTCCACCCCGGACAGCACCAGCATCCGGTCGTCGCCGGGCGGGATCCGGAACCAGTAGGCCTCGTCGATACGATCGTCGTGGTCCGTGATGGCCAGGAAGTCGTAGCCCAGATCCCGGTACCGCGCGACGACATCCTCCACCGGCAGGCGCCCGTCGGAGAACGTCGTGTGGGTGTGCAGGTTGCCCTTCAGGAGGGGCATGATGGCGTTCGCACGGCTCCGGGCGCTGCGCGCCCGGGCTCAGCGCGGATTGGAGACGCGCTGGGTGGAGGTGGCGGGGACCGAATCCCACACCACCGAGATGCCGATCGCGGGCCACCCGGTGCGGGCCCAGGGCTCCTGGGAGACGTAGCTGCCGACGGGCGTCGAGGGCGATGTCCAGCCGGAGAGCCCGTACTTGGTGCCACCCGCGGTCTGTCCCACGAACGGCTCGATGAAGGCGGGCTCGTGCTTCACCCGCACGTCGGTGCCGTAGAATTCGGCCTCGCGCGGGCGCGTCTGCTCGCGGGTGGCGGGACTCGGCTCGACGATGTGGATCTGGGCCGGCTTCTCGGGCGCGGTGGCGCGAATTTCGACCGGGTTCTGCGCGGAGGCAGTCCCCGACAGTGCGAGTGCGAGAACTCCGAGCGCAACCGTGGCGTAACCGACGACGATCGAGCGCCTCATGGCGTCATCATCGCAAATGGCATCAGGGCTCGCAAGAGAATCGCTCAGATAGCCGACACCGGCTGGAATGCCCCGGATGCGCGGTCCGCCAGTTCCGTGATTGGGTATTGCTTTTCATATAAAGATGGGCAAGAGTGAAAATGTTCGGAAAAATTCCGGCAATCCGGTGGGAACCCTTACCCCTCGCGGTCAGGAGCGGGTCAGTCGCGAAAGGACCTCGGTGAACTGGGCAAGCCCCGCAGGCTTCATGATCACCTCCGAGGCTCCGAGGGCCATGGCCTCCCGCGTTTCTTCGTCGCCGGCATGAGCGGACAGGATCACCACCGGCACGTGCGGGAAGCGGCTGCGGATCCGAGTCAGGACCGCCAGGCCGCCGAGTCCCGGCATGACGAGATCGAGAAAGACGCCATCCACGGGCGTCGACTCCAGCAGGCGCAGACCCTCGGTGCCGTCGAGGGCAACCGCGGCCTCGTGGCCGAAGGTCCTGACCGCCTCCGCGATCATCTCCGCGACCGACGGATCGTCGTCCACCACCAAGATCTTCATGGGTTTCGCCGTGTGCCAGTATCGGGACCCACCCCCCTTCACGTCAAGGGTTGGTTGAGGGCGGTGGCGCCCGAGGCGCTGGCCGGACCCGCGCCCGCCTTCCCCGGTCGGTCCAGATGACGACTCCCGGGGCGGTCCTGGTCGTCGACGGTAAGGCCGAGAGCCGGGCCAACTTGGCGCGACATGCCAAGGAGGCCGGGTATCCGGTCCTGGAGGCGGCCACCGGCGCCGAGGCACTGGCGCTGCTGTCGAGCCTCCATCCCCAGATGGTGCTACTGGACCTCGATCAGCTGGACGTGAACGGCCTCGACCTGGCCCGGCAGATCAAGCTCGAGGCGGCGGACGTGCCGGTCGTGCTTCTCTCCACCACCGGGGACCGGGACGTCGTGGTCAAGGGCATGCGGACGGGCGCCTACGACGTTCTGGTAAAGCCGGTGGCGGCGCAGGCGGTCAAGGACGTGCTGAAGGCCGCGCTGACCCAGGTTGACGCCGCGCCCCTCATCGTCTCTCCGGGCGGCAACGGCTCGGGTGGAGCCGCGCCGCCGGTCGACGTCGATCTGCTGTTCCGCAACAGTGAGCGGATGCGGGCGGTGGAAGACATCGTCCGCCGGGCCGCCGACACCAATGCGACCATCCTGCTCCAGGGCGAGAGCGGCACCGGCAAGGAGATGGTGGCGCGGGCCATCCACTACATCTCGGATCGCCGTGACAAGCCGTTCCTCAAGGTCAACTGCGCTTCCCTGCCCGGCGACCTCCTGGAGTCGGAGCTGTTCGGTCACGAGAAGGGATCCTTCACCGGCGCGCATCGCCGGAAGCCGGGCAAGTTCGAGCTGGCGCACCGGGGCACCTTCCTCCTGGACGAGATCGGGGAGATGCCGCTCGGGCTGCAGGCGAAGCTTCTCCACGTGCTGCAGGATGGCCAGTTCTTCCGGGTGGGCGGCAGCGAGGTGATCACCTCCGACGCCCGCCTCATCGCGGCCACCAACCGGAACCTCGCGTCGGTCATGACCACCGGGCTCTTTCGCGAGGACCTCTACTACCGGCTGAACGTGGTCGCGATCTCCATTCCCCCGCTCCGCGAGCGGCGGGAGGAGATTCCGGTCCTGGTGGACTACTTCATGGGCCGCTTCTGCCGGCAGTACAACCGGGACGCGCTGAAGATCTCCCAGGCCACGATGCGCCTGCTCCAGGACTACCACTGGCCCGGCAACGTCCGGGAGCTGGAGAACATGATCAAGCGCGCGGTGGTCCTCCAGACCGAGGCCCTCGTGCAGCAGGAGATCGCGCTGCGGAGCGAGAAGCCATGGGCCCCCAAGGCCGAGGGCGCTCCCGCTCCCGCCGCCGCCTCCCCCGCCGCGGCCCCGCCGGCGCCGGTCGGTGGCGTGATGGCCGACAGCGAGATGGGGCTGAAGGACATCGCGCGTCGAGCCGCGATGGCCGCCGAGAAAGCGGTGATCAAGGAAGTCCTCGAGAAGGTCCGGTGGAATCGGGCGGAGGCCGCGCGCCTGCTCAAGATCAGCTACAAGGCCATGCTCTACAAGATCCGCCAGGTCGGGCTCGACGATCGGCCGGAGCGCGGCTCCGGTAGGAAATGATTTGCTCCGTTTGCCCCGCTGAATACCTAAGTCGATCCCTGGACTCCTAGCGTAGCCGCTCCGCGCGGCCGCTCGTTTCCGTCGCTTCCAGCCGCTCCCCCCGCTGTCCCGCACCTGCGCAACACGCGGTGAAATTGCACGATATGCGCTCCCGGATTGCGCGGTGTGTCGCGCCGATCCTCCGGTGGCGCAAGACTTGCTCACGAGTCCGCGCGGAGCGGCCCCCGGGGCCCGCACGACGTGGGATTTCAACCCGACACAGGAAGGGAGGGACACGTGAGCGAATTCATGGATACCCAGACCGGGGTATTTCATGAGGACACCTTCCGCCACCTGCTGACTCGCGAGGCGGGCCGTGCGACGCGGTACCAGGACTTCTTCTCGGTCTGCCTGCTTCGCCCGGATCTCCCCAGCGATCGCGACGCGATCGGCGCCGAGATCGAGCGGGCACTCTCGGAGAAGATCCCCGAGTTCGTGAGAGCCACCGACCTGGTAGGCCAGCTCTCGTCCGCCATCGCGATCATCCTGCTCCACACCGCGGGCAGCGATGCCCTGCGCGTCGCGGAGCGGATCCGCGCGAACATCGAACAGGTGGCGTTCCGGGAGGGGCCCGAGGGACGTCCCCATCGGCTCACGGTGAGTGTGGGCAAGGTGTCCTTCCCGCACGACGGTCACACCGATTCGATTCTGCTCTCGCAGGCGCTGGCATACCTGGACCAGGCTGTGGAGCGTGGGGGCAATCAGGTTACCCACAGCTCCGTCAGCCCGGAGTAGGCGTCGGAGGACGGCTTCGCGTGAATCTCCTCGTACTCGACGAATCGCTTGACCTTGCCATGGTGATCGGGCGTCTCGCCCCTGCCCGCGGCTGGGAGCCGCACTTCGTGGGCTCGCTGCACGAGCTGGAGGTGGCGGTGGCGGCGCAGGGGCGGCCGGCGCTGACGGTGGTGAACCTGCAGCCGCCGCTGACGGCGTGGGAGCTGGGGCAGCGGCTGCGGGGGCTGGGGCTGGAGAGCCCGGTGGTGGTACTGGGGAGCGGGGGGAGCGAGAGCGGGGCGCCGGCGCTGGCGGGGGTGCAGTGGCTGGAGCGGCCGAGCGGGGAGGGGGAGCTGGCGGCGGCGCTGGAGCGGGTGGTGAGCCGGCTGGGGCTGGGGGGGCGGAGCGGGGGGCCGAGCCGGAATCCAGCAGGCCACGGCCTGGTAGGCCAGTCGCCGCAGCTGGGGGAGGTGCTGGCGAAGATCGAGAAGGTGGCGGCGGGGGATGCGAACGTGTGCATCTCGGGGGAGTCGGGGACGGGCAAGGAGCTGATCGCGCGGGCGATCCACGCGCAGAGCGCGCGGTGGGACCGGCCGCTGGTGACGCTGGACTGCACGGCGATTCCGGAGGGGCTGATGGAGAGCCATCTCTTTGGGCACGTGCGGGGGAGCTTCACGGGGGCGGTGGAGCATCGGACGGGGTTCTTCGCGCTGGCGCACACGGGGACGCTGTTCATCGACGAGATCAGCGAGCTGTCGATGCCGCTGCAGGCGAAGCTGCTGCGGGTGATCCAGACGCGGGAGTTCGTGAAGGTGGGGGGGAGCAAGCCGACGCGGACGGACATTCGGCTGATCACGGCGTCGAACAAGGATCTGCGGCGGGCGGTGCGGGAGGGGAGCTTTCGGGAGGACCTGTACTACCGGATCGCGGTGGTGATGATCGAGGTGCCGCCGCTGCGGGCGCGGCGGGGGGACATCGGGCTGCTGGTGGAGCATTTTCTGCGGAAGTTTTCGGCGGCGCACCACAAGCGGGTGCCGCGGCTGACGCCGCGGGCGCTGGAGCTGCTGCTGGGGGCGGAGTGGCCGGGCAACGTCCGGCAGCTGGAGAACTGCATCGAGCAGGCGGTCGTATTAAGTGAGCATGATACGATTGACGTCGATGTGCTGCCGCTGGGTGAACCGGCGGGCAGGCGCGCAGGTGAGGCCGCGAAGCCGGGACTGCCGGCGGGGCTGACCCTGCGGGAGCTGGAGCAGCAGTACATTCTCCAGACGCTGGAGGGCGTGGGGGGCAACCGCACGCAGGCGGCGCGGCTGCTCGGCATCAGCCTTCGCTGCCTCCAGTACAAGCTGAAGGCATATCGGCAGGGCGGCCCCGAGCCGCTCGTCCAATTCAACCGCGTGCCCGAGAGCCAGCATCCGCTAGGAGTGTGACGATGATGAGACGAGCCTTTTCCCTCTTGCTGCTGCTGCTCGTGGCGGGGGCGCTCACGCCCTTCCCCACGGCGGCTCAGGCGCCCGCTCCGCTTCCGGCCGAGAAGGACTACATCATCGGCCCGGAGGACCTTCTCGAGATCCAGGTGTGGGGCAACAAGGACCTCAACCAGCAGGTCTTCGTGAGACCGGACGGGCGGACTTCTCTGCCGCTGGTCGGCGAGATCGCGGTCGCGGGCAAGTCGGTCCAGCAGCTGCAGGACCATCTGACCAACGTCTACGAGAAGACGGTCAAGGGCGCGGTCGTGACCGTGATCGTCAAGGAGATCAGGAGCCGCCCGGTCTATTTCATCGGTGGCTTCGGTAAGCCCGGCGTCATGCAGCTCACCCGTGACCTGACGCTGCTCCAGGCCATTTCCATCAACGGCGGCGTGCTGCCGAACGCGGACGGCGAGAAGGGATTCCTGCTCCGCGGTGACAAGCGCATCCCGATCGACTTCAATCGCCTGGTCCAGCGGGGGGACATGAGCCAGAACCCCAAGCTCGAGCCGGGGGATTCGATCGTTGTCCCCCTGGCTGATGCCGTCTACGTGAACGGCGAAGTGAAGGCTCCCGGAGCAGTTAAATATACGGGAGATTTGACGATTCTGAAGGCCCTCACCCTGGTCGGGGGGCTCACTCCCCTGGCCGCTCCCGGCCGGGTGGACATCGTGCGGGGAAGCTCAGAAAAGAAGGAACGGATTCGGGTCGATGTTGATAAGATGATGCGGTCGCCGGATGAATATCCTGATGCCCGGTTGCAGCCGAACGACATCATCTTTGTCCCACAGCGACTCTTCTAGTCAGGAAGGTAGGAAGGCGGAGGGCACGCGGTCGCGTGCCCTCGTCGCGTTCGCTCTCGCCACCGCGCTCTCGGTCGGAGGCGGGTTCGCGTCCGCGGCCAACGCGCAAACCCCGCCTCCTCCGCCCTCGACGGATCCATCGACTCCGGTCTCGCCCTCCGAGAAGCCCCAGGGCACCGAGAGCCAGACCCGACCGCAGCCGGAAACGGTCCAGCCCGGAACCGAGCCCACTGCCCCGCTTCAGCAGTATCTGATCCAGCAGCCGGGCCGGCCCCTCGTCACCCCGACGAGCCCTCCGTCGACGACCCTGCCCCCCTGGACGCCCCCGGCTCCTCCGGCTCCTTCGCAGACGAACCTGCCGGCGCCGCTGTATGTGCCGGGAGCGGCGGGTGGAGTTCCGGCCGGTGGGATTCCGGGCCTGACGATCCCGGGGGCCTTCTCGGCGACGACGACCACGTTCCGCGGCGCCACGTTCGAGTTCCACCCGACCCTGCGACTCTCGGAGGAGTACTCCGACAACTTCTTCCAGGCGACGAGCCATTCGCAGAGCAACTTCCGATCCACCCTCGGTCCCGGGTTCCAGCTGCTGATGAACGGAGCTCGCACCTTCGGGACCGCCGGGCTGACCGTCGACCTCGTGCACGACACCGCGCCGAACAGCGGGGACGAGGTCAAGGTGTTCCCGAGCTTGAACTTGGCGGTCCGGTACGCTCTGACGCCGCGGCTGGCGCTGACCTTTACCGAGACCTTCATCCGTAACGACAGCCCGTCTACCGCCGACCAGTTCGGCCTCCGTCGCGGCCGGCAGACCTTCGACACCAATACCGCTGGGGTGAGCGCGGACTGGCTGCTGGGCCAGATCGCCACCCAGGCGTACTACCGGAACGTTCTCTTCTTCAACGAAGGGGCGTCCAGTAGCAACACGAACAGCACGAACCAGAACGGTATCAGCGAGGCGACCCAGAACGACTCGATCACCAACATCTTCGGGCTGAACGCCAGCAGCCGCATCTTCACCGACTACGTGGTGCGGGCCGGCTACGAGTTCTCGAAGACGGATACCGTGAACAGCAGCAACAATTCCTCGGTCGGCGGTGACACGACGAGCCACACGGGGTTCGCGTCGGCCTCCCGGCTCTTCGGGCTCTACACCACCGCCGGCGTCTCGACCTCGTATTCCTATCAGACCCAGGACAACACCAAGATCTTCAACGCCTCCCTCTTCGGCGCTTACGGCGTACCGAGCGGCCTCTCCTTGTCCGCCTCGGTCGGCTACAGCATCCTGAACAGCGACACTCAGGACAACGAGGGGACGGTGTCGGTGAACGCGGTCGCCAGCTACCGGTTCACTCGCGCGGTGATCTCGGTTGGCGTCCTCCAGGACTTCCAGCAGACGGCCCAGCAGGGTCAGAACTTCGGAACCGTAGAGAGCCGGTCGTACTTCGGCAACTTCCTCTATCAGCTCACCCCCTTCATCAACACGACGCTGGAAGCGCGCTACAGCGAGGCCACGCCGACCGGAACCGGCAACATCCAGACGAACCAGACTCAGACCACGCTGACGTACGGGGCGGCCGTGAACTGGCTCATCCTGCGCTGGCTGACGGCCAGTATCCGCTACGACTTCACCAAGCAGACCGGGACCAATGCCTTCAATCAGGGATCCTTCAACAACGGCGGAAACTTCAAAGAGAATCGCGCAACACTTAACCTGTTCGCCACGTTCTAGCAGCCCTTCCGCGCAAGCGTTGCATTCCAGTAGTTGCGGTTAAGTCAGCAAAAATACGAGCGATTTAGCCTCCCCGCTGCGCCCCGCCCTGGACTGCGCAGAATTCCGGTTGAACGGAAGGCGTTTTCCCAATCAGTGGACTGAAGTTCTACGCGGTAGTTTCTGGTTTAGCATTTTGATTCGCTAGGTTACAAGGCACGCTCCAGCAACACCCTGGCACTGCCCTTGCTCTTTATCCGGGCAGAGCCAATGTTCCGCATATTTCGCCACTACGTATCCGGTTTGGCCTTCGTCCTCCTACTCGGGGACCTGGCCGTCATCCTGACCGGACTCTATCTGACCGAGCTGTCGGCCCCGTGGGCCGGCCGTGCGTCGTTCACGGCGCGGTTCCTCGAGGTCAGCGGGATCCTGGTCTTCATCCTCTATCTGGGCGACCTGTATCAGCCCAGGCAAGCCTCCACTCAGCGGGAGACGGTGGCCCGGCTGCTCATCTGTGGCGGCGTCGCGGGGGTCATCATCGCCGCCGTCGGGTTCGCCTTCCCGATGCTCCGCCTGGGCCGGACCGCCTTCCTCCAGATGTTCGTCTTTGCCATCCCCGGCCTCGCGGTCTGGCGCGGCGCGATCCTTGGAGCCTGGTCGCAGCAGCAGATGACCCTCCGGGTCCTGGTGCTCGGCACCGGCCAGGTGGGCCGTCTGATCACCGACCTGCAGCCGACGAGCGCCCGGCCGTTCCGCGTCATCGGATTCCTCGACGACACGCCGGAGGCCGCCGACATGGTCCCCGAGGGGCACGTCCTCCTCGGCAAGACCCAGGATCTCGACGTCCTAGTCGAGGAGACCCGACCCAACATCGTCGTGATCGCCCAGATCGACCGACGCGGGCACTTCCCGACGAAAGCCCTCCTGGAGTGTCGGCTCCGGGGCATCCGGGTCGAGGACTGGCCGAGCTTCTACGAGAAGGCCACCGGCAAGATCCTCGTGACCGCGGTGCGCCCGAGCTGGCTGATCTTCTCGGACGGATTCGTCAAGACCCCGCGCACCGAGATCATCAAGCGGCTCTTCGACATCACGGTGTCCCTCGCCGGGCTCCTGCTTTCACTGCCCTTGATGATCGTGGCCGCGGCCGCGGTCAAGCTCGAGTCCCGGGGGCCTATCCTTTACCGCCAGCCACGCCTCGGCCAGAACGGCTGTGTGTTCATCCTGAACAAGTTCCGCTCCATGCGGCAGGACGCCGAGAAGGAGACGGGACCGGTGTGGACGACCCAGAAGGACACCCGGATCACGCGCGTCGGCGCGCTGCTCCGCCGGACCCGCCTCGACGAGCTGCCGCAGCTCTTCAACGTCCTGGTTGGCCACATGAGCTTCATCGGGCCGCGGCCGGAACGGCCGGAGTTCGTCAGCGAGCTGCAGAAGCAGATTCCCTACTACATGGAGCGACTCGCGGTGAAGCCGGGCATCACCGGCTGGGCCCAGGTGCGGTACCGGTATGGGTCCACGGTCGAGGATGCGGTGGAGAAGCTCCAGTACGACCTCTACTACATCAAGAATCTCTCGCTGTTTCTTGATCTCTTGATCGTTCTGAACACGGTCCAAGTCGTCCTCTTCGCTCGAGGACGTTGAACGCGCTCTGCGTGGACCTAAAACCAAAGGAGACGGGCGCCTGATGGACACTAGGACGGTCATCGTACAGGTCGTGCGCTCGCTGTTCGCGCGCCGGAAGAAGTGGATGGTGCTGACGACTATCACGGCTCTGGTGATGTTGATGCCGGCCGTGTATGTCCTGTCGAAGGAGCCGCCGCGGTATCGCACCACCGCGACGATCCTGATCGAGAACAAGGCCGATCGGGCTCCGGTGTTCCAGGAGTTCAGCCCGTATCGTCCCCTGCCCGTACAGCTGGCGATCCTGGAGAGCCGTCTCCTGGCCGCGTCGGTGATCGAGGCGCTGCCCAAGACCTCGGTCGACGATCTGGTCCAGAATCCGTATGGACGCGACTACGTGGGGGATTTCACCGACTGGGTCGCGCGGATCCGTGGCAAGGAGATTACCACCCCGTCGCCCCGCCGGCAGGCGATCGCCGAGCTGCGCCGCGATCGCGTCAAGTTCATCACCCAGCCGGGAAACTCGGGAATCGTCGAGATCCAGGCCGAGGCCTCGCAGCCGCAGATCGCGCTAGACATCGCCAATACCTATATCGAGGTGCTCCTGTCCCGGACGCGGTCGTTCAACGTGGACGACGCCAAGAGCACTCGGGAGTACCTGTCGCAGCAGACCGCTCAGGTGTCCGATACGCTGGCCCGCAGCGAGACCGCGTTGCGGTCCTTCACCATGTCCCGGGGCGGCGTCCAGATCCCGGCGAAGAGTGCCGAGGCGGCCCAGCGCCTGTCCCAGCTCGAGACCACTCTCGCCGAGGTTCAGGCGAACCGGAACATCAGTCAGACGCGCCTCACCTCCCTGAAGGCGAAGCTGGAGTCGATGCCGGCTCCTGCCCCCAGGCCGGCGGCGGCTGCCCCCACGCCGGCGTCGAGCACCCTGTCGGCGGCGAGCGCCTCGCGCCTGCGGGCCAAGCTGTCGAGCCTGGAGGCCCAGCTGGTCGAGGCCAAGACGAGGTATGCCGACGATCACCCGCGCGTGCGGTCGCTGATGCAGCAGATCGGCGACGTGCAGCGGGAGCTGGGCGACGCGGTGAGGGATTCGACCGCGTCGAGCAGCGGAGCGGGTGCTCTGCCCGCCGATGACCGTAATGCCTTCGCCGAGATGGTGGCGGCCCTGGAGACCTCGGTGGTGTCCCTGAATGCGCAGGAGGGAGCCCTGAAGGACCAGATCAGCAACCTCCGACGCGATCTGTCCGGACTGTCCAAGGACGAGCTCGAGTACCGCCGGTTGGCGTCCGAGGTGGAGACCAACCGCAAGCTGAGCACTCTCCTCTCCGACAAGCTGGGCGCGGCCCGGATCCGGGAGCAGGGTGAGATGAACGTGGTGAAGGTGATCGATCCGCCCGGCTTCCCCACCACCGCCCCCAACCAGCGGCGCGCCCAGATGATGGGGTTGGCCCTGGCCCTGGCGCTGGTGGTCGGGCTCGGGGCGCCGGCCACCGCGGAGTACTTCAATCGGCCGATCATGGGTGAGGCGGATATCCATCACCTCACCGGTCTGCCGATCCTGACCGCGGTACCGCAGGTGCAGTCGCAGAAGCTGATGTTCGGATCGGGGGAGAAGGAGCAGGCCAAGCCCGAGGAGTATCACCTGTTCGTCGACGCGTTCCGGCGACTGCGGGTCGAGCTTCAGATGATCGCGGAGGAGAATCCACTCCGACGGGTGCTGGTGGCGAGCGCCCTGCCCTTCGAGGGCAAGTCCACCGTGGTCTTCAATCTGGGCCTGGCGTTCGGCGAGGTGGGCAAGCGGGTCATCGTGGCCGACGCGGACTTCCACCGGCCTACCCTTCACCGGATCGCGAACACCGATCAGCGGAAGGGATTCACGGACCTGCTGGCCGGAAACACCAAGCTGGCCGACACCATCACCCCGATCACCGACAACGTGCAGCTGGCTCCGCGGGGTAGCGGCCTGTCGGCGTCCGCGCGGACCGGACTGGGGACGGACCGACTCGAGAAGATCCTCGGCAACATGTCGGACGAAGCCGACTACGTGCTGCTGGATTCGTCGCCGATCCTGCTGATCCCCGACAACCTGTACATGGCGGCGGCGGCCGACGGCATCGTCCTCGTGGTGGCGGTCGGCCAGACCCGCCCGCGTGACGTGCTCCGGACCAAGGCGATTCTGGAGAGGGCCGGCACCCCGATCCTGGGGGTGGTGCTGAACCGGACCCCGGTGAAGCAGCTGAACTCCTACTACAAGCAGTACAGCGCCTACTACGGCGCGTGATCCTCACCTTTAACCCTCACAATGACAGGGAGCACTCAAGCCGTGTGGACTGAGATCTTGCGCGAAAAGCTCGAGGCGCGTACTGCGCGCGTGAGCGTGGTCGGACTCGGATACGTCGGCCTTAGCCTCGCGGTCGAGCTGGCGAAGGCGGGAATCGTGGTGCGCGGAGTCGACCTGGATCTGGAGCGCGTCAGCCTCCTGAACCGGGGGGAGACGTACCTGGTCGACGTGCCGGCCGAGACGCTGGCCCCGCTGGTGGCAAGCGGCCGCCTGTCCGGGTCGACCTCCTTCGAGGAGACGAGCGGCTCCGACGCGGTGATCATCTGCGTGCCGACCCCGCTTCGCAAGAGCAAGGAGCCGGACATCTCCTACATCCTGTCCGCGGTGGAGAGCCTCCTGCCGTATCTGCATCCTGGCCAGCTGATGGTGCTGGAGAGCACGACCTATCCCGGGACCACCGAGGAGGTCGTCCTGCCGCGGCTGCAGCAGAACGGTCTGGTGATCGGGAGCGACTTCTTCCTCGCCTTCTCCCCCGAGCGTGTGGATCCGGGCAACAAGAAGCACACCACCGCGACGATCCCCAAGGTGGTGGGGGGAGTCACGCCGGCCTGTACCGCCCTGGCCGCGGCCCTCTACCGCCAGGTCACGAAGACGGTGTTCGAGGCGTCCAGCCCCCGGGTGGCCGAGACCGCGAAGCTCCTCGAGAACACCTTCCGCAGCGTGAACATCGCGCTGGCCAACGAGCTGGCCTTCGCCTGCCGCAAGATCGGCGTGGACCCATGGGAGGTCATCGAGGCGGCGGCCACCAAGCCGTTCGGCTTCATGCCTTTCTATCCGGGGCCGGGCATCGGTGGGCATTGCATCCCGGTCGACCCGCTGTATCTGTCCTGGAAGGTGCGGTTGACCGGCTACGAGGCGCAGTTCATCGCGCTGGCCGATCAGATCAACCGGGCGATGCCGGAGCACGTCGTCAACCTGGTCGGAGAGGCGCTGAACGACCACGGCCGGGCGATCAAGAACTCGTCGGTCCTGGTCATGGGCGTGACCTACAAGCCGGACGTCAATGACATCCGCGAGTCGCCGGCGCTCGAGATCATCGAGATGCTGGAGCGAAAGGGAGCGCAGGTCAGCTACGCGGACCCGTACGCCCCCCAGCTGCTGATCGAAGGCACCAAGCTCACCGCGGTGGAAGCGTCCGCGGGGAGCGTCGGAGCAGCCGATTGTGTGCTGATCCTCACCAACCACACCAGCTTCGACTACTCGATGATTGCGAGCCGGGCGAAGCTGGTGGTGGACACGCGGAACGCTCTTCGGGCGTATCGGCAGGCTCACGCTCAGATCGTGACGCTGTAAGGATACGACCATGCGCAGCGTTCTCGTTACGGGCGGTGCCGGATTCATCGGCTCTCACCTCGTCGACCAACTCCTCGAAGCCGGAGCCGCGGTGCGGGTGCTCGACAACCTGTCCACCGGCTTCGCGGCAAACCTGCAGGCGGCGGCGGAGCGGCATTCTCGCACCTCCGGGATGCTGAACGGGAGTCGGCTGGAAGTCATCGTCGGGGACATCCGGGACCGGGAACTGCTGCGCAAGGCGCTGCGAGGCGTGAACTATGTGTGTCATCTGGCGGCCCTCCCCGCCACCGAGACCTCGCTCATGGACCCGGGCGAGATCTACTCGGTGAACGTGGAGGGCACGCTGAACCTGCTTCACGGAGCGCTCACCGAGGGCGTGTGGCGGGTGGTGATCGCGTCGTGCGCCTCGGTGTACGGGACTCCGGACGTGGTCGATGTGCCCGAGGACGCACCACTGCGGCCGAGCACCCTGTTCGGCGCTTCGAAGGTGGCGGCAGAGACCTACGCGCTGGCGTTCCACATGCGGCACAAGCTGGACACGGTCATCCTCCGGTACTTCAGCGTCTACGGGCCCCGTCAGAAGGCAGTGCCCGGCGGGCCTCTGGTGCCGAACTTGATCGAGGCATTGCGACAGGGTCGGCCGTTCCTGGAGCAGGACGAGTGGAACGGCGAGGACTTCATGTTCGTGGAGGACGCAGTGGCCGCGACCCTGGCCGCGATCCGGGCACCCCGGGCCTCGGGTCGAGTGATCAACGTGGGTAGCGGGCAGATGGTCAGCGTGGCCGACGTCCGGAGCATCCTGGCGGATCTTCTGCGCGTGGCGCCGGTGCCAGGGACTCGGGGGGAGGGCGACGCGCGACCGCACGGGATCTGCACGCGGTCGACCGTGGCGGGGGAGCTCCTCGATTTCACTCCGCGGGTGTCGCTGATCCGCGGACTCGCCCGGGTGGTGGCGGCGGTGTCTCATTCGGAGTCCAGCGAGTATCCGAAGCTGGCTCCCGTCGCCCTCGATGAATAACGCGCTGTCCTTCGACATCGAGGAGTACTTCCACGCCGAGGTCTTCTCGGGGGTGGTGCGCCGGGAGGAGTGGAGCGCGCTGGAGAGCCGGGTAGCCCGGACGACCGAGCTCCTGCTCGAGCTTCTCGACGAGGCCGCCACCGCGGCGACGTTCTTCGTCCTGGGCTGGGTGGCGGAGCGCCAGCGGGGCCTGATCCGGCGGATCGCGGAGGGGGGCCACGAGCTCGCGTGCCACGGATACGGTCACCAGATGATCACCCGCTTGAGCCGCTCGGAATTTGCCTCGGACGTGGAGCGGGCCAAGGGCCTGATCGAGGAGACGGCCGGGGTCGGAGTCGTCGGTTACCGGGCGCCGACGTTCTCGGTGGTACGGGAGACCCTCTGGAGCCTCGACGTGCTGGCGGATCAGGGCTTCCAGTACGACTCGAGCATTTTCCCGATCGTGCACGACCGATACGGGATTCCGGATGCGCCGCGATTTCCGCATCGCCGGACGACGCCGTCGGGAGCCGAGATGGCCGAGTTCCCCATGTCCACGGTGGCCCGCGGGCGCTGGCGGATTCCGGTGGCCGGGGGCGGGTACTTCCGCCTGTTTCCGTACGCGGTGACTCGGCGGGCCCTCCAGGACATCAATACGAGGGAGGGCCAGCCCGCGATGGTGTACCTCCACCCCTGGGAGCTCGACGCCGGTCAGCCGCGCTTGCCGATGGGACGTCTGAGCCGGTTCCGGCACTCGGTCAACACCCGCAAGACGGAGTCGCGGCTGCGACGGCTGCTGCGGGATTTCCAGTTCAGGCCAGTCCGGACCGTTCTGGGCAAGGTCGGATTGCCCCTGGTAGGTGGGGTGGCATGAAGATCCTCGGCGTGGTCGGAGCGCGGCCGAACTTCGTGAAGATCGCCCCGATCCTCGCGGAGCTCGGTGAGTACCCGTACGTATCCACCACCCTGGTTCACACCGGCCAGCACTACGACGCGAAGATGTCGGACTCGTTCTTCGCCAACCTGGAGATCCCGAGGCCGGACGTGAATCTCAAGGTTCAGTCGCCGGGCGCGGTGACTCAGATCGCGGAGATCATGACCCGCCTCGAGCCAGTCCTGGAGTCGGTGCGGCCCGATGTCGTGGTCGTGGTCGGAGACGTGAACTCGACGGTGGCGGCCGCGGTCACCGCGGTCAAGCTGGGCTTTCCGGTCGCACACGTGGAGGCCGGGCTCCGGAGCTTCGACCGGGCCATGCCGGAGGAGGTGAACCGTCTCCTCACTGACTCGATCTCGGATGTCCTCTTCACGACGGAGCCCGCCGCCAACGAGAACCTGGAGCGGGAGGGCGTCGCGCACGACAAGGTCCACTTCGTGGGCAATGTGATGATCGACACCCTGTTCCGGTACCGGGAGCGGGCCGCGCAATCCGACGTCCTGGACCGGCTCGGGCTCGAGCCGGGAGGGTACGCGGCATTGACCTTGCATCGTCCGAGTAACGTGGACGACGCGGGGACGCTCGGGATGCTCCTGGACGGCATCGCGCACGTGCAGGCCGAGATTCCGGTCGTCTTCCCGGTTCATCCTCGAACCCGCCGGCACCTCGAAGCGCTGTCCGCGGTGCTGCCGCCGATGCCGGCGCTTCGGCTGGCGGATCCGATGCCCTACCTGGATTTCGTGAACCTGATGGCCAACGCCCGGTGCGTCATGACCGACTCCGGAGGGATCCAGGAGGAGACGACCGCACTCCGGATCCCATGCCTGACCCTCCGGCACAACACGGAGCGGCCGATCACGGTCACGCGGGGAACCAATCGCATCGTCGGAACGGCGCCGGACGCCATCTATGCCTGCTGGCGTGAGGTCGCCGAGGGCAAGTGGCCCAAGGGTGACCTCCCCGAGCTCTGGGACGGCAAGGCGGCCGCCCGGATCGTGCGGGTTCTCCTGAGCCGGTCCAAGTAAGGGTCCATGGACGTTCGAGTCCTCTCGACCGAGACCGTTGACTGGGACGCCTTCGTGCGCTCGACGCCGGGCGGCAGCCCGTTTCACCTGCTCGCCTGGAAGCGCGCGGTGGAAAAGACGTTCGGCCATCGCCCTCACTACCTCCTGGCCACTCGGGGCGGCGGGGTGGAGGGCGTCCTCCCCATCTTCGAGGTTCGAGGGCTGCTCGGGGGACGTGGCCTCGTGTCTGTCCCCTACGGCGTGTACGGGGGCATCTGCGCCGCCTCCTTTGACGCCCGGACCGCCCTCGTAGAGGCGGCGAGCCAGCTCGCGGGTCGGGTTGGAGCCGGCTACGTGGAGCTCCGGCATCGATCGGGTCAGGAGCTCGATCTACCCACGAAGAACCTCTACGTCACGTTCTCCCGGCTGATCTCCACCGACGAGCAGGAGAACCTGAACGCGATTCCGAGAAAGCAGCGGCGGATGACCCGACAGGGCCTCAAGCACGGGCTCCGGGCCGAGTTCGGACTGCAGCATCTGGACCGTTTTTGGCACATCTACGCCCACAGCGTCCATGCCCTCGGCTCGCCGGTCTTTCCCCGGCAGCTCTTCCGGTCGATCGCGCAGGAGTTCGGGAAGGACTGCGAGCTCTTGACGATCTGGAAGGACGAGAAGCCGGTTGCTGGCGTCCTCAGCCTGTTCTTCGAGGATCAGGTCCTGCCCTATTACGGCGGGGCGGACCGCGCGGCTCTGGCCTACTCCGTCAACGACTTCATGTACTGGGAGCTGCTCTGCCACGTGGCCAAGCTGGGATACCGGGTGTTCGACTTCGGTCGGAGCCGGGAAGGCACGGGGGCCTACAACTTCAAGCGGCACTGGGGATTCGAGCCGGTTCCGCTCCCCTACCAGTACGTGCTGCGGGATGGGGCCCAGATGCCGAACTTGAGCCCGTCCAACCCGAAGCTCGCCTTCGCGGTGCGGGCCTGGAAGCGCACTCCTCTGTCCCTCACCAAGCTGGTCGGGCCCCGGCTCACGAAATATCTCCCATGAACATTCTGATGCTCGGTCGCTGGCTTCCCCCTGCCCGCCGGCCGGTCCGGGATACGCGCGAGTACCAGTTCGGCCGCTACCTGGCCCGCGACCACCAGCTGACCGTCGCCTTCGTCACGGACAACCCGGACACGAGCGGCGCGCTCTCGGCGCTTCGGAAGGAGTTCACCGACATCGAGTTCGCGGTCATGCCGCGGACGTGGAAGTCCTTGGAAGCGGCGGTGCGGGCGGCGACCGGCGAGTCCTGCACGCTGTCCTACGCGCGGTCGGGAGCCCTCCGGACGCGTCTCGAGGACCGCATCCGCCGATCCGCCTACGATCTGGTCTTCGTGCTGTCGTCGAGCATGATCCAGTACGTCCTCGACCTGAACGCCTCGATTCCGGTGGTCATGGACTTCGCGGGAGTGGACTCGGAGTGGTGGCTGGCACAGGCCGCGCGGAGCCCCTACCCGGCCACGCGGTTCTTCAACGCGGAGGCGAGCCGGCTGCGCCTGGCCGAGGCGGCGATGGCGCGGCGGGCCGCCTGGTGCGTGACGGATTCGTCTCCGGCTGACGCCATCGTCCGCTCGCTCGCCCCCGGTGGCAAGACCGCGATCATTCCTAGCGGGGTGGACCTCGAGCTCTTCACCGGGCCGGCCCGGGAGAGCAAGACTCGCACCGTCGTGCTGAGGGCGTCGTCGCTCGGCTCCGAGCCGGACCTCCACGAGGCGGAGCAGTTCTGTCGCAACGTCGTGCCGCGGATTCGAGCCCGGATCCCCGAGACGCGGGTCGTGCTGGCAAGTAGCGATTCGATTCCGGGTGGTCGGGCGGGGCGTCTGCTCGGTGCCGAGGTGATCGCGCCGGTCACGGATCCGCGCCAGTTCTTCCACAGCCAGGCGGTGGCGATCGGGCTCGTCGGTAGCGGGGGCGATCTGCGCCGACGCATCCTCGAGCCGATGGCCGCCGGTATTCCGGTCATCGCCGGCACGAAGGCCATCGAGCGGCTCGGAATCGAGGACAAGCAGGCCATCTGCCGGGCAGATGGACCAGACGACGTCGCCCAGGCGCTGATCCAGCTGCTCGAGGATCCGATTCGCCGGATCGAGTTCGGGCAGCGTGGCAAGGCGTACGTGACGACCAACGCGTCGTGGACCGTCATGGCGGAGAAGATGGCCGGGATCATCGAGCGCGCCGCGCAGGGTTCGCCGGCGGCGATCCGACCTTCGGTGAACAAGACGAACGGCCGGCCGTGGAGCGTGACCCCGCCGTCCGCCGTCGAGGGAGGCCGCTGATGCGCGGCGTCGCCGGGCGCGTCTTCGTCGAGCGCGGTCAGACGCTCGATGATCGTTTGATGGGCGCAGTAGGCGGTCACCGAAGCGGCCAGGTTCAGCCCACGGCCGTCGTGGGGCCCGGCGCGACACTCCTCCCGATCGGCGACGGCTCGTGGGCCGAGAGGGTCGGCGACGCAGTCGTCGTTGGGGACCTCGACATCAGCAACCGCGAGGAGCTCACCGCCGGCGGCACGTCGTCCGTCGCGGCCGGCCTGGTCGACCGCTACCGGCGGGAAGGCAACGCCTTTGCGCGTGGTCTCCGCGGAGCCTTCGCGCTGGCGCTGTGGTTCCCGGAGCGTCGCCGGCTGGTCGTGGCGGTGGACCGGTTTGGCTTCCGGCGTATCTACTATGCCGCGACCGCGGACGGCCTCGCGTTTGGCCCCCGGCTCGAGACCGCGGTGACCCTGGGGGCCGTCCGCCGCCAGATCGACCCGTCGTCGGTCTATGCCTACCTCAACTTCGGGACCGTACCAGCCCCGCAGTCGATGTACCGCGGGGTCCAGCGGCTCGCGCCTAGCCAGCTCCTGGTCTGGGAGGACGGCAGGCTGTCTCTCGAGAGCTACTGGGACCTCACCTATACCGAGGAGCGCCGTCCCGAGGCGATGGCGCGGGCCGCCATCGTATCGCAGACGCAGGAAGCGGTCCGGCAGGCTCTTCTCGGCACGGAGCCCAAGACGAGCGGGGCGTTCCTGAGCGGAGGCACCGATAGCAGCACGGTAGTCGGTCTGATGACCCTCCTTACCGGTGAGCGGGTCAATGCGTTCTCCATCGGTTTCGAGGAGAAGCGGTACAACGAGCTGGAGTACGCCGAGCTGGCGGCGCGGCACTTCTCCGCCTCTCACTACACGCACCTCGTCACTCCCGACGAGGCCTTTGCCTCCGTTCCGCACCTGGTCGCGGGCTTCGACGAGCCCTTCGGGAACAACTCGGCGATTCCCACGTATCTCTGTGCCCGGCTGGCCCGGGAGGCCGGGATCGACGTGCTGCTCGCCGGTGACGGTGGCGACGAGATCTTCGGGGGCAACGAGCGCTATCGGCGGGAGCAGGTTCTCGCCCGCTACGGCCTCATTCCGCGGCCCCTGCGTCGTGGCGTGCTGGAGCCGCTGCTGCGGGTCCTGCCCGACGGAGGGTCCACGCCACTCGGCAAGGCCCAGCGCTACGTCGCGCGCGCCTCACGGCCGAATCCGGAGCGCTTCTACTCGAGCGAGTTCTTCGTGGCCCAGGAGCGGGAGCGCCTGCTCCACCCGGATTTCCTCCGGGCGATCGACCCGGTCGCGCCGGTCGAGGTGGCGGGACGCCACTACCACGCGGCCCGAGCCTCCGCGGAGCTGAACCGGCTGCTCCACGTCGACCTCAAGATCACCCTGGGCGACAACGATCTCCTGAAGGTGACACGGGCGGCGGAGCTCGCGGGTCTGACCGTGCGCTTCCCGATGCTCGACCATCCTCTCGTGGAGCTCATGGCCACGATGCCGGTTCGCGACAAGGTCCGCGGGACCGAGAAGCGATACCTCTTCAAGCGCACCTTCGCCTCACTCCTGCCGCGCGAGGTGTTGACGAAGACCAAGCACGGATTCGGGCTGCCGATCAGCGACTGGCTGCGCGGCCATCGCGCCTTCGTGACCCTGGCCCATGACACCCTGGAGACGCGGCAGGCAAGCGAACGAGGCTACCTCGCGCCGGGGACGGTCGAGTGGCTGTTCCGGCAGCACGCCGCCGATGCGACGCCCTTCTACGGCGACGTGCTCTGGAACCTGCTGATGCTCGAGCTCTGGCACGTTCGGCAGGGAGCGGCGGCATGAACCCGCGGGCCCGGGCGGTGCGCGCGCTGGCCACGGTCGTCTACCGGAGCGGGCTGCTCCGGCCGATGGCCTCGGTAGCCGCGCGTCTGCGCCGGACCGTGAGCCTGCCCATTCTCACGTTCCACCGGGTCAACGACGATCAGGATCCGTTCTTCGCCGCGCTGGCCACCAGCGTGTTCGCGGCACGCATGGAGCACATCGCCCGTCACTACACGGTGCTCCCGGTGGAGGAGCTCTCGGAGCGCCTGCGCGAGGGTCGGGCTCCGGCCAACGCGTTGGCGTTGACCTTCGACGACGGGTACCGGGACTCTCTGACCCACGCCGCGCCGATCCTGGCGCGGCACGGCCTGCCCGCGACGATCTTCCTCACGACCGGCTACGTGGGCACGTCGGAGACCCCGTGGTACGACCTCCTCGCGCTGGGAGTCAAGACGACTCGCCGTGACACCGTATCCCTTGCGCCGGGGCAGAGGCTGCCGCTCGGATCGACGGCGGAGCGGCTGCGGGCGCTCGAGGCGGCGCTGCGTCACATGAAGCGCCTGCCCGACCTCGAGCGTCGGCGGCTGGTCGAGCGCCTGATCCACGAGCTGGAGCCGGTGACGCCGGAGGGTCAGAAGCGCCTCATGCTCTCGTGGGACGAGGTCGACGCCCTGCGGGGACTGGGCTTCTCGATCGGGGCCCACACCATCAACCACCCGATCCTCGCGAGGGTGGAACCCGAGGCGGCCTGGGGCGAGATCCACGGCTCCAAGATCGCCATCGAGAAGAAGCTGGGGATGCCGGTGCGGAGTTTCGCCTATCCCAACGGCGGGGTCGACGACTACAGCCCGGAAACGGTCGGGCTCGTCGAGCGAGCGGGCTTCCGCTGTGCGGTCACCACTCGCCGAGGGCTCAACACCGAGCGCACGCCGATGTTCGAGCTGCGGCGCGGCGGACCGTGGGAGCAGCACCTGCCAACGTTTGCCATGAAACTTGCCTACTACCAAGTGGCTGGAATCTAGGAAGGAGATCTCGTCATGTGCGGCATCGTGGGGTATGTGGGTAAGCGGGACGCGGTCGGGATTCTGCTCGACGGCCTGGGACGGCTCGAGTATCGCGGATACGACTCGGCCGGGCTGGTGGTACAGACCGACTCGACCCTCGTGGTGCGGCGGAGCGTCGGCAAGATCGCGCGGCTGCGGCAGGTGATCGAGGGGGCGACGGTGGCGGGCAAAACCGCGCTCGGCCATACCCGCTGGGCCACGCACGGGCGCCCCTCCGACGCCAATGCCCATCCCCACGTCGACTGCAGCGGGCGCGTGGCGGTCGTGCACAACGGGATCCTGGAGAACTATCTCGAGCTGAAGATGAAGCTGGAGGCGGAGGGTCACAACTTTCGCTCCGAGACCGATACCGAGGTCATGGCGCACCTGGTGGAGCGGGAGCTCCCCCGGTCCGGAGACCTCGCCTCCGCGGTGAAGGCGGCGCTCCGGCAGGTCCGGGGCGCGTATGCCTTCTGCGTGTTGTCTGCCGACGCGCCGGGTCTGATCGTCGCGGCCAAGCGCGGGGGCGGTGCGGTCGTGGTGGGACTGGGGGAGGGCGAGGTGTTCATTGCGTCCGATATTCCGGCGGTCATCCCCCATACCCGCCAGGTGGTGATCCTCGAGGACGACGAGGTGGCGGAGATCGGGTGCGAAGGGCTCGCGATCTCGACCCTCGAGGGCGTGGCGGTGAAGCGCACGCCGACCGTGATCGCGTGGGACGCCGCGATGGCCCAGAAGGGCGGCTACGACCACTTCATGCTGAAGGAGATCCACGAGCAGCCCGAGGCGGTGGCGGCCACGTTCCGGGGCCGGGTGAACGCCGAGACGGGGGAGGTTCGGATCCCGGAGGCCAACCTGACTCCGGATCTGGTGGCGCGGCTCCGGCGGGTGATCCTGGTGTCCTGTGGGACGTCGTATCACGCGGGCCTCGTGGCTCGGCTCATGATCGAACGGCTCACCGGCCTGAGCGCCGAGGTGGACCTCGCCTCGGAGTTCCGGTACCGGGACCCGGTGGTGGGGCCCGACACGCTGGTAGTGGCCATCTCGCAGTCCGGTGAGACCGCGGACACGCTGGGCGCGGCGAAGACCGCCCGCCTCAAGGGCGCGTCCGTGCTCGCCATCACGAACGTGGTGGGGTCCGCGCTGGCCCGGGAGGCGGACGGTGTCATCTACACGCACGCCGGTCCCGAGATCGGCGTGGCCTCGACGAAGACCTTCACCGCCACCGTCACCGCCGGGTACGTCCTGGCCCTGGCGCTCGGGCTGCAGCGAGGAGCGTTGACCGCGACTGAGTGCCAGAAGCGCATCGCGGAGCTGCTCGAGATCCCCGGAATCATGACCGAGGCCCTGCGCCACATGGATCCGGTGGCCGACCTGGCCAAGCAGCTCGCCCGGTACAAGAGCTTCCTCTACCTGGGCCGCGGCGTCCACTTCCCGATCGCACTCGAGGGAGCCCTCAAGCTGAAGGAGATCTCCTACATCCACGCCGAGGGCTACGCGGGGGGTGAGATGAAACACGGCCCCATCGCGTTGATCGACGAGGACATGCCGGTCGTGGCCCTCGTGCCCCGCGACGGGACCTACGAGCGTATGGCGGGCAATATCGAGGAAGTCAAGGCGCGGTCCGGACGCGTCATCGCGGTCGCCCATCCGGGGGACACCGCGATGGCCCGCCGGGCGGATCACGTGCTGGAGGTGGCCCCTGCGGTCGACCTGCTCGCGCCCCTGGTGACAGTGATCCCGCTCCAGCTCCTGGCCTATCACGTCGCGATCGTTCGAGGCTGCGACGTCGACCAGCCCCGCAACCTGGCCAAGAGCGTGACGGTGGAGTAGCCGGAGCGCTCACCGAGGTCATGTCATGAGCCCGATCCGCGACCTTGCCCTGGTCGCCACGCTCTTCTTCCTGGTCCCGGTCAGCTTCTTCCGGCCGTGGATCGGGGTGCTGGCGTGGTTCTGGGTGGCCTACTTCGTCCCCCAGAGCTTCACCTGGGGGTTCGGCCGCAACCTGCCCGTCGCGATGGTCGTCGCGCTGGCCACCCTGCTCGGCTACGTGATGTCGAGCGAGGGAAAGAAGCCGCTGCCCCGTACCGCCAGCGTGCTGTTCCTGGCGCTCTTCAGCGTGCACGTCACCGTGAGTACGCTCCTGGCGTATGACCCGACGATGGCCTGGGGGAAGTGGGACTGGGTATGCAAGTCCCTGCTGATGACCTTCGTGACGATGGTGCTCTTCCAGGAGCGAGGGCGCCTCCGGTGGCTCTACGTGGTCAGCGCGGTGAGCCTGGGCCTGCACGGGCTCAAGGGCGGCCTGTGGGTGCTGAGGACGGGCGGCGGCGAGCGGGTATACGGTCCCGAGCGCAGCTTCTTCTGGGACAACAACACCCTGGGTCTCGCCCTCTGCATGATCCTCCCGACGCTCCTGTACCTGTCCCGGGAAGAGGAGCGGGTGTGGCTGAAGCGTACGATGCGGGTGATCTTCGCCTTCTCCATCATCGCGATCCTGTTCACCTATTCCCGCGGGGCGTTCATCGGCCTGTTGCTGGTGTTGACCGGTCTGGTTTGGCGCTCCCCGTGGCGGTGGCGGTTCGCGGCCGGTGCCATCGTCCTGAGCCTGGTGGTGATGGCGGTGATGCCGGCGCGCCTCCGGGATCGAATCTCCTCGATCGGGGAGCAGAGGTCGGCGGAGACGCGCGACATCTCGGTGGCGGGGCGAGTCGAGGCCTGGGAGACCGCCGCCCAGATCGCGGTGCAGCACCCGTTCTTCGGAGAGGGCTTCCGAGCCCTCTGGGCGCCCGAGCTGTGGACGAAGTTCTACGGGATGGACTTCAGGGCGGCACGCGACGCCCACAGCCTGTACTTCGAGGTGATGGCCGAGCATGGCTTCCTGGGTCTCGGCCTCTATCTGGTGGTGGTGGGCGACACCCTGATCATCCTGACCCGCGTCAGGCGTCGCTGGAAGGATGATCCGAAACACGGACATCTCTCGCGGTATGCGGAGATGACGCGGCTGGGACTCGTTCCCTACCTGGTGAGCGGCGCCTCCCTGGGCGTGGCCTATTTCGACCTCTACTTTTTGATGGTGGGAACCAGCGCGATTCTCTGGTCCCTGTCGGAGCAGGCGGTTGCCGAGGAGAAGGCGGCGCAGCCCCAGACGGTGGGATCCCGGCGGGCCCTCGCCCCACCGCGCGCGACGGCTCGGACGCTCGGAAGGGCGCGGCGTCCCGGCCTGCAGCAGCCGGAGCGGGCCTGAGATGTGCGGGATCGCGGGCATCGTCCAGACGGACGGGCGGGCGGCCGACGCGTCGCTGCTGCGAGCCATGACGACCGTCCTCGGCCACCGGGGCCCGGACGGTGACGGGTTCGTCTGTCGGGGGGCGGTCGGACTGGGCCACCGGCGGCTGGCGATCATCGACCTCGCGACCGGCGACCAGCCGATGGCCAGCGACGACGGCGCGGTCTGGATCGTGTTCAACGGCGAGATCTACAACTTCCGTGAGCTGCGGCGCGATCTCGAGGCGAAGGGCGCCCGCTTCAAGACCTCGTCCGATACCGAGGTGATTCTTCGCGCCTACGAAGCGTGGGGTCCGGAGTGCGTGCGCCAGCTCCGCGGGATGTTCACCTTCGCAATCCTCGACGAGCGCGCCAGACGCGTGGTGCTCGCGCGGGATCGGGTCGGCATCAAGCCCCTGTTCTACTCGTGGGACGGCCGGCGGCTCCTGTTCGCGTCCGAGCTCAAAGGGCTGCTGGAGGATCCGCAGTTCCCGCGAACCCTGGATCGGGAGGCGCTCGGGGCGTACCTGACCTATCACTACGTGCCGGCCCCGCTGACCATCTTCACCAGCGCACGGAAGCTCCCCGCCGCGACGACCCTCGTCCTGTCCCTAGACCGCGGGGAGCCGCGCATGGCCACCTACTGGCACCTGCCGTTCGCGCCGGTCGTCGGAGTGCGAGAGTCGGAGTGGATGGAGGGGCTCCGCGCCCACCTGGACGACGCGGTGCGGTCGCACATGGTGGCCGACGTGCCGATTGGAGCGTTCCTCAGCGGTGGCATCGACTCGGGCACCGTGGTGGCGTTGATGGCGCAGGCGTCGAGCGCGCCGATCCGGACCTTCTCCATCGGGTTCGAGGAGGCCGATTTCGACGAGCTGACGTACGCGCGCCAGATCGCGAACCGCTTCGGGACCGAGCACCACGAGTACGTGGTGAAGCCGGACGCTCTGGCGGTGCTCCCGAAGCTCATCTGGCACTTCGACGAGCCGTTCGCGGACTCATCGGCGATCCCGACCTACTACGTCTCCGAGATCACCCGTCGTCACGTGACGGTGGCGCTCTCCGGTGACGGAGGAGATGAGAACTTCGCCGGGTACCGCCGCTACGCCCAGACCCAGGAGCTAGAACGGCGGATGGCGGGCCCGCTGCCGACGCTACTTCAGCCCCTCCTGGGGATGGTCGCCCGGGTGCTGCCGGTCGGGGGGCCGGGCCAGGCCTACGCGGGACTGCTCGCCTCGCGAGGTATCGCCCGGTACCATCGGCTGGTCACCTACGAGCGGAGCGAGACGCTGCGGCGTCTCCTGTCGACGGAGTTCGGCGATCTCGCGACGACCGCGGCGGATCCGGTGGCGTTCGAGCGGTTGGCCGATCGCCAGCAAGCGCCCGACTTCGTGTCCGCGCTGCAGCACATCGACATGGCCACCTACCTGCCCGACGACATCCTGACCAAGGTGGACCGGACCAGCATGGCGGTGTCGCTCGAGGCCCGGGTGCCCCTGCTGGACCACGTGCTGATGGAGTACGTGGCGACGATCCCGTCGGACCTGAAGCTACGAGGCGAGACCGGGAAGTATCTGCTGAAGCGGGTGATGGCGGACTCGCTTCCGAGCGAGATTCTCGGTCGGAGGAAGATGGGCTTCGGGGTCCCGCTGGGCACCTGGCTTCGACGGGACCTGCGCGAGATGGCGTGGGATACCCTCCTCGGTCCGGCCGCGCGGCAACGAGGAATCTTCCGGAGCACGGAGGTGGAGCGCCTGCTGCGGGTCCACGAGTCCGGTCGCCGCGACTACTCGGCGCGCCTGTGGGCCCTGCTGTGCCTTGAGCTCTGGATGGAGCGCTGGACCGGGAACGGTACCGCCGCGACGCGGCAGGCCGCGTAGGGATCATGGACGCGATGAGCCCCAGCCGGATCCTGCACGTGCTCGACCATTCGCTCCCGATCGGCAGCGGTTACAGCTATCGCTCCCGGAGCATCGTGCGAGCTCAGCGGCGCCTCGGCCTGGAGGCCGTTGTGCTCACATCGCCCAAGCAGGGCAGCATGCAGGACAGCCGGGACGTGGTGGACGACATCGTGCACTACCGGACGGGCCGGAGCGGTGGTCGGCTCCCGGTCCTCCGCGAACTGCTCCTCATGCGTCGGCTGGCCGCACGGATCGAGAAGGTGGCCCGACAGGAGCGAAGCCAGGTCATCCACGCTCACTCGCCCCTCCTGAATGGCTTTCCAGCGCTCTGGGCAGGCCGGCGTCTCGGGGTACGGACCGTGTACGAGGTCCGGACGTTCTGGGAGGATGCGGCGGTCAGCCACGGCACCCACGGCGAGACCTCCGTGCGCTATCGACTGAGCCGGGCGCTGGAGTCGATGGTACTCCGCCGCGCGGATGCGGTGGTCACCATCTGCCAGGGCATCCGGGCCGAGGTCATCGGCCGAGGCGTGCCGGCGGCCCGGGTAGCCATAGTCCCGAACGGTGTCGATCCGGAATGGTTCGAGACCCGTCCGCGGGCCACTGAGCTGGCCGCTCGGCTCGGGCTCGGCTCGGGACCGGTCTTCGGGTACATCGGCTCGTTCAGCTTCTACGAGGGGCTTCCGTTCCTGGTCGACGCGATGGCGGGCGTGGTGGCGAAGGTGCCGGGCGCCAAGCTGCTCCTGGCCGGGAGCGGCCGTGACGAGGAGGCCCTGCGGGCGGCGGCTCAGCGGGCGGGGTCATCCGTGCTGATGCTCGGTCGGGTGCCGCAGGATCAGGTGCGCGATCTCTACACGCTCCTCGACGTGATCGTGCTGCCTCGGCGGAGGATGCGGATCACCGAGCTGGTCACGCCGTTGAAGCCACTCGAGGCGATGGCGGCCGGGATCCCGGTTCTGGCCAGCGATGTGGGCGGCCAGGCCGAGCTCGTCGCCGATGGGCAGACCGGCCTGCTGTTCAAGGCCGAGAGCCGCGAGTCGCTCGTGGAGCAGGCCGCGCGGCTCGTCGGCGACCAGGAGCTTCGGCGGCACGTGATCGACAGCGCCCGCCGCTGGGTCCGGGAGGAGCGGACCTGGGACCGCAGCGTGGCCGGCTACCTCCCGGCGTACCGGGGAGTCTGATGCGCGTCCTCGTCCTCAGCTCCACGTTCCCGAGCTCGACTCAGCCCACGCGGGGCGTCTTCGTGCGGGAGCGGATCCGGCGTCTCGGCAAGCGCTGCGAGGTCGTGGTGGTGGCGCCGGTTCCGTGGTTCCCGCTGAATCGCTGGATCCGGAGAGAGCGGGCGACGGTGCCCGCGGTCGAGCACCAGGAAGGCTTGACCGTCTACCATCCCCGGTTCTTCTCCCTGCCGCGCTACGGGAAGTTCATGGACGGAGCGTTCTACTATCTCTCGCTGCTGGCCTTCACGCGCCGGCTCCGTCGGACCTTTCCCTTCGAGATCATCGACGCCCACTTCGCCTTCCCGGACGGGCTCGCCGCGACGCTGCTCGCCAAGACGTTCTCGTGCCCGGTGGTCGTGACCCTGCGCGGCACCATCGTCCGCCTGTCCGGCTATCCCCTGCACCGCCCCCAGCTGCGCTGGGTGCTACGGCAGGCGGATCGGGTCACCGCGGTGAGCGAGTCGCTGGCCGAGGTCGCGGTGGGGCTCGGATTGCCGCGCGAGCGGGTGAGGGTCATCCCCAACGGGGTGGACACCCGGAAGTTCATGCCGATGGATCGGACCCAGGCTCGCCGGCTGGCCGGCCTCCCCGAGGACCGAAAGATTTTGCTGACCGTTGCCGGCATCTACGAGGGCAAGGGCCAGCACACGGTGGTGGAGATCCTGCCGGCTCTTCGCGAGAAATACCCCGACCTGCTCTACGTGATGGTGGGCAATTCACGGCCGGGCGAGCAGTATCGACGCCGGCTCACCGAGACCATCTGGCGGCTCGGCCTGAACGATCACGTGCTGGTGGCCGGGCCCCAGCCGCACGCCGATCTGGTCCGCTGGTTCAGCGCCGCCGACGTGTCCGTGCTCGCGACGCAGTCCGAAGGCTGGCCGAACGTCCTGCTCGAGTCGCTCGCGTGCGGCACCCCGGCCGTCGCGACCCGGGTCGGCGGCACGTCCGAGATCGTCCGCGATGGCCAGGATGGGATCCTGGTGCCCTACGGGGACCCCGGCGCGCTCGGCCAGGCCATGAGCAGGGCCCTCGATACCCCGTGGGACTGGAACGCCCTGGTGAAGCGCGCCCGCGCCTTCGACTGGGCCGACTCGGTCGACTATGCGCTGGACGAGCTCAACCAGGCGCTGAAGAGGACGCGATGAACGAGCGACTCGTCTCGCGCTATCTCTTCCCCCTCCACGAGCGGCTCAAGGGCAAGCCGACGTTCCGGCTCCTGGCCGAGCTGGAGGCCAGCCAGTGGCTCCCCCCCCGACGGCTTGAGGAGTACCGCCTGCGGCGCCTCCGGCGCTTCCTCGAGTTCGTGCACGAGCACGTTCCGTACTGCCGGGCGCTCTTCGACGAGCACGGGCTGCGGCCCCGGAGCGTCCATTCGTTCGAGGACCTGGGTCACCTGCCGTTCCTCACCCGGGACATCTTGCAGACCCGGTTCGACGACCTGCGGGCCCGCGCGACGCTCCCGGGCGTGCACCGGCGCTCGTCCGGTGGCTCTACCGGCACGCCGGTCACCGTCCTCGTCGACATGGAGCGGATGGGAATGGGCGAGGCCGGCAGGCTGCGCGCCCACCGCTGGTACGGGGTCGAGCCAGGGACGCGGGAGATCGTCCTGTGGGGAACCCCCGCCCGGACCGGCGCTCTCGAGCGCGTCCGCCAGCTCCGGGACCGGTTCCTGAACACCCGGGTCCTGTCCGCCTTCGACATGGGCGATCAGGGCCTCCGCCGCCACGCGGCCACGATCCAGCGCGTGCGTCCCACCCAGATGTTCGGGTACGCCAGCGCGTTTCACCTCGTCGCGAGCCACTTCCAGCGGGAGCGCCTGGACCCCCCTGGGGGGCTCAAGGCGGTCTTCACCACCGCGGAGCCGCTCTTCGACTTCCAGCGGAAGACCATCGAGGCTGCCCTGGGCTGCCCCGTCGGAGTGGAGTATGGCTGCCGGGACGGCGGCCTGGTCGCGCTCGAGTGCCCGAGCGGCGGACTTCATATCCTGGCCGAGAGCATGCACGTCGAGATCCTGGATCCGGATGTCGACGGGCGCGGCGAGATCGTGCTCACAAACCTCGATTCACGTGCCTTCCCGATCCTCCGCTACCGGACCGGTGACATCGGGGCGCTGGACCCGACCCCTTGCCCGTGCGGACGCAGTCTCCCCAAGCTGCGAGGCGTCGAGGGACGGCGGACCGATTTCCTCGTCACGCCCTCGGGGCGAGTCCTGCACGCGCTGTCGGCGATCTACGTGCTTCGCGACTCCCCGTCTGTCCGCGAGTTCCGGGTGGTCCAGGACGCCCCGGACCACCTGCTGGTGGAGATCGTTCCCTCGGGGGCGTTCGGCGAGGCCGAGCAGGCCGCCCTCCGGGCCCAGTTCGTTCCCGCGTTCGGGTCCGACCTCCGCGTGAGCTTCGAGGCGCGCGAGGAGATCTTGCGGACCGCGGCCGGGAAGTTCCGTTATGTCGAGTCACGGATCGCGCCGGCGGTCCTCGAGCGGCTGATGCAGACCGGCGACCCTCAAGGAGCGATCACGAATGACCTCTGAGACCAAGATCTGTGTGGTGGGGACCGGACACATCGGTCTGCCGCTTGCCGCCGTCCTGGCGGAAGCCGGCTTCCGGGTGACGGGCTACGACACAAACGACGATTTCATCGTGCGAGTGAACACGACGCGCACGGTGGACTTTCAGGAGGAGGGGCTGGCCGCCCTCCTGGAGCGGAACCTGCACAACCGGCTCACGCTCACCTCGACGCCCCCGAGCGGGCAGGACATCTACATCATCACGGTGGGGACTCCCCTCGAGGCGGGGACCGAGCAGCCCGATCTCGACAAGATCCGCCTCGCGGTGCAGCGGCTGGCGCCCGGCTTCGGGGAGGACCCGCTCGTGGTGCTGCGCAGCACGGTCAGCATCGGCACGACGCGCAAGATCGTGCTGCCGGAGATCCAGCGTCGCGCCTCCCGCTTCGGGCTCGCCTTCTGTCCGGAGCGGACGATCGAAGGGCGAGCGATCCCCGAGATGTGCTCGCTGCCCCAGATCATCGGGGGCCTCGACGAGCGGAGCGCGGACCGCGCGGAGGCGATGTTCCGCCGTATCACCGAGAAGATCGTCCGGGTGTCCTCCCTCGAGGCGGCCGAGATGATCAAGCTCATCAACAACACGTATCGTGACCTGACGTTCGCGTTCGCCAACGAGGTCGCCCTGATCGCCGAGCGGCTGGGCCTGTCCGCCGGTGAGCTCATCCACGCCGCCAATGCCGACTACCTCCGCTCGGGCGTCGCTCGGCCGGGCTTCGTCGGGGGCCCGTGCCTCGAGAAGGACGCGCTCATTCTGATCTCCAGCCTGCACCAGATGGACTTCAAGCCTCGGGTCATCGAGGAGGCGCGCCGGCTGAACCAGGGCCTGCCCGACCAGGTGGCGGCTCGAGTGATCGGGGAGGTTCGGCGCCTGCGGCCGGGCGGAGACGGCGCCAAGGTCCTCGTCACCGGCTTCGCCTTCAAGGGGCGACCGGCGACCGAGGACGTGCGGGGCTCGGCGGCCATCCCGTTGATGCAGCAGCTCCAGAAGGTTGGCTTCGAGGTCTGGGGGCACGACTTCGTGACCCCGGAGAAGGTCGTGACCGGACTCGGAGCACGGGCCTGTACGCTCGAGGAAGGGTTCGCGGGGGCCGACGCGGTCGTCATCATGAACAACCACCAAGACTACCTGTCGGCGAGGATTCCCCTGCTCGCCCGGAGCATGCGGAGCCCCGGCGTGCTCTTCGATAGCTGGAGCCTGTTCACTCCGGGCGACTTCAGCGGGATCGCGGGCCTGCGCTACGGAGCGCTGGGACGACCGTTCGAAGGGTCATGAGGATCCTCTTTCTCTGTCACCGCCTTCCGTATCCGCCGAAGCGCGGAGGGAAGATCCGCCCCTTCAACATGATCCGCCACCTGAGCCGCCGTCACGAGGTGACGGTCGCCACGGTCGCGCGGAGCGCGGCCGAGGTGGCGGAGGGGCAGGATCTCCGCAAGTACTGCCACGAGCTGCACGTCGGGCAGATCCCCACCTATGCGGGCTGGGGTCGATTCGGCCTGTACACCGCGACCACGTACCCGGCCACGTTCGGATACTTCTACTCTCCCGCGCTCGACCGGACCGTCCAGACCCTCCTCGCGACCCGCGACTTCGAGGCGATCTTCGTGCACTGCTCGTCGATGGGGCCGTACGTGGCCCGACATCGTGGGTGCCGGAAGATCCTCGACTACGGCGACGCGGACTCGGAGAAGTGGCTGGAATATGCCCGCGCCAGCAGGTTCCCGCTCTCGCTGGGGTTTGCCCTCGAGGGACGTAAGGTGCGCCGCTACGAGCGGTGGCTCGCCGAGGGATTCGATGCGTGCTCCGTCAACGCGCCCCGGGAGCGAGAGGTGCTCGGGCAGTACGTCGACAAGCCGATCTACGTGTTCCCGAATGGAGTCGACCTGGACTACTTCCGTCCGCAGCGGGAGGGCGGGCCGGCGAGTCCGGCTCGCGTCGTGTTCACCGGGAACATGTCGTACAAGCCCAACGTGGAGGCGGTGGGGGACTTCGTGTCCCGGATCCTGCCACGGGTGTGGGCGCGACGGCCCGAGACCGAGTTCTACATCGTGGGGATGGATCCGTCCCCCGCGGTGAGGCGGCTGGCCGATGGGCGACGGATCGTGGTGACGGGCCGGGTGGACGATGTGCGGCCGTACTTCGACGCGGCGACCGTGGCGGTGGCTCCGCTCCGCATCGCGCGCGGACTTCAGAACAAGGTGCTCGAGGCGATGGCCATGCGCGTGCCGGTCGTGGCGAGCCCGGCCGCGTTCAACGGGATCAACGCGGAGGCGGGGCGGGACGTGCTGGTGGCGGACGACCCCGAGTCGTTCAGCCGGGGCGTGGTATCGCTGCTGGATGACCCGCTTCTCCGGGACCGCCACGCGGCGGCGGCTCGGACCTGCGTGGAGCGCAACCACGACTGGGCCAGGATCTTGAATGGGCTCGAGCGACTCGTGACCGAGGGGCCGGGGCCGCGCGCCGAGGCGTTGCCGGAGGGCGAGGACGTGGCGGCCGGACCGGGCAAGGTATGAGCGAGCGCTCCTCCCTGCGCACGCGGGCGGTCAAGTCGGCGGCCTGGTACGGTGCGACCCGACTGTGGGGACAGCTCATCTCGTGGGCGGTAACCG
>Ga0207660_10000030_pt1 | contig 66555 bp, 96 predicted proteins | sample KBSC73BmetaG_FD_184335 | JGI IMG/M metagenome (GOLD analysis project Ga0207660, IMG submission 184335) | Corn rhizosphere microbial communities from Kellogg Biological Station, Michigan, USA - KBS C7-3B metaG (SPAdes) (version 2) | ecosystem: Host-associated > Plants > Roots > Rhizosphere ... | reverse complement strand
CTGGTAGTTCACCTCGGCGTTGTAGGCGCCGGTCTCGGCGGACATGCGGCCGGTCTGTCCTTCGATCTGCGCGCTGTATAGCTGGACCTGCTTGCCGAACACGTCGGCCGTTGCGCTCACGCGCGAGACCTCGGCCTCGTTCAGGGTCTTGAACACATCCGAGCGCAGGCGGAACAGGTCCATCGGCACGTCGCGGCCGATCTTGATCTCCATGTTCTTCGCTTCGACCTTGGCCTCGACCAGTGCACGGAAGCCCTGCACCTGCGCGGCGTAGGCGTCGGACTGGGCGCGGAAACCCTCGACCTTGGCCACCTCGGCCTTCACACGCGTGGCGTAGCCGTCGTACTCCGCGGCCTTGGCCTGCACGGTCTTGCCATAGGCGTCGACCTGGGCGCCGAATGCTTCGATCTGGGTCTTGTTGATCTGGGCCTGCGCATTGGCGGCATCGACCTGCACGCGGAACGTGTCGATCACGGTCTTGGCCGCCTCGACGCGCGCCTTGTAGATGTCGATGTTCTGCTGGTTGAGCTGGCCGACCAGGGTCTGCGCCTGCACCTGCGTGCGGAAGTTTTCGAGCTTGGTCAGTTCGGCCTGGGTCGCGGCCTTCCACTGCTCGACCTTGGCACTGTACGCCTGGATGTCAGCGGCGTAGCGCTGCACGGTGGTCTGGTAGATCTGGATCGCCGCTTCCTGCACGTAGCGGGCAGCGTCGTACGCGCGCTGGGCGATCTGGTTCGCATAGGTGATCATGGTCGATTCGACCTTGAATGCCTCGTCGAATGCGAAGCGGCGGTTCTCCTGCTCCAGTTCGGCCTGCTTGATCGCGATATCGCGGTTGGCCGTGCTGATCGCCGCGGCTGCGTCCTGCGTGGCCCTGGCCAGTTCCTGTGCCAGCACGCCGTTCGGCTTGGCGAAGCCGCGCCGCGCGAACACGTTCATGGCGTCCTTGGCCGCACGCCCGGCGTTGACCGTCTCACGCGCGCGGGCGCGGTCCCAGATGGCCGCCTCGACGGTCGGGTTCAGGCCGGTGCCGCCATTGTTCACCATGTCGAGCAGGCGCGTGCGCAGCGCGTCGAGCAGGCTGGACGTGTAGGTCGGCTCGGCGAACGAGAACGTGATCCTGGCCGCGTCGGGCGTACCCGGCAGGATCGGCGAGAAGTTCGGGATCGACAGCAGCGGCGTGTCCGGCACGGTGATGTTCAGCAGCGTCGGTACGGACGGCAGAGTGACGGTCGGCGTGGCGGGAAGTGCGACGGTTCCCAGCGTCGGCGCCGCCGGTGCACTGGTACTCAGGGCGGCCGGTGCGGCGATGTCCAGGTTGATCGACGGCAGGTTCGCCGTGAAGGTCGGCGCCGCCCCGACGTCCAGCGCGGCGATCGTGGCCATCGTAGGCTCGACAGGAGCCGCAGGAACGACGTAGGTGAGGTTTGCGGGCACGGCTGGTGCCGCAGGGGCCGCGAACGCGCCGATCGTCCTGGAGACGCCCACAATGGCCCCGGAGACGCTCGGCAGGGTCGCCAGCGTCGCCGCATTGGTCTTGAGCTGGTCCAGCAGGCCGTTGGCCTTGTCGACGGCGTTGCTGGCGTAGTTCGTGGCGTTGGTCCAGCCGTTCGACACGAGGTCGCCCGCCCTTGAACTGGAAGTCAGGTCTACGTTCGTTGGCGGGTCCGGATAGGACAGGGAGGTGATGGGCAGGGACATGGCGTTCCTTTGTCAGATGCAGCAGTTTAAAGTTTCTACCCGGAAAATACAAACGTCTGGGTCGTGACGACTTCCTGGGCCGGTTGCTGGGCCATCGCAGGCGTAACGTGCACGACACAGAAGGGTACGGCATCATTCGGCGCGTCACGGGCCAGGCCGACCGGGCCGCGCCATTTCTTGGTCTGCCCTCCGAGCGTATAACTACCATTCAGGCTCACCACGACCTTGCCGTCGGGCGAGGTCAGGCCCATGCGGGATGGCGCGGTAGCATTCGACCAGCTCGTGTTGGCCTTGCCGTTCCAGCTAAAACCGGCACCGGTATTGAGCGTGCCCTTGACGGTATTGCCGTCGTTCGTGACGGTGATCGCCTTGCTTGGATAGGTGCCCCCGGAGGTATAGGCGGGTAGCTGCGGCTGGTCAGTACGGCTGGCCCATTTCGCCGCCCGTGTGACCCAGCCGATCGGAGGTGTCTGCCCATTAAACGGATTGGTCAGCGCCGTATTCGGGCTGCTGTCGTACTGCTCCAGGGAGCCGCACAACACGTGGCCGTCGGGCGACATACCGATGACCGTGGCGTTACGACGCTGCAGTGCCCAGTTACCGCCATTGTCCATCTGGGTATAGCCGTTGTAGTCATCCCATACGAATGCATCGCCGCCCTGCGTGCCGCCGCCGATGATCACGGATGGGCCGGTGGGCTTCAGGCCGCCGGGTATCGTCGTATGCTGCGAAATACTCACCGTCACGGAGGAACCGACCATCACGAAGTCGTGCAGGGTGCCATCGACATCTATCGACGCGCCGCCGGTCGGTATGATGCTCGTCGACCATGTGGGCGCCGGCACATGGGCGGAACTCGGTGCGGCACTCGGTTCGCGTGTCGTGATCTTGACCCGCACGATGCTCTTGAGTACGACGGTATCGGCCAGTGTAACGAAGCCCGTATAGTGCTGTACGTCGTCGGCGAGACCCTGCAGCGCCTCGCGCGTCTGCTGCGAAGCGCTGGCCGGCGCGTCGATATGGATGTCGTGATGTCCGAACGTGGACGACACGGTTATCGTGACACCGTTCTGCAGCCGGACGCTGCGTGACAGTACCTGCAGGTTGTTCAGCCGCATCAGGGCCAGCAGCTGGTCGAGCAGGTTACGCCCGATGCCGAGGTAGTCGAACGCGGTATCACGGTCGCCGCTAAAGCGCTTACGCTCGGCCATTGACGCGGCGCTCCAGCTTGACCGGCTTGACGTCGACGGTATCGAGCGTGAAATCCGTACCGTCGAGGTTGTTGATCGTGATCTGCCAGTAGCGGCCCGCCAGGCCCTTGCCGACCTTCACGCGCTGCGTGGCAAGGCCCGGATTGCTCGTCACCGGGATCACGTAGGTCACGGCCTCGTTGCCGTCCGTCGTGATGCGCACGACCATGTCGGCCTGCGAGCGGTAGCCGACGAACAGGCGCTCCAGCACCTTCACGAACGAGGAGCCGAAGTCCGTGGTGGGCAGGCCGATCGTGGCGTTGATCGGCAAGCCGTTGTCGTCGTTCCCGACCAACTCGAACAGGCCGTTCGAGTTGGCGCCCATGTTGCGGTCGAACACGCGCGCGAAGCTGTTGTAGCCGTACTCGGTGAACGTGGTGAGGGTCAGGGTCTGGGTGTTCATCGCGATGGCGGCCTGCACGCCGGACACGCCCACGAACTGGCTCGTCGTCGGGTCATACATGGCCGCGCCGACAGGGCCGGTGGCGAACGTATAGCGCTCGCGCGTGAGGTTCGTGATGTCCAGGCTCGGCATGCCAACGCATACGCCCGCGCGGCTGACCCACATCGGCAGCTTGTGCGCGCCGGTCGAGCCCTCCATGAATAGCGTGCCATCGACATAGGCCAGTGCGCCCTGCACGGCGCCGTAGTCACAACGCTGCGCGTATTTGAAGTCGTCGGGCGACTCGCCCAGCAGCACGCCGGTCGACGCCGTCGTGCCGATGAAGAAGCCCGAGGCGCCAGCATCCTCGACCGGCGCCAGCATCGTGATCGGCCCGTCGAGCACGAGGTTGTTGCGCAGGTCGAACAGCTCGTAGGCGAATGGCTCGGACATGTACAGCGTGTCGCCCACAGCCACGTACATGCGGCCCTTGTAATAAGCCAGCAGCTGCCCGGCCGGCGGCGGCGTCATGAACTGGGTCTCCAGCGGCTCGTTCATTGCGGCGACAGCCGCCGCAGTGGGTGTGAACGTCGCGCCGTCCGCAACCGTGCCGACGTGATACAGCACTTCACCATTGGGCGGCGTCATGTACACGCGCGTGCTGGTCACGGTGCCATCAAGCGATGCAGGTATCGTGACCAGGATGCCGCGCCCGGCCGCTACGTCGACGACCTGCGCGCCCGGTGCGCCGGATTCCTGGCCATCGTCGCGCACGTACGTGGCCGTGACCAGATAGCGGCCCGGCACCAGATCACCGCTCGTGAGCGTGGTCAGTACGGGCGGCACGGTGATGCCCCATGCGCGCGTCGAGCTGGGCAGGGCGACGCCGGTATCCTGGCCGTTGCTGAAGTAGACGCAGTCGCCCGCGCGCGCGTACGCCAGCGGCGCACCGGACAGGCTGTTCGTCAGCAGCGTGGGCGTGAGGTTTGTGTCAAGGCTGTACAGCGCCGTACTAGAGGCCATGAAGGCGCCCTGTGCGTCGGCCCAGAGTGAATGCATGGCGCCGGGCAGGCGCAGTGTGGCGCCGGCCCGCCGGCGCAGTGCGCGGGCCTCGTCGAGGATGACGTTGTTGGCCACGGCCAGGTCGAAATTGGAGAAACGCTCGGGCGTCGTGTCGTTGCGCAGCCCCTTGAACTCGGTGAACGTGGTGACGTCGCGATCGGCGCGTTGCTTGGGCTTGAAATCGGTCGTGGTCATGTCATCCTTTCGTGGTGGTTAACGGTCGCGCCGCCACACGAGGGAGACGGCCCGTGTGGCGGCACTGGTAGCGGGTTTTGCACCTAGACACGAGGGCACATGCGGTCCACCCGCTACTGGGACCGTTGCATTCAGTCGAGCATGCGGTCGGCTTTGACGATGGCCTGGCAGGCGGTCAGTTTTTCAACGATGCGGTTGTAGTCGGCGTACCGTCCAGCAAGTCGCGCTGCAACTGGTCCGGCGAGAGTTTCGTCTCCGGCGTCAGCAGGTCCGCTGGTACTGGCTGCGGCGTCGGGCACTTGGCCACCACAGGCGGCGGGACGGTTGGTGCGGACGCGCAGCCTTGTAACATCGTTGCGCAGATCAGCAATAACAGCGGCATCACGGGCTTTGTCAATTGCATTGTTGGCCTTGTAGGTTGCGACGGCATTGTCGATGACGCCTTTTTGCGCGTTCTCGATGTTGGTGGCACGCTGTTCCGCGGCGGCCTTCGCGTCTTTCGATTGCTGCAGGATCTTCTCGAACTGGGCGGCCTGCTGGTCCATCTCAGCGGCCATGTGCGCGTGCATCAGTACGCTGCCCAGCACGGCCGCGATCACGAGCAGCAGGAGTACCATCAGTCCTTTCTCGATGCCGTCATTCATTTTGCCTCCAGCGGATGCGTGGTCTTGAACCGAAGGACGATGTTCGCAACCGCGATCGCGCCGACCACGAGCTGGTAATACTCGGCCGGAATGAACGGCTGCAAGGACGACATGTTCTGTGCGAGGTAGCTGATGAAGTCCGGCAGCTGCTGCAGGAATACCAGCGCCAGCGCGTTGAACCATACGGTCTTTGACTTGAACGCACCGTACAGTTTGTCGACGAACTTCTGGACCTTCGGCGGCATGCTTTCGCGACGGGTATTGAGGAACCAGAACACCACGGTAATGCCGAAGGCGACCAGGACGAGCGACAGGAGGAAGTGGGCGGTGTGCGGTTTCATAGAAGTACCTTTCGTGCTCGTTCAAAGAATGTGGTGCGGTCGGAGAGATTGTTGTAGCCGCCGTTGACACGGCGCGTTACGGCCTTTACGTCGCCGGTATCGGCGAGTTCGTTGCACCCGTGCGAGCGCCAGAACCAGCCGGCGCTCCGTGCGGCGTACGTCGGCAACTCCAGCAGCTCGGGGTGGTCCAGCAGTGGCAGTCCGAGCGCGTGGCCGCACGCGGTATAGTTCGCGCGTCCCGTGACCTGGATGAGTCCGCGGCCCTTGAACTTGGTCCCGTCGCCCGGCTGGGTATTGCCCAGGTCGGCGCGGCCTTCGTAGCGTGCACCGGATGCCAACTCGGCCGTGTAGGTGAGCTGGATCGACTCGCATGCGATCTGGGCCAGGAACTGCGCCGCGCGCATCGGCGTGTTGATCTCGAATTCGCTGAAGGCGTTGTTGATTCCCCCGATGAATGCCTCGATGCGCCAGTGCGCGGCCTGCGGCATGATCTCGGACAAGTCGGTGATGGTAATGATCATTTATTTTTCCCGTTGATCAGGGCCCACAGCGAAAACAGGGCGCCCGCGCACATCGCTGCCCACTTCAGCGCAGCGCCGAGCCAGCCGAGGAACTTGATGCCGGCTTCCATCGTGCCAAACAGCTTCACGATGGTCTCGGTCAACTCGGTGTTCTTGTCGAGCTTGTATTCGAACGTATCCATGCGCGCTTCGAGCGCGGCAAGCGACCCGGTTGGAGGATTCAGGTCGGACGACCGGCGGCAAGGGCCAGGAGTTTTTTTGTTCGTGTCCATACGTTCTTTCTATCGGGTTAAATGACTTTTACGCGTACGTTCGCCCGTCCGTCTGCGAGGATGTTCTGGACGACGCCGATGGCTGAGATGTACTGGGCCATCGTCAGGTTCGCCTTGTTGACAAGCTGGGCGCCGATACCGGTGCCGACCTGGACCGGTACGACGTACTGGCCCGGCGTCGCGCCGGTGACGTTGACCGGCACCTGGCCACAGTAGGCGATGCGGTCGACCTTCTGGCGCGCGGCTTCGAGCACGGCTTCGAAGTCGGCCAGCGCGGCCTGGTAGGCCGGCATGGTCACGGTGTCGAACGTGTGGCGTGCAGCGGCGACCTGCGCGGCATATGCCTGCTGGTCGGCTTCGTACTGAGCACGCTGGGCCTTGATCTCGTCGGAGTCGCCTTCGTGCGGTTCTGTAAGGACTGCGCTAGCTCCGGTGTATACAGGCGCCATGAACACCGGTTCGTCCGGGCGTGCGATGCCGAGAGCTTCCTCGCTGCCCCACACGTCACCGCCGACATATGACGGATCGGTCGACTTGATCAGAAACGAGACCGCGTCCGCCCATTTGTTCGTGAGTTTGCCGTGTGCATCCACACCGACGATCTGGCCCTTGGCCAGGACGCCGCAGTCGGCGGCCTTGGTCATGTACTCGGCGTAGTCGGCGCCGGATGCGTTGACGGTGCCGCCCACGTTGATCGAGCGCAAGGTAGTGGAGTTGGCTTTCATAGACAGGGCGGTATTAGCAGCATTACCGCCTGCGCCTGCTACATGCCGGAAGAAGGACGCACTATTGCCTCCCCCTTGTGCAATGAGGACGATATCGCCCTCTACCGCACCTGTTTTATTAATGGTATGCGTGGTGCCGGACATCACTCCCACCAACAGGTTGCCGCTACCGTCGAGAATCATGTTGTCCGTTAGCGCCCCACCCGCTGTACGGGTTGCAAACCTGAGAGTGCTAGATGGTGCGGTTGAAGTGTGCGATGGGTCCGTTGACGCGCTGATGTATGCCAAGAGCTTGTTAGACGCAGTGATACCCGGAATGACGAATGACACCGTACCAATCGAAGTACTTGCAGCAGCGCAGCCTGTTGAGAGGACCAAATGGCTCTGCGAGTCGACTGCGGCGTCACTATTCAGAAGTTCAAGTACGCGAGCCGAACCTCCGTGCAAGTACTTGGATGGTGCAGTTTGGCCGAGACCGAAGTTGCCGCTGGTATCAAAGCGCGCAACCTCAGAATTATTGATCCGGAAGGCGATCGGTAACTGAGTACCGGTGCCCGATACTTTCGAGTCGAGGAAGGTAGCAGTCGCATCCGCGCCGACCGACATGTACGCACTGTTGGTCATGTCGGAGCCGTTGAATGCATTGACCTGCGCCGATGTGCCGGAGCCGTTCGGCCTGAAACCGACAGATGTGGATCCGTTCGTTACCGAAGTCTGGAAGTTTCCACGGTTGGACAGCGTCGCATTGGAGAAGTCGGCGATGAAGCGCCCGCCCTGGGTTGCTAGTGTGTAGTCGCCCGTCGTGGACACCGAGCCGGTAAAGGTCGCGCCGCTCAGATTCGCCTTCAGGTCCAGCGCGGTCTGTGTTGCCGAGCTGACCGGCTTGTTCGTGTCCGACGTGTTGTCGACGTTGCCCAGGCCTACGTCGGCCTTGGCACCAGACACAGCCACGGCGGCCAAGCCCAGGTTCGTCACGGCATTGGACTTCTGCGTCGAATTCAAGCCCTGTGTGTTCACATCGACGCGCAGGCGGTTGCCCAGCGCCGTCGCCATGGTCGTCGAGAAGTTTGCATCGTTGCCCAGTGCGGCGGCCAACTCGTTCAACGTGTCGAGCGCGGCAGGCGAGGATGCGATGAGATCGGCCTTGGCCTGCGTTACGGCGGCGGTGACGAACGCCGTGCTGGCGGCCTGGTCCGTATTCGTACCGGCCGAGGCCGTCGGTACGCTGACCGGACTCGTAAACGCCTGGCCGGATGCGCCGAGCTGGGCCAGGCCGCCGAGCGTACCGGCGGTGCCGCGGTGCGAGACTTGGTCGCCCACGTCCCACGCGCGCGCCGTGGTGCCTTCCTGCCCGCGCACGATCGTGAAGGTATCGACCGAGCGCGCCGTGACCTTCACGACTTCATGGTTGGCTTCGATGCCGCCGATCAGCTGGAACAGCGTGACGAGGAAATAGTCGCCGCCCGATGGCGATGGGAACTTCGCACCCGCGCCGGCCTGCACGGTCAGGGACGTCGCCGTATTGGTGATGGCACTGGCCAGCGTGGAGAATGCGTTGTTCGCGAAAAGTTGCGTCATTACTGTTCCTTCACTTTGATGGTTACTTCGTCCTCGAACGTGAGGCCGTCGTTCGTCACGACAACGAAGGTGAGCTTGTAGCTCATACCATCGGTGCCGCCGGCAACGAAGAAGCGCACGCGCGGCGAGATGACGGTGATCTGGTCGACGACAAGTTCGACTGGTGGTGCGGTCTTGAGTGTGGCCGTCATCACGGTGTCGTCGCTCGTGATTGCATCGATGTAGTTGATCGTGTACGAACGGCGCTCGCCGGGTTGCTTGGTCTTGGTCCCTAGTTTCATGCGTAGCGCCTCATTTCAGTTTCTTCGAAGGGACGGTCAAATTCGGTGTCCTCGGCTGGCCGGTACATCGTGTCGTCGGGTAGGTCGATCGCTTCGATGTTGACGCGAGCATCGGCCCGTACATCAACGGTGACACCCAGTACGCACGCAGCCATGATCTTCATGACCGGGTAAAGCGAGAAGTCCACGTGGCTATCGATCAACGCGCTACCCGGCATCGTGTTCACGGCCACGGCGTCTACTGCGACGCCACCGGTGATGCTCGCTTCCGCCGGCCGCGTTGCGGTCGACAGCGCGATGAAATCGGCCGTGAGCACGCCATCGACAGCTGCGAGACAGATACGCACTGACGACACCGAGATGTCCGTACTCGGGTCGATCGTCGCGCTAGCAACCATGTTGTTCGACGGCGCCAGCGCGACGTCGGCGCCGCCCTGCACGTCCGCGACCGCCATGCGCACGGCGGTGCCGCTGGCTGCGAAGCTACTACCAGCATCAATCGTCGTCATGCCCCATTGCGTGACCACGGGCGTACTCGTCAGCACTACGCTGCCGACGGCAGTCGTATCGGCTGCGTGCCGCTGCAATGCCGGCGCCGCCACGTCGGCCGTGACAGCCATGCTTACCGTCGGCAGGACGATGCGCACACCGTCCGCCGTGAAATCGGCCGTGGCCACCAGGATCGCGGCCGGAACAGCCAGCGTGATGCCGTCCGGCTCCACGTCCGCATAGCAGTCGATGAGAGCACCGCTGCTGGCGTAGATGTAGGTCGGCGTGATCGCGAGGTTGTCCTGCAGTTCGACATACGCTGCAGCCTGGCGGAATACGATCCCGGTGTCCGGCATCGAGAACGAGGCACTGAGCGCCACGTCTACAAAACCGTCGAGCAGGTTGTTGAGCGTCGCCTCGACCCGCAGCGCCGCCGTGCCGTCGATACTCGCTGCGACATAGCGCGTGACGACCGGGTCGGCCTCCACGGCGACCGTACCGGCCATCGCCGACGCACCCGGTTGGATCTTCGTCGCCGAAGCGTCGAGTGTGATATCTGTGGTGACATCAGCATGGGCCAGCGTGGACGCCGGAATGGCCTGCAGGTCGGCGAAGCAGTCCATCTGAACCGCACATGGCACCACGCGGTACACGGCCACGACGATATCGGCACTGCACACGAGGCTTGCCGACGCGGCGTGAATGAACGTTACGTCGGTCTGGATCGCGGCCTGCGGATTGATGGTGGACGCCGCGGCCTGCGTGAAAGTCGGGTCCGCAACAAACGATGCAGAGCCGCTGTTGAGGGCGGCCGATGGAAGGACGTTGCGGGTCGCGACCGCGCTGATGTCGATTGTGCAGGTGACACCAGCAGACGCGGCAATCGGCAGTACCGGAGTACCGTTGATTGTCTCGCCATTGATCGCGTAGAAATCCATCCGAGCCGCCGGTTACGACAGGGTGATGGTCAGCGCACCGATACCGAACGACAGCACGTCGCCCGGCTGCAGCGTCTTCGGCGAGGTCAGCGGCGCGTGGTATAGCAGGTTGCCGCCGGTGGCCGCATCATACAGACCGATCGCGTTCACGGTGATCGCTGCCACGCCATTGTTGGCCGGGAAGGTGATCGCCTTCGCGTTGGACGACACGCCGCTCGCAGGCGCCGACCAGCCGGTATCGATCGTGCCGGTACCGGCCGCATTCTGGCGGGCATAGGCCGGCATCGCCGACGTCTGGACCTCGTTTGCGGTGGTGTTGTCGTCGCCCGGATCGGCCGTGCACATGGCGACGAACACGCCGGCCGGGACCGGCATGGCGACGCCGCGCAGGGTCGTCTGCAGGATATTCGTCTTGGTGTAGGTGGAGTACTTGGACATGGTGGTTCCTATGAGTTAAACAGCTTGGAAGGTGATCGTCCACGCCACGTCCATCGACGTCGTAGAGGACTTGGTCTGGACTGGGATGACAGTACGTGCGAACAGGGTGTCGTCGTTCAGGTGCAGCGCCAGTTCAGTGATACTCGCGGTGCCCACACCTTCGTTGAAAGACGCCGTGGCCGTGATCACACCTCCGGATGCAGTCAGGCCGGTGAGCGGCTCGGATGCTGCCAGGCTCACTATGTTGGTGTCGTTCGCATCCACTGGCTGCGAGCTGGTGCCGATAGCCATGAAGTCGATCTTGCGTGTTTCGAACGGCGAGATCGCTTTCGAGGCAAGGAACTGCAATCCGGAGTTCACGACCTTGTTCGTCGTGTTGATCTCGCGGACCAGGCCCGTCTCCCGGTCGGTCAACGTGATGGTCAGGCAGCCGGTGGCACGGATGGTCGTTTCCATCAGATGCCTCCGTAGGCCACGACGCGCACCTTGCCGCGGGCGCGGTCCTGCTCGGCCTTGGCCTCCTTGCAGTAGGCGCGAAACTCGGCCTCGTAGCGCTGCGACAGCTGCTCGTTGTGGGTGTCGGTGTCCTGGCGCGCGTACGCGAGGTGCTTCATCCACAGCAGCAGGGAGCGGTGGTGCTGCTCGTCGATCTCCAGCTGGGTTTTGCTGGTCGTGACGGTGCGCAGCGGCAGACGGTACACCGACAGCGTGGCGGTATCGTTCACTGCCGGTACATCCAGCCAGCGAACGCTGTGTTCTTCCATGCCCAGTACGACGGCGCGCACGGGACCTAGCTGTGCGGTGAGGCGAATGCCGCGTTCGTCCAGGTCTTCGAGGTTGTAGACGTGCAGCTTGGCGCCGTCGGAATCGCGCTGTACGCGGCGGATCTTCAGGATGCGCTTGTCGATGTCGGCGACCGGTTCCCCGGCCTCGATATCGACGCTGCACAGGTCGGACGACGAATCGGCGATGCCGTTCGTCAACCGGCAGAATTTTTTCTGCGCTTCGTCCGCGTAGGAGGCGATCAGATCGTCGGACCATAGATACGGTGCGACAGAATCGTCAACGTCGGCACGGAACGCATCCCTCAGTCCGTACGAGTCCATCATGCATCCGGATTAGCGTGCAGTTGGCGGAACTCGGTCCACAGCGTATCGCGTTCCTTGGCGTCGACCGGGAAGCCGGTGACGTCCGCCACGGCACGGATGTGCGGCGAGCCATTGCCGGTAAAGGCTTCGCGCTCGTTCTTCTCGACCAGGACCGTGAACGCCGCGAAGATCATCTCCTTGCGTTCTTCTCCCGTCAGGACCGGCGCCTTCTTCTCGATCACTTCCTCGATCTCGTCCTCGGGCACGGCGCCGACGGCGATCACGTCGTTCCACATTTCCTTTGGTACGTGCGTCGGTTCACCTTTCTTGAACTCGATGGCGTGTCCGAGAGTACTGGTGACGACTTTGTTACGGTTGAGGACGAATTTCATGGCGGGTGCTCCAGTGTCGGGTGCGCGGACTCGCGCCCGCGCGGTAAGGGTTTAGGCGGCAGGCGCTTCGGGTGCAGGCGCTTCGGGTGCAGGCGCTTCGGGTGCAGGCGCTTCGGGTGCAGGCGCAGTCTCGGCTTCAGCGGTCAGCGAAGCGCGCAGTTTGTCCAGATCGACTTCGACATGGGTCTGACCGACCTCGATGTCATCCGTGGCTTCGACGGCGCCGGCGGCCAGGACTTCGCGCACCATTTCCGGCGGTACATGGGTAGGTTCATCGGCGACGAAGGCGATCGCGCCGAAGCCCGTGGCGATCACGTCGGTGCGAGGCAGTTTGTACATGGTGGCTCCTGTGCAGTTAGAACAAAGGGGCCGAAGCCCCTTTGAGTGATGTCGGCAGTCGCTGTCTTATGCGACCACGACTTCGGTCGCACGGCCGTCGATGATGTACTCGACGCGTACCGTCACGGCGCCGGCGGCGGCGTTACCGTTCTGGTTGGCCAGCGTGATGCGCAGGTTCTCGCCAGTGCCACGGTAGCCGGTCGGAACCAGCGCGGTACGGGCCGCCGACTTGATGCTGGTGGCGCTCAGGTAGCGCGACGCGCTGCCGCTGTCGCCGACGGCGATGGTCGCGGTGCCGGTGTCATCCGACGCCGTCTCGACGGTCACGTCGCCGCCGATCACGATGGCGCCGATCGGCAGCGGGATCGGCTCGAATACGCCGGCTGCAGCCTTGAAGTTGGTCGTGGCGCCGCTCGTGTCGACCATGGCGTCGGCCATGGTGAACTTGAACGAGGCGACCTGCGGGTATTGCGCGGAGCGGGCAGCTTTCAGAGTAGACATGTTTGGATTCCTTGAATGAGATGGTTCAGCAGCTCGGGTGCCGGGCGGCTCGCGCCGCCCATGTCACGATTACTGCGCGACGTACACCGAGATGACGCCGAAGTCTTCGACGGAGCCAGCCTCGTAGATGCTCGAGAACTTCGGCTTCAGGAAGCCGAGGATCTTGCCGCATGCGATGGCCTGCTGGTTGCCGTAGTCGAACTCCTTCTCGATCCATTCCGGATTGCCGATGTCGGCCATACCGAGCGCCTGGGCGCCGCAGAACAGCATCTGGCAGCCTTCCACCGTGCCGGCGCCACCGTACTTCGAACCGGACGCGGCGGTACGGGTGTTCGGTACGTGGCGGAACTCGTGCAGGTACAGGCCGTCGACCTTGACCGCGCCGCCGTCGAACAGCTTGCTGTTCTCGCCCTTCTGGACGGTGTGGCGCAGGTTCAGCATGTAGTCCGGATCGAGCTTCAGCTTGGCCATGGCCTGCGGGGTCAGGAACACGTGGTAGCACTCCTCGCCGCCTTCTTCCTTGACGCCGCGGATATAGCGGTCCTTGGCATAGGCTTTGAGCTGGACCAGCATGTTCCAGGTCGGGGTGTCGGCCGCGACGATGGCCGACGATGCGCCGTTTGGGACCAGTACCTTGTTGGTGCCATCCCAGCGCAGGCGGCGATTGGTCGACGGCGAAGCCACGTCGGATGCGAATTCCAGCGACGGCAGGTCCGAGCCCACGCGCAGGGCGCCGGCCGGGGTACGGGTGTACGACAGACCTGCCAGCGTCAGGAACGCGAGCTGGTCGACGCGGTCGGCCAGCCAGTAGGCCAGTACGTCTTTCGAGTTCGAGCGGAATTCGACGATCGACTTCTGGTCGGCCATGCGGCCTTCGTGGCGGTTCGCATGACGCAGCTGGTCGATGCGGATCACCTGGTCGAACGTCTGGATGCCTTCCTCGTTGCCTTCCAGCGTGCGGTCGCCGGCAACGCCGTCGCCTTGCAGGTCGGCCAGCAGGGTGATCACGGCGCGGGCGCCCTTTTCGGATTTCTTCAGCTCGGTGATGTGCTGGATCAGCGAGTTCGGGCCCTTGCCCAGGAAGCGGTTCACGAACGACATGTTACGGGCTTGTTTCCACAGGTCCATGGACCAGATGGTCTTTTGCTCGTTCGTCAGCTGCGAAAAATTGGTCAGCATGTGTGCGTACCTCGTAGTTGGTCAAGAATGGGATGATGGTCTACTGCGTGTGCATCGCATCTCGTTGCGACCGGACGGGCACTGCTGGGACAGGAGTCTCGTCACCTGTTACGTGTGCGCAATATTGTCACAAAAAAGTAGGTTGCGCAAGCGCAACCTAATCGGGTAACGGGATTTTTCCGGTCGCGTATCGGTTACGTCACAGCGTATCGCCGCGCAGACGCGCGAGGGTCTCCTCGTTGAGCTTGGCGAACTTGTCCTGGTCCATCTTCATCACGTCCTCGGCCGAAACCGCGCCGCCGCCGTGCTTGTCGCTGTCGGCACCGACCTTGGCAGTCGACGGCGGGGTCTTCGTGGCGGCTTCGACAGCCTTTTTCGTCGCGTCTTCCTTGCGTTCGGCGCTGGTGACGGCGGCCTTGTCTACGCGCGGCGTCACGCTGGTGGCGGCTTCCTGCTTGGCGCTGGTGGCCGGCATCAGCTTCTCGACGGCCTTCTGCAGCGCCGCGCTGGGGGTCAGGCCCCGGCGCTCGTAGGTCGTTTTCAGGTCCATCACGTCGGCCACCTGCTCCTTGTCGAAGTCCTCATGGTCCGGGTTCAGCACCGGGTATGCCGCTTCCAGCCGCTCGACAACGGTGTTGTAGCGCACCGACTCGATCGCCTGGGCCGTCGCGGCCTGGGTGCGCATCTCGACCTTCAGGTCGCCGATCTCGCGCTCGATGGTGCGAATCTCGCGCATGATCGCGGTGGCCTTGTCCACCTCGCCATCGACCAGCGCCTTGTTGTACTCGGCCTCCTTGGCAGTGACCTTTTCCTCCAGCTTCGTGATGTCAGTGTTCGTCTTGACGACGGCCTGACCCTCCTGAAATGCCTTGACCTGGGCCGCCAGCGCGTCGCGCTCGGCGCGGGTCTTGTCGAGCACGGCCTTGTGGCGGTCCAGCGGGATCATGCCCTTCTTGCCGTCCTCGCCCTTGTCGTCGCCATCACCGCCTTTGTCGCCGGTGCCCTTGTCATCGGCGTCTTTGTTGCCCGCCTTGGCCTCTTCCTCGGCGCGGATGCGCGCGGCCTCGGCTTCCGCGTCGGCGGCGGCCTGATCGTCGACCTTCGGTGCGCCGGCCGCGAGCGTGTCGCCGCGGTCGACGGTGCCGGTGCCTCCCGACGCGGTGCCGCCGGTGCCGTCACTGGCCTGGTCCATCGGGATCGCACGGGCGAGGAATTTGCGCAGATAGTGGTTCATGTCTTTTTCTCCTGGTTCATTCAGTGGTTGCGGGTTCGTTGTCTTGCGCGGTCAGCGCGGCAATGCGCTGCTGCTCGGCCTGGTCCTGCTGCTGCTTGGCCTTCAGTGCGGCGTCCTGTTGCGCCTGGCGGTCCTTCAGCGCAAGTTCGGCATGATCCATCTGCTTCTTGTGCTGGAATTCACGCTCGTTCAGGTCGATCTCGTGCGCGGCCTTGGCCTCGTCGATATGGGTGGTGTCGGCCTGGGCCTGCGGCTGCTCGATCGGCGTGGCGGCTTCCTTCTGCGCCTTCACGCCGATCGCGCCGGCGTTGGCCTGGTCCTTCTGGGCCTGGGCCAGGATGCGCTGGATTTCGGCCTGCACCTTCTTGACTGCCTCCTGCAGCAGCTGCAGCTGCAGCGCGGCCTGTTGCTGCGCTTCCGGCGACTGGGCGCGCGCAGCCATCTTCTGGAGGATCGCCTTCTTGTCCTGCAGGCGTGATGCCTCGATCAGCACCTCGTCCGGAATGTCGACACCCATCTCCTTGAGCGAGACAGCCTGCTCGAACTGCGAGTCCTCGTTCGTGTCCTTGACCGGCACGCTGGTCACGACCACGTCGTACTCGCCGACCGTCAGGTCGTTGGCGATCGTGCCCTCGGGCGTGACCTGGTTGACCACGATCGCGGCGGTCTTGCCGCGCAGCTCGTCCTGCGTGTACGTGACCAGGCGCTCGTCCGAGTAGAAGCGCTGCACCAGCGACAGCGTGGCACGGGCGAGGAAGAAGTCAAAGCGGCCCAGGTTGTCGAGCGGCTTGACCATCGTGACCTGGCCCGACTGCTTCTTCTCCTGGATCGCCTTGGCAGCCACGTCGGCGCGGTCCTGGCCCACCATCGAGTCGGACACGTTCGAGATGCCCTTGATGTGCTCCTCGGCCTTGTAGCTCATCCGGTCCAGGCCCTGCGGGGTCTGGTTCGGCTGGATCTTCTCGATCGCGTCGATCTCGCTGACCTCCAGCACGAGGCCGGTGCGCGCGCCATTGGCTTCCAGCTCGTCGAGCGTCATGTTCGTAAGCCCGCCGGCCTTGACCTTCCACCCGCCGTTCGCGCTGGAGTTGACGATGTGCAGCTCCTGGCTGGTCGTCTTGTTCAGCAGCTCCTGCGGGTCGAGCAGGTTCTCCACGAGGCCGATGGTGCGGCCGTGGCGGAAGTATGGGAAATACGGCACGACGGTGAAGTGCTCGTAGGGCGACCAGTCGTCGTGCAACTCGACGCAATCGCAGATCACAGTCCAGCGCAGCCGGCGCACGACCTGCGGCACCACGGCGAAGCCGAACTCCTTGACGATCAGCGCGATGCGGTCGCGGTCCCAGCCTTCCGGCACCGGGCGCTTGTCGCCGGTCCTCGTGTTGACGAAGAACTTCTGGCGGTCCAGCTTGCGGTACTGGCGCTCGATCAGGCGCAGCTGACGCTGCACGCCGCCCATGTCCGTGATGTCCGAGTAGCCCGGCGTCGTATTCAGGCCAAAGCGGTCGCGGTCCTCGGTGATCGAGTCGTACCCGTACGGGAAATAGCTCTCGGTGCGCAGGCGCAGCAGGTCGGCGTTGTCCTTGCCGTACAGGACCGCGACGTCGTCGGCCGTGACCCACTTCGTCGTGAACACCTCGCTCCACGTATCCGGATCGTACTCCTCGGCGTCCGGGTCGACGACCACGTTCTTCGGATTCAGGTTCGTGTACTTGACGTCGCCCTGTATCGAACGGCTGTAGTCCATGCGCACGTCGAGAAAGCCGCGGCTGGTGATCACGCCGTCGTCGAACACCTGGCTCCTGAGCCAGTTCAGCTGGTTCTGGTCGCTGATCTGCTTGAATACCTTGTTCAGCGCGGTGGCGGTTTCCTCGAACTGCGGCGCGCGCGGGCGGAAACTGATCTCGGCGCGGTTCTTGATCTGCTCGCCCATGACGGAGCCGATGGTCGGGAGGATCTTGTTGATGGTCAGGGCCGGACGCCGTTCGTGGCGCAGTTTCTGCAGGTCTTTCGGGTCCCACTGGTCGCCGGCGAAGAAGCGCTCGCAGCGGTCGGCCTTGCGCATGAAATGCGTGTGGCCGTTGTCGCGGCAGAACTGGTAACGGGACCAGATTTTGTACGCCAGGCTGGTATTGACGGGCATGTTAGTTCCTTATGGCGACGGCACGAGGTCGCTGATTGCCTTCTTGATGGTCTTCCACTGCTCGGTCGTGGGCTGGTCGTGAATAAGCTGGGCCGCTGCGATGAGGAGCTGCAGCGGTGCGGTTTTGATGGCGTATGCGGTGCAGCCGGCGTCATGCCCGAACGTGGCCGGCTGGTCGCAGCTGCACGAGACAAGGATCGGCGCGGCGGTCTTAGCCTCGTACGGGCGCAGCAGCACGCTGCCGCCGTCGATGACGCGCCCGACAGGTGTGGACAGCGGCGCCGCGACGGGCATGTTCGGCATGGCGCGGGTGCCGAACAGCGCCTGCAGGTCGGGCACGCCCGCGAACTGGATGACTTCGCCGTGCAGGACGCAGTTCGGGTCGTCGCCGGTGAGGTGGCAGCTGCAGTTTTTCTCGATGTCGTTGTTCATTCATGCACCCATGTGGGAAGTGTCGGTGATGACCGCCTTGAGGCGGTCCTTCCATGATTCCTTGGCGCCCTTCCTGACCTTGTGCGGCGCCTGACGGCCCATCGCCACCTGCGCCACCCAGGCGCACGAGTCGACGCGGTCATCGTGCACGCCGGCCGGGAAGCGCAGCATCTCGTTGCGGCAGTCCTCGTACCAGTCGCCGGCGGCCGCGAAGCTGACCATGCCGGCCTGCATGCGGCCCTTGAGCGGGCTGGCACGCACCTCCTTGTCGGTCAGTGGCGGTAGCACCTGGATGCGCGGGAAGAAGCGCCGCGCGCGGCACGCCTTCATGAACGTGCTCTCCATCGTCTTCCAGATCTGGCCGTCCTCGACGCCGATGATCAGGCTCGGGTGATACCACTTCTGGGCCTGGTCGAGCATGGCGCCGACGATGGCGTCGATGTCGTTGGTCTTGAGTCGGATCTGGTCGGCGAAGTGCAGCACGTCGTTCTCGTCGAGCATGCCCACGGTGCCGACGGTGAAGTCGTTCTGCTTCTTGATGCCGATGGCAAAGTCCCACGCGGTCTGCAACACGTAGTTCTTCAGGTACGGAATCGGCCCGCGCCGGAACATGTCCTTGGAAAAGAACGCACCATCGTCCGGCACCGGGTTCTGCTGGAACAGCGCGGACCAGTGGCGCGGCGCGATGGTCGACTTGATGCGGCGCAGCTTCTTCAGGTCGTAGCGCTCCGGGTGCAGGGCGTCGCCCTTGGCGCGCAGGAACTTGAGTTCCTGCGTCGAGATGCCGAGCCGGGCGGCCTCGATCAGGATGTCGACCTTGTCCCTGGCGTCCGTATCGACCCGCACGATCTCGTCGGTCTCCAGGTCCAGGAATTCCGCGGCTTCGGCAATCGCCGGATACTTGATGATCTCGAAGTTGTCGACGTCCTCGTCACCCGCACCGGCCTGCATGGCCTGCTGGACGCGCCCGGCCAGGTCGTCGTCGTGCCACCACGTCTGGATGATGAGTACACCCGCACCCGGTGCAAGACGGGTGTAGGCGGTCGAGCCGTACCAGTCCCAGATCGACTCGCGAGTCACGGCGGAGTCCGCCTCTTCCGCGTTCTTGATCGGGTCGTCGATGATCAGGACGTGCGCGCCCTTGCCGGTGATGCCGCCACCGACGCCGGCCGCCACGTAGCCGCCGGTATGGCCCTGCACGGTCCATTCCTCGGTCGAGCGGTTGTTCGGGTCCAGTCGCGTGTCGAACACGGTCTCGTAGGCCGGGTCGTCGATGATCTGCTTGATCTTCTTTGAGAAGCCCATCGCCAGGCTGATGTTGTACGAGCAGGCGATGATCTCGTGATCCGGATAGCGCCCCAGGTGCCACGGTGGGAACATCTTGGACGCCAGTTCGCTCTTGCCGTGCCGGGGCGGCATGAGCAGCATGAGGCGTGGGCTGAGGCCCTTGGCGACGTCGTCGCTGAAACGTTCGAGCCGTCTGCAGATGTCCTCGTGCACCCACCCGGCGCTGTACTTCGGGTTCATGCGCTGCACGAACGGCAGTAGGCGGCGCTTACTGAGCTGCCGGCTGGCGATCTCGCGCAGCGCGTCCTGCTTCGTGACCGGCCTGGCGGTGGCGATCTGGCTCATTCCTTGACCAGCCTCGTGAGGACGACGTCCATCAGCCACACCAGGAAGTCCGGATGGCCCTGGTCGCCCGCCTCGATGATGATGCGTTTGAGCGCCAGACCGTTCAGGTTGCAGCCGACCGGGATGTGGACAATTTCGTTCTTGGTGGTCACGATGGTCATGATGGTTCGTACCCCAGTTGGTCGGCTTTGGTGTCGGACACTTCGCGCATGTCCTGCTCGAACACCATCTCGGCACCGGCCTCGCCCTTGATCAGGGCCAGGAGCTGGGCGTCTGTCAGGCGCTCGACCTTCTGCGTGATCTGGCCGCTGACGTTGACGTTCACGTCCACCTTGCGCGGCTCGTAGTAGCCGCACATTTTTCCGATCTCCCTCCAAGCGCCGGTCATGGCGGTCGGGTCGGCCTGCAGGCGGGCCATCTCGGCGGCCTCCAGAAAGCCGTCCATGACCCTTTTGCGGGTCATCTGGCAGGCTTCCTCGTAGAGCCTCTTCTCGCGCTCGTAGATTTCGACGATCAGCGGGTCCTTGACCAGCCGGTAGGCGTAGGTGCCGCCGTCGCTGTAGCCAGCGCGCGCACTGGCCGTCAGGATCGACTCACCCGCCGCCCAGTGGCGCACGAACATCATCTGCATCTCGGTGAGCTTGCGCTTGGTCGACTTGATGGCCTGGGTGCGTGGCGTGGTCGCGTCGACCGCCATCGCCTTGAGCTTGGCGAAGCGCTTCTCCTGGTCGGCTGCCTTGGCCTTCACGATCGCCATCTTGACCGGCGTCTTGGCCACCTTGGGCGCGCGGGTGCGGTCGTGGGGCTTCGGACCGGGTTTTTTCTTTGTCGCGGTTGCAGTCGCCATTCTGGGTGTGAAGGTGGATTGTGGAATAGCGCGAATCCTAGCTTACCGCCGGGCAATTGTCGAGGAATTTTGCATGTGGTGCGCGGGAGTGTGGTTCCTGGTGCGGGGAATGTGGTGCTTGGGGCGGGGTACTGCGAAAAAATTTCGTGAAAAATTTTTATAAAATTTTTCGTACTTTCGTCTGTGTGAGTCTCCCTTCCCCGCTCCGGGAATGAGGCAGGGCACTTCGGATTCGCATCACCGAGAGCGTGGGAAGGGGACCCAAAAGCCGCAGGCGCCGTGATGCGTGCGCGGCCCTCATGCAGCAGCGCGAAGAACCGCCGCGCTGCGTCGTGGCGCTTCGTGCGTCAACCACAGCATAGGAGGCCGTCATGGCACGCATCACGAAGGCAGCGCTGGAAGCGCAGGTCGCAGCACTGCAAGCACAGGTCGAGCAGCTGAACAAGCAGATCGCCGAGCTTGAGGCTATCAACAACATGAAGCGCGAGCGCGAAGCTCGCACGCCGCAGGCCGTACGTGTGCCACGCACCGCGTACGTCGCACCGGCATGGCAGGCCGAGCGCGCAGCGCAGATGGCAGCGGCACGCGAACTGGCCATGCGCATCGGCCGCAGCGTGAAGGTGAGCTGATGGAGTTCATCGACCAGACCATCGCAGCGCTTCAGTACACCGTGCTGGCGCTGATGCCGCTCACCATGTACGCGTGCAAGCGCGTCGTGCAGGAGTGGCAGCAACACGAAGCACACACGAGCGCGGAACACCATCGCGCTCGCTCGTAGTTCCACTAGCGAAGCCGGGCAATGGTGCTCGGCTCGTCAACTCAAGGAGAAACACCATGGCAACGAAAGCACAACTCGCAGCAGCAGCTAAAGACATCGCAGCACAACGCGCGAAGCGTGCAGCTGCTCCGGCACCGAAGGCGACGCGCGCGGCCGCACACGCGAAGAAAGTGCAGCCGGAAGCGCGGCACGCCAACATCGAAGAGATGCTCGCTGACCTCGCACTGCCGTCGCCTACGCGCGTGATCGTCGGCGCAATCCTCGGCCTCGCAGCAGCCGGCGCCGTCGGCTACGGTATCTCGCTGGTCATGGCGTACGCACTGGCCGGCATCATGACGCTGACCGGCAGCGCAGCGCTGGCCTTCATGCTCAGCGCTGCGGTCTGGGTGCTCGGCATCTACGCGACTTGGAAGATCGGCGGCTACGTCGGCGGCAAGGTATTCAGCAGCGTCGTGCTGCCGGATGGCTTGGTGAGCAAGTGCGCTGCATCGCTGTCGCTGGGTTTCGGCGGCATGAAGGATGCAGTGGCCGAGAAGGCGAACGGCATCGGCGCGGTACAACGTGCGCGCGCGTTCACCGGCGCATTCACGAAGCCGGTGGCGGCGTGATGACGCTGGCTGAAATCCTCGCACGAGGTCGCAAGCACAACGCGCACGTTCTCGCGTACTACGTGCATCAGCGCGCAGTGAGGCGCACATGATCCTCGAATCCGGCGTCGTCGTGGCGCTGGGTTTGATCTTCATTTTCTTCAAACTCAGCTGGCGTTGGCGACTGCGCATGCTCGGTTTTCCGGTCGTTCTAGATATTGGAACGTTCGTGTTTTTGAACTGGTTACACTCGGGCACCTTTTCAGGTTTGATGGTCGCTGCGGTCGGTGCTTTGGTGTGCTCTGCACTCATCAGCATAGGCCGCAAAATGTTCGGTTACATCGAACGCGGCTGCTATATCGCAGGTCGAATCAATGTGTTCGACCGCATCAAATGATTTATACCGTTTACACGGTTTAGGAGATTTCGCATGACACTCACTCAACCGAAGCACCAAGTTCAAATGAACGCAGCGCAGTACCTCGAACTACTGCGCGCGAAGATCGAGCAGCGCCGCGTCGACATCGTCATGCTGTACACGCCGCTCAATGCACATGTCCTGCGCGTGCGGGTGCACTAGATGGGCACCGACACATGGGACACATCTGAATTCTCGATCAACGAGATTCTCTACATGGGGCACGAGCCGCTGATCTACATCGTCGAGCACATGATCGGCGATGCACTGGCTGACCCATTCGAACTGATCGCCCGGCTCGAAGAAGAATTCGGGCAGCCGATCATCAAGCACAGGAGACAGGAACCGATGTAGACCGCGGCCGTTTTACCTCGCCTGTTAACCATCAGCGAACATGCTGCGGCATGGCTCATCGCGCCGGACGCTGTAACCGGCACATATCACTCAAACTAAATTCGCTAGGAGCTTCATCATGCAATCGATCACCACCATTCATCACAACCTGCCGCTCAACGTGTCCAAGCAAATCGTCAAGTCGATCATTGGCTCGCTGAACGCAACAGCTATCGCATACGCGCGCGGTCACCTCCGCTACAACGCCATCGAGAACATCGCCGATCGCAAAGACGTTCCCACCATCGACGAGTACAACGACGCACAGAACGCAGTCGAGGAAGCCAACTTCCGCAACACCACAGTCGCAGACGGCATGGGGTTCGAAGTCCAGATGCAGTCTGGTGAACTGGCCGAGAACTTCATGCGTCTGCGCAATTACTTCGCAGCGTTCCTGGCACAGCATCAGGCTACACAGAACGACGTGCCGCTGTCGATCGCCGAGACCGTCAAGTTCCAGCTGACGCGTCCCTCGCAGAACAACGACGACATGATCGAAGCGCTGGCACTCGCCGTCGACGTTGATCCGGAAATGCTCAAGGCTGCGCAGCTCAAGATGGTTACCGACGATACGGCTGATCTCAAGGCCAACGCAGGCAAGGTCATCACCTATCTCGAAGCGTTCGAGACGTATGCAAAAGACGAAGGCGGCAAGCAGGTGCCGGTGTGCGACGAAGACGAAATCTCGATCGAATCGATGTTCGACACACTGCCGGCACACGTGCAGTACAAGCTGATGTCCGCTGCGATCCGCGCACACGACAAGGCTGTGCAGAAAGCGCTGATGGCTCTGCTGCGCGGCAAGCTCGATGCAGCCGGCGACAGCAAGATGCTGAAGGCGAACCGCGAATCACTGGTCGCATGGCTGACCACTTTCAGCAAGGTCAAGCGCGTGCAACTCGATGCCTACCTCGAACGTGGCGGCGTGCTGCCGGAACTCGAAGACCGCACGATCGTCGGCACCGAAGCGAACACGAACACGAGCACGAGCGAAACTGCGCCGACGACGCAAGCACAATCCGCGAAGGGCAGCATGCGTCGCGCACCGCGGCCGGAAGAAGCAACGAAGTGATCTACACATAGCACGCACGGCCGTCGGCGCACACGCGCTGGCGGCCGTTTTTGTCTTCGGCCTGGGCCACTACGGACTGCTGACACGCGCGAGACGCCTTCCAAACTTCGGCTTCCAATCGCAACAAACTCTATATATAACTCTTTTTTTATACCTTCTTTTCTTCTATTTTCTATATAAATAAATAAATTTTGGAAGAATAGAAGAAAAGAAGAAAAGAGTATATAAATCAAATACTTAGGTCTTCCAATCTCCTTCCAAAATCGGCCTTTTTTCGTGAAAAAACCGATTTTGGAAGGGAAACGTGTCGGAGTAAATTCCTGAATTTTACATTTGCACTATGGAAGGAGGGCGTCGGAATCGCTATGATGACTCTGCTGTACGCCGCCCTCCACGACTACAAAAACAGGACGATCTCCCTATGAAACTGGTGTTTTTAGAGGCCCCGATGCCTCTCACGAAAACGTACGTCCGTCGCGCTGACGGGACCATCGAGAAGCACCCCTATCCCAACGCATACGAATTCACGTCCATTGAAGAGGGTTGCAAGGATCTGAAGGATTTCGAGGCGCTGCTTAAAAAACATGCAGCTCAAGGGCACACGCTGCTCAAGGGCGACATCAATCGGCCCCTGGTGCGTGAGTCGCGAAAGGGCAGCACCGACTCCAACGGGCAGACCGAGTGGATCGTGCTGGACCTGGACGGACTGCCGAACATCTCGAATGTCGAGCAGTTCCTCACAGCTGTTGGCCTGGACAACGTCTCGTACGTGGTACAGTACTCCGCGAGCTACGGCATCGAGAACAACCACCTGCGCGCGCACGTGTTCATGCAGCTGGCCAAACCCATGGCAGCGCCGCTGCTGAAGCAATGGCTCATCGACCTGAACCACAAGGTCGACATGCTGCGCAACGCCATGACGCTGACCAAGACGGCGAACTCGATCAGCTGGGCACTAGACATCACCGCCTGCCAGAACGACAAACTGATCTACATCGCGCCACCGCTTCTGAAAAGCGGCCTCAAGGACCCGATGGCGAAGAAAGCCCGCATCGTGTACGTCGGCAAGCCGGCCGCCAAACTCACGATGCCAAGCCTGATCCCGTCGACCGAAACCAACAAGGTCAAGACTGACAAGCGCATCAACGAGCTGCGCGAAGCATCCGGTATCCCGGCGCGTAAATTCACGTACAAGATGCTCGGCTCCACGCAGATCATGGTCAAGCCCGATAGCGCCACGATCAGCGATGTCAAGGTCGACCGCGGCTTCGTGTACTTCAACCTGAACGGCGGCGACTCCTGGGCTTATTACCACCCGGAGAACAATCCGGACTTCATCTTCAATTTCAAGGGCGAGCCGACCTACCTCACAAAGGAGCTGCTGCCCGAGTACTGGGAACAGATCACGCAGCAGTCGGTCAAGACTACCAGCGGCGGCGTCACCTACCTCACGTTCCTCGACCGCATCACCAGCACCTATTACCGTGGCACCTACGATGCCAGCACGGACGTGCTTGAGATCAACGCGGCCAAGAACGAGACCCAGGTGCGTCACTTCGCCAAGCAGCATGGCGTGCCGCTGGGCGACTTTATCCCCGAGTGGGATCTGGTATTCGACCCGCACGCGGCGCCCGGCACGCCGCGTGTCGACGTCACCAACCGCAAAGTCAACCTGTACGAAGCCACGCGCTTCGCCAAGACGAAGGTCAAGCGCATCACCACGATGCCGACGATGATCTCGAAGGTCATCCACCACGCGCTCGGCGGCGATCCCAAGGTCGTCGACCACTTCATCAACTGGCTGGCCTGTATCATGCAGTTCAAGCAGCGCACGCTCACGGCCTGGGTCCTGCACGGCACCGAGGGCACCGGCAAGGGCACGATCATGCACAAGATCATCCGGCCGCTGTTAGGTGAACGTCACACGGTCATGCGCCACATGGACGAGCTGAACGAGCACTTCAACCACTGGATGGAGAACAAGTTCGTGATCTTCATCGACGAGATCGAAGCTAAGGCATTGGACAACGAGCGCGGCGTCGCCGCCAAGCTGAGGAACTTCATCTCTGAGCCGACCATCCCGATCCGGGCCATGCACCAGGGCTCGCGCGATGTGGCCAACTTCGGCAACTGGATCTTCGGCTCGAACATGCCCGAGCCGATCGTGATCACCGCGCGCGACCGGCGCTACAACATCGGTGGCTTCCAGCCGCAGCGCCTGGTCATGGGCGAGAAGGAGATGACCAAGATCAAGAACGAGCTGCAGACGTTCCACGATTTCCTGATGACGTATAAGGCCGACATCGCCCGCGCTGCCACGGTGCTCGACACCGAAGACCGCCGCACCTTGATCGGCATCAGCGAAACTTCCATCGACGTCGCGGTATCGCGTGTCCTGAGCGGCGACCTGGAGTTCTTCGTCGACCAGCTGCCGAACGACGACAGCTACAAGCGCAACGCGCTCAAAGCCTCGAAGGTCGCCGATTACCAGGAGGTGCTGCTGCGCCTGGTCGACCGCACCAAGGCCGCGCCGGTAAGCCATCCGGGCCAGTGCAACATCTCGCGCGACGAGCTGGCCGTCCTGTTCGGCTACACGGTGGGCAACCTGCCGGACACGCCGAACAAGTTCACGTCGATGCTCAAGCACCACCGCATCCACATGACGAAGGTCTGGGTTGATGGCCGCGCGGTGCAGGGCATCAAGACCACGTGGCAGGGCGATGCGCAGGCGCTCGATGACCTGCGTGCCATCATCGAGCCACCGGCCGTGCAGCCGAAGAAAGGCGCACTGCGCGCGGTGGCGGGAGGAAGGAAATGAAACTCATCCTGAAGGTTATCGCATCCGAACTGGGCAGCCTATTCCTCGTCTGCGTCTTCCTGGCCAGCCTGTTCGGTGCAGTTAAGTTGTCTTACCATTTCTTCGGAGACTACGCAATCGTGGCGCTCGTGAGCCTGGTCTTCGTCCTGCTCGAAGCACGAATCATCTACGACCGCGTGCAGATCACGAAGGCCCAGGAAGCGAGGAAGGAATGATCAACCGCCGCGCAGCCCAGATCACGCTCGACGCGGCAGCTGGCAAGACCCACGCGGTCCTGGCCGCCGAGCACTGCGTCAGTATCAGCCGTATCGGCCAGATCATCACGGACACGCTGGGCCGGATTGGCATGAGCAGCCGGTATGGCGATGGACCGTCGAAGGAAGTCATCGGTGTGGCAATCGTGCGGCACAACACACGAATACATGACTTCCCGCGCGGCGACACGCCCATGTCGTTCTACTGGGACGAGCTGCACTACAACCTGCCGGCGCCAAGCGATACACCATATAGATAGGAGGACGAGATGGATAACCTATGCACTATTTGCGGTGCACCCGGAATACCAGGTCTGGTCCAGGGCGCCGGCAAGTGCCAGTACCACTGGAACGTCGGGCAGTATGGCGAAGCCTGGGCGAACCGCATACGCGACCAGAAGCCCATCCCGCCGCACCTACGCGGCCGCATCCGCGCGCTGATGAAGATCGCGATGGCGGGCGGCAATGCCGCCGTGGCGCCCCACGTCCATGCAGCGATGCGCCAGCCCGACTGGAGCGAACTGGCTGCCTGCGTCATCGACGGCCCGTACGACGATGACCTCGTTGCATTGCGCGCGGAAGTGTGGGCCGAGATCGACCGGGAGAAAAAGGAATGATTGAGCATACCGAACCTGAAGAATCTCTCGACCAGGAAGAAATGCGCAAGCGCGGCATGTATGGCTGGACGTTCGTCGACTGCGGTCGTCTGGGTATCCACCTCATTCCAATCGGCGACACGCACGACCACGTGGACGAGAACTGCACCTGTAGCCCGGACAACGACGATCCTGAAATGCCGAACGTCTGGGTCCATAACAGCTTTGACGGCCGCGAGGCGTTCGAGAACGGTGAGAGGCAGCCGTCATGATCACCATCGAACAGGCGACCCAGCTGCACGACCTCATCAACAAGTGCGTCGAAGTCGAACGCGAAGCCGAGCAGGAGCGCATCTTCAAGGGCGCCTACTCGCAGGTCGAAGTCGCCGATCTGAACGAGCGCGTACGCGCTGCACGCACCGCGCTGGCAGTCTTTATTCATCGCACCACACAGGATGCACCATGATCACTTACGAAAAGAGCCAGCGCCTGTCGCAGCTCATCGCGGCTTACTGCGCAGCGGCGGTGGCCGAGTCCTGGAAGGGCGCCGGCTATCCGGACGACATGGTCGTGCTCGAGCAGGAGCTGGCCGCCGCGAAGAACGAACTCGACGTGTTCGTCGCCTCGATCACGGCGAACCGCGACACGATCCACTTGCCGCAGAATGTGCGCCAGGCCCGCGCCATGCTCGCCGTGGCCAGCATGTATCTGCAGGAACACGAACCCAAACCAGAGAACAAAGATGACAACCCGCCAGCGTGAAATGTACGAAGACGTGCAGCGTCAGATGGAGGAGCGCTTGACCAAGGTGCACGACGCCGCCGCACAGCTGGTCCAGCGTGCCGCCGAGTTCGGCGTGATCCTGACAATCGATACGATCCCGGCGCCGAGCAGCCTGCCGGCCATGGGCAATTACGCGCTGCGCATCGATGTCCGTGTCGGCCGCGAGGTGTACCAGTTCCTCGACGCGCTGGAGAAGGCAGCGATCGCGTCGGAGCAGCCCGTCGAGGAGCAGCCCGCCGAGCCTATCGATCCTACTGAGCCTGTCGATTCCATCGAACGGACGCACCAAACCAGTGATCCAGTCGCGCCGAGGTCACGGTATTGACAAATTCTGCTGAGCCCGGTAGTTGCCGTTATATAATTTCCTGCAGGTATTTCACAAGGAGGAAGTCATGGCAACCACTACGCTTATGCAGAACCAGGGCGTCACCGGCCCCGGCAACTGGGTCAACATCAACCCGGCCCAGTCCCGCACCATCCAGGTCGTCATTACCGGTACGGCGACCGTCGATATCGAGGTGTCGAACGACGGCGTCAACGCCATCAAGATCCAGACCGGCATCACCGCGTCCGGCGGCTACGTCGACGTCGACCCGTGGCAGTACGTTCGTGCCAATGTAACGAGTATCGCGTCCGGTACCGTGTCGGCCATCATGGGGACTGCGAAATGAAGGCCGCAGGACTGAAAGCGCCAGGCGAGCTGGCAGGCGCATCCCAGACCGCTCTCACCGGTTACACGAGTCGCGTCGCCAACCTATCCGGCGGCCAGCGCTCGTTCGGCAACTCGCAGTTCGTGACGGGCGCCTCGGGCGTTAAGACGAACAGCTACAAGTTCGAGGCGGAGGCGCCGTTCACGGCCGTGCGGGTCTGGGTCGGTGTCAAGAACAACAGCGGCACGGTACCGGTATTCAAGGCCGTGGTGGCGCCGACCGAGACGATGGCGAACGACACGGTCAACAACGCCTGCGTGCCCAAGGCGAACGGCACGTTTTACAACGCCCTGGCGACGACGGATTACGGCTGGCGCGCGGTAACGTGGGACGGCGGCGCGGCGACCAAGACCGGCGTCCTGGCCCCTGCCGCCAGCAACAGCGCGTCCTACATGGTCTCTGACTGGATGCCATGCGTGTCGCTGCCACGCGCCGACGTCGTCGGCGGACGTCCCGCAGCGTTGCTCCGGCTGGCACAGACCGACGCCAGCGGCGTGTTCACCCAGTTTGGCAGCAACCTGACGGCCTATTACGCCAACCGCGGCGCGGCTGCGTATCGGGAGTTCATCACTAACAGTACTGCCAACGATGGCGTGACGACCTTGACCAACTTGCCGGCATCAGTCTCGACCACGGGTGGCTTCCAGATGTATGCCTGGCTGGAGTTCCAATATGCAGTGCCGGCGCGCTCGGTCGTCCTGGTCGGCGACAGCACGACCGAGAGCGCGTACAACGACTACGTCACCAGCTGGGTAGCTGTCGCGCTGCGCGAGCTGTCGACGCAGACTGCGCCGATCTCCGTGACGAACCTGGCCGGTTCCGGACACAGCCATACCGAGTACTTGCTGCTGCTGGACTATATGATGACCGCCAGCTTCGCACCGACGGACATCTACTTCCAGGGATGGAGCCAGAACGGCTTCGGCGGCAATATCAACGGCGCCGACACGCTGATTGCGCGGGACACGGCCTACCTGCAGAAGCTGCGCACCGCGGGCGTGCAGGTGTGGATGTCGACCGGCTATGGTGTCAACGGCTACTCGCCGACGCAGGAAGCTGGCCGCCTGAAATGCATTGCCCAGATCAAGGCGTGGGCTACTGCAGGGCTGGTCAACCTGATCGATGTCGATACACTCATCACTGACTACTCGGGCGGTACGGGCGCACTCAAGGCCATCTACGACAGCGGCGACCATGTCCATGCGAATGTGGCAGGCCAGCGACTGATGGCGGATCGTCTGAAAGCTCTCTGGCGATGATGCAGGTCATTCACGGTATTATCTAAAGCCGCCTTCGGGCGGCTTTTTTCGCAGGGAAGGAGAGACAGACAAATGGATTTGAAGCCGCAGGACCTCGTCATCAGTACGTACCGGGCGCCAGGTCAGACCAGCCGCTGGATGTGGTCGTCGTATCGCGGCGTGCGTATCTTGCACGTACCGACTGGTATCCAGGCCGAGTGCCACGAGCATGAGAGCCAGCACCGGAACAGAGTGACAGCGTTCGACAAGCTTATTGAGATGGTCGGGCAGCACATCGCCCGCAACATGATCTATGCCGAGGCCGAGACGAAGCTGGTGGCCGGGCCAGGCATGATGAACGAGCGCCAGATCAAATGGTTCGTCACACGTTTTTTCGTGATGACGCATCTATCCCGCAAGTCCGTCCGCGGCGGCGAGAAGCCGGCCGTGGCATTGCACCAACTTCTGAATGAAGTCTATGCCCAAGCATACCGACATGGGATACGAGATTCCGGTGTTCATGGAACTTCGTCTGGCCAGCCCACGCACTCCGGCCATTACAATGCGCCACTTGAAACGTGAACTGGCACAGGGCAGGCTCACGCCCGATCAGGTGGACGACGAACTTCGTGTCGTCCAGCTGCACCTGGAATACCACCGCGCGCGACAGATGCAGCTGGAGCAGGAGCAGCGCGACATAACGCGCGCGTACCAGCAGCGGATGAAAGAACTCGACGAAGAACGCGGCCGGACGCAGCAGAGTATCGACGAGCTGGTTACGGTGCGCAAGCGGTTGTACGACCGTCACTATCACAACGAAAGAAAGAAGGAACATGGACGAGAGCATTCGCCTGAAAATCCCGAATCCATCGGCGCCGCCGAAGAAAACAGAGCCTGAACCGGCGCCGAAACAACAGGTGCCGGCATGAAGATCGAACCCGCTTCACACCTCGCCCGGCGTCGCGCGTACCGTGAAGGCCGACGGGCGCCGCCCGGCGCACTCAATCCTTACTTCGGCCAGCCGCTGCAGGAACACTGGTCACGCGGGCACCGGGATCGTTGGCTGTTCGGCATGGGCGCTACCGATAAAAGAGCGCGACGATCCATGCGCCCACTAGTCGCCAAGCTGATCGTTGCCGCCGGCACTTCGGCTATCATTTACAGCTTCATCAACGCGCTCAGCGCACAACCCTGAATGGAAAGACAAATATGAGCGATTCGAAAAACCCCGCTACCATCCTCGCCGCCCTGCTGTCCGGTCTGTCCACTGGCAATGTCAAGGTCGTCGACCTGGAGCTGGACCCGAGCCGCAGCTTCGAGGAGCAGTTCGACGAAGTCGAAGCACAGATACGCGCTGCGGCCAAAAAGGAAGCGGCCGCGCATCGCGAGACCTGCTCGGCATGCCGCGCGAAGTACGAGGAGGCGCAGAAGAAGGCTGCGGCACCGGCAGAGCAGACCGCCGGATTGTACGGTGCCGGTGCATTCAACGCCGAGCGTATGACCGACGCGTTGAAGACCGAACCGCTCCAGGGCACGAAGCCCATCTTCCACGAAATCGGCTTCATGGCCTTCCACCAGGGTAAGCCGATCGTGCAGTCGTTCCGCATCGATCGCAAGGAAGTCGAGAAGGCATATTCGGACTTCCTCAATGATCCGATGGTCGTCCTGGTCAACGGCATGATGGGCATCGATGTGCGCAAAGAAGCGAAGCATATCGAAATCCGCCCGGTGTACGACCGCCGTTCTTCCTGACCTTCTTTCGGCCGGCACGAGGACCGTGCCGGCCAGGAGTATCCCATGTCACCTGTCATTCAGCGCGCCTCGAAAGCCGAGGCCGACAATCTCCCGCGCACCGACTGGTTTGCGCCGGACGTCTTGCCCACGATACCGGGCGAGTACGAAGCCCGTACCGGCGGCGGGCATGTGTTCCGCCGGAAGTGGACCGACGAGGGCTGGATCAACTCGATCACTGGCCTCGTATCGAAAGCGCCACTCGACTGGCGCGGCGTCAAGCCGGGTCATGCTGAGATCGGTCTATACCCGCACAACATGCGCAACGAACTGAAGCTCGGCTTAGCCATGTTGTACGAGCAGAGCATCGCATAAATTTCAACCATCCTTATCATCCAAGGAGAACCTTCATGTTCCAAGACACCACGCCCGCAGCAGCCGGCATCACCGCCGCCCACCTCAGCCCGAGCCAGGTTCGTTCGGCCCTCGAAACGCTGGTCGAACTGAAACGCCCCGGCTTTGTCTGGGGCCCGCCTGGGATTGGCAAGTCGGATCTGGTCGCCGACATCGCCAAGAAGCGCGGCATGGAGCTGCGCGACGTCCGCCTGAACCTGATGGACCCGACCGACATCAAGGGCTTCCCGGTGCCGAACGTCGACCACGGCCACATGGAGTGGCTGCCGGCCGACTTCCTGCCGCACATGATGATCGAGAAGGAAGTGACGGTCTACACCGACAAGACCGGCACCGAGCTGTCCAAGGGTGAAGACGGCGATTTCTTCTACGAAGACGGCACGCTGTACAAGTCCAAGGTCAAGCCGACCGAGACGGTCGAAGTGCGCCGCGTGCCGAACGACTCGCAGGGCATCCTGTTCCTGGACGAGCTGAATCAGGCGCCGCCGATGGTGCAGGCCGCTGCGTACCAGCTGCTGCTGACCCGCAAGGTCGGCGGTTACACGCTGCCGGACGGCTGGGCCATGCTGGGCGCCGGCAACCGTGAGACCGACCGCTCGAACGCGCAGCGCATGCCGGCCGCACTGGCCCTGCGCCTCGTCCACATCGACATGATGCCGAGCGCTGACGACTGGTGCGCATGGGCGCTGGAGCATGCGGACGAGGTGCCGGTCGAGCTGCTGTCGTTCATCCGCTTCAAGTCGGACCTGCTGCACAAGTTCGACCCGTCGCGCCGCGTGTCGCCGAATCCGCGGTCCTGGGTGTTCTGCGGCCAGCTCACGAACGCCGGTCTCGATCCGGCAGTGCGCCTGGCCATGATGCAGGGCACCGTCGGCGCGGCCGAGGCATCCGAGTACGTGGCGTACCTGGGCATGTGGCAGGACTTACCGAGTGTCGAGCAGGTGAAGCTTGATCCGGACGGTACGGCGGTCCCGACGAACATCTCGGCCAAGTTCGGCATCATCGGTTCGCTGGCGCGCGCCAATACGAAGGACATCTATCCGCGCCTGAAGAAGTACATCGACCGCATGGACCCGGAATGGCAGATCCTGTTCCACAAGGACGCCCTCGCATACAGCCGCGAGTTCACCAGCACGCGTGAATGGCAGCAGTTCGCCGTGAAGCATTCGCATCTCCTGGCCTGATCATGGAAAAGCCGAAGAATCCCTTCGGCGCTCTGGACTTCACCGCGCTGGAGAAGCGCTATCTTGAAACGATGGCGCAGCAACGGACGCAGGCGAAGGCCGCGGCGCATGCCGGGCGCTACAGCGTCGGGCCGGACGCGTTCCTCAAAGGCGCCCGCATTCATGGCATCGTGCACGACGAGGTCCTGGTCGATTTCAAGACCGCGTTCGACCAGTTCGACATTGCCACCGCCAAGCACAAGCTCAGCACCGAGGAGTGGCGCTGGGCGGTGGCGCTGCGCCGCGTGTACAACGTGAACGCCTCGTATTTCGAGGAGCGCAAGCCGAAGGAGCGGGCCGAGATCATCAAGAAGCTCACGGAGCTGGCCAAGAAGAACGGCCGCGCTGGCGAGAAGGCCGCGGAAGCCGTGGCGGTCGTGTTCGAGATGGCGATGGATCGTAAAGAGCCGGAAACGCAGCCGACGATGATCGACATCGAGACGCATATGGATTCGTTCCGCTACCTGTTCGAGCATATGGATTCGTTCCGCTACCTGTTCGAGCATATGAAAGGAGGTTCAAAGTGACGCAGCCCGATGCGACCTGGACCACGCAGGACGGCCGGGTGCTGGTGGTCAAGTGGATGGACAGTCCGCATCTGGTCAATTCGATCAACCTGATGATTCGTCAGAACAGGCTGAGGAAGGTCGACGCGTCGATCAGGTTGGAATTGTCCAGCGCGGACCGGACCAAGCCCGGCAACTGGGCCTTCGCGTCGATGGGCCAGGAGCTGCGCGACCGTGGGCTGTTCAGGTGGGCAAACGAGGGCTCGCTCGTCTTCCCTCAGCTCGAACGCCCGCACGTACGCGAGTCATTCGAGCAGCTGTGCCTGATCCGCGCGGTAATCGACACCGGCAAGTCCTGGCCGGGCACCACGTCGTACTACGACGCCATGAGCTGCATTCTCTATCAGTTCGAGTCGGCAATCATCGATCTCGAAAACTATATACGCCGGCAGTGGAGTGGATACGCAGATGCGGAAGCGATCCTGACGAAGTATATGGAGTACCGCCTGGCGCCGAGGGTGAACCCATGAACCCACCGGAGCTGACCAGCAAGGAAGCAAAACAGGATCTATTCGATGCAGCGATGCGCACTACCGGCGTTGTGCTCGTCGAAATTCGCGGACGGAATGTCGAAGCGGCAAACCATTGGTTGATGATGTATTGGGACCTCTACTTCACACCCGAGCAGCAGGAGAAGATCCTCGTCGAGTTCACGACGTACCGACTTACAAAATAAGGAGAACATCATGAGTGCTTTGCAAGAAAAAGCAATGCTGGTCGGCCTGTCGATCAGCGCCTGGACTGCCAGCAAGAAGGACAACAAGGCCAGCGAGTCGGCCAAGGCCCAGGCTGGGGCGAAGTCGTCCGCCGGCTGGTTCAACAAGCGCCTGGTCGACCCGGCCGCGCTGCAGCCAATCAGCAAGCTGGAGGGTCGCATCCGCGACTTCCACTACCGCTATACGCTGCCCTGGTCCGACAATGGCGACCGCGTGCTGCCCGGCGCTGCGTACATGGACTACATGGACGGCTTGCGCAAGTTGAAGACCGAATTCGAGAACGAAGCGGCGAAGTTCGTCTCCGACTACCCGCAGCTCGTGCAGAACGCGCGCGAGATCCTGGGCGCCATGTACGATCCGAAGGACTACCCGACGCCCGAATCGATCGCCGCGCGCTTCTCGGTGAACACGTCGTTCTCGGTCGTGCCGGACGCCGAGGACTTCCGCGTCGACGTGGGCGACGAGGCCGTGGCCGCGATCAAGCAGAACATCGAGCAGAACGTCCAGCAGCGGCTGCACGGCGCCACGCGCGAGTGCTGGGATCGTCTGCACGAGGTCGTGAGCGCGATGGTGATCCGTCTCGCCGACGATCAGGCCGTGTTTCGCGACAGCCTCGTCGATAACATCGACACGCTGGTGCGCATCCTGCCCAAGCTGAACATCACGAACGACCCGAAGCTCAACGCCGTCATGGCGAAGATCCGCGACTGGCTGATCGTCTCGCCCAACAGCCTGCGCGCGTCGCTGGAGCTGCGCCGCAAGACGGCCGACAAGGCTGCGGAAATCCTCGCGGAGATCGGCCCGTGGATTACGCCGACGACGACGCCGTAAGGCGCTTCGAGATGTGGGAGCTGGCGCTGGCCGAGCTGTATCTCGACGGGTGGCTCGTCGTCGACCAGTTCCACGGCGATTCCTCGATCGTCCGAATGAAGCGCGAGGCGCTGATCAACGCAGCGAGGATCGAAGGCGACGCGCACCTGCCGCGCATCCAGAAGGCGTTCCCGAGCGTGCAGCTCGCGCCGCTGGTCCAGGCGCTGCGTGCGAAGTTCGTCGAGGTCCGGCTGGGAGGGACGCGGAAATGATTCCGGACAGCGAGGAGGTGCATGAAATCGCGCTGGCCATATCGAGCGCCGCGCTGCATATGCGCGACCCTGATGTGGTGCAGTTCTACTCCCTGCACGGCATCGACGGCCTGTGGCACCTTGCGATCGACATCGCGGAGCAAGGCCCACAAAATGACATGGAGCGGCGCATCCTGGGCGAAGCCCTCGTGCGCCGGCTGGAAGGAAAATGATGGACAAGGAACTGAAAATCGTCGTGAAGGCGGCGATCAAGCGTGGGTGGAAGCTGGTCAACGGCGGCAAGCACCACACGCTGGTCCACCCGTCCGGCGTGAAGACGCAGGTGTCGATGTCGCCGTCCGATCGGAACGCGCATCGACAGCTGGAGCGCCGCATACGCCACAAGGAAAAGGAGATCGCAGATGCCCAGTGTGAGGGAAATGCTGCTGGCAACTCGTGCCGATCGGGCTGCGTATGATGCGTGGCGCGCGGCGATCGAGTGCCTGGCGTTTGGCGTCGTGGATTGGAGCAAAACGATACAACCCGATGCTATCGTCATGGCAGTAACGTACGAGGTCAACAGTACGCCACCGCTTTTATTCGGCTCTCGTGCTGCGACACTCGCCACGCTGTACATGCTCGGTTATGGCAAGTTCCGCAACACCGTCGCGGTGAAGATGGTTGAGTTGAGGTTGACGAAATGAGCGACTGGGAACGACGACTTATCATCAAGGCAGCGCAACATAAAGGCGGCTACATCACCTATAACGGCGATAAGGTCTATGTCGACGGTCGCTGCGTGTACGATCCCGACGGGATTGAAGATCAGGAGCTGTTCACCGATGACGAAGAAACGAAGCTCTGGATGTACGCCAGTGCACTCGACGAGCTGGCCCAGGAATACCATCGCTTCAACTCAAACTATAACCTATGGCAGCGCTGGGATAAACGCACGCGATTGTGGTGGATCAACGTCGTCGAAAAGCAGGCCCAGGACGGCAAACAGACGATCGGCGTGGACGTGGTCATGCGCGCGGTCGAGATACGACTTTCAAGGAGCAGGGAATGAACAAGCAGGCACACGACAAGATCACCAAGGCGCGCACAACGCTGCTCATCGACCAGCCGTTCTTTGGCACGCTGGCGATGCGCCTGGAACTGGTGCAGGATCCGAGCATCCCGACGCTGAACGTGGATGGGAAGACGATGCGCTATAACCCGGACTTCCTCAACACGCTGCCGAACGACGTTGCTACGTCGGCCGTGGCGCACGAGGTCATGCACTGCGTGCTGGAGCACTGCGGCGCGTCTGGGCGCGGGATCAACCTGAACCCGCAAAAGTGGAACTATGCATGCGACTATGTCGTGAACGACATGCTGGTGCAGTCCGGCCTCAAGCTGGGCGAGGGCTGGCTGCACGACGTGCAGTACCGCGGCAAAACGGCCGAGCAGATCTATTCGATGATCCCCGATCCGCCGCCGGGTGGCAGTGGCGCGCCGAGTGGCCAGAAGCCCGGCCCGCTCGATCAGGTGTTGCCCGGCCCGACTGACCCGGCCATGCAGCAGGCCCAGGCCGCCGACTGGCACGTCGCCGCGCAACAAGCCGCGGCCGCCGCCGCAGCCGCCGGCAAGCTGCACGAGTCGATGGAGCAGTTCATCGAGAAGGCCAGCCGCAACAAGGTCGACTGGCGCGAGCAGCTGCGCCTGTTCGTGATGAACGCCGCGAAGAACGATTATTCGTGGCAGCGCCTGAACCGCAAGATGCAGGCGGCCGGTCACTACCTGCCGGGCTTGTACAGCGAAGAAATGGGCCCGATCGTCATCGCATCGGACGAGTCTGGGTCCGTGGACCAGAAAGTCGTCGAGGCGTTCGCCGCTGAAATTGCGGCGATCCAGGAAGACCTGCGGCCCGAGAAGATCGTGCTGGCGCACTTCGCCGTGGACGTGGCCAAGGTCGAGGAGTTCGGGCCGGACGATCATTTCGAGATGACGCGTTTTGCCAACGGCGGCACGGATTTCCGTCCAGTCATGCGATATGCTGAAGAAATGGCAACACAACCCTGTGTGATGGTGTATCTTACCGATCTGTATGGACCGTTTCCAAAAACACCGCCGAGTTTCCCCGTGTTATGGGTCTCGATCACTCCGGATCTCATCGCACCGTTCGGCGACACCCTTCACATTACCCTGGACACAGAATGATGAAACCGAACACTTTGCAACGTATCCTGATGGACACATATCGAGGCGGTGAGTTCGCACACCTGAAGCGCGGTGAGGACCTGCGCGAGTGCGGCGACACGCTGTTCCAGTTCCTGTACTACGAACTGGACGACGATGTGATCCTGAGTGCGAGGGCGCGCGGCATCAGCCCGGTCCTGCTCGCCGTCCAGCGCCTGAATACTGCGCTGTCCGATATCGGCCATGTGATCGGTGCGATCAGCGCCGGTATCCCGAGCGTGCCCGCAGAAGCGATTCGCGATACAATGCACGCGTAGTCCTAGCGCGATCGTCAAGATCATTCAGCCACCCTCCGGGGTGGCTTTTTTACGTCTGGAGGGATCATGAACAACTATGCCGGATTCATCACGCCCGAGCAAGCCCAGGCCAAGGGTGACAGCCGCTCGCTCGCCGAACTGCGCCGCCTGGCCAATACGAATGGGGAGTGCGAGGTCTGCGGCGAGCCGATCTGGAAGTACGGTGGCTGCGGCCTGTGCTTCTCGTGCACGACGGGCGAAGCCGACGCCAGCGACGACTACGAGCTGAAGCCATGACTCGCGACCAAGCCAATGAAATCGAGCGCTTGGCCTCGCTCCTCGCCACGGCGCGTGTACGCCGCACCGTCGTCGGGCTCGGTGCTTCGAGTAATCCGAAAGAACCCGTGAGCGGCACTGAGCGCCGGGTTCGACGGGCACGTGAGGCATTGCGCAGTTATCTTGACGCACTAGTGGAGGTGCCGTGAGTGAAGCCGAGGAGAAGACCGAGTTCGAGTTCGACGAACTGTCCGACAAGGCCAAGGAGCGCGCTCGCGACAAGTTCCGTGAGCACCACCTCGATTACAACTGGTGGGAGTATGTCTACGACGAAGCGTCGACGACGGCCGAGCTGTTCGGGATGGAGATCGGCAAGCGCGAAGAAGGTCGCGGGGCGCGTACGGTGTACAGCCCGGATATTTACTTCAGTGGCTTCTATACGCAGGGTAGCGGCGCGTGCTGGAATGGGTCCATCTACGCCGAGAAGCTGGCCGGCGCCGTCGAGCGTGTGAAGCAGGCGATGGGTGAGGACGACATACTGGTCGACCTGGCGCGACAGGCGGAAGATTTATTTGCCGCCATCGCCGCTGTCCATGCATTCAACCGGCTGTGCAGCGACGAAGCGGATCGGGAATGGTCCGAGGTCGAGATTGGCATGCGCCTGGCCGTACGCGGCAACGCGCGCAACTGGTGTACCAGTGTCGATGACTCGGAAGGCCGGCTGTCGCCCGAGATCGAAAAGGCCGCCGACAAGCTGGTCGATGCGTTTGGCGACTGGATTTATAGCCAGCTCGAAGCCGAGTATGAGTACTAGATGGACGACGAGCAGATCGACGCTGCGATCGAAGCCGCCGGCTTGTCGTTCGACGCCGATGGAAATGTGCTGTAGCTGTTTCCATTGGGATATACTGCACGCTCCATATCACCCAAGGATTTACCTCATGCCGAAGACCTCCCGCAAGCCCTGGGAGTTGGGCGCCGACGCGCTCGTCTCCTCCGTCGTTGCCAGCACCGAACCCGCCGCCAAGCCCAAGACCCGCGCCCTGTCTGCTGTCACCGGCACGAACCCGGCCAGGATCATCCCGATCGTGCCAGACCATCGCCTGCCGGCCGCGCCGCTCAAGTCCTGGTCGTTTTCAAGCCTGATGGATTTCGAGCGCTGCAAGTACTACACCTTCCTGAAGCGCGTACAGAAGATCCCCGAGCCGGAGCGTCCGCTGCCGCCGGGGAAGATGGAGCATGCGAACGACCGCGGCTCGCGCATCCACGACAGCGCCGAGATGTTCGTGCGCGGGAAGGCGAAGTTCAATCCGGAGCTGCGCGCGTTCGAGACTGAGTTCCATGTAATGCAGGAGCAGTTCAAGCAGGGCATGGTATCGCTCGAAGGCGAATGGGGCATGAACAAGGACTGGGAGCCGGCTGACTGGAACAACGCGTGGTTGCGCCTGAAGCTCGATTCGCTCGTGTTCAAGTCCGAGACCGAGGCAGTCATCATCGACTATAAGACCGGCCGCAAGTTCGGCAACGAGGTCAAGCACGGCGAGCAGGTGCAGCTGTACCAGCTGGTGACGTTCCTGCGCTATCCGAAGTTGGAGACGGCGCATGTCGAGCTGTGGTATCTGGACCAGGACGAGATCACGTCGATGACGTTCCATCGTGCACAGGGCCTGCGCTTTCGGCAGAAGTGGGACATGCGTGCGACAAAGATGGTCAGCGCCGTCGACTTCCCGCCGAACCCGAATATGTTCAACTGCAAGTACTGCATGTACGGCCCGAAGGGCGCCGGTATCTGCGAGAAAGGGGTGATGTGAATCTCGATGACTGGGAAGCACTACCGAAGAAAGAACGTTTGGACTTGATCTACGGCGGTTCGGTCACGCGGACGATGTCGAGTTCTGCGCCGAACTACCAGTCCATCCCGAAGTCGATGTTGCACCCGCCGAAATTCGCGCTCGACATGATCGACATCGAGCTGCTGAACCCGCTCAACCATCCGACACAGTACCAGCGCATGGTCGACCGCAAGGTCGCTATCGAGCGCTATACCTACCATGCGTCGCGCGGCGTGCAGGAGAGATTGGCCGGCGACGAGGTACATGGCCTGCATCACCTAAAGGTCGCCGAACAATACTGCGACAAGTACCAATTCACGCAGGAGGAAATCAATGGCAGCAGTGCCTAAACCCCCGGTCATCAAGGCCATGAAGCACCAGGCCGAATCGCTGAAGGTCTTCGCGAAGGCCAGTCCTGTGCGCCTGTTCGACATGAGCGATCCGGGCACCGGTAAGACCTTCGTCGAGATTATCGCGTTCGACAAGGCGCGCAAGAAGGGCGAGGCCCTGCTCGTACTGGCGCCGAAGTCCCTGCTCGAATCGGCGTGGGCCGAGGACATCACGAAGTTCGCGCCGCATCTGAAGGTCTCCGTGGCCTGGGCCGAGAACCGCGAGGAGGCGTTCGCCGCACCGGCCGATGTATATGTGACGAACCACGATGCGGTGAACTGGCTAGCCAAGAAGCCGAAGGCGTTTTTCAAGCGCTTCGTGCGCGTCGTGGTGGACGAGTCAACGGCATTTCGCAACCCGACCACGCAGCGCAGCCGTGCGCTCAACAAGATCAAGGCACACTTCCGCGACCGCATCGCCATGTCCGGCACGCCGAACCCGCGCTCGATCACGGACATCTGGAACCAGATGTTCTTCATCGACGACGGCAAGCGCCTGGGCCAGAGCTTCTTCGCATTTCGCCAGGCCGTGTGTCAGCCGGTGCAGGTCGGCCCGCGCCGCGAGATGGTGCGCTGGGAGGACAAGGAAGGTGCTGAGGAAGCCGTGTTCGCGCTGCTGGCCGATTCGACGATCCGGCACCGCTTCCAGGACTGCATCGACATCCCGGAGAACTTCCAGTACACGATGCCATACAAGATGCCGGCCAAGCAGCTGCGCGCGTACAAGGAGATGGCGATGACCCAGCTCGCCGCCGTGCGGGGCAAGGTGATCAACGCCATCAACGCGGCGGCCGTGCGCACGAAGCTGCTACAGATCGCATCCGGCGCCGTGTACGAGCACAGCGAGCAGTATCACCTTGTCGACAGCGGCCGGTACGAGCTGGTGATGGATTTGGTCGAGGACCGCAAGCACTCGATCGTGTTCTTCCTGTGGCAGCACCAGCGCGACTTCATGGTGGCCGAGGCCGAAAAACGCGGCATCAAGTACTGCGTCATCGACGGCAAGACGCCGGTGAAGCAGCGTGCCGAGATGGTCAAGGACTACCAGGCCGGCTTCTATCAGGTGCTGTTCGCGCACCCGGCCAGCGCCGCGCATGGCTTGACCCTGACGCGTGCGTCGACGACGATCTGGCCGTCGCCGACGGACAATCTGGAGTGGTTCGTGCAGGGGAACAAGCGCGCATTCCGCAACGGCCAGAAGCAGAAGACCGAGACGATCATCGTCCTGTCGGACATGGCGGTCGAGCAGGCGGTCTACAAGAACCTGATGGGCAAGGATGCACGCATGGGCAACCTGCTGGACTTGTTCGCGGGGTTGTAATTATGATGGCTACCGACCGTGAGTACCTTGAGGGAGTGGATGCGTATCGTAAGGGCCTTCCATTGGATATCTCGAAATCATACGCGTGGCAAAAGGGATGGCAAGGCTGCCGTACCGTAGAGCAGCTTGGCCCGGGATGCCCGTCATGGTACTGCGAGAAAAAACCCGAGCCGGCTTTCGAGAAACCCTCGTATATGTATTACGCCGAGGAGCAGATTAACTGGAAATGGGGCCGGTGATGGCCGGTATCTTCAGTCATGCGCTGGACAAGCTCGGCAACAAGCAACGGTTCGAGAATATTTTGCACGTGATTTGCGTGCGCCACGGCTTGAACCGCGCCGACTTCCTGCAGGCCGAGGAAGACTTCATGTCCGGTCGCATCAAGCTGGCGTTCAAGGCAGCGATCTATCCGCCCGACCTTGTACGGGCCGCGATGGAGATTCACAATATCGCCAACGACAAGTTCCGCGGCGAGATCGTGCGCGCCGCCGTACCGGAGTTTTCCAAGTCCGCGATCGCCCTGAGCGACGCGATCCTTAACCCCAAGAACCGGATCATCTACATCGATCCGGACGACCCTGAGTTTAAAAAGCTATGACCCCGACTGAAATCTCTGCAAAAATCGTGCTGCATTCCGCGTCGCCCGTACACGAGCGGCCGATCGCAACGCTGCAGCTGGTGTACCCGCGCTTTGTCCATAGCGAGTTCATGACGCATCGCGTTTTTTCACGCAACGCCATGTCTTCGCGCGCCGTGCCGGTGGCGAAGATGATCGAGCAGGTGCGCCGCGATCCGGCCATGCCGATCCACTGGGGCGCCAATCAACCGGGTATGCAGGCTAACGGGGAAGTCGGCCCGCTTGCTCGTCAGGATGCGGAGAAGTTGTGGCGCCAATCAGCGCAAGTCGCGGCCGATGTGGCCGAGGCGATGTCGCGTGACTTGGGCCTGCACAAGCAGGTCGTGAATCGCATTCTGGAGCCGTACCAATGGATGCACACGATCGTCACGTCGACGGAATGGGACAACTTCTTTTCGTTGCGCCTGGACGCGGCGGCCGAGCCGAATATCCGCCGTCTTGCGCAGTGCATGCTGGCCGCACTGGAAGGTTCGACGCCGGTCGAGCGCGACTTCCATGCACCGTATGTCTCGGAAGCCGAGATCGAGGGGCTGGACTACGAGCGCGCAGCGCTGGTGAGCGCGGCCCGTTGCGCACGTGTGTCGTACCTGAACCACGATGGCTCGGCACCAGTACTCGAGAAGGACCTCGCACTGGCCGAGACGCTGCGCACCAGCCGGCACGCCAGCCCGTTCGAGCATCAGGCATGGGTGGTGGTCGACCCGAATCACTTCTCGCGCAATTTCCGTGGCTGGGAACAGTTCCGCGAGCGCATCGCACTCTGATAGAATGACCCGTTTGCTGGTCGCCTTGCGCGACCGGCTTTTTTCATGGACGCGTCGTAAGCGCAGCAGGTCTCGTTAGCTCTCCGGGATGACAGACCGCCGACCGCCGGCGGCTGCTGCAAGATACGCGGCGCGCAATACGACGGCGCGTCCATGAAAGAATTCCACGCCTAATCCTGGGCGGCGGTATGCCTCGCAACCGAAACGAAAGGACGCCTCCATGGCTCTCGAAACAATCCCTGTCGTGCTTTCGCATGACAATGTCCAGCAGTATCTCTCCAAACTCGACGAACGCGGCGAAAGCCACTTTCTCCAAGCTGAGTCCATTGTACGCGGCAAGCCGATCAAGTTTGGGTTATGGCGTGACGGCGCCGCCGATGGCTTGACTATCGAACTGAATCCGAATGGCACCTGGAATGCTTCGCATGTTCTTGTAGTGGGAGACAGGTAATGGGGTGGTCCACCGCAACAAAGGCCGCGCCCGCGGCCGCAGCACCCAAGTCCCGGCCTGTTCGCAATATCCGTGACGAAGTCCACAGCACGGTTTCCACCATCCGCAATGCCGTCCGTCTGCACAAACCCGACTGGGATCGGCTCGTGACGCTCGACTTCGAGACGTTCTACGACACCGACTACACGCTGCGCAAGCTGTCGACGTCCGAGTACATCCGCGACGAGCGCTTCCATGCGCAGATGGTGGGTCTAAAGATCGGCAAGAAGGCCGTGAAGGACATCCCGGCCAACCGTATCAAAGAAGCCCTGCACGAGATCAATTGGGATACGCACTCGCTGCTCGCGCACCACACGAATTTTGACGGCTTCATTCTGTCGCAGCAAATGGACGGTATCAAGCCGCTGTTCTACTATGACACGCTGTCGATGGCGCGCGGCCTGCACAGCAACGACATCTCGGCCAAGCTGGACGACGTGGCCCAGTACTACGGCGTCGGTAACAAGCTGGCTGGCATCCTGGACCAAGCCAAGGGCGTGCGCGACCTGCCGCCGGCCCTGTACAAGCAGATGGCCGCGTACTGCAAGGAGGACGTGCGCCTCACGTTCGAAATTTTCAAGCTGATGCTGGAGCAGTATCCGGAAGACGAGATCGAGCACATCAACCTGACTTGTCGCCTGTTCTGCGATCCGGTCCTCAAGGTCGACCTGCCGCTGGTCGAGAAGGAGCTGGCGCGCGAGATCGCCTACAAGGAAGCGCTGCTGCTGTCGTCGCTCGGCACCGAGAAGCAGGTCGAGAAAATGATCAAGGCCGGTGTCGAGGCGACCAAGCCGGAGCTGACCGAGTTGCGCAAGAAGGGCGTCGATGCGCCGGATACGCGCCAGATTCTGCTGCACCGTGCGAAGAAGGCGATCTCCAGCGACAAGGTGTTCGCTGACATGCTGCAGGCACACGGTATCGAACCCCCGATGAAAATCTCGCCGGCCTATTTCAAGCACCGCGACCCGGCCAAGAAATGGGCGTATGCGTTCGCCAAGACCGACCTGGCGTTCACGTCCCTGCAGGAACACCCGTCGCAGAAAATCCGCGACCTCATCGAGATGCGCCTGTCGGTCAAGTCGACCACGAACGAGACGCGTGCCGGCCGGTTCATCAAGGCCGGTGCCAATGGCGCCGCGCTGCCGGTGTACCTGAACTATTACGGCGCGCATACCGGCCGCTGGTCGGGCGGCAACAAGATGAACATGCAGAACCTTAAGCGCGAGGACCCGGACGATCCGGAAAACACCGGCATCCTGCGCAAGTCGATCCTGGCGCCGAAGGGGCATAAGGTCGTCGTGGTCGACTCGGGCCAGATCGAGGCGCGCGTCAACGCATGGCTGGCCGGGCAGGAAGACCTGCTCGATGCGTTCCGCCTGGCCGACGCTGGTAAGGATCGCGATGCCTACTGCAAGTTCGCCGACAAGATCTACGGCCGCCGCATCGAGAAGAAGGACAAGCTGGAGCGCTTCGTCGGCAAGATCGCCGTGCTGGGCCTGGGCTACCAGATGGGCCACAACAAGTTCCAGAACACGTTGGCGCTGGGCACGATGGGTCCGCCGGTGTTCTTCGAGGAGGCGCTGTGCAAGTCCATCGTCAACACGTACCGGCGCGAGAATTACAAGATCGCGCAGTTCTGGGACTTCTGCAGCAAGACCATCCTGCCGCAGATGGCACGCGGGATCGAGGGTGAGTACAAATGCCTGCGCTGGGAGAAGGACCGCATCTGGCTACCGAATGGCATGGCGCTGAAGTATCCGAACCTGCGCTGCGAGCGCAACGAGGACACCGGTTGGGATGAGTGGTCGTATGACCGCAAGGGCGAGCGTGCCAAGATCTACGGTGGCCTGCTGACTGAGAACCTCGTGCAGGCGCTGGCCCGGATCATCGTCGCCGACCAGATGCTGGCGATCGACAAGATGGGCCACCGGGTCGTCACAACCACGCACGACGAGGTCGTGTGCGCTGTGAAGAATGCCCGTGCCGAGAAGTGCTACAAGGACATGATGCGCACGATGCGCACGCCGCCCGCGTGGTGCGCCGATATCCCGTTGAACTGCGAGGGTGGCTATGCCGACAATTACAGCAAGTGATGAAGACTGGATCGCGATTGAAGCGATACGTGAGTCACAAATTCTTCAGGCCGTACGGGGTTGCGGCATGCACATGAAGCTCGACGAAAAGACCCTCCGCACACTGGTTAATTCGCAGTCGGGTGATACGTTTCAGGTCGAGTATGTGTGCAGCGTCGACACAGGCAGTGCTACGTCAGACAGAGTGGCGCGACTTCGCGTCAGTCTGGACGATCCGCACGGTCTGTTTGCTGGTCATTCGATCATCGCCGTGCTTGGCAACTTGCTGGCGCAGATCGTCGAGGCGAGGTTGACATGAGCGCACTCACTCCCGAGCAAATGCTCGATGCACTGTTTCGCGGTATGAACAGCGGCGTCTACTGGATGTCGACCTCGATATTTGGCCCGGACGACATGTCGCTGTACTTGTACCCAGTCGATGGCCCGGACACGAACCACGTACAGGATCGCGACCCAATAGCCGTATTCAGCGGCTCGCGAACCAAGATCATGACCGAGTTGGTCGCGTACCAGATGGCAGAGCGGCTTACCAGCTGAGCCTGTTACACAAAACTTTACATTACGTTTAAGAAAGGATTACAATCATGCCCGCAGGCAGCAATCGTGTCGTCAAGAAAGGTCCGGCGCCCATCGGTCTCCAGATCGACGCGCTGTACAAGCTGAAGGAAGAATTGCGCGCGCATCAGTCCAAGGAGGAGGCGATCAAGCTGAAGATTGCCGAAGCCGAGGAGAAGCTGATGGCGGCGATGGAGGCGCAGGGCGTCGACAAGTCGACCGGCAAGGCCGCTACGGTTTCGATCTCCGAGACCGTGACCGGCAACGTCACTGACTGGGACGTGTTCGGCGCTTACGTCATCAAGAACAAGGCACTGCACCTGTTGCAGCGTCGTATCAGCGATCCGGCCATTCGTGAACTGTTCTCAATCAAGGGCTCGATCCCCGGTGTCGAGCCGTTCACGAAGAAGCGCCTGAACGTGCGCAAAGTCGCCGAGAAGTAATCTGCGACGTACCGCTCACCGCCGTGAGGCGTCGGTATATCAAAACCCGTTAAATCCACAAGGAACAAACATGGCAACTCGCAAACCCGCAGCAACTCCGGCCAAAGCCACCGCCAAACCCGGCACCGCCGTCGCAGTCAAAGGCAAAGCAACCGGCGGTGCGCTGGTGTCGATCAAGGACCAGATGGCTGCCGAGCTGGCTGCGCTGGGCGACCGCACCGCGCCGGCCGGCGGTGACAAGATTCAGCTGAAGAACGACAAGACGTTCAACCTGCCGGACGGCACCAAAGTGAACGAGCTGGAAGTCGTGATCGTCGACTTCATCGCGACGAATAACTTCTATGAAGGCGCCTACGACAAGGACAACATCCAGCCGCCGGCCTGCTTCGCCATCGGCCAGGTCATCAGCCAGATGGTCCCGAGCGACAATTCGCCGGTCAAGCAGTCGGACGCCTGCGCCACCTGCCCGATGAACCAGTTCGGATCGAGCGGCAACGGCAAGGCATGCAAGAACATGCGCCGCCTGGCCGTGCTGCCGCTTGACGCCGACGCCGACACGCCGCTGTTCGTGCTGGACGTGTCGCCCACGGGCCTGAAGTCGTTCGACGGTTATGTCAAGTCGGTCGCCGCGAAGTTTGGCGTACTGCCGGTCGGCGTCGTGACCACGATCACGATGGACCCGAACGTCGACTATCCGTCGCTGCGTTTCGGCGATCCGCAACCGAACGAGAACGTGGAAGTCCACTGGGCTCGCCGCACCGAAGCGCTGGAACGCATCACCCAGGAACCGGATGTGTCGAGCTATGCGACCCCGGCGCCGCCGAAGGCCCGCGGCCGCACCCCGGCCAAACCGGCTGCGCGTCGCTGATCGGGCGGCGTGATGGAACAAGTTCGTCAGTGGCACGTGTCCGAGGCGCTGTCGTCAATGAGGCGTCTGCACGAACTCATTGACGAGCTGACCGAGGCGGAAGTCCTCGCGGCGCTTGAACTGGAGTCGGGTTCGCAGCGCCGCGCCTCGATCATCGACCGACTCATATCACGGGCCGTACGGCTCAATGAAATCAAATACTCAAAACAATTGAAGGAAAAATATCATGGCACGTCAATCCTCGAAAATCCTGTCCGCCGCTGACCAGAAAGCTGCTGCTGCCGACCTGAAAGCCCAGCTCAAGACCTGCAAGGCCAACCTGAAAGCCGCTGCTGACGCGCTGGCGGCCCACAAGAAGGAAACCGAGAAAGCCCTGAAGGACGCCGACAAGGCCAAGACGGCAGCGGACAAGGCAGCGAACAAGAAGCAGACCGAGCTGGAAAAGGCGCTGGGCAAGGCCGAGAAGTCGGGCGACAAGGCTGCGATCAAGATCGCCAAGGCCGATCTGGCCGCGCACATCAAGCAGGCTACTGCCGACGGCAAGGCCGCCGCCAAGGCTGCCAGGGATGCCGACAAGGCCGCTGCCGCCAAGGTGAAAGAACTGGAAAAGGCGCACACCGTCGCTGCCCGCGCACACGCCAAGCTGGCGCCGGCTGCAGCCTGAACCTTCGCCTGGATCGACTGACCTTAACCCGGTGCCGAGTACCGGGTTTATTTTCGCCCGGAGTAAAGGAAGGCCATGCCGCCAAAGAAGGAAAAATTCGATCACGTGATGATCGACCTGGAAACGCTGGATACGCTCCCGCATGCCGTCATCCTGTCGATCGGCGCGGTGAAGTTCAACGAGAAGAACATCGACGACGGCGCGTTCTACCGCGTCATCACGATCCAGTCCAACCTCGACGAGCACCGCACCATCAGCCCCAGCACGCTGCGCTGGTGGCTCGACCAGGATGCCAAGGCCAAGGCCGTGTTCGACCACAAGGAGCAGGTCTCGCTCGGCGATGCACTCGATGAACTGCGCGCGTGGGGCGGCTCGCCGCTCGAATGGGGGCACACGAAGGTCTGGGGCAACGGCTCGGACTTCGATTGTGCCATGCTGGCGCATGCGTATGGCCTGCAGGGCACGCCGTGGAAGTTCTGGAATACGCGGTGCTTTCGCACGATCAAGTCGATGGAAGCCGCCCGCGCCGTGCCCAAGCCGGCCAATGCGGCCGCGCACAATGCGCTGGCTGACGCGCTGGCGCAGGCCCAGCACCTGCAGGCCATCTGGGCCGCCGGGATCGGGAAATGAAGAACTTCCTGGCCGCCTTTGGCGCGTTCTGGCTGATGTTCGTCCTGGCCGGCGCACTCAATCTCGTCGAGTTTCGCGTGTACGCAGGCGAAGCTCCCGTTCCAAAACATTTTTGCGAGACACACCCATGACCGTCACCACCCATACCAACGTGCAGCAGACCCTGGCCGAGCGCGGCGACCGCTACGGCTCGTTCGAGAACCACGCCGTGATCGCACAAGACCTGCAGAACGTCATGCGCAACGCGCATGGCGGCGCCGGCTGGGCGCAACTGGCGCCAGACCAGCGCCAAGCCCTGACCGTGATCTCCGACAAGATCGCGCGCATGCTTAACGGCGACCCGAACTACCGCGACAACTGGCATGACATCGTCGGCTACGCCTCGCTGGTCGACCAGCGCATGGCGCGTGACGAGCATCTGCGTACCGAAGCTGCGCAATCGAAAGTCACAGGACGCGGCCGCAAATGAGCAAGCCCGAGACCACGTTCACGGCCAGCGTGCACAAGTACCTGCCGCCCGGCCGCCAGGACCCGTACTGGATGAAGAACAACAACCTGTACACGTCCGGCATCTGGGACGTGTGGTACTCCGGACGAGCGCGTGACCTGTGGGTCGAGTACAAATTCGTCGAGTTGCCCAAGCGCGCCAGCACGCTGATCGAACCGGGCCTGTCCGAACTGCAGAAGGACTGGGGCAAGGATCGTATGGCCGAAGGCCGCAACCTCGCCGTCATCGTCGGTAGCAAGGACGGCGGTGTGATTCTGACTGGCGGTATGTGGAAGCATCCACTCACCTGCGAGAAGTTCAAGGCGCACATGATGAGCCGCAAGGACATCGCCCAGTGGATCATGGGCGTCACCGTATCCGGAGTGCCTATCAAATGAACTTCCTCCCGCTTTTCACCACTGCGCGCGTCGTGCGCTCGTCGTACCAGATCGTGCTCACGATCTGGTTGTTCTACCACCTCGTCAAGCGTATCAATGACCGGGCGCCGCCACGGCACCGCAGCGCGCGTTATAACGGCCGGGACAGCCGCTGGCTGGACGTAAACTGACATGGCACGGGCACGCAAGGCCGGCGCCGTCCCGGAGCCGGACTGGACGTCGCGCGACCAGGAGCGCGCGCTGGAGCAGGGCTGGGGCGTATTCGACTGCATCGACATGCGCACCCGCAAGGTGTTCCTGATCCTGCAGGGCGTGGGCACCCGGTTTGGTAACGACAACGAAGCGCGCGCGTTCGTCAAGGCTCTTTCCGAGCAGGGCGACGCACTCGCGACCCGAGCCTTGCGTGCGGTGTTCCGCAGCATGGCCGGCGAAAAAGCAAGGAGTAAGTGATGGCGAAATTAGTGTGCTGGGCTTCGGGCTTACTCGAAGTCCTGCCGAACAAGGACGTGCCGGCCGGTGTCGGTCCTGTCGTGTTGCACAGTGGGACGATTGGCGCGATGCGCACGCTCATGACGCTGCACGGCGAGGCGCGCGAGCAGCGCGATGGCAGTACGGCGTGGTTCGTGCCGGGTACGAAGCCGATCCCGACGCCGCACGTTCCCGACTCGGCCGAGATCGCGGCGATCCAGCGTGACAACATGACGTGCGTGCTCGACTTTGCGAAGAAGCTGGTGCCGGAAGCGGCCAAGCGTGCGCCGGGGCGGGGGTTTCAATGAGCAGGGAAGCAGATGCACTGAAGGCACTCGAGACTGCCCTGCGCCAGCAGCAGTACATCGCCAGTATGGGCATGAGCGTGGGTTTTGTGTGGAATCAGTGGAGCACCGAAGCACGGGCCGCGATCATGGACATGGTCGATGGCTCGCCGGGCCTGCACAACAAGATCGTCGAGTGGGCACGCGAATTCGACGAGGCGTGGGAGGTGCGCGAGGCGATCATGAATCCGGACGATCTCGCGGACTTCCCTGAACAGATTGCGGCGTTCGTCGACGCGAAGGTCAAGGGCCTGCTCGCTGAAGCGCGGCTCTCATAACGAGGAAAACGAAATGAATCACAAAGCATCGGATGCGCTGTGCGAGGTCGTGTTCGACATCGGCAGCAATCTGTCGGTGTACCTGAATGCGATGGACGAAGATGAGCGCGACGCGTTCATGGAAGAAATCGACGGCTCGCGCGGCCTTTTCTGGCAGCATGCGCTGCAGTGGGCGAGAGAGTTCCAGACGAAGTGGGTCAACGACGCGCAGCCCGGCGTGGAGCGCGACTACCTCATCCACATCGACGAATTCACGAAGAAGAAGTTCGACGAGCTGCGCGCCTCCGCGCTGCCGGACGTGGTGTCGATCCAGGTCGTGCCTGTGATCCACCATCCGCGCACCGACGCGCAGAACGAACACGCCGAGCCGCAGTTCGGCGGCCCGGACGAACACACGACCTGCTGGGCCGTGTACGAACGCGGCCGCAAGGGGCTGGCGCGCTGGGTCGCGGACTTCGGCAAGGAAGGCGACGCGCAGCGCTTCGGCGCCATGCTGTCGCACCAGTACGGCGTGTCGATCGAGGCGCAGCCGTGGAAGGTGAAGCAGGCCCAGATCATCACGCAGGATCTGCCGGATCAACGGTTTCGTGTCATGTGGCAGATCGATATTGATGCGCCAACTGCTCACGATGCTGCGGTGAAAGCGCTACGTATCCAGCGTGACATTCACAGCCACGCCACCGTATTTGAAGTGCTCGACGATCATGGCGGGCTTGTCGAACGTATCGATCTTTCCCAGGAACTCGTATGACCAAAGAATTCAAGCCCATGCTGGCCGGTACGCCGGACAGCAACGACGACCTCGTGTTCCCGCTGATCGCCAGCGCCAAGATCGATGGCGTGCGCGCCGCGAACAAGCACGGCAAGCTGCTGTCGCGCTCGCTCAAGCTGATCCCGAACCAGCTCGTGCAGGCGGTGCTCTCCCTGCACGAGCTGCACGGCATGGACGGCGAGCTGGTCGTCGGCCCGGCCAATGCGCCGAACGTGATGCAGGCCACGACCAGCGTCGTCATGTCGCACTCGAAGAGCGAAGCGTTCGAGTACCATGTGTTCGACTACTGGGATTCGGACGAGGGTTTCCGCGACCGCCTGATCCGTCTCGGCAGTCTGCTGCTGTCGGTGCAGAAGGAATGGACGCAGCTCATGGTCCAGGCCCGCTTGACGGGCATGCCAGCGGCGCCGAGCCAGATGATGCAGTGCCCGATCAAGCTGGTGCCGCACACGCTGATCCAGTCGCTGGACGAGCTGGAAGCGTTCGAGGCCGAGTGCCTGGAGGCCGGCTACGAGGGCGTGATGGTGCGCAGTCCGGACGGCAAGTACAAGTACGGCCGCAGCACGGTGCGCGAGCACGGCCTGCTGAAGCTGAAACGCTTCTCGGACGCCGAGGCGATCGTCGTGGACTTCGTCGAGGAGATGAAGAACGAGAACGCCGCGCAGACGAATGAGCTGGGCCGTACGAAGCGCAGCACGGCCAAGGCCGGCTTGTCCGGCAAGGGCACGCTGGGCGCGTTCGTGTGCAAGCGCATCTTCATCGATGAGAAGGGCGAGCGCACGCTGTCCGACTATACCTTCAACATCGGCACCGGCATGACGGCCGAGTTCCGCGCCAGCGTGTGGGCGAGCCGCGACGCGCACATGAATGCCATCGTGAAGTTCAAGCACTTCGAGCACGGCGTCGTCGACGCGCCGCGCCATCCGGTGTTCCTGGGCTTCCGTGCAGCGGAGGACATGTCGTGACGCAGCTCATCCAACTGTCCGACGGCTGCTGGATCGATCCGGCCGACGTTACGGAGGTGAAGGTCAACGAGCTGGCCAACGTGATCAACGTGCGCATGAAGGACGGTGTCGGCCACAACGTCGGTGCCGACTATGGCAAGTCCGCGTACTCCACGGCGAAGCGCCTCATCGAAGAAATCAACGAAGCGAGGAAAGAATGAACTCGAAGGACAAGGACTTCGACTGGCATGCGCCGGGTGTGTGGGCCGCCATCGGCCCGGACGGCATCCCCGAGTACGAGACGATGGCGTCGTCGCCCTACTCGTGCCGCGCGAGTCTGATCGGCCGCAAGAACCGCCGCTGGTCGGCGCTGGAGACAGACGGCTGGGTGATCCAGCAGTACGAGCCGGCACAGGTGCTGGCGCCGCAGCCCGTACTCGAGAACGAGCAGCGCATGGTGATCGTCAACGCCGACCTGCTGTTCCTCGTGGACAAGGACGCGCCGCTCGATGCCGTGTATGAGGTGGCCAACCTGATGTTCATCCCGCTGCAGGCCAAGGAAGGCGGTGATCCGCGCTTCATTGACTACGCTTTCAACGGCCAGCCGACCGAGCACGCGGGCGACCCGAAGAACTACGACTACGACGATGGCTTCGTCGCGCCGCCGGTCCTGACCGATGTCATCAAGGTCGGCGACCAGGTGGCCGTGGGCAGCGTAGCGCGCTGGCAGTACCCGCACATCGGCGAACGCGCACCGGACGGCGTTGCCGTGCAGCTGCTCACGCGCGGCGGCGTCGCCGTGCGCGGCGTGTGGAATGACTTGGGCGACTACATCGCATGGGCGCCGATGCTCAGGCGCGACAAGGACCTGGAAGAAAGGATAGGACTATGAGCGATACCGCACTGACTGCGCCGCCTGCGACGGCGATGAGCAGGATCGATGATGCTGTGGAGAAGATCATCGAAGCGCAGCTGCTCAATTCCCAGATGCAGCAGGCGTACAAGATCGGCGATAGCATGTGGCACCGCCACGAGACCATCGACGACAAGCTGCACGATGCTCTCGAAGTGCTGGGGCAGTGATGAAAGAGCCAGCCCCGAATGTGAAAGTGGCGCAGCCACTGCCCAGACCGCAGCCCTACACCGTCCTGCTTCTGCGTCCGGACACCGACTGGGACGGCGTGCCGGCCAACTGGGTGTCGCGCATGCACGTCGAAGCGATGGACGTCGGTGACGCGATCGGCGTCGCTGTTCCTGAAGCCATCCGCGAGTACTACTCGAACCCGGACGGCACGGCGCAAATCGGAAATGACGCGCTGGCCGTACTTGCTGTCTTTCCCGGCCACGTGGCCGATCTTTACGACCCTGAAGGAGAATGACTTGAGCCTGCACCTGATTCAATACGTACCGCTCGCACTGCGCACCGAGAAGCCGCTGCCCACCGTCGCCGGCCGCCTGTCCCACGCTGCGCTGGGTCTGCTCACCGAGACTGGCGAGATCGTCACGTCGGTCAAGCGCATCAGCATCTACAGCAAGCCGATGGATACGCCGGACGACAAGGGCAAGACATTGCGCGACCACATGGCCGAGGAAATCGGCGATGCGTTCTGGTACGTTGCCATCGCTGCCGATGCGCTGACGCTTGATGTGCAGCTGCTCTCGTATCCGCGCATGGTGGACAATGTCATCCGGCCGATCAGCGATCTGTCGTTCGAGCTGGGTGGCTATGTCGGCCGGTTTGCCGAGACTGTCGGCTTCATGACGCGCGGTCTCGACACCACGCCGATGGCAAACGAGCGCGTGATCCTGAATAACTCGCTGGCCAATATCGTGTGCGTACTGATGCAGTTCTGCGTCTCGCTGGAGATCGACCTGGGCACCGTGCTGGACGAGAATATCGCCAAGCTGCGCGAGCGCTTTCCGAACGCCTACAGCGACGAGGCCGCGGAAGCACGCGCCGACAAAGGTGGCCTGGACGCGAGGAATTCGTGATTACCGCGATCATCCTGGCCCTGCTACTGAATGCCGTGGTGGGCCGACTCATGATCAATCTGGTGGCGTCCGAGCGCACGAATCTGTGGCTGCTGGCGGCGCCGGACTGGTTCTGCTATCTGCTCGCGGTTCAGACCTGGCCAGTGTGGCTGCTGGTGGATTTGGTCCGCTGGCTGAAGTGGTGGCTGTGGGATTCGCGCCGTTGCGAGCACGAGCCGGGCGAATGGTTCATGGTCGACATGGGTATGGGTAAGGCGCGCTGGTGCAAGAAGTGCCACCGCTGCGTCGACCGCATCTGAGTCCTGGCTTCTTCATGCCGCGCATGCGCGGCATCTGGAAACCGACTGGAGAATCGCATGACCTTTGAAGAAGCATCGTGGGCCATTGGCCTGAACTTCGTGATCGGCGTGCTCGTGATGATCGCCATCGACGACGAAGACCGAACCGTGTGGCGCTGGGTTCTGCGGTGCCCGTTCTTCTGGTTGTTCGTGATCACGATGGAGTTCTGGCCAGTGGTAGCGTCGACCATCCTGATCAAGCGCCTCATCGACGAGACGCGCGGGGAATAAGGGCTCGTGCCGCGCGCCCGTTTCCAAGCGCGGCGAATCTACTAGGGAGCATCATGATCAATCCGACCGTCGGCCGTATCGTGTGGTATCGTCCGGACGAAGCAGACAAGAAGGGCGGCGCCGATGCGCCGATGCAGACCTGCGGCGACCAGCCGCTGGCCGCGCAGATCGTCGCCGTGCACGGGCCGCGCTGCGTGAGCGTGGCGCTATACGATGCCGCCGGCCGCCACTTCGCTCGCACGAGCGTCACGCTGGTGCAGGACGACGACAAGATCCCGTCCAACCGTTACGTCGAATGGATGCCGTACCAGCGCGAGCGCACAGCGGCGGCCTCGATCGACAACACGGCCAGGAACGTCCTGAGCACGACGGCGGCCGCGTCGATCTCGCACGGCGACTACCAGACCGAGATCGCGATCCAGATGGCCGGGTCGACGGCGCCGCGCATCAAGCCCGAGGATGTGCTGGCGGCGATTGATTCCGAGACGTATACCATCACGCCGTCGGGGCGCACCACGATCTGCGAGCTGACGCTGACAAATGGCTTCACCGTGCGCGGCGAGTCATCGTGCGTGAGCATGGATAACTTCGACGAAGCCATCGGCCGCACCGAGGCGCGCAAGAAAGCGATCGACAAGGTGTGGGAGCTGGAAGGCTACCGCCTGATGCAGAAGCTGTACGAGCAGCGCAACGTGCATCCAGTGCAGCAGATCGCTGATGCGATCGGCGGCCGAGTCGAAGGCATGCTTGTGCGTCCGGATGGTTCTGGCTCGGCCGTCGTCAGCTCGCCGCTGCCGAAAGACCACTGGCTGTACGCTGACGGTTTCGACGAGCCGCCGATGGGCCTGCGCACTGGCACCACGTCGCCGGAACGCGAAGAACTCGCCGACAAGGTCCGTGCTGCTGCGCGCTACGCCGTACGCGGCGCCACGATGAACGGCAAGGTCGACGACTTCGATCCGGACGCGCTGGTGCAGAACATGGTGGTGGGCCTGCTCGGCTACTTCACGCCGGACGGACTGTCGCGCATGGATAACGTCGAGGAACCTACTGGCGACCCGACCTACGATGCGATGGCTGGTGAGCCGGTTCGCGATCAGCAGTAACAGCCCACAGCTGGCCCGCGCCACGCACGACGAGACTGATTAGGCCCGGTCCCGAGACTGCGTTTCCAAGTAGAGAGCTGCATCATGGCGCAGCAGCGAACAGCATGCCGGAGCCTTCGGGTAGCCTGATCCGACATTATTGTTTTCTTTTGGAGATCCTATGACCACACTCAACAAACTCATCGTCGACCTGCAGAAGCTGCAATTCGACGGCCACGGCGAGAAGCAGGTGATGTACCGGCATGGTGCCAGTGGCGACTGCGGCCCGCTCGGCAGCGCCCACGTGACGGACGAAGTCAGTGACGAGACCGGCCCGTTCGACCTGGCGCCGGGTGAGCAGTACGTCAGCATCTATGCGGGGAACTGACCATGGCCCGCTTCCAGGTCGTCGTCGGCAACCTTGGTACGGTTGTCGATACCGCGGTTCACCTTGATGCCATCCGGGCATTCAACAGCTACCGCGACATGTCGATGAAGGGTACGGGTCGTGTCGGCGGCGAGTCGGTCACGATGTATGTGGACGGCGAGCCGGACCCGCACTTCACGTACGAGCCGATTATCAACGAGCCGGATGGAGCATGAACGATGAGTGACCAGGACCGAGAACAAACGCGCGTCTTCGACATGCATGTCGCCCGCTTCGTGTACGCCCGCGTGCAGCACGTGATCTGTCCGCACTGCGAGGAGCAGGTCGAAGACTGGCTCGGCGATCCGCGTGACACCGAGATGACGTGCGACTCGTGCAAGAAGCAGTTCCGGGTCGCGGCCGACGCTGACGTCCGCCTAGTATAAAACGCAGAAAGCCGCGTCAAGCGGCTTTCGCTATTCGCGTATCGCGAATTCAATCACAGGGCCATGCCTATGCACATGGGACGCAGAGTCCACAATTCTGTGGCCAATCCCAATGCCCTATCCCTTCGCCCACGCCACACGATCACACGAACGGCCGCCGGCGCCGCCCCACACGCACGGTCTTCCATTCTTCCTTCCATTTACTGGAAACTCTATTTATATACCTATTCTTCTTATCTTCTTATTTTTTTCTATATAAATAATAGATAATAATAGAAGAATAGAAGAAGGTATATAAATCAAGCACTTAGCGCTTCCGATCCGCTCGAAACTTCCGAAGGTCAGTCCACCGCATTCGTCGCGGCGGACGCATTACCGGCCGCGTCGAACAGCGCGTTGGCGGGCATCGCATTCAGCGCGAAGGTCTTGAACTGCTCCGCGCCACCGATCGTGCGCGCCGCTTCGCCCAGCTGCTCCACGGTCGGGCCCACCAGTGCGCCGACGCCCAGCCCGCCGCGATACAGGTCCTTGGCGGCGTCCACGCCGAACTGACCGACGCCGAACAGGCCCGCGCGCTGCACCTCGTAGAACAGGTAGTCGGAAGCGTCCCAGCCCTTCTTCCAGTCCGGCTGCTCGCCGCCACCGACCAGCATGCCCTTGACCGTATCGGCCGCCAGCATGAAGGGTACGTAGCCCGCCAGCGCGTAGGCCGGGCCCACGTTGCCGAAGCGGACCTCGTTGGCCACGCGCTTGAGGATCGTCTCCTGGAACGAGTAGACGAACTGTTTCAGGTGCGCGATCAGCGCGAAGTGCGGATCGTTCATCCACACCGGCTTGTGCGCCGCGTTCGGCCGCAGGATCGCGCCATCGACCCACTTGTTGACAGCGAGGGTCATGCGGTCAGCCATCTTCGCTGCGGCGTCCGGCGCCATGCCGGCGTTCTCGAACTCGCGCGCCGACATCAGCGGCTGGCCATTCTTCACCCGCACCTCGCCCGGCTTGAACCCCAGTTCGGCCAGCCAGCGCTGCGAGTGCGGCGAGTGCGTGCCGTCGGCATGGCGTGCAAGGAAGCCTACAGCGGCTTGGGTGGCCGCGACCCTCATCGACGTGTTGTACTGCTCCATCAGGTTGTACTTGAAAAACGCATCGTTGAGCTTGCGGCCCCAGCTGCTGGTCATGCCCTGGCTGAACGACGAGCCCAGGTTGTGCATCAGCACGGCGTTGTCGATCACGCCCAGCTGCGCGGCCAGCTCGGTCCAGTTGTCGCCCTTGGCGTCCTTCCTGAAGTTCTTCGGCATCTCGGCGAAGCCGCGCTTCATCGCCGCGAACGAGTCGCGCATGGTGCCGCCGCGCACGAGGATGCCCATCGGGTCGATCATCGACGAGAAGATCGCCAGCGGCAACAGGCGCATGTTCTGGTACACGATGGCGTTGCCGAACGCGCGGCGCAGCTTCGGGTCGATCGAGTCGCCCAGCGTGCCGTCCACACCCTGCAGGTAATCGGATGCGAGCTGCAGCTGTTCCTTCGTCGCGCCCTGCTTCTGCGCGTCGTGCATCAGGCGGTGCAGGTCGCTGCTGTCGTCCTTGAACCGGCGTGCCCACTCGGCTCGGCGCGTGGCCTGCGTGATGTAGCTGTTCAGCGTCTCGTACAGGTTCTTGTTGAGGAACGGCGCCGCGTCCTTGTGGTCGATGAACTGCAGCACGCGCTCTTTGCTGCTCTGCATGCCGGGGCGGATCGTCTCGACCTGCAGGTCGGAACCGTCGGTGCGCGTGAGCGTGGCGATGACCTGATCCACACTACCCTTGAACTGGCCGGTGGTGACATACTTCTGCAGCATGTCGCGGAATGCGTCCTTGTTGCGCAGGATCGTGTTCGCGTCCCACATGCGCGGGAAGTAGTCCTTGCCGAAGCCCAGCGGGGCGATGTCGACGCCCGCGTCGCGCATGTACAGGAACGTGTTGTCCAGCACCTTGCGGATACTGGCCACCGCGCGGCGTTCAGCAGGCGTGGCGCCCTTCAGGCCGCGCTGCAGCGACTCCAGCGCGTCGGACACGGTGCCGGCATCAATCTGACCCAGTTCGGTGCCCAACCGGTTCATGAACTCGCCGCGCTTGGCGCGCGCCGCCGGCAGGTAGCCCGGATCGTCGCCGTGTTCGCCGTGCAGCGGCGCATACACCTTGTCGGCCAGCCTGGACAGAGCGTCGACGCCGGTACTGCGCAGGCGCGCGTCGCCGGTGGCGGCCACGGCCGTCGCCAGCTTGGAGAGCGGCGCCACCATGTCCTTGAACTTCTCGACGTGGGCGTTGCTGCCCTCGGCCAGGACACGAGCAACGGCGGATCGATCCCGCATGTTCTTGCCGTACTCGCCGCTGTGAAAATACTGCATGATGTGCTCGGCGCGCGCGTCATTGGTCCAGATCCCCAGCGTCTTTTTGAAGAAGTCGGCGACGTGGCCCAGGATGCCGGCCGGGCGCGGCTGCAGCTTGAGTTTGCCGGCGGCCCAGAACTGGAACATGTAGGCGGCGCGCTCGTCCGGATTGGACAGCTGCGCCAGCGCATCCGGCTCGTGCGCCAGCAGGTCCTTCAGCTGCTTCATTACGTACGGGCTGCTCGCCGCCTTGTCCAGCGGGTGCGCGTCGTCCAGCAGGCCCGCGTCGTGCAGCTTGGCGAAGAAGCCATGTAGCGCCTCGTGGTAGCCCACGCTCATCGGGTCGAGCGCGTGGGTCGACACGCGGATCACGTCGGCGTTCAGGCCGCGTGCCAGGCGCGACGGGTCGGTATAGAACTCGCCCGCGTGCAGCATCTTGGCGAACTCCACGTCGACCGTCTTGCCCAGCACCTTGTCGATGTAGTCCTTGACCGGCATGCGCGCATTGCCGGTGTTCGAGTTCCCCGGATGCATGCGCTGCATGCTGTAGGCGACGTCAGGGTGCGCCTCGATTAACTTTCCCAGGCGCTCGTTGGCCACCTCCAGCACGGCGCGCGCGGAAGCGTCATGCTGGTGCGGCAGCAGCGCATCGACTGCGCGCTGCAGGCCACGGGTATCGTCGCTGACCTTGATTGCGCGCACCACGTCATTCACGTCGCCTTTGCCCACCACGCGGTTCACGAAGTTCGACTTCGGCTCCTGCGCCTTCAGTTCGCCGTACTTGCGGTACAGGGCGTTGATCGTGCTGGCCACGCTGGCGGTGTCCTTGTCCTTTACGATCGATGCCAGCTCGGCCTGGTCGCTCATCCGCATCTGGTCGATCACGCCCAGCAGGTGCTGGACCTTCCTGCCCAGCGCGCGCTGCACCGCGGACTTGCCGGCAGCGAGGCTGGCGGCGCGGCTGGAGATCGCACCCTTGATGCTCGTCGGCAGTCGTCCGTCGAAGTGGGTGTCCGGCTCGAAGTTGTCGGCGTGCAGCAGGTTGCCCTCGGGGCCGGCTTCCATGTTGTGTGCGCCTGTGAATGCACCGGTCAGGTCGCTCCCCATGCGGTCCACTGCATCGTGGATGTTCCCGAACGGATCGGCTTCGGATGGGCCACGTGGATCGTCGATACTATCGCGCGCCGCGCGGCGTGCGCGTTCGGCCTGGCCGAACTCATTCTTCTCGTATTCGCGCTCGCTGTTGTAGTACTCCTTGATCGCGGCGCGTTCCTTCATGGTCAGCTTGCGCGCACCGCCGGACTTGGCCAGCATGTCAGCCATTTCGCGCAGGCGCATGGCACGTACTGCCCATTCCTCGCGCTCCTGTGGATGGAACATATCGGACTGGCCGGTAGTCTTCGCTTCGATGTAGTGATCCTTGCGCATGCGCTGTACCATGTCCTCCAGTCCCAGCGCCTGGCGGCGCAACTCGGATACGGTATCGCCGCGTGGACCGCCAGCCGCCTCGACTGCTGCGCGCAGGTTCTCCTTCGCGGCGCCCAGTTCGCGCGCGAGTGCGGCGCGGGTCTCGCTCGCACTCGGGGTATGCTTCACCTCGCCGTCGAGCAACTGGTCCTTTGGATCGTTGCCGCTCATGGTGCGGGTGTCCAGCAGATCGTCGATCTTGGCCACGGCGTCCGTATCACCGGCCTTTACGGCTTCCTCGCGGTCGGCATACAGCTTGGACAGTGCTTTCGCCTCGGCGTCCGGCTTGGCCGCGCCCAGCTTCTGCAGCTCACCCCACGTGATGTCGCGCCCGCCACGCCGTGCCACGACGGTCGTGTCGTCAACGTGGATCGCCTCGCCCACATGATCTGACAATGCGCCGATGGCTTCGGTGAACTGGCGACGCAGGCGATAGAACGGGTTGGCAGCATCCATCGCATCGCGCGGTAGCTTGTGCTCCTGCGCGTACATCTTCATGACCTTGACAGCATCGAACGTCGGGCCATTCTCGGTATCGATGCGGCTCTTGGAATCCGGGTACTTGTGGGTGTCCAGCCGCGCGCCGTCCACGTCGCGCCACGTCAAGCCCTCACGTTTCATGCCCTCGGCCTTGATCATCACGTGCTTGTCCGGATCAATGCCCTTGCCCAGTTCGGACAGTGGCAGGCCGTTCTCGCGGGCGTACTCGCGAGCCGTAATCACTGACACGTGTTTGTCCGGATTGCTTGCCGCCACGTCGCGCAATACGCGCGCTGCCTGGCTGTTCTCATTGCCGTACGTGTCACGGTGCGCCTGCTCGGACAGCATGAACTGCGGATTGTTTTTGTCCTTGCCGGCGCCGAAGTACTCGCGCGCCAGGTCCTGCTCGGTCGTTACGCCAGCGTCGGCGTGGTCGGCGAAGCCGTCGTCGCTATTGCCTGCCAGGTCGATATGGTCATCCGGTACGTCGCCCTCGGCGCGGCGCGCGTCAGCATGCAGCGCGTCCTGCGAGCGCTCGGTCTCCAGGCCCAGCTTGGCCGTCTCCAGCAGGTCGTCGGTCTTGTCGCCGAAGTGCTCGCGCAGGGCCTGCTCGATCTGGCGGCTCATGGCGACGCGCTGCTCGGGCGTCTTGCCGTCGAGCGTGGCGCCGGACACGTACTCCTGCAGGTGCTTGGCCATCTGGTCGATCTGGTCGGGCGTGGCCTGCACCTCCTTCGGCAGGGCCTCGCGGATCTTGTCGGTCAGCTTGGCCTGCGTGCTCATGCTGTCGTCGAGCTTGTTTACGGCGCGGAAGTAGTTGTTCGTAGCACTCTTGTCGGCGTCGCCCAGCACGCGCTCGTGCAGCTGGGTCAGCACGCTTGTGGTGTCGGCGCCGAACAGCTTCTGCAGGTGGCCTGCCACGTCCGGGTCGACCGTGCCAGTCTTCTGCATGTGGTCCATCACGCGGCGCAGGCCGGCCGTCATGGACTGCATCGCCACGTCGTTCGCCTGCGGGAACTTCTTCTCGATGTGCGGCGTCACCACGTCGGCGATCGCCTTGTCGGCGTCCCCGGACACTTCGGACTTCAGCGCAGTGCCTTCGTCCTCCGGACGTTTCTTCGACACGGCGTTGAACAGGCCCTCGGCCAGAGTGCCCAGCTTGGCCGCGCCGTCCTGCGCCAGCTTGACGCCGGCCACCACGGCCTGGTTGGCGCGGTCGGTCAGGTCGCCCGCCGCCTGCGCCAGCTTGGCCTTGTTCTCGTCGGACAGGCCGCCGTCCTTCATCAGCTCGTCGACCCAGCCGCGCGTGGTCTCGACTCTAGCGTCGTCCGCCGCACGCAGCATCTCGCCCTGCTTCTCTGGCGGTGCCGTGCGCAGTGCGTCGACATCGATCACGTCCTTGCCGGCGGCGATCTTCTCGGCCGCGTCGTCGCCACGCGCGAACGTGTTGCGGATACGGTCGACCAGCGACGCTGGTGGCTGCGCAGCGGCTGCAGGTTCCGGCGTGACAGCTACGTCGATCGGGCGCCCGGCCGGTGCCTCGGCCTTGCCGTGCAGCGCGTGGCCCACCAGACCGGCGCCCGCGAATGGCACGCCCAGTGCGCCGCCGGCCACGGCTGCATCCAGCATGCGCGCGTTGTCGCCTGACGTGTCGCGGTTCGGGTTCAGGTGATCCTGCGCGGTGCTCGAAATCTTCTCGGCCGCCGCGCCCGCCAGCGCGTTGCCGCCCACGCCCTCGGCCACGATGCCGGCCTTGGATGCAGCGCCGACGCCCGCACCCAGCAGTTTGCCGCCCATCAGCTGCGGCACGGCGTTCATGGCCAGCGCACGGCCCGTACCTTCGAGCGCGGCGGTGCCCAGGCGGTCGACCGCGCTGTTGTTCGCCACGACGGTCGGGTCGGCCTGCTGGCGCTGCAGCGCGCTGCCGGTCTCGAACGGGGCGACAGCCGCGGTGCCGGCAAGGAGGGGAGAGACGGCGCCCTTCGTCAGCGCGGCCGCGCCCGCCGCGCCCAGCCCCAGCCCGACCATCGGCACGGCCTGGCCGGCGAGACCGGCCACGTAGCTGCCAGCGTTGCGCAGGCCCGTGGACAGGTCCGGTGCCTGCGTCACCTGACGCCAGTCAGTCACAGCCGGGGCCTGCGTCGCCGCCAGCTCCTCGGCGGCCTTGGCCTGGGCGTACTGCTGGGCCGCGAAGTCCTGTGCGCCCAGCGTCTCGCCGACGCCGCCCGCCAGCGCGTGGAGCTGACCGCCGGCTGTCGTCATGCCCTGGCGCAGGCCGCGCGAGAAGCTGCTGCCACCTTCGTCTGCCACGACCGGCGCGGCCGGTGTCATGAGTGCGTCGGTCAGGTTCTTCATTATTGTGCCTTGAGGTTGTCGTAGATGTCGGTCGGCTGGCCGCCGAAGCGGTCGGCATTCACCTTGTTGAGGTAGCGCGCCGGGATCACGCGGCCCTTGGCGGCGCCGCGCTGGATCACGTAGTCGCCCGAGCTGTTCTTCTGCAGGCCGAGGAGATCGTGCGGCATGACCTCGCCGATCACGTCCGGTTTCCATGGCAGGATGTTCGAAGCGTCCGCGTTGACCTTGGCGGCCAGGTCGGCACCGGCGATCAGGCGCTCGCGGTCCAGCTTGGACAGGTCCTTCACGCTCTCCACGCCGAGCGCGGCTGCGCTGCGCTGGATGCCGGCCAGGGCCGCATTCTTGCCCGCCACGTCGACCTGCGGCTTGCCGTCCTTGTCCGTGCCGGTCGTGAAGCGTGCAGTGAGTGCGTCGTCCAGATGCTTCTCGGCCGCTTCGCCCTGCGTGAACTTGTCGTTGGCGCTCTCGCGCTGATACTGGCGATCGACGTTGCCCTGCTCGCGCATGGCGTTGTACATACCGAGCTGGTTCGTCGCGCGCTGGCCGGTGAGCGTGAAGTCCTGGCCACGCATCGTCACGTTGGCCTGCTGGTCGTTCTGGCGGTCGCCCGACTTGGTGCGGATCAGGTTGTCGCGCGCGTTGCTGGCAGCCTGGATCGCGGCCGGCGAGCCGCTGCGCTGCGCGGCCTGCAGCTCGTCGGTCAGCCGCATCACATCCGGGTCCTGCATGACGAGGTTCTGCGCGTGCTGGTGCATGGACTGCTCGCGGTAGGACTGGTCGGCGGCGGCCAGCTGCGCGGTACGGTCGGCCATGTGCCGGTCGGTGAACTGCTGCATGACCGCGCTGGTCGGCGCGGTGTTGGCCAGTACGCGGGTGTCGCCCGGCCCCACGCGCATGCCGACGCTGTCGGCGCCGATCTGCTTCATGCGGTCGTTGAATGCGGTCACGTCGGCGGGTGTCTGCAGCGCCGTACCAGCGGCTTGCACAGCGGGCGTGGGTGCCTTGACGACCGGTGCGGCAATGCCCTTCTTTGCTGCGGCTGCGGCCAGGTCCTCGTCGGTGCTGGTGATGTAGTTCGGCGAGCCGCCCAGTTTCTCGTTGATCCAGTTGACGCCCTGGCGCAGGCCGCCACCGAGCGCGTCCACGCCAGCGGCGCCTGCGATGCCGCCGGCGATACCTCCAGCCGCCGTACCAGCCACGGGAACTGCGCTGCCCACGCTGGCACCGAATGCGCCGCCGGCGATGCCGCCCAGCGCGCGCGTGGTGTCGCGCACGAACAGCTTGGCCTTCTGGCCGTTGTCCAAGCCGCTGTCGTCGCCGAACGCGCTCCAGTGCGGCGCGAAGGAAGCCGCCGCTGTCAGACCATTCGCGGCCATGCCCAGCTTGCTCGGCACGCTGTCACGCAGCGTACGGCCCGCGTCACCCGCCATGCTGGACAGCGTGCGGCCGACGGTTGCCGGCGGCGCTGGCGGGCCGGCACGTAGGCCCTGCTCGGCGTTGAAGGCGGCGCGTTCGGCGCTCATGCCGCCGGGCGGCACGTTCGGGTTGGCGCCCACACCCGGCGCGGGCTCGAACGCAGGTGGCACCACCTTACCCGCCGTGTGCACATCGGACAGCGTCGGGATCGGCGGCTCGGGCTGGAACGGACCGGCCACGCCCGGCTTGATTACGTCGGTCAGGGTCGGGATTGGCGGCTGCGGCGCCACGGGCGCGCGCATGGTGGCCTGGGCGCGGTCGACCAGTGTTGGGTCGATTGTTGGAAGCGGCGCGGCACCGGCTGCTGCCGGCTGAGGCACGCCCACGCCCACGCCGGGCATGCGCAGGCCGCGCGCGGCGGCCGTCACTTTGTCGACTGCCGTGCTGGCTGCGTTGCGGAGGGAATTGAAGTCCATGTTGTTCTCTCTGGTTAGGCGGTATGGGACGTGCTGTCGGTAGTGGTGTACGTATTGCTGACCGAACCGGACTGGCTGTAATTGAAGCCTACTGCGCGGCCGTACGAGTTCGACAGGGAGGACGACATCGACGCCGAGATCGAGCCGGACAGGTTCACCGCCGACAGTGCAGAGGCGGCCATCTGCGCGGCGGTCTGGGCGCCGCTCTTGGTCGCGTCGATCAGCATGCCGGCCTTCTGCACCATCGCCGCCAGGTTGGCCTGTGAAGTCTGGATCAGGTTGTCGGCGACGGCACGCTGGTAGTTCACCTCGGCGTTGTAGGCGCCGGTCTCGGCGGACATGCGGCCGGTCTGTCCTTCGATCTGCGCGCTGTATAGCTGGACCTGCTTGCCGAACACGTCGGCCGTTGCGCTCACGCGCGACCTCGGCCTCGTTCAGGGT
>Ga0207660_10000027_pt1 | contig 68840 bp, 59 predicted proteins | sample KBSC73BmetaG_FD_184335 | JGI IMG/M metagenome (GOLD analysis project Ga0207660, IMG submission 184335) | Corn rhizosphere microbial communities from Kellogg Biological Station, Michigan, USA - KBS C7-3B metaG (SPAdes) (version 2) | ecosystem: Host-associated > Plants > Roots > Rhizosphere ... | reverse complement strand
TCCGTCGACATCGTCCGCCTGCCAGATCGTGCGCGCCTGCACTGTGTCGTCATCCACACGGTCCACGAGCGCGCGCACCGTGCGGCCCACGCGCTGCTCGTAGCGATCCGCGGTGATCAGCCGCTGAACCTCGTTCAACTGCTCGAGCCGCTCGCGCTTGACGTCGTCCGGCACGTCGTCGTCGAGCGTCGCGGCGCGCGTGCCTTCCTGCGGCGAGTATGTGAAGGCACCCACGCGATCGAATTCAATCTCTTCGAGAAACGCGAGCAGCGTCTCGAAGTCCTGTTCGGTTTCGCCGGGAAAGCCGACGATGCAGGTCGTGCGGATCGCCACGTCGGGCACGACGTCGCGAATGTGCGCGACGCGTTCGCGAATCGTGCGCTGCCGCTCCGGCCGGCGCATGCGCGCCAGCACGGCGTCCGACGCGTGCTGCATCGGCATGTCGAGATACGGCACGATGCGCGACTCGGTCGCCATCAGCTCGAGCAAGCGCGGCGTCAATCCGGCCGAATACAGGTACAACATGCGGATCCACGGCACCGTCGTCTCGCGCAGCAAGGCCTCGAGGACCTCGGGCAGGCCGACACCGTCGCGACGATCCCGGCCGTAGTGTGCGAGATCCTGCGCGACGAGATTCAGCTCCCGCGCGCCCTGCGCCTCCAGCAACTGTGCCTCGTGCACGATGTCGTCGAGCGCGAACGAGCGGTGCTTGCCGCGCATGAGCGGAATGGCGCAGAACGCGCAGCCGTGATCGCAACCTTCACTGATCTTGAGATAACGCACGTGCGGCAGCCCGCCGGTGAACAGCCGCACGCCGGGATGCACGGCCGGCACCCGATCGGCGTCGATGAAGCCGCGCGCTTCCAGCTCGGGAATCAGCCGATCCATCTCCGACGCGCCGAGGAAGAGATCGACTTCCGGCAGAGCGTCCACCAGCTCGTCCTTGTGGCGCTGCACCATGCAGCCGACGCCGACCACGGCGCGGCACGTGCCCGCATTCTTGCGGCGCCCCGCTTCGACGAGGGCGTCGATCGATTCCTTCTTCGCCGCGTCGATGAAGCCGCAGGTGTTCACCAGAATCACGTCGGCGTCCGCCATCTCCGGCGTGTACTCCGCGCCTCGCTCGGCGAGCTGCGCGACATAGCGCTCGCTGTCGACGGTGTTCTTGTCGCAGCCGAGTGTGACGACGGACACACGGAGCGGCGGGGCGGACCGGGCGGACCGGGCGGAGGGCATCCGCGAAAAATAGCGGAATGCACCGGCAAATCTTGCCGCCGCCGTGGTACTTGCGCGGTTTCGCTTTATACTGTAAAGTACTCCGCATGACGATGCCACCACTCTCCGCGGACGCCCGGTGGACCAGTCCCACCGCAACGTCACGACACGCGCTGTCCGGTCGCGCCGCCCGCGCGATCCTCGAGACCGCAGCCGTTCTCGCGGTGCTCGGCGACCTCCTCCTGCGCGACGGCCCGGTGGGCCTCGCGTTTCCGCTCTGGATCGCCACGCTCGCGCTGTGCGCCACCGCGCTCACCTGGCGCTGCAATCGCACCGTCACGCCGTCCGCGGCCGGCTGGCTGCTCGCGGCGTTCGTCTTCTCGTGCGGCACAGCGTGGCGCTCGGCGGACGAGTTGAAGGCGCTCGACGTCCTCGCCACCGCGTTCTCGCTTGGCATGGCGGCGGTCGCCATCGGACGGCCGCAGGCGGGATTGTTGGCGCCCCGGCTACGCACGACGCTGAACGCCGCGTTGGCCGAGCTGCGGCAGGTGGCGACCGGCGTGCTGCCGCTCGTCTTCCGCGAAGTCGTTGCACGCGAGACGCGCACGCGCGCCGGCCAGGGGGCGCTCCGCGCGCTGCGGCCGGCCGTGCTCGCGGCGGTCGTTCTGTTCGTATTCGGCGCACTGCTCCGCGCCGCCGATCCGCTGTTCGCGAGCTTCGTGGCGCTGCCGGCATTCGACATGGACGTGGTTCTGTCGCACGTCGTCTTCATGGGCTTTCTCGGCTGGATCGTCGCCGGCTGGGCGCGAGGCGCCATTCTCGCGCCGGCCGATATAGAAAACGCTAATGAGGCTGCCGACAGCCTCCCGATCTCGCTCGGCATGGCCGACGTCACCGCGACGCTCGGCACCCTGGTCGTGCTCTTCGGCGCGTTCGTGCTGGCGCAGCTCGGCTGGTTCTTCGGCGGCGAGCGCCTGCTGCAGGCGCGCACCGGCCTCACCGCGGCTGCCTACGCGCGCGGCGGGTTCTTTCAGATGATCTGGGTCGTGCTGCTCGTGGTGCCGATGCTCGTTGGCACGCGCGCCCTGCTGCGACCGGGGGCCGCGCTCGCGCGACGCCACAGCGCGCTCGCGCTGCCGGTCGTCGGGCTGCTGCTCGTGATGGTCGCGTCGGCGCTGCTGCGCATGAAGCTGTACGTACACTATTACGGTCTCACGCTCGAACGGTTCTATCCGCTCGTGTTCATGGGCTGGCTGGTGGCCGTGCTCCTCTGGCTCGCGGCCACCGTGCTGCGGGGGTGGCCGCGTCCGTTCGTGGCCGGGGCAGTCGTCAGCGGCCTCGTGATGCTCGGCGCGCTCAACGTCGCCGACCCGGATGCGATCGTCGCGCGCGTGGACGTCGCTCGTGGCCAGCACACGCGGGCAGGGATGGCGCCGCTGGATCTCGCGCACCTCTCGGCCCTCAGCGGCAATGCGGCCGACGCGGCCGTCCGCGCGGTGATCGCGCCACCCGCCGGCGCAACGGGACAATGCGAGGGCGCACGGGCGCTGCTCAGGCGGTGGGGTCCGGGATCAGCGATCGATCGCCGCGTCGGTGAAGAGGCGACGTGGCGCACCTGGAACGCCGGCGACGCGCGCGGCCTCGCTGCCGTCCAGGCGCATGCGGCGACGCTGCGCGCGATTACGCACGAGCGCTGCGGCAAAACTCCGACAGCCGGGCCGGCAGTGACTGGCGCCGGCTCGGCTCAGCGGTAGTTGCCGAACTTCAGCTCGACACCGAAATCGCCTTTCCGCAGCAGCGCCATCGCTTCCTGGAGATCATCCTTCGACGGCGACGTGACGCGCACCTGGTCGCCCTGAATCGACGCCTGCACCTTCTTGAGCTTCGCGTCCTTGATCGCCGCGGCCACCCTTTTCGCGGTGTCGGAATCGAGCGACGTCTTGAGCTTCACCTCGCGGCGCACCGTGTCGCCGCCGGCCTGCTTGATCTCGCCAATGTCGAGATTCTTCACCGACACGCCGCGCTTAATCAGCTTCGACTGTACGACGTCGAACAGCGCGCGCATCTGGAAGTCGCTGTCCGCCACGAGCACGATCAGCTCCTCGGCGCGCTTGAACTCGATCGAGGCGTGCGAGCCCTTGAAGTCGTAGCGCTGCGCGATCTCCTTCTGCGCCTGATTGAGCGCGTTGTCGACCTCCTGCAGATCGACTCCCGTCGTGACGTCGAATGAGGACGATTGGGGCATGGTGGCAATTGAACGCGAGTGGCCTGGACGCGAGCGGCTGCCGATCACGCGCCTGGCGTGACCGGCGCCGGGATCATCCCAGGTACGACTCCAGCGCGCGCGCGCGGCTCACGTGGCGCAGGCGCGACAGCGCCTTCTCCTTGATCTGCCGCACGCGCTCGCGCGTGATGCCGAGCAGCGCGCCGATCTCCTCGAGCGTGCGCGGATCGCTGCCGTCGAGCCCGAAGTAGAGACGCAGGATCTTCGACTCGCGCTCCTTGAGGTGCGCGAGCGCTTCCTCGATCGACTCGGTCAGCGCCTTCTCGAACGTCTGCTCGTCGGGCGTCGGGTTGAGCGTGTCGGGGAGATAGTCGAGCAGCCGGTTATCCTCGCCCGGCGTCATCGGAGCGTCCAGCGACAGATGCGTCTGGGAGATCGCCATCGTCTTGGCGACTTCCTCTTCCGTGATGTCCATGCCCTGCGCGATCTCGGCGTGCGTCGCGTCGCGGCCCAGCTCCTGGAGCAGCGCATTGGCGCGCTTGCCGATGCGATGCAGCGTACCGGCGCGGTTGAGCGGCACCCGCACGATCCGCGACTGCTCGGCCAGCGCCTGGAGAATGGCCTGGCGAATCCACCACACGGCGTACGAGATGAACTTGATGCCCTTGGTCTCGTCGAACTTGTGCGCCGCGCGGATGAGGCCGAGGTTGCCCTCGTTGATCAGATCCGAGAGCGACACGCCCTGGTTCTGATATTTCTTCGCGACGGACACGACGAAACGCAGGTTGGAGCGGACGAGCTTGTCGAGCGCTTCCTGATCGCCGACGCGAATGCACTGCGCCAGACGCACCTCCTCGTCGCGCGTGATCAGCGGATACGCGCTGATGTCGCGGAGATACTGGTCGAGCGAGCCTTCCTCGTACGACGACTTCTTGTTGCCGGTGACGGGCATACGTCCAACGGCTCCTTGTGCGGCGGGCTCCGACGCACGCTTGCGCGCGCGGGGAGTAGAACTGCGGGTGGGAAACGACGACAACGACATTTCGACCTGCCGACTGATCTACCGAACTCGCTCTCCGAGACGCGACCAGCGAATGTGCGTGAGCCAGCCGAACGTGGCGTCCGTATCTGGCGCGTAGCTGTAATAGATCACAAAGGGCCGGCCCTTGACTAGTGAGTCGGCCACAAATCCCCAGTATCGGCTGTCCAGCGAATTGTCTCGATTGTCGCCCAGGACAAAGTAGTTCCCCTTTGGGACGACCAACGGACCCCAGTTGTTTCGTGACGGATGATAGCTCGTGGCGGCCGCCGCCGTTTGCACGAGGAAGTTGCGCTGCCAGCGGAAATCCTCCGCCGACGGGTCCATGTCCGGCTCGGTGTGTTCAGCCCATTGCTCGGGCACCACCGAGTCGTTCCGGATGAGCGTGCCCTGGCGCATCTCGAGCGTGTCGCCCGGCAGACCGACGAGCCGCTTGACGAAATTCTTCGTTGGATCCACGGGCCAGTCGAACACGATCACGTCGTTGCGATGCGGCTCGCGGAGGCGTGGCAGGCGCTCGTGCGTGAACGGCACCTCGGCGCCATACACGAGCTTGTTCACGAGGAGAAAGTCGCCAACCTGCAGCGTGTTCTCCATGCTGCCGCTCGGAATCTTGAACGCCTCGACGAGGAACGTCCGGATGACGAGGAACAGCACCACGGAAACACAGAGGATCTTCAGCCACTCCCAGAAGAATCCGAACGTCGACCGCCCGCGATTCACCTCGCGCAACGCTTCGACGCGTTGCGCGGGAGTGATGTGGCGGGAGGGGGACGGATCGGACATCGAGAGAGGAGAGAGGAGAGAGGAGAGAGGAGAGAGGAGAGAGGAGGGGAACTGCCGAGAGATCAGATGTGATGCTTCAGGCGCGAGTCAGATTCGAGATTCGTGTTGGCAATTTCGAGACGAAATGTGATGTCGAAGTCGGGCTCATCTTTTCTCCCGTCTCCACACTCCGCTCTCCTCTCTCAGTCAGGAGTTCCAAGATAATTATCGATCTGCGCTCGCTGGAGTGCGCCGGAGAAATCGAGATAGCCGACTTTCGTCTCCGAGTAGAACTCGTACACTTCCCAACCGCCTTCGCGATGGCCGTTGCCTGTCTGTTTTACGCCGCCGAACGGCAGATGTGCCTCCGCGCCGATCGTCGGTGCATTGATGTACGTGATGCCGTTGTCGAGCTCGACGATCGCGCGCATGGCAACGTTGACGTCTCGCGTGTAGACCGAGGACGACAGTCCGTACCGCACGTCGTTGTTGATCGCGAACGCCTCGTCGACCGTCTGAAAGCGAATCACTGAAAGAACGGGGCCGAAGATCTCCTCCTGCTCGAGACGCATTCCCGCGCGGACGCGCGCGAAAATCGTCGGCTCGAAGAAGAAGCCCTTCTCCGTGCCCGGCGCCGTCGGACGCTGGCCGCCGCACATGAGATCGGCGCCTTCGCCCTGCCCGATGTCGATGTACCGCTCGACCTTTTCCAGCGCGTTCTGATTGATCAGCGGCCCGACATCCGTTCCCTTCTTGCGACCGTCGCCGAGCTTGAGCGCGCGCGCCCGATCGATCAGTCGGCTCACGAGCTCGTCGTGAATGCCGTCCTGCACGATGAGCCGGCTCGTCGCCGTGCAGCGCTGGCCCGTGGTGCCGAACGCACCCCACAGCACGCCCTCGATCGCGAGCTCCGGATCCGCGTCGTCGAACACGAGCATTGCGTTCTTGCCGCCCATCTCGAGCGACAGACGCTTGTGCATGCGGCCGCAGATCTCTCCCACAATGCGTCCCGTCTCCGTCGATCCTGTAAATGAGATGACGGGAATGCGCGGATGGTTCACGATCGCCGCGCCGACGGATTCGCCGACGCCATGCACGAGCTGGATCACCTCGGGCGGCAGGCCGGCCTCGAGCATGATCTCGACGAGCATGTGGCCGGTCTGCGGCACGTCTTCCGCCGGCTTGAAGATGCAGGCGTTCCCGCACAGCAGCGCCGGAAACATCTTCCACGTCGGAATGGCCATCGGAAAGTTGAACGGCGTGATGATGCCGCACACGCCGATCGGCCGCCGATAGCTCATCGCCCACTTGTTGCGCATCTCGCTCGGCACCGTGTGGCCGAACAGTCGCCGGCCTTCGCCCGCGGCGTAGTACGCCGTGTCGATGCCTTCCTGCACGTCGCCGCGCGTCTCGGTGAGCGGCTTGCCCATCTCGCGGGTCATCTGGTCGGCGATCTCCTCCTTGCGCTTGACCATCAGGTCGCCGATGCGGCGCATCACGTCACCGCGCGCGGGCGCCGGCGTCCTGCGCCACAGCTCGAAGCCGCGCCACGCCGATTCCACGGCACGCTCCACGTCGGCTGCGCCGGAGAGCGGAAACTGTCCGACGACGTCCGACATATCCGCCGGATTCCGATTCTCGAAATACTCGCCGCCCGCGGGCGCGACCCATTCGCCTGCCACGAAATTCCTGAACTGTTTCATGTCTCGCTGAGTACTAGTGAATGCGGCCGCTGCCGCGTCATCATTTCCTTGCGCCGCCGAGCGTTCCACCTCGGCTCGGGGGCGAAAGTGGCGGGGGCGACTCGACACAGGCCCACTGCGCCGGGTGTCGGGCGTCCGGCTTGGCGTAGCCGACGCGCGGCAGCACTTCGATCGAGCCAAGGAGGAGGCCCCACAGAATCAATAGCAGGGAGAGCGTGTGCGCGCGGCTCGCGCGATGCCGCCAGGTCCAGATCGAGCTCCACACGCCGCTGGCGATCACCACGACGACCGCGGCGAGGTACGCGCCGAGCCCGACGCCGCACCGCGCTTCGTACGGCCAGAGCACCATCGCGACGCCGAGCGCCACCGACAGGACCAGCCGCGAGTAGACGCCGAACCCGGTCGTCTCCGGTCGCACACGTGCCGGCGCCGCCGCGCCGCCCGCCGGCGTTCCCTTCTCCGGCTTGCTGCCCGCCGGCAACTCTGTCGCAGTCGACGGCAGCAGGGCGTCGTCCGGCAGCGCCGCGAGCTGCTTGTCGACCTTCGCCAGCTCCTTGCTCCAGTCGCGATCCGCCATCAGGCCGCCGTCTCCCGGGTGAGGCCGTATCGCTCGATCTTCTTGTAGAGATTCGAGCGCGGCATGTCGAGCGCACGTGCCGTTTCCGACACGTTCCAGTCGAACTCGCGCAGCTTGCCGAGCAGAAACGCGCGCTCGGCGACGTGCTTGAACTCCTCGAACGTCTTGCACTCCAGCAGCGAGCTGAGGCCGGATTGCTCGGCGTCGCGCGTGCCGACGAGGCGCGCCACGTCGTCCGCGGAGATGCGCGGGCCCGCCGCGAGAATGAGCAAACGCTCAATCGTGTTGCGCAGCTCGCGCACGTTGCCCGGCCAGTCGAGCTTCGTCAATCGCTCGACCGCTTCCGGCGAGATGGCGCGCGGCGCCACGCCTTCCCGGTTCGTCAGCACGCCGACGAAGTGCGCCACGAGCAGGGGAATGTCCTCACGACGCTCGCGCAGCGGCGGCACGTGGATCGGGACGACGTTCAGGCGATAGTACAGGTCCTCGCGAAATCGTCCTTCGGAGATCTCGGTCTCGAGCGTCTTGTTCGTGGCCGACAGCACGCGCACGTCGACCGCGATCGGCTTCGAGCCGCCGATGCGCGTCACGACCCCGTCCTGCAGCACGCGCAGCACCTTGGCCTGCGCGGCGAGGCTCATGTCGCCGACTTCATCGAGAAAGAGCGTCCCGCCGTGGGCCTGCTCGAACTTGCCCGCGCGATCGGCGACGGCGCCGGTGAACGAGCCCTTCATGTGACCGAACAACTCGCTCTCGATCAGCTCACTGGGAATCGCCGCGCAGTTCACTTCGACGAACGGGCCGTCGGCGCGGGTCGATTGGGCGTGCAACGCGCGCGCCACGAGCTCCTTGCCCGTGCCATTCTCGCCGGTGATGAGCACGCGTGCCGGCGTCTTGCCAACGCGCTCGATCTTGTCGATCACCGCGCGAATGCCGTACGACTTGCCGACGATCTCGTAGCGCGACTGGATGGCATCCTTGAGTCGCGTGTTCTCTTCGGCAAGATCCAGATGCTGGAGCGCGTTCCGCAGCGTGACGAGAATGCGATCGGTGTCGAGCGGCTTCTCGAGAATGTCGTACGCGCCGAGCTGCGTGGCTTCGACGGCGGTCTGAATGGTTGCGTGGCCGCTGATCATCACCACGACGGCGCTCGAGTCGAGCTCCTTGATCTTCTTCAGCGCCTCGATGCCGTCGATGCCGGCCATCTTGACGTCGAGAAACACGAGATCGGGCCGCGCCTTTCCGTATTCCGCCAGCCCGTCGACCGCGTTGCCAACGGCGCGCACCTCGTAGCCCTCGAACTCGAGCAGTTGCCCAAGCGCGGCGCGAATTCCCTGCTCGTCATCGATGATGAGAATCCGGCGCGCCATCCTCAGCCCACGGTCTTGTACAGAGTGATCCTGCCGTTCGCCACCCGAATGTCGCCTATGTAGGGCGGGATCGGCAACGGGAGCGCGTTCGGCGCCACACCTTCCGGCCGATTGCCGCGATCCATTCGCGCGATGATGTTCGGAATCATCGCCCGCGGCACCTCGATCGACTTGAGCTTGGCGCTGCGGATCTCGAACTCGGCGAGGCCCGGCCGAATGACGTGCAGCGTGCCGGTGAGCGCGATGGTCGCGCGGTCGCCGAGCATGCCGGCCAACGGCCCGAGCGCGCTCGTGTTGCCGAGATCGGCGACGCGGACGTTGGCGCGCATCGAGATCTGGTCGTCCTGCACCATGGCTTGCAGGCTGTCCGTCGACCGCGGCAGATGCCGCGCGAGCGTGCTGAATACGTACGAGGCGACGTCGGCGCCGGAGAGCGTCTGGAACACCGGGCCGTGCGGCTGACTCAGCTCGGAGAGCGCGGCCCTGGTGTGCGCGACGCCGGAATCGCTGAGCGGCTGCCACGTCGCAGCGGGCGCGGTCGCGACCGGATGCGACCGCCATCGCTGCGGCAGCCAGAAGTTGCGCGTGTACCACGCGGCGATGAGTACGATCAGAACGAGCAGCAAGCAGCCCAGGCGGCCCAGACAGCGCATGATCAGTCGCTCCGCAATGCCGCCGAGACGAGCGTGGTGTAGCTCGGCGTGGATGAGAGTTCGCTCTGCATCAGGTCTATGGACCGGACGACGAAATCGGTCCGATAGTCAATCTCGCGCGCGGCGCGGGAGAGCTGCCGCCGCCGCTCGTCGGCCAGCGGGGCCTGCACACGCGCCAGCGTGAGATGCGGACGGAACGCGCGGCCTTCGATCTCGAACCCCAGCGATTCGTAGGCGACCTCGACGTCGTGATGCAGCAGCTCGAGGCGCGCGTCCTGCGCCACATCCATCCATACGACACGGGGCCGCCGAAAGTTCGGGAAGGCGCCGATGCCGCCGAGGGTCATCACGAATTCGCGATGGCGGCCGGCCACGCCGGCGGCCGCGGCCTGCACGTCGTCGAGCCGATCCGGCTCCTGCTCCCCGAGAAACTTCAGCGTGAGATGGAGCCGCGGTTCGGAGACCCAGCGCAGCTCCGGTGCGCACTCGCGCAGCGGCGTGGCGGCCGCGGTCACTTCGCGGCGCACCCCGACGGGCAGGTTAATCGCCAGAAACAGCCGCACCATGCGTCCGGGCGAGTTCGATGAGCGCACCGGACCGGTAGCCGCGCGGATCGATCTCCACGCGCGCGTAGCCGGCGGCGATGACCGCGGTCTCGAGACGCGCGCGCGAATCGCCGGCGGACCAGCGCGAGACCTCGTCCGGCGCAAGCTCGACGCGCGCCAGCTCGCCGTAGTGGCGCACACGGAGATCGCCGGTGACGCCGAGCGCGCGAAGCGCCGCTTCGGCGGCTTCCACGCGACGCAGTCGCTCGACGGTGACGGTGGTACCGTACGGCAGGCGCGACGAGAGACAGGGCGACGACGGCTGCTCGGATGTGGGCAGCCCGCGCGCGCGGGAGCGTTCGCGAATCTCGGCTTTCGAGAATTGAAATAGCGCGAGCGGCGACACGACGCCGTGCTCCTTCGCCGCGCGCGCGCCGGGCCGGTGGCCGTGGAGATCGTCGGCATTTGTGCCGTCCGCCACGAGCGCGATGCCGCGTTCGTGCGCGAGCGGAACGATGATCGACCAGAGCTCCGTTTTGCAGAAGTAGCAACGGTTGGTGGGGTTGGCCGCGTAGCGCGGATCGTTCAGCTCGTCGGTATTCACCTCGAGCACCAGGAGGTCGATCGCCGCAGCCGCGGCACGGGCACCGGCCCACTGCGCCTCTGGGTACGAGGCGCTCCGGCCGATGATGGCGAGCACGTGGTCCGCCCCGAGCGCCTCGAGCGCGACCGCGGCGAGGTACGTGGAATCGACCCCGCCGCTGTAGCCGATCGCCAACGAGCCGTGCTCGCGCAGCCAGGCGGCCAGGCGCGCTTCCTTGTCCGCGGCGGATTGGATTTCGTCAGCCATGCGTGAAACGTAACGAGGCGAACGGCCGGCCCGCACGCCGATGCAGCCGCACTTGCGCTTCCCAAGAACACCGAGGTATATACTACGACGTTCTAGGTAAGCACCCGTCTGCGCACTCGGACCGCCGATGACCGATCCGTCACTCGATCTGCTCAAGGGAACGCTCGACCTGATGATCCTCAAGACATTGTCGTGGGCGCCGGCGCACGGGTACGGCATCGCGCGATGGCTCGAGCAGTGTACCGGCGACACGTTGCAGGTGGCGGAAGGATCGCTCTACCCCGCCCTGCACCGCCTCGAGGAGCGCGGGCTGATCGCGGCCGAGTGGGGGATCACCGAGCACAATCGGCGCGCGAAGATCTACCGTCTCACGACTGCCGGCAAGAAGCAGCTCCGCGTCGCCAACGACTACTGGGCGCGATTCGCGGGCGCCGTGTTCAAAGTTCTCGAAACGTCGCCGACGCCCACCTGAGGCGCCGCAGCCAGCATGTTTCGTCGCCCACGCCCGTCCGCCGCCGACGCGCCGTCACGACCACCCGCCTGGCGGCGGTACATCCGCTTCTGGGGCACGCGCGTCGAGGAGGACATCGACGACGAGCTCGCGTTCCACCTCGAGATGCGCACGCGCGACTTCATGGCGCGCGGCTACAGCGAACAGGAGGCCCGCGCCGCCGCGCTCGGCCTGCTCGGCGACATGCGCGACGCCCGCGCCGCCTGCCTCACCATTGGGCATCGGAGAGAACGCCGTATGGCTCGCGCTCAACTCATCGACGCGTTCGTTCAGGATGTGCGCTACGCGATGCGGACGCTCAACCGTCAGCGCGGATGGGCTGCGGTGGCGATCGCCACGTTCGCACTCGGCATCGGGGCCACGACAGCGGTGTACAGCGTGGTGAACAGTCTGGTGCTGCACCCGCTGGCGTATCGGGATGCGGATCGCGTGGTAATCGTGTGGCGAGCGGAGCCGAAGACCGGCCTCATGCTGGGTCCGGGCGATCCACTGCTCCAGGCCTGGCGAGCACAGTCACACTCGGTCGAGGCGTTCGAAGAAATCGGATTCAACGATGAGACCATGACGGACCGCGGCGAGCCGACCACCGTCCATGCGACCGAGATTCGGCCCGACTTCGTTCACTTCACTGGCCTATCGCCAGTCACTGGTCGCGCGTTCACGACGGAAGAGGCTCGGCCGGGGAGCGGGGTCGTGATGATCGGCGAACAGCTCTGGCGCGAGCGCTTCGGCGGATCACCCGATGTACTGGGAAGCCGGATCACGCTGAACGACAAGTCATTCACGATCGTCGGGGTCGTGCCGGCCGAGTTGCGGCCGCCAATCGGCCCGGAAACGGCGGACGTCTGGTTTCCCGAACACTCCACCGCGTTCATCGGCGGCATCGTGATCGGGCGCGTGCGCAGCGGCGTCGCGATCGAAGCGGCACAGCGAGAGCTGCAGGCCATCGCGAAGGCCAACAATCTCGAGGGCACCAACCCGAAGTACGTCGTTCGCCTCAAGCAGGCCGGCGACATGATCGGATTCCGTACGTCGCTGCTGCTGCTTGCCGGTGCGGTTGGGCTTCTGCTGCTCGTCGCCTGCGCGAATGTCGCACATCTTCTGGTCGCACGGGGCGCGACGCGCGAACGCGAGTTGGCGATTCGCACCGCGCTCGGCGCCGGGCGCCGCCGGCTCACTCGGCAATTGCTGACGGAAAGCTTGCTGCTCGCCGCATTGGGGTGCGCCGTTGGGCTTGCGCTCGCGGTCGGAGGGGTGCACGCGCTGCTCGCGTTGCGACCAGTCTCGCTCGGCCAACTGTCGCTGACGCGCATCGACTGGCGGGTGCTCGCGGCGGCGATCGTCATGTCCGTCATCACCGGACTCGCATTCGGTTTGACGGCCGCATTGCACGCGGTACGTCGCACGACGAGCGACTCGCTGCGTGCGACGACACTCGCGGGCAGTGGAGCGAGGCACAGTCACCGCCTGCGGTCCGTGCTCGTCGTCAGCGAGATGGCGCTCTCCGGGCTGCTGCTCGTGGGCGCGGTGTTGCTCGTGCGCAGCGTGATCAAGCTGCAACAGGTCGATCCCGGCTTCGATGCCGCCAACCTCTACTCGATGAACTTCCCGCTGCCGGGGCCACGCTTCGAAAGCTCCCCGGGCCGCGGACCGCTCGTGAGCGCAGTACGAGAACGCGCGACGAAGATCGCCGGGGTGCACGCCATCACCATCTCGAGCGACGCACCACCGCGAGTCGGCGGGTTCAATCTCATGCAGGTTGAAGCGCCCGGTTCGGCACCAGGATCTGCGCCGAACGTGTTCGCGAGCAACATCGTGGAACCCGACTATTTCGCCGTGCTCCGCATGCCGATCGTACAAGGTGCGACGTTCTCCGCCGGCGCGAGCGATCGGAATGAGGTGGTCATCAACGAGGGATTCGCGCGCCGTCTGTGGCCGGGACAGTCGGCCGTTGGTCACCAACTGATCCTCGGAGGCGGTCCGCCGTCGCCCATCGTCGGCGTGGCGGCCGACACGCCGACGCAAGGCCTGGCGAGCGATCGAACGGATCCGCTCGTGTACATGCCATACGATTCACATCACGTACCGGCGTCCATGGCGGTAATCGCCCGCGTGGACCCGGGCGTCGACCCGAGTGTCGCGCTGCGCTCGATCGTCCGATCGCTCGAGCCGGCGCTTCCGCCGCCGGCCGTGGTCAGCGTGCGCTCGGCGATGGACGACACGATCGCGTCCCAGCGCTTCACGATGACGATTCTCGCAATTTTCGCTGGCCTTGCCGTGATCCTCTCCGCGGTCGGTCTGTACGGCGTGATCTCGTACGTCGTCACGCAACGCACGCGCGAGATCGGCATCCGCATCGCGCTTGGCGCAACGCCGCGGCACGTGGCGCGGACGATCGTCGCGCGCGGCCTGCTACTGTCGGCCGTTGGTCTGGTGATCGGACTCGTCGCGGCCCGGTGGGGCACGACGCTGATTGCATCGACGCTCTACGGCGTGGCGACGACGGACTTGGCGTCCTACGCTGCGTCGGGCGTGCTGCTGCTCGCGATCTCGAGCGTGGCCTGTCTGGTCCCCATCCGTCGCGCGATGAAGGTCGATCCGGTCATCGCCATGCGCGGCGAGTGAAGCCCGACTCGGCGGGAGCGGTGCGCGCGATTTCTTTGGTGAATTCTCGGCCACGCGGCCCGGAGGCTCGTGTGTGCTTAGCGGATGGTCAGTGAAGCACTGTGGAGTGCGAAATGAACTGACGGACTGGCCCGCGAAACGGTTGGGAATGCCAGGCGAACTGACGGGAGTGCGATCATCACAGCGAGGAGTCCGAGTTGCACACAGGGGAGTCCCGCCTGAACCGCAGGCGGTCCCAGTTGGACGCACAGGCGTGCCGGGCGGACATCCGGCGGTTGTCCGCGCATACCAGCAAGTGCCGAGTGACAACCAGGCAGTCCCGATGGAACGGCTCGGGATAGCACGTGGACGCGTGCGGTTGCGCTATCGCGGCCGATAGCGCAGCGCTTCGGCGACGTGCGCGCTCGTCACCGCCTCGCTCGCCTCGAGGTCGGCGATCGTACGTGCTACGCGCAGCACGCGGTGATAGCCGCGCGCCGAGAGCTTGAGCGATTCCATCGCCGCGCCGAGCATTTCGCGCGCCTCGCGGTCGATCGCGCCGTGCGCGAGCAGCCAGCGGCCGGCCGCGTGGGCATTGCAACGCGTCGCCGGCAGCCGCGCATACCGCGCGCGCTGGAGCGCGCGACTCTCTTCGACTCGCGTGCGGATCGTCGCCGACGATTCACCGTCGCTCGGCTGCTGCAGCGCCTGTGTGGAAACCGCGCCGAGCGTGACGTGCATATCGATGCGGTCGGCCAGGGGACCGGAGAGGCGGCTGCGGTATTTCACGATCTCTGATTCGGCGCACGTGCACACGCGGGTCGGCTCACCGGCGTTGCCGCAGGGACAGGGATTCATCGCCGCGATCAGCGAGAAGCGCGCGGGAAACGTGACGCTGAGCGCGGCGCGCGCGATGACGACGCGTCCGTCTTCCAGCGGTTGCCGGAGCGACTCCAGCGCGCCGCGCGGAAACTCCAGCAGCTCGTCGAGAAAGAGCACGCCGTGGTGCGCGAGACTCACCTCGCCCGGCCGCGGCGAGCCGCCGCCGCCGACGAGACCCGCGGAGGAGATGGAATGATGCGGGGCGCGAAATGGCCGCGCGGTCAGACAGGTGCCGGACGTCGGCAGCAGGCCGGCGACCGAGTGAATCGCCGTGACCTCCAGGGCTTCCTCTTCGGTGAGCGCGGGGAGAATGGATGGCATGCGCCGCGCGAGCATCGTCTTGCCGGCGCCCGGCGGGCCGATGAGTAAACACGCATGACCGCCGGCCGCGGCGATCTCGAGGGCGCGCTTGGCCGTGTCCTGCCCGACGACATCGGCGAAGTCGTCGTCGTCGTGCGCGGTCGCAACAGCAGGCGTCGACGATCGAGCCGGAGCCAGCGCGTCTGTGCGCAGTGCGTCGACGAGCTCGCGGAGCGTCGAGTGGGCAACGAGCGGCAAGGATCGGACGAGCCCCGCCTCGTCGACGTTCGCCGGCGGCAGCACGAGACCGCGCGGACATTGCCCGGCCAGGTGGCGCGCGACGGACAGCACGCCGCGCACGCCGCGAATGGCGCCGTCGAGACCGAGCTCGCCGAGGATGGCGAGATCGCGGACGTGGTCGGGGCCCAAGACCCCGACGGCGACGAGCAGGCCGATCGCGATGGGAAGGTCGAAGCCGGTTCCAGATTTCCTTCGATCTCCGGGCGAGAGTCCGATCGTCACGCGACGTGGCGGCAGCGTGAAGCCGGAGTTGGCGAGCGCCGCGCTGACGCGCTCGCGACTCTCCTTCACTTCGCCAGACGGCAGGCCGACGATCGTCCACTGTGGCAAGCCGGGCGCAACGTCCACTTCGACGCATACATCATATGCGTCGATGCCGAGGACGGCGGCGGAGCGAATGGCGGCGAGCATGCCCGCACGGTAGTGACGCGGCGCGAGTGCGCGACATCACAGCGACCCGGATCGCATCAGAAAATTTCGATGGCCGGTTCGCCCGCGATTCCGGCCGCCTCACCACGCGTCACCGCAGTTCGCCACGAGGAACATTCGATTCCGCAGACGATGAACATCTGGTGGCGCGCGGTGTGCGCGGCGACGCTCGGCGACGTCGATCGATACATGCGAAGCTGCGCAGTATCGGCGGGTCGCGGCCGAACGCCCAGCCGGGTGTACGAAATCGTTACGGATATGCCCGCTGGGCGTCCTGGGACGACACCCGCGTACTTGGGTGCGAGTTGAATTCCCATCCCAACACTCGAGGACCATACTGCATGCGCAAGCTCATCCCCGTCGCCGCGCTCGCGCTCGTCGCCATTGGCGGCGAGGTCAGCTCGGCACAAACCGCCTCCACCATGTCGTTCCGCCCGAGCCTCTATGCCGGCGCGGCGATCCCGACCGGTGATATCGGCAATTCCCTGAACACCGGATTCACCGTCGGTGGCGGCCTGGATCTCCACACGGGCCCGTCGCCGCTGTCGTGGCGCGGTGAGGTCAGCTACACGCGGTACAACGCGAAGGACGACGGCAGCGGCACGACCGGCAACTTCAGCGACTTCTCCGGCCGCGTGAACGCGGTGCTCGGCATGCCGGCAACCGGCTTCGCGCCGTATCTCATCGGCGGCGTGGGCATCTACCACCTCAGCGCCAGCGAAACGAACAGCGGGTTCACGCTGTCGACGTCGGACAACAAGTTCGGCTGGAACATCGGCGCCGGTGTCGACATGCCGATCGGCGACATCGCCGGCCGGCTCGAGGTGCGCTACAACAGCGTGTCGGAGGACGGCGGCAACTACACGTACGTTCCGATCACCTTCGGCATTCGCTTCTGATCGGTAGGCAGATCGCCTGATCCAGCAACGGGCCGCCGGTGTGGAGCACTGACTCCGCACCGGCGGCCCGTTCGTATTGGCACTCGTCAATGCCAGAAGGCTCACGAGCACCCTAGTATCGGCACCCTCTAACGAGAACTTGAGTACCCTGGGACGTGTTACGCCGAATTGAAACGACCCGTCCTTGTACGACACCCCGAACCCGGGTGCATGCACGTAACTCTCTCAACCTCGAGGTTTATCGTATGCGTAAGCTCATCCCCGTCGTCGCGCTCGCGCTCGTCGGTGTTGCGGGCGTCAGCTCGGCCCAGTCGCCGCTGAAGTTTTCGCCCAGCATCAATGCGGGCATCAGCCTTCCGACCGGTGACGCCAAGAATTCGCTCAACGCTGGCTACACGGCAGGTGCCGGGCTCGACATGGGCATCTCGATGGTGCCGGTCGGCTTCCGCGCCGATGTCAGCTATTCGCACCTTGGCGTCAACATCCCTGGCGTGACGGCGAGCACGAACGACGTGTCGGGCCGCCTCAACGCGGTGCTCGGCCTGCCCATGGTGCTGATCCACCCGTACTTCATCGGCGGCGTTGGCATGTACCACATCTCGTCGACCGGTGAGGACGCGTTGAACAAGTTCGGCTGGAACGCTGGCGTGGGCATGGACGTGCCGCTCGGCCCCATCGGCGGCCGCATCGAAGCCCGCTACAACAGCGTCTCGATGGACAACGGCCAGAAGTACACGTACATGCCGGTCACGTTCGGCATCCGCTTCTAATCCAGCGGTCGTACGCGATTCGAGCGGGCTGCCGGCATCGCCGGCAGCCCGCTGTTCGTTTGCCGGACTACGGCACCGCGAGAAACCGCAGAATCGCTCGCGCCACCTCGTCCGCGTTGCTCACGAACAACCAGTGGTGCGCCCCATGTACCTCCACCACGCCGCCGTGCGACACATGCGAGCGAAACTGGGCGCGTGACGCCGCATACAGCGGCGCCGAGCGGCGGATCTGTTCCCGCCAGACCGCCGCGTGCGCCGTGTCGTCGCGCTGCCAGGGCTCGAGCTGCGACACGGAATCCGTCACGGCGTAAATCGCGAGCGCCGGCGCGCGCACGTGAGCGTAGTCGGGATGCTCGACGACGATCGCGCGATATGCCGGTGTGATCTCCTCGTTCCAGCCGTCGTAGCGATAGCGCGCGCGAATGTCCGCCTCGGGAATGTTCACGCCGCGCGTGCGATGCACGAACGCCACGTACGCGGCAGCGGTCGCCGTGTCGGCCGCGCCTGGCGTGGGCGCCGGCGGCAGCGCGAGCGGCACCGGATACGACGCCGTGAACATCGAGTCCAGCGCGACGCGATCGTACGCGCCGTCGAGATAGACGAGCTTCGATACGCGATCCGGATACGTCGCGGCAAAGCGCGTCATCTCCTCGCCGGCGATCGAATGCCCAATGAGAATCACGCGGCCGAGGTGCAGGCGGTCGATCGCCGAGCGAATGTCGTCGACGAGCCGGCGCGTGTCGTAGCCGTCCGGCGGATGCGACGATTCGCCGAAGCCTCGACGCGTGAGCGCGACGACGTGAAAGCGGTCAGTGAACCGCGGCGCGAAATCGTCGAACGCGTGTGCGGTATTCCCTTGCCCGGCGAGAAACACGATCGTCTGCCCGGTGCCGCCCCAATCCAGATAGTGCAGCTGCACGCCGTTGCCGACGGGAACGAATCCGCTGCGGTGGGGCGATGGATCGCGCCAGGCACTCGTGTCCCGCCGGGCGCCGCTCTGCGCAGGACGTTGCGCGGCGCCAATGCGGGGAGCGATGATGGCGGCCACCGCAAGCGCGATCGAGGAACTCCGCCGTGACATGCACAGAATCTGCCGCGACCGCGCTGCTTGAGCCAGAGCGTGCGGCGCGCTAGCATGGCGTCATGTCACACACACGCACGATTTTCACGCACGCCGCCGCCATCTGCGCATTGACGCTCGGCGTCGCGGCGACGCTCCCGGCGCAGCAGCTCACACCGGTCGAGCAGCGGATTCGCACCTATCTGCAGCAGCATCAGGCCGACGAGATCGCGCTGCTCGCCAAGTCGGTCGACATCAAGAGCCAGACGCTCGACTTGCCGGGCGTACGCGCGGTTGGACAATTGTTCGCCGAGCGTCTCGCGGCGCTCGGCTTTCACACACGCTGGGTGCCGATGCCAGCATCGATGCACCGCGCCGGCCATCTCGTGGCGGAACGCACGGGAAGCTCCGGCAGGCGACTGCTGCTGATTGGCCATCTCGATACGGTCGTGGAAGGCGACAGCCTGAATTTCGCGCGGATCGACAGCGCGACGGCGCGCGGCGCCGGCTCCAGCGACATGAAAGGCGGCGACGTCGAGATCATCGAGGCGCTCGAGGCGTTGAACAGCGTCGGCGCGCTCGCGAACAAGACGATCACCGTCGTGATGACCGGCGACGAGGAAGCCGCGGGCGATCCGCTCTCGGTGGCGCGCGCGCCGCTCATTGACGCGGCGAAGCATAGCGACATCGCGCTGGCGTTCGAGGGTGGCAATCCACACGACGCCACGGTCGCGCGGCGTGGTGCGAGCAGCTGGCTGCTCACCGTGCACGGCCGCGGCTCGCACTCGGCCGGCATGTTCAGCCGCGGCGCCGGCTACGGCGCGATCTACGAGGCGGCGCGCATCATCAACGAATTCCGGTCGCAGCTCGCCGGCGAGCAATACCTCACCTTCAGCCCGAGCGTGATCGTCGGCGGCACGGACGTGACGTACGACTCGACGACCGTGAGCGGCACCGCGAAATCCAAGCTCAACATCATCGCGAGCAACGTGACCGTCAGTGGCGACCTGCGCTTCCTCACGGAAGGCCAGAAGGATTCGACGCGCGCTCGCATGCGCGACATCGCGACGCACGACAATCTCGCCGGCACGTCGGCGGAGATCACGTTTGCTGATGAGTATCCTGCAATGGCGCCGACGCCGGCCAACTACGCCGTGCTCGCGGTGTACGACTCGGCCAGCCGCGCGCTCGGCTACGGTCCGGTGACGGCGTTCGACCCGGGCCGCCGCGGCGCGGGCGACATCTCCTTCGTCGGGCCGATGATCACCGGCCTGGACGGCCTCGGCGCGATGGGCTCGGGCTCACACACTCCGGCGGAGCGCGTCGATCTGGCAACCTTGCCGATGCAGACGGAAAGGGCGGCGATTCTCATGTACAGATTACTGAAGTAGAGCGGGCGTTCATGGACCATGGTCCATGGTCCATGGTCATCGCGCGGGGTCAGTGTGGCGCGCCGAGTCGGGTTGGATTGAAGTGGGGGACGCGGACGAGCACGGAAACTGACGAACGAGGCGCGGATTGCCTGCTACTGGCGCACCGAGTCCGTCGCGCCGCTCCCCAAAAGAGCACTTTGTTTCTTGATCCGTTCAATTCGTCCAATCCGTGTCATCGCAGTTCAACCCGTTGGCGCTCGTGTGGCGCGATCGACCGTCGCGCCACCAGGTTCATGGAAGGGACTGCGGAGCTCGCGGGGGGCCGGCATGGGGAGTTGGCCGGGGCGCTACAACGTCGAGAGTTCTTGCTTACGGACCAGCTTTACGCCGGCAGCCGCTTTCTGATTTCCTTTGCCCCCGCCGCGACACCCGTTCCTACGCCGGCGCCGAACAGGATGGCGGTGCCGGTGCCAACCACGGGAAGCAGCCAGACGATTGGTGTCGCGATCAGGGCGGCGCCGATGCCGGCGAGGAGCGGGACGCTCGCGCGGTGGACGGCGTCCACGTAGCGCAACTTGTTCGTCGTGAACCGGCGCGCCTGCCAATAGCCGATCGCGGTCGCGATCACGGTGATGGCCACGCCGGCGACCGATACGATGAAATGGAACACGGAGCTCCTCCGGTGACGTGCGCCGCTGCGAACGCGCGGCTCGGAAGAATATACGGGGACGCGCGTATAGAGTTTCACCAGCGCGCTGGTTTCCGGGTCCGGCGGCGAATAGCTTAACGCACGTCACCGTCCGCTCCATTCACGCGAGCCTCGAGCGTCCGATGGTCGTCTTGCACATCGTCCGTCATGACCGGCACGAGCACCTCCTCGCCGAGTGTCAGAGCGAGGTCGTTCCGGCGCGCGGCGAGGTCATCCAGCTCGACACGGTGGATGAAACGGGCGAGCAGACGCGGCCCAGCACGCTGTGGCGCGTGGTCTCGGTCACGTTGCACGTGCCGTCGAAGGCCTCCGCCGCGCCGAGCGACGGGTCTCCACTCTCCGTACGGCGCGTGGACGTGAGCGTGCTGCCCGACATCGCACTCGTACCGGAATTCGCCGCAGCGGCGGCGCAGATCCTCTCCGAATCGAAGCTGTGAACCTCGCCGCTTCGCCCCGCTCACGATGAGCGAAACCGAACCGCAGATGTACAGCACCACGCGCGAGCTGCCGCCGCATCTTCGCGAGTGGCAGCTTCCGCCTGGCTGGAGTTGGGGCGCCGATGGCCTCAACACGCAGTACCGGCACTATCAGGAAGTGATCGACGCGCTCGGCCGCTCGCTGTCGCTCGTCACCGCGCCGGATCCGGCGCACCACGAGTGGCTGCACCACGAAGCACGGCGGCTGGCGCATCGCAATCACACGGCGATGCCGACGACGTACCACTACTGGGCGTCATTCGCCGAGAGCCGGCACGGACCAGGCTATTTGCGGCGGTGGATCGCCGGCGAAACGATCGGGGCGCGCCTGCGGCGCATGAACACCGACGACGTACCCGGCGTGCTGCGTCTCATGCGCGAAATCGGATCCGCACTCAGCTACCTGCACGACCTCGGCACCACGCACGGCTGCATGTCGCCGGAGACGGTGTGGAACACGCCGATGGGTCGGCTGTGGATCATCGGCTGGCAGTGGGCAATGCCGCTGAACGAAATCCCGCCCGGGCTCACACCTGATTTCCGGTTCATCCCCGTGCCGCCGGAATGGACGGGCGGCGGCTGGCTGCCGACGCCCCTCACCGATCAGTGGCAGCTCGCCGCCACGTGCTTTGCCGTCCTCACCGGAGAGCTGCCGTCAGCCGGCGACGTTCCGCCGATTCAACTCCTGCGTCCGGACTGCCCACAGTCCGTGGCGCAGGTGATCGATCGCGCGCTGAGCGTCGAGCCCGTAGCTCGTTTTCCATCGATTTCATCGATGCTGCGCGCCGTCGACCGCGTGGTCGGCAGCCGCACGATGGTGATGCTCGCCGGCGACGAGCCGGGCACCACGTACACGACGGAATCCGCCGAGGTGCGGCTGCGCTGGGCCCTGGCCGATGATTATGAAGTTCTCACGGCCCTGGGTTCCGGCTCGTTCGGCTCGGTGTGGCGCGTGCGCGACCTGTCACTCGGTCGCGAAGTGGCGCTCAAGCTGCTGCACCCGCACGTGGCGCGCGACGAACGCGTGGTCGCGCGCTTCCGCCGCGAGGCAAAGCTCGCCGCGCAGCTCGCGCATCCGGCAATCGTGCCGATCTTCGACTGGGACAGCCGCGGCGACGTGGCGTGGTATACGATGGAGTTGGCGGAAGGCGGATCGGTGGCCGACCTCCTCACGCGCTCCGGCCCGCGCCCGCTCACCGAGATTGCGCCGCAGGTCGACTTCGTGCTCAGCGGGCTCGCCGCCGCACACGCGATCGGCATCGTGCACCGCGATCTCAAGCCGGAGAACGTGCTGATCGATCGCTACCGTCGTTGGCGTTTGGCGGACTTCGGTATCGCCAACGTGACGGGGGAAGAAACGACCGGCGCATCCGGCACGCCCGCGTTCGCGCCGCCGGAGCAATTGCTCGGCGAAGCGCAGGACGCGGCGGCGGACTGCTTTTCGCTCGCGGCCATCGTCGCGTTCACGTTGCGCGGTGCGCCGCCGTTCGGCGAACGCGACAGCGCGTCGATTCTCGCGCGCGAGCTGCAGGGCGACGTCGACCTGTCGTCCTATCCGCCCGAGATCGCCGAATGGCTGCGGCGTGGGCTCGCGCCGGCCGCAACGGAGCGGTTCGAGGACGCCGCCACGATGCAGGTCGCGTGGCGCGAAGCGGTGCAGGCGGTGCTCGAGCGCGAACGTCAGGTGCCGTGGTGGCGTCGCTGGTTCGCCAGCGATGGCGCGGGAGTCGCGTGGACTGGAGACTCGCTGTTCACCACCTGAGACCACGCCATGCCAATTGAAACGATCAATCCCGCCACCGGCGAGCGCATCCGCGCGTTCGACGAGCTGACGCCGCGCGAGATCGAGGAGCGCGTCGCGCGCGCACACCAGACCGCCGCGCGATGGCGGCGCACGCCGCTCACCGAGCGCCTGCGTGTCGTGCGCCGCGCAGGCGAGCTGCTGGACGAGCGCAAGGCGAAATACGGCAAGCTGATGACGCTCGAGATGGGCAAGCCGATCGCCGCGGCGGTGTCGGAGGCGACGAAGTGCGCGACGACATGCCGCTATTACGCCGACCACGCCGCCGATTTTCTGGCCGACGAGCAGGTGTCGGCCGAGGGCGAGCGCAGCTTCGTCGCCTTCGAGCCGCTCGGCGTGGTACTGGCCGTCATGCCGTGGAATTTTCCGTTCTGGCAGGTGATCCGCTTCGCCGCGCCGGCGATCGCCGCGGGCAATGTGGGGCTGCTCAAGCACTCGTCGAACGTGCCGCAGTGCGCGCTGGCGCTCGAGGAGCTGTTCGTCGACGCCGGAGCGCCGGCCGGCGTCTTTCAGACTTTACTCATTGGCTCGAAGGCCGTCGCCGGCGTGCTGGCCGACGAGCGCGTCGCCGCGGCGACACTCACCGGCAGCGAAGGCGCGGGCAGCAGCGTGGCGTCGACGGCCGGGAAGCACATCAAGAAGACGGTGCTCGAGCTCGGCGGGAGCGACCCATTCATCGTCATGCCGAGCGCCGATCTCGACGCGGCGGTCAAGGCCGCCGTATCGGCGCGCACGATCAACAACGGGCAATCGTGCATCGCGGCTAAACGATTCATTGTCGCCGAGCCGATCGCCGACGAATTCACGCGCCGGTTCATCGATGGCATGCGCGCGCTGAAGGTCGGGGATCCGATGGACGAGCGCACCGACATCGGTCCGCTCGCCATGCCGACGATTCGCGACGATCTGCACGATCAGGTGCAGCGCAGCGTGGCCGCCGGCGCGACGCTGGCCCTCGGCGGCAAACCTCGCGACGGCGCCGGCTGGTTCTACGAGCCGACGGTGCTCACCGACGTACCGGAGCACGCGCCGGCGTTCTGCGAGGAGACGTTCGGGCCGCTCGCCGCGATCGTGCGCGCGAAGGACACGAGCGACGCGATTCGCCTCGCCAACGCGACCCGATTCGGACTCGGCGCGTCGGCCTGGACGCGCGACAGCGCGGAGATGGAGCGATTCGCGCGCGAAGTGGACGCCGGCAGCGTGTTCGTCAACGCGATCGTCGCGTCGGACCCGCGCTTTCCGTTCGGCGGCATCAAGGCGTCGGGCTACGGACGCGAGCTGAGCGCGTTCGGCATTCGCGAGTTCGTGAACATCAAGACCGTACGGATCAAGTCCGGCGATCGCGGAGCTATTCGGGATCGGACGCACGAAGCTGAATGAGCACGGTGGTCCCCTGCCCCACCGTGCTGTCCAGCGTGATCGATCCGCCCCACCCTTCCACGAGCTGACGGCTGATCGCCAGCCCGAGCCCGCTGCCGCTCGTCCGCGTCGAGAAGTGCGGCTCGAACACGCGATGCAGCACGTCGGCCGGAATGCCGCGTCCATCGTCGCGGACCGAGATCGTGAGCATGCGGCCGCCATCCTCGGTTGGCGCAAGCTCCACGGAGACGCGCACGGCATTGGCGCCGGCGAGACGAGCATTCTCCAATACGTTGAGCAGCACTTCCTTGAGCTCGTCGCCGCGCGCGAATCCGTATAGCGGCACATCCGCACCGGCTTCCTGCCACGCGACGGAGGACTCGGCGCCCATGCGCTCGAGCGACACGACTTCCCGCACCACCGCCGCCACGTCGATGCGCGACGGCTGGCGCCGCTCGTCCGGCGCGGCGCCGTAACGGCTGAACGCCCGCGCGATCTCGTCGAGCCGGTCGATCTCGGCGAGAATCTGATTGACGTTCTGCTCGAGCACGCGATCGAAGTCGACGCGCGCGTCGGCGCGCGCGCGCCGCAGGTGCTGCACGCCAAGGCGAATGGGCGTGAGCGGGTTCTTGATCTCGTGGGCCACCTGGCGCGCCATCTCGCCCCAGGCGAGCACGCGCTGCGCGCGCGCCAGCTCGGTCACGTCGTCGAGCGTGACGACGGCGCCCCCACGCGCCAGGCGGGTGAGCGTGCCGCGCAACTGCTGCTGATCGAGGGCCAGCTCGAAGTCCTCGCCGTCGTCCTGGCTCTTTATGAAACGCTCGACACGACCGGCGACCGCGGGCACGAGCTGGGCGAACAGCGCGCCCGCCGGCAACGAGGCGCCGAGCAGCGACTCGGCGCGCGGATTCGCCAGCGCCACGCGACCGTCCGCGTCGACGGCGACGACACCACTGGCGACGTTGCGCAACACGGCGGCCGTGCGACGCTGCGCTTCCTCGAGCGCGGACCGGCTCGCGCTCAGGTCGTCGCCCATGCGGCGGAAGGCGCTGAACACGGGATTGAACTCGATCGTCGGCTCGGATTCGAGCGGCGGCATGCGGCCGCCGCCGGCGATCGACAGCGCCGCTTCTCGCAGCACGGCGATCGGCCGCGCGAGCTTGCGGGCGGCGATGCCGCTCAGCCACAGCGCGGCGAGCGCGCCGAGCGCGGTGGTGAACAGTACGAGGATTCCGAGATCGCGGCGCCGCCGGCCGAGCGCGAGCGCATCGGCGCGCGCCGGCGCGGCGAGCACGGTGAGCGCGACGCCCGGCTCGTGAAAGGCGCGATAGCCGAACAGTGTCGAGCCGCCGTCAATGTCCTCGACCCGTGTTGCAGTTTCCTCATTGCGCACGGCGAGCGTGAGCTCGACGTCCGGCTCGAGAAAGCGGCCGGTGGGCGCGAGCTGATCGTAGAGCGGATCGCTCGCTTCGCGCAGCTCGCCGCCGCGGTAGAGAAAGAGCGGCGTGTCCAGGCGATCGCTTTCCGCGGGCAACCAAAGCGGCGCGACGGGCGGCGGCGTCGCGGCGCGCAGCGTCTCGTTCACGAGCACCGAGCGCGACTCGCGCGCATCCGTCGCCAGCTCGCCGTAGGCCCACAGGGCGAACGCGATCGCCGGAATGACGAAGAACGCGAACAGCGCGAGCGACAGCTGCGCGCGATAACTGCGGCCCCACCGGCGGCGGCGCACGCGCAGCCAGCGCCCCGCCCCGCCGTCGGCGACGACGCTCGCCAGCCAGAGCAGCGCGACGATCGCCAGGTCGAGCAGCAGGATCAGCGCGCCGCGCTGCACGAGCGCGCCCAGTGGCCGCAGCTCGACTTCGACGTGCACCGGTGCGGCGCCGGTGCCGGTGCGCACGACCCAGTCGCCGTGCAGCTCGGTGCCTTCGCGCCGCCAGTTCGCGCGTTCGTTGATCATGCTTGCCGGTACGGGGGCGCGCAGCCGCACGGTGTACGGCGGCTCGGCCTCGAGATCGGTGCCGAGTCCCAGCATCGACGCGAACGGATCGACGGCGAACAAGCGACTGTGCGGCGCGAGCACGACCGTGGTGACGCCGCCGGCTGGCCCCGGCGCCGCCATCAGCAGCTCGACGGCGACGCTCGTTGGATAGGTCTCGAAGCCGATCGTACCCGTCTGGCGCGCGCGCGCCACCATGCGCGCCAACTCGGGCATCGACACCTCGAAGCTCGACGTCTCGAACTGCGCGACCGGCCCGGAGTCGGTTGGCCACGCCGCCAGCGCCACCGGATAATCGGCGGCCGCCAAGTCGGACGAGACGTAGTGTTGCAGGAGCGCCTGGCGCGTGACCGGCGCGTAGTCCACCGCGAGGCTGGCGCCAAACCGCTCGAGCAGCGTGCGCGCAACGGGGTCGACCTGCGTGAGACCAGCCAGATCGCGCTCGGCGGCTTCGACTCGCCCGCGCGCCGCGCGTCCCCACACCAGCGTGGCGGCGCCGAGTGCGGCGACGGTCGAGGCGCTGAGAATGACGTAGCGTGAGCGTCGACTGAGCGCGAGCATGACGATCGCGACGATCCAGACGATCGTATACCACCAAGGCCAGCGTCCGGGCGCCGACCAGACGATTGGCGCGAGCAACGCGGCAATCGCGGCAGCAGCCGGCGCCACGACCGGCGGCAATCCACGCGTCGGCCCGAGCACGGCCGCTCCAGCGCCCGAACCGGCGAGCAGCACGGTGACCGCGGCGAGAAAGAGCGGAATCTCCCAGATGAGCCAGAGCGTCGAGTCGACGCCGTTCATCGGGATCACGAGGCCGCGCGCGAGATCGCGGAGCAGGAATGGTCCGAGTCCGGCGACGAGGAGCACCGTCGCGGCGGCCGCCCAGCGCGATACGCGACGCGAACGCTGGCGCAGCACGGCCATGATGCCGAGCAGCACGATAGCGCTCGTCGTCGCGAGCGCGCCGGCGTTGCCGGTGAGCGGTCCGCCCTCCGGCGTATAGTAGAACGCCGGATCGAACAGACGCGTGAGATTCGAGTATTCGTTGAGCGGTGCAAGCGCGGTACACGCAAGGCCGACGGCGAGCGCGGCGATGCGATCGGTGAGCGCGCGCGTGCCACGCCACACGCCGATCACGAAGCACCCGAGCGCGAGGAGGAACGCGAGACCGGCGCGTGCGCGCGCCGCCTCGGTGACGCGCTGCACGACTTCGCCCTGGACGAGCGGGGCGGCGCGGACGTCGAACACACGCGCGCCGGCGATCGCGTACGGCAGCACGTTGCTGTCGTTCGACAGCTCGCCCGGAGGACCGAAGGTGAACCCGCTGAGCCCTGCGTGCGCGGCAATGCGGCGAGCCAGCGGCGACGACAGCGTGTCCGCCGGCGGCGCGGCGTCGATCAACGCGACGGCGATCGCCCGCTCGTTGCCGCGGCGCTCGAGCGCCTCCAGCGCGAGATAGAACGACGTCGCGATCACGCTCACGCCGTCGCGGCCGGTGTCGACCGGCGGGCGGATCACGCCGGCCCATGCGTAGGCCGAGTCTCCACGTAGAACGACGACGCCGCGTTCGGCCGGTCCGGTCACGTGATCCGAGAGCTGCGCAAAGGCGTGCACGCGATCGGCGGGCACGTCGAGCGCCGCGCGCGCCGCGCGAACGAGATCGACGGATGTCTGGTCGAGCGCGCGACGGAGGTCGGCAAGTCCGCGCATGCTCGCGCGGCCGCGCCACGCGTCCCAATCGTTCTGCACCCGCGAGAGCTCGCGCTGCGCCGGCGCCGCGACGATTACGGCGATGGCGAGAAAGAGCGACGTGAGCGCGGCCCAGCGCTGCTGGGTCGGCTGCACGAACCACGTGGCGGCGATCGACGCGGCGGTGGCGATCACGAGTGGGACGAGATACTCTACGCTCGGCGCGTGAAGCCACTGGCTCGCGGCGATGAGCGCGGCGCCGGCCGCGATGGCCCACCCCGCCCAGCGGGCGGGCCGCCGCGGGTGCGCCGCTCGACGCGGACCCTGACCCGATCGTTTAGCCGAAATGAGCCAGCCTCCCACGCCGGGCGTCCCCACTCCGCTGCACATCAAGCGCTTGCGTCCCACGGACGTAGCCGCGGTCGTGGAGCGCGACCCCCGGCTGATCATTCCGGTCGGGACCTGCGAGCAGCACGGGCCTCATCTGCCACTCGGCTCGGACACGATCATCGTCGAGCGGCTCGCCTGCGATCTGTCGGCTGAATTCAAGGTGCTCACGGCGCCTACCGTCGAATACGGGGTCAATGTGGAGACGGAGCGGGGCTTTGCCGGCAACGCGTCGCTGCGCAAGAAGACGCTCCACCGGTTGCTCAACGATCTGCTCGACCATTGGGAGGCGACCGGCATTCGCGAGTTCATTCTGCTCACGGCACACGAGCAGGACGCCCATCTGGAAGCGCTGTCGACCGTGATCACGTCCGGGGCACGGGTTCGGGTGGTGGACATCCTGAGCGTCGGCATCGTCGATCTGCTGGAGGGACAATCGGAGCCGATGCACGGCGACGAGGTGGACACGTCGCTGATGTTGTACATCGCGCCCGAGCTCGTCGATATGACGCTCGCACAGGATTATATGATGTCGCGGAACGAGTTGCGACGTTACCGCCGCGGCTGGCTCAAGGTTCCGCGGGCGAGCGCCGGATCGATCGGCCGGCCGACCCTGGCCACGGCCGAAAAGGGACGGGCGTTGTACGAGCGGATCTATCTCCGGATCCGCGACCGCATTTTCGTGGCTCCGCCGGCCGAAACGTGAACCCAATCGCAACTGTCGGGTAGATTACACCATCATGTTCCCACGTTCCGTACTCATCAGCAGCCTGCTCGGAGGCTTTCTGGCGCTTGGCGCGACACCGGCAGTGTCGCAGGCCCAGGGGCGGCTCGTAGACGAGGGGACGTTCATCGTCACGCGGCCCGGCGCGGCATCGGCGACCGAAAGCTTCAAGATCGTTCGACTCGATGCCGATCTCATCCAGGCAACCGGGCACGAGTCATTCGGCGACGAGCAAATCACGTCGTCGCTCAAGGCTGACTCGCTGGGAACGCCGATCGCGTACGAGCTGTTGATGCGCATCCGGAATACGCCGACGCTGCGCGTCCAGGCGGCGTTCCGCGGCGGCCGGCTATCGGCGCTGAGCTCCGATCAGCACGGCAACGAGTCGATGAAGGAGTATCCCGTCGCCACCGGGCACTGCCTGATTCTGGACGACGGACTGCTGCACCTCACCTACTTCGTGGCACTGTCCGGGCGGACCGGCCGACTCGAGGTGATCTCGCCGCGGTCGGCGCGACGGCTTCCGTCGACGTTGAGCGCGCACGGCATGGAGCCGATCCAGGTGGCGGGTCACACCGTCACGGCGACGCACTACACTCTGGCGAACGCGACGGGCACACGTGAGTTCTGGGTCGATGAGAGCGGGCGGCTGATGCGTGTGGAAGCGGGCGGGGCGACGGCCGTTCGCGAAGAGATGCCGAGATAGGCCGTAGTTCGTGGTCCGTAGTCCGTGGTCCGTGGTCCGTGGTCCGTGGTGCTATGGACCATGGGCCATTACCCGCCTGAAACCCAGATCGTCCCGTTCGCGTAGTCCCCGCAGAACCCCATCCATAAGGACACCCCACCATGCGTTCGTTGAGGCTCGTCGCGTGTCTGGCGATCCCGGCGCAGATCGCGCTTGGCCAGCAGCAGAAGCAGCAGACCTTCCCAACACCGGTGGGCACCGGCGCCGGAATTTCTCTCGAGGAAGCGATCACCACCGCGCGGGAGAACAATCCACTGCTTCAGCAGATCCGGAACAACGTTCGAAGCGCTGATGCACAGGTGAGGTCGACCTATGGTCAGTTGCTTCCCGGCGTCAACGCGAATTTCCAGACGGGCTACCAACAGGGTGGAACGCAGTACTACAACGGCGTGGCGCTGGGCAATAGCGGCGACACGTACAACAGCAGCTACCGACTGGGTGTCAATTACTCGCTATCCGCCGCGGCGCTCTTCGCACCAAGAGCGGCCAAAGCCAACCGTTCGGCGGCTGAAGCGAACGTCACCAGCAACTCGGAAAACCTCCGCGCCAATGTCACCACACAGTACATCCAGGCGCTCGAGCAACAGGCGACTGCGGCGGCGAATGACACACTGGTCCAGACGGCCCAGGGCGACCTGGATCTCGCCAACGCGAAGCTGAAGGTCGGGTCGGGCACCATTCTGGACGTGCGCAACGCGGAGGTCGCGCTCGGTCAAGCCGAGGTGAACGCGGTGAAGGCGCACAATCAGGCGATGGTCGAAAAGGTGAAGCTCTTTCAATTGATGGGCGTTCCGCCCGACACGTCAGCCGTGCTGACGACGAACTTCACGGTAACGGCGGCGCCAGCTTCGCTCGATTCGCTGATCGCGCTTGCCCGACAGGTCAATCCCGACCTTGCGGCGAAGAAGTCGACGCAGCACGCGTCGGAGATGCAGGTGCACGAAGCGCAGAGCCAGTACCTGCCAACGCTGAACCTGAGCACCGGCATCGGGGGCAATGCGGCTGGATTCGCGAACATCAATCAGGTGATCGAGTCGCGACAGGCCCAAGCTGCAACGATCGGCTACTCCAACTGCATGCTGGACGACTCGCTTCGCGTCGGGGCCGGCCTCGCGCCGCAGGGATGCAGCACGACGCTGTCGCAAGCGTCGATCGACAACATTCGATCGAGCAATCGTCCGTTCAGCTTCCAGTCGGCGCCGTTTTCACTCTACGCCAGTATTTCACTGCCGATCTTCAACGGGTTCAACCGCGAGCAGCAGATCGAGCAGGCGCAAGTCGCGCGCGATAATGCCGTGTACGACGTCAAGTCGCGCCAACTGCAGCTCGTCGCGGATGTGACGACGGCGTATATGAATTTGCTCACGGCCCGGAAGACTGTCGACCTGCAGGAGACGACGACGCGGCAGGCAACGGAAGCGCTGGCGCTCGCCGAGGAGAGCTACAAGGTCGGCGCGAAGACGTTCCTCGACGTCACCACCGCGCGCGGCACATACCAGAAAGCGCTGGTGGATCGCATCAACGCCATCTACGAATACCACAAGGCGTTCGCCGCGCTCGAGAGTGCGGTCGGGCGTCCGCTCCGCTGAGGCGGACCTGCATTCATGACCAAGAGAACCAAGTGGGTCGTCGGTATCGTCGCTGTCGTAGCCATTGCGTCCGTGCTCGGCATGAGCGCGGCCAGACGCAACAACAAAGCGGTCGAGGTGCGCATCGAGCCCGTGCAGCGGCGCGATCTCGTCGCGTCGGTGACCGCCAGCGGCCAGGTCAGCCCCCACACGAAAGTCGACGTCGCCTCCGACGTGAGCGGCAAGATCACCAGGCTCGCGGTCAAGGAAGGCCAGATGGTCTCGGCCGGCCAGTTCCTGCTGCAAATCGATCAGTCGGAGCCGGCCGCCAACGTCGAGCGTTCGGACGCAGCGGTTGCCTCGTCGCGCGCGCAGCTGGCGCAGGCGCAGGCCAACTACGACCAGGCGCAAAAGAGCTACGAGCGCACGGCGCAGATCAAGAAGGAGCATCCGCAGCTCATCGCCGAGGAGCAGGTCGAGCAACTGAAGACCGCCGTCGACGTGAACCGGGCGCTCGTCGATGCCGCGAAGCACGCGGTCGACCAGGCCCAGGCGTCGCTGAACGACGCGAAGAGCGCGCTGGCCAAGACGACCATCTATGCGCCGATGGCGGGCCGCATCACGCGGCTTGCCGTCGAGCAGGGTGAGACGGCAGTCCCGGGCACGTTCAACAAGGACGCCGCTACGCTACTCACGATCAGCGACATGTCGGTGCTCGAGACGCGCGTCAAGGTCGACGAGACCGACGTCGCACGCGTCAAGCTTGGCGATTCAGCGCAAGTGCAGCTCGACGCGTTTCCCGACACGACCTTTCTCGGGCGAGTGACGAAGATCTCGAACAGCTCCGTCAACTCGTCGGCGACGGCAGCCGCCACGACGGCCGATCAGGCCGTCGATTACGAGGTGACGGTCCAGCTGCTCAATGCGCCGCCGGATACGCGGCCGGACTTCTCGGCCACCGCCAAGATCATCACCGATCAGCGGAAGGCGGTGCTCTCGGTGCCGATCATCGCGTTGACGGTGCGCGAGAACCAGAATCTGCAGCAGGGCGACACGGCGGTGGGCCTCGGCCGGCCCAAACCGGCCAAGACCATTGCCAAGCGCGACGTGGAGGGCGTATTCGTGGTGGGTTCCGACAACAAAGTGACCTTCCGGCCCGTAAAGACAGGTATAGCGGGCGAGAATGACTTCGAAGTCCTCAGCGGTCTCAAGGAGGGCGAGAAGATCGTCGCAGGAACCTACCAGGCGATTCGGAACCTGAAGGACGGCACGCTGGTGCGCGCCATGAAGGAACCGACCACGCCGACGCCGGGGAGCAAGTCGTGAATCAGGAAGCGATAGAAGCGCCGCTCGGCACGACCGCCGAGCGGCAGATCGTAGCACAGCAGGCCGGCATCGCGCCGGAGAGCAACTGGGTCATCGTCACGCGCGGCATCAAGCGCGAGTACGACATGGGTGGCGAAGTCGTGCGCGCGCTGCGCGGCGTCGACGTCGTCATCGGACGCAACGAGTACGTGGCGATCATGGGCCCGTCGGGCTCCGGCAAGTCGACGCTCATGAACATTCTGGGCTGCCTCGACACGCCGAACGCCGGCGAGTACTGGCTCAACGGCCAGCTCGTCTCGAAGATGTCGGACGACGCGCTGGCCCGCGTGCGCAACAAGGAGATCGGGTTCGTCTTCCAGACGTTCAACCTGCTGCCCCGCGCGAGCGCGTTGCACAACGTCGAGCTGCCGCTGGTGTATGCCGGCATCGGCGCCGAGGAACGGAAGCGCCGCGCCAGGCAGGCACTGGAGAAGGTGCAGCTCGAGAACCGCATGGACCACCGGCCGAACGAGCTGTCCGGCGGTCAGCGCCAGCGTGTCGCCATCGCCCGCGCGCTGGTGAACGATCCGTCGATGCTGCTTGCCGACGAGCCGACCGGTAACCTCGACTCCGCCACGTCGGAGGAGATCATGCGTGTGTTCGAGAGTCTCGCCACGGCCGGTCAGACGGTCGTGATGGTGACGCACGAGCCGGACATTGCCGCACACGCGCGCCGCGTCATCGTGCTGCGCGACGGTCTCATCTCGACGGACGAGCGGCGCGAAGCGTTCACCACGCGCCTGAGCGTGCCCGTTCCGCAGCTCTGAAGGCTGTAACCTGGCGCGGCCAAGCCGCGTAGGATCGAGAGGATAGCGGATAGAGGAGAGAGGACGGTCCACACCTCGATGCTCTGCTGCTATCCTCTCTCCTCTATCCTCCGTCCTCCCCTTTCTTGTCTTTCTTCCAGGCCGTTCGGCTCGCCCTCGACACCATCCGCGTGCAGAAGCTCAAGAGCTTCTTCACCGTCATCGGGGTCACGATCGGCGTCACGTTCCTGATCGCCGTCGTGTCGATCGTCGGCGGCATGAGCCGGTACATGCAGGACGATCTCGTCGGCAAGCTGTTCGCGATGAATTCGTTCACGCTGCGCCGCACGCCGGATCTGCAGCTGGGCGACGTGACGCAGGACATGCTTCGCGAATGGCGCCGCCGCCCGCGCATCGAGCAAAGCGACGTGCCGGCCGTAGCTGCCGCGCTCGCGCCGGACGTGCGATGGGCTACCGAGAGCGGCTCGAATCTCAACGTCGAATCGTCGTATGCGAATCCGCGCCGCATCCAGTGTTCGGTAGTGTCGAACGGCTGGTTCGCGATCAAGAACATGGGCGTCTCCAGCGGCCGACTGATCGCCGCGCAGGAATACACGCTCGGCTCGCCGGTCGTCGTGATCGGCCAGGACGTGGCCGATCACTTCTTTCCCAATCTCAATCCGATCGGGCGCGAGCTGCGCATCCAGAGCATTCCGTACACGGTCATCGGCATCGCCGACAAGCAGGGCAGCGTGTTCGGGCAGTCGCTCGACAAATTCCTGATCGCGCCGGAGAAATCACCGCTCACACGCTGGGTGAACCCGCACGGGGTGATCGACGACATGATCATCCAGGGTCCGACCGAAGAGGGGATGCGCGAAGCAATGGAAGCGACGCGCGGGGTGATGCGCGCGCGGCACAAGCTGCACGGCTGGCAACCGGATAATTTCGCGCTCGAAACACCGGACGAAGCGCTGGACTTCTGGAACAAGCTGAAGAGCTATCTGATCATCGCCGGCGTGGCGCTGCCCGCGATCGGCCTCGTGGTCGGCGCGATCGTCATCATGAATATCATGCTCGTCGCGGTGGCCGAACGGACGCACGAGATCGGCATTCGCAAGGCGCTGGGCGCGCGGCGCAGTGACATCCTGCGCCAGTTCCTCGTCGAGTCGTCCGCGCTGTCGACCCTCGGCGCGGCGATCGGTGTGGCGCTCGGCTTCGGCCTGGCCAAGTTGATCTCCGCCGTGTCGCCGCTGCCAGCCGCCGTGGAGCTGTGGTCGGTCGTCGTCGGGGTTGGCGTGGGCGCAGGCGTCGGGATCATCGCCGGCGCATATCCGGCGAGCCGCGCCGCGCTGCTGGATCCGGTGACCGCGATGCGGCAGGAGACCTGATGCCGCAGCTCGCCGTCCGCATCTACAATCTGTTCGAGGGCGTGACGATCGCCCTCGACTCGCTGCGCGCCAATAAGGTGCGCGCCGCGCTGACCATTCTCGGCATCGCGGTCGGCGTGTTCGTCGTCGTCGTGATCTCGGCGGCGATTCATGGCATCAACGCGAGCGTGGCGCGCGATTTCGAGAAAGCGGGTCCGACGACGTTCTTCGTGAGCCGGTACCCGGTCACGCTCGAGGCGTGCGACGGCACGGATGACACGTGCAAGTGGCGGCACAATCCGAAGCTCACGATCGCCGACGTCCGCGCAATCGGCACGCTCGAGTCGGTGCGCGCGGCAAGCGGCCAGCTCGGCCTCGGACGCGAAGTGCGCTACAAGGATCGCGTGTTGAGCAGCACGCAGGTGATCGGGCAGACGGCGAACTGGACGATCATCGACCACGCCGGCGATCTGGACCCGGGTCGCAGCTTCACGGAGGCGGAAGAAGCGAACGGCGCGCACGTGGTGATCATCAACGATGAGCTGGCGACGCGGCTGTTCGGCGACTCCGATCCGCTGGAGAAGACGATTACGATCAGCGGCTCGCCGTTCCGGGTGATCGGCGTGTATCACTACCAGGCGAGCTTCCTGACCGGCGGCAACCGGCCGCGCGCGATAGTGCCGTTCGAGACGGCCGTCCGCACGCTCAACGCCGGACGAAACGACGTGGGCATCGCCGTGATGCCGCGCGACGAAGTAACGCGGGATCAGGCCGAAGACGAGGTGATCGCGTTGATGCGGGCACGCCACGGCGTGCGGCCCGCGGCGGACAACGATTTCGCGATCATCACCTCGGACAAGCTGTTCGAGACCTATAACAAGATCTTCGGCATGTTCTTCCTGGTGATGTTCGTGCTTTCGGCGATCGGGCTCATCGTCGGCGGCGTGGGCGTGGTGGCGATCATGATGATCTCGGTCACGGAGCGCACGCGCGAGATTGGCGTGCGCAAGGCGCTCGGCGCGACCCGAGGTACGATCTTGTGGCAATTTCTCGTCGAGGCCGTGACGCTCACCGGCATCGGCGCGATCTGCGGGTTGATTGGCGGCGCGGTGGTCGCGGTCATCGTGCGGCACGCGACGCCGGTGCAAGCATCGATTCCACCCATGGCGATCGTCGCCGCGCTCGGGGCGAGCGCAGTGACCGGGGTGATGTTCGGCATGCTCCCGGCGATGCGCGCGGCGAAACTGGATCCGGTGGAGGCGCTGAGGTACGAGTAGGGCCGTGGTCCGTGGTCGATCGACGGACTTTGAAAGATCGGGGCTCGGCGCAGTGAGACATCAGCTACTCACTTCTCCCTCTGCCGAGGTGGCATCGCGGCCGAGAAAGCCGGACCAGTTTCGAGAACTCAGACCCGAGACTGCAGACGTGAGGCTGCTACTCAATCCTACTGGCTGGACGGTGCAACAGTCGTCAGACGCGCGACGCCAGATGCGCGGCTGTCGTCTGCGCTCTCGCATCTGTTGCACCCTCCACGCGGGCCGGATTGAGTGTCGGGCTGACGTCTGAGGTCTCGGAGTCTGGCGTCTCGAAACTGGTCCGGCTTTCTCGGCCGCGATGCCACCTCGCGTCAGAGGGCAGCGAGTATCTGAGTTCTCAGTCAGCCCGATCTCGCCCTTTCACGTCGCCCACGGACTACGGCCCGCCGACGCATTAACTTCCCCCCATGCCTTCCTCCGATCGAGTCCTGCTCGCCATCGCGGCCCATCGCGACGATGTCGAGCTGACGTGCGGCGGGACGTTGATCAAGGCGGCGAAGGCCGGATATCGCACGGCGATTCTCGATCTCACTCAGGGCGAAATGGGGACGCGCGGATCGGCGGAGATCCGGGCGAGCGAGGCAGCGCAGGCGGCCAAGGTGCTCGGCGTCGCGTCACGTGACAACCTCGGACTCCCTGACGCGCGCATCGTCAACGATCCGCCGACGCGCGAGCGGCTCGCGCGCGCGATCCGCACGCTGCGCCCGCACGTGGTGATCGCGCCTCCGCTCCAAGGGCGGCATCCGGACCATCGCGTCGCCGCGCAGCTCGTACGCGACGCGTGCTTCCTTGCCGGACTCGCCAAGCTGGCGCCCGACCTGCCGCCGCATCGGCCGCACAAGGTTCTCCACGCGCTCGCCTACCGGCAGGATTTCGAGCGGCCGTCGTTCGTCGTCGACATCTCCGACGAGTTCGAGCAGAAGATGGAAGCGGTGCGCTGCTATCAGTCGCAGTTCGAGGGCGCCACGCAGGCAGGCGAGATCTACCCAAACGGCGAACCGCTCGAGGATGTCGCCCGGCACTACGCCGCCTATTATGGAACGCTCATTCGACACCGCTACGGCGAACCGTACTTCACCACGGAAGTCGTGATGGTCGACGACGTGCTCGCGCTCGAGGGGTCGACGTTTTGAGCGAGATCACCTACGGCTCGTATCTCGCGCTCGACGAGCTGCTGAAGCTCCAGCGGCCGCAGTCGGAGCCGCAGCATCCGGACGAGCTGCTGTTCATCGTCGTGCACCAGTCGAGCGAGCTGTGGTTCAAGGCGATCCTCCACGACATCGACGGACTGATTGCCGCGTTCGAGGCCCGCGAGGCCGGCCAGGCGCTGTGGCGAATCCAGCGCATCAATGCACTGATGCGGATCGTGTCGGCCCAGCTCTCGTCTCTCGAGACGCTGCCGCCGCAGCATTTCGCACAGTTCCGCACCTACCTTGGCTCGTCGAGCGGATCGCAGAGCGTGCAGTTCCGCGCCATCGAGGCCGCCTCCGGCCTGCGCGATGAGCATTTCATGCGCGCGCTCGAGGAGCACGGCGACGTTCCGGAACTGGTGCAGCGCGCGCTGTCGCGCCCCACGCTCCAGGAGCTGTTCCTCGAGCTGCTGCGTTCGTCCAATGTCACGCTCGAGGACCTTTATCTCGGACCTGGCCCGAGCCTGCTGTTCTTCCTCGCCGAGGCGTTGCTCGAGTACGAACAGCAATTCGGGCAGTGGCGGTTCACGCACGTCCAGCTCGTCGAGCGCGTGATCGGCCCATCGACCGGCGGCACGGGTGGCACGCTCGGCTCGCGCTATCTGCTCAAAACGATCGATCAGAAGTTCTTCCCCGATCTCTGGGCGGTGCGCGGCAAGTTCTTCGGCAAGCGGCGGTAAAACGCGCCGGAACCTATATTCAGGACATGCCTGAGCCCATCTATCTCGATCACGCCGCGACCACGCCGGTTCGCGCCGAGGTGCTCGAAGCGATGCTGCCGTTCTATGGTCCGCGCTTCGGCAACCCGTCGAGCATTCACCGCTGGGGCCGCGAGGCGCGCACGGCGCTCGACGAGGCGCGCGAGCGCGTCGCCGCCTGCCTGGGCGCCTCGACGGACGAGATCTGTTTCACGTCCGGCGGCACCGAGGCCGACAACATTGCCATCCTCGGCGCCTGGCGGGGCCGGCGAGATGCGGGCCGTCGCGCGATCGTCACGACGCCGATCGAGCACAAGGCCATTCTCGCCAGCGTGCACCAGGCTGCCTCCGAGGGAGCCGATGAGCGTTTCTGCAAGATGACGCCGGCCGGCGTCGTGGATCGCTCGTCGTTCGACGCGCTGTGCAACCGCGACACGGCCATTGCGTCGGTCATGTGGGTCAACAACGAGATCGGCACGGTGCAGCCGATCGCCGAGCTGGCGCGACAGGCGAAGAGTGTCGGCGCGCTGTTCCACACCGACGGCGTGCAGGCGTTCGGCAAGATCGCCATTGACGCGCGCGCCATTCCGTTCGACGTGCTCTCCGTTTCGGGCCACAAGATCGGCGCCCCGAAGGGCATTGGCGCGGTATTCATCCGTCGCGGCACGACCATTTCCCCGCTCTTTCACGGCGGCGCACAGGACCGCGGACGGCGGCCGGGCACGGAGAACGTTGCGTCGGCCGTCGGCTTCGCGCGGGCCGCGGAGCTCGCGGTGGCCGAGCGCGAGGAGGAATGCCGGCGTCTGGCGCAACTGCGGGATCGGCTCGAGCAGGCGATTCTCGCGCGCATTCCCGACGCGCGTGTGCATGGACGCGGCGCGCCCGCACGCGCGCCACACGTGCTGAACGTGTCGGTGCCGGGCACGGACAGCGAGTCGCTGTTAATGGCGCTCGATCTGCGCGGCATCGGCTGCTCCGCCGGCTCGGCATGTCAGAGCGGAAGCATCACGCCGTCGCACGTGCTGAGCGCGATCGGCGTACCCGCGGACCTCGCGAGCGCGGCCATTCGCATGAGCCTTGGCTCGCTGACGACCGACGCCTGCATCGACCGCGTGGCCGAGGTGTTTCCGGCGCTCGTCGAGAAGGCGCGCGGGATGGCGCGCGCGAGCTGAGCATGCGCGAGCGCGTGCTCGTCGCCATGTCCGGCGGCGTCGATTCATCGGTGGCCGCGGCGCTGCTCGTCGAGCAGGGCTACGACGTGGTCGGCGCGACGATGAAGCTCTTCTGCCACGGCGACGACCTGCCCGATCGCCCATGCTGTTCGCTCGATTCGGTGAACGACGCACGGCGTGTCTGCCAGTCGCTCGGCGTACCGCACTACGTGCTGAATCTCGAGAGCGCGTTCGGCCGCGACGTGGTCGACGATTTCGTGCACGAGTACTCGATCGGCCGCACGCCGATTCCGTGCGTGCGCTGCAACACGTTCACCAAGTTTCGAGATCTCGTAGCGAAGGCCGACGCGATCGACGCACGCTGGATCGCCACCGGCCACTACGCCCGTGTCGTCGACGGCGAGCTGCGGCGCGGCGTCGATCCCGCCAAGGATCAGTCGTACTTCCTGTGGGGGATCGATCGCGGCGTGCTCGGACGCATGCTCCTTCCGGTTGGCACGCAGACGAAGCCGGAGACGCGCGCGGTGGCGCATCGGCTGGGCCTGGAACTGATCGCTGAAAAGCGAGAGAGCCAGGACATCTGCTTCGTGCCGGACGGCGATCACACGCGGATCATCCGCCAGCGGCTCGGCGACGACGCCCCGGCACTCGCGTCAGGACCATTCGTACTCTCGAATGGCGCCGTCGTCGGCACGCACGACGGTTTCGCGCGCTTCACGATCGGCCAGCGCCGCGGCGTGCCGGGCGGATTTCGCGAGCCGATGTTCGTCGTCGCCATTCGGCCGGCGGATCGCGCCGTCGTGATCGGGCCGCGCTCCGAGCTGCTCGGCCGCGGCGTGGTCGCGCGCGAGATGAACTGGCTCGTCGACGCGCCGGAGGTTGGCGAGCGCGTCGAGATCCAGGTGCGACATCGCGCCACGCCGGCGCGGGCGGAGATCGTTCGGCTGGATGCCGAGGCGCGGGAAATCGAGCTCGGCCTCGACGAGCCGGTGGCGGCGATCACTCCGGGCCAGTCGCTGGTGCTGTATCACGGCGACCGCGTGCTCGGCGGCGGGTTGATCGAACGCGGCCTCGGCGTCGGCCTGCGGGTGATCGCGGCGTAGCTGCGGGAACTCGCCGCCCAGGCGGCGGATTGACCGTTGTTCCGCGCGCCATCGCTCATCTTCCCGCGCGCGGACGGACGCCATATTCTATGGCCGGATCCGTCCACCCCTACCAGAGCAACCCGACATGCGTTCGTCTCGATCGATCTTCACGATGTGCCTCGCCGCGGCCGCGCTCGCGGCCTGTCGTCAAAAGCCGGCGGCCGACGACCACACCGCGCACATGGCTGCGGGCGATCTCACCAACGCGCCAGTCGCGAGCTCCACGTCGCAGGGCGACCTCTCGCTGCCGCCGAGCGCAATGCACACCGCGGCGCGGCTGGCGGCGAGCCCGCGCCACGGCGAGTGGGTCGCGCTTCCCTATCCCGACGGCAAGGGCGATTCGCTGATGGCCTGGATCGTCTACCCGTCGACGACGAATGCCAAGTCGCCGGTCGTCGTCGTCGTGCACGAGATCTTCGGCCTCTCGTCGTGGGTGCGCGGCGTGGCGGACCAGCTCGCGTCGCAAGGCTTCATTGCGATCGCGCCAGATCTGAATTCCAGAATTCGTGGCGCGGCGACTGCGGACTCGATCGCGGCCGACTCTGCCGTCAAGCTGAGCGGTCACGTCAGCCCCGCGGACCGCAATGCGGCGATCGACGCCGCGGCCAGCTATGCCATGGCCCAGCCCGCGGCCGCGCCGCGCTACGCGGTGATCGGCTTCTGCTACGGTGGTTCCACGGTGTGGATGCAGGCGGTCAGCGGCGGCGTGCCTGGATTCAGTGGTGCCGTGGCGTACTACGGCTTGCCGTACATGACGCGACAGGGCCAAACAAGCGTGCCCGATCGCGACTCGCTCATGAAGATCACGAAACCAGTCATGCTGCTCAGCGGCGCCAAGGACACGCGCATCGGTTCGGCGATGCCTGCCGTGGACTCGATGATGAACGCGCTCGGCAAATCGTACTATGGTCACAACTACCCCGGCGCGGTGCACGGCTTTGCCCGCGCGCAGGACGATCCCAAGGCAAAGCGCGATGAAGCCGAGGAGCAGGCGAACCTCGCGGCGATCAAGGACGCGTGGCCGAGGACGATAGAGTTCTTGAAACTGAATCTGAAATAGGGGCTAGGGGCTGGAGACTAGCTACTCGCGGGCGGCTAGCAGCTGGGTTCTAGTAGCCACTTGCACTTGGAAGATGAGCGGGGAGTCGGAATGGTGGCGCTGGCTACAACGTGCGCATACAGATTCCGCCTCCCCTTTCAATTGGGCGATGGCTGATTTCCGGCAATTTGTGGTGTGGCAGCGGGCGCACGCGCTGACACTCGCAGTTTATCGCGTCACCGCCAACTTTCCCGCTACGGAACGTTTCGGGCTCTCTGATCAGATCCGCCGCGCGGCGGTCTCGATCGGGGCGAACATCGCCGAAGGTTCGGCGCGCGGCAAACGTGATTTCGCACGCTATCTGAGCATTGCCCTCGGCTCGGCGAATGAGCTCGAATACCTGCTCCAACTGGCCACCGATCTTCGCTTCATGGACGACGACGCACTCGCATCAGAGGCCACCCAAATCGCTCGAATGCTCGTCCGCCTTCGCCAAGCGGTACTCCAACGCCGCCCAGACGCAACTAGTCGCTAGCCCCCAGCACCCCGCTAGTCGCTAGTCCCTAGTCCCTAGTCCCTAGTACTTCAACCCGCTCGCCTCCGCGAACTCCTTCATCGCCTTCTCCTGCTCGTCCGTCAGCTTATCGGGCACGCGGACTTCGACCTGCACGATCAGGTCGCCCATGCGATCGTCCTTGTGGATTCCCTGATTACGCACGCGGAAGCGTTTGCCGTTCGGCGTGCCGGGCGGAATCTTGATCGCCACCTTCTTGCCGTCGAGCGTCGTCACGCTGATGCGCGAGCCGAGCGTGGCCTGCGCGATGTTGATCGGCACCGGCGCGATGAGGTCGAGCCCCTCGCGCTTGAAGAAGCGATCGGGTTCCACCTGGAAGGTGATCAGCAGATCGCCGGGTGGACCGTTGCGCATGCCGCGCGCGCCCTGGCCCTTGAGGCGAATCTTCGTGCCGCTGTCCACGCCCGCCGGCACGGTGATCATCATCTTTTTGCGGCTGCGCACTTCGCCGGAACCGCCGCACGTGGGACACGCTTCCGTCGGTACGATGCCTTTGCCCAGGCACATCGGACAAGGACGCTGCACGGCGAATCCGCCCTGACCGAACGAGATCGTGCCGCGGCCTTGGCACTCGGGACATGTCTGCAGCTTGGCGCCGGGTGCCGCACCGGTGCCGTGACAGGTCGCGCACTCTTCGTTTACCTCGAGCTCGATCGGCACCTTGCCGCCGGTGGCCGCCGTACGAAACGGAATCTGCAATTGCGATTCGACGTCCGGCCCACGCTCGGGGCCGCGCGGCCGCGCGTTGCCGCGGGCCTGCCCGCCGCCGAACATCGAGCTGAAGATGTCGCCGAGGCCACCGAGGCCGCCGATGTCGAAGTCTTCGAACCGAATGTTCTGCGCGCCGGCGCCCGGCTGCGGACCGCCGCGACGCTGGCCGCCACCGTTGAACGGCCCGCCGAACGCGCCAAGCTGGCGCATCTGGTCGTATTGCTTCCGCTTCTCGGCGTCGCCGAGCACCTGGTAGGCTTCCGAGATCTCCTTGAACCGCTCGGCCGCCTTGGGATCGTTCGGATTCTTGTCCGGGTGGTGCTTCGCGGCCAGCTTGCGGTACTGCTTCTTGATCTCGTCCTGCGTTGCCGAAGCGGGCACGCCGATGACGGCGTAGTAGTCCTTCGTCTGAGCCATATCGGTCAGTACGTGCTCAGCCGTTCCATTGCTTCACGACGACGCGCGCGGGACGCAGCAGCTGCCCATTGAACAGATAGCCCTGCTGGTACACGCGCGACACGACGTGATCGTCCTCCGGCGACAGCGCGGGCTCGGTCGCGACGGCCTCGTGCAACTTGGGGTCGAAGGTCTGGTCGACGGGGTTGATGATCTCGAGGCCGGCGCTGCCCAGCGCCTTGAGCATTTTCTTCTCGACCATCTCCACGCCCTGCGCGAGGGTGCCGGCGTCCACCGTGGCGGGATCCACGTGGGCAAAGCGCGCGAGGTCGTCGAGCGCGTCGAGAAACTGCCGCACCAGATCGCCTTGCGCGCGCGCCTGCAACTCGGCCCGCTCGCGAGTCGTGCGCTTGCGGAAGTTGTCGTACTCGGCGGCGAGCCGCAGGTAGCGATCCTGCTGGTCGGCGAGCTGTCGCTGGAGCTCAGAGGAGGCGCCGGTGGCGGGCGCATCGTCCACCGCGCCCTCGTCCTGCGGAGCGGCGCCGGCGGCGCGAGCGAAGGCGTCGTCGGAATCCGGCTCGCCTTCGGAATCGAAGTCGCTTCTGTCGTGGTTCATGTCGCTCTGGACGTACGAGAGAGTCGCCGACGCGTGCCGAACGGTGCGGCGATCCGTGAATGTTCGCGTCACGGGCAACGGGGTGCAACGGCCGTGCCCCATGTCGCCGCCCGAAAGGTAGCCGGACGAACCAGCGTCAGGCGCGGAGCCGGTGCCGCAGCAGCTCCATCGTCCATTGCGCCGCGCGCTGTCGGATCTCGTCGCGATCGCCCCACAGCTTGTGCAGCCGCGCGTCGACGGTGCCCTCGACGTCGGCGGCAATCCACACGGTGCCCACGGGCTTGTCCGGCGTACCGCCCGACGGACCGGCCACGCCGGTGATTGCGAGACCGACAGACGCGCCGGTGACACGCCGCGCGCCCGCGGCCATCTCGCGCACAACGGGCTCGCTCACCGCGCCATGCTCGCGCAGCGACTCCTCGCGCACGCCGAGCAGGTCGCGCTTTACAGAATTCGCATAGGCGATCACGCCGCCGAGCACCACGTCGCTCGAGCCGGGAATGGCCGTGAGGCGCGCGCCAAGCAGTCCGCCCGTACAGCTCTCGGCCACGGCGATGGTGAGCTTGCGTGAACGACAGGCCTCGAGCACCACGGCGGCGAGATCAGCGTCGTCTTCTCCGTACATGGCCTGGCCGACGCGCGCTCGCAATCGCGCCGCCGCCCTGGCGAGCAACGCGTCGGCTTCCGCGGGCGGAACGTCCTTGACCGTGAGCCGCAGGTCGACGCCGGCGATGGACGGCAGATAGGCGAGCGAGACGCCGAGCGGTCCGCCGCCCATCGAGTCGATCTGATCGGCCAATGCCGACTCGCCGATGCCGGTGGTGCGAAGCGTCGTGGATCTGACGACCGTGCCCGCGGTGGTGCGCTGCGCGAGGCGCGCGAGCAGCGTGTCGGCCAGCATGCCGCGCATCTCGCGTGGAACGCCCGGCAGCATCGCCACCCAGCGTCCGCGCTCGTCCTCCAGCCAGATGCCAGGCGCGGATCCGTGCCGATTCTCCAGCTTCTCCGCGCCGTCGGGAATCATGGCCTGCTGGCGATTCGCCGCCGGCAGCGGACGGTCGAAGCGACGCCGCCACCGCTCCTCCATCCAGGCGAGATGCGCCTCGTCCAGATGCATGCCGCGCCCGAATACGCCGGCGATCGACTGCCTCGTCAGATCGTCGGAGGTGGGGCCAAGACCACCGGTGGTGATGACGGCGCCGCTGCGGTCGAGCGCGTCGCGCACGGCGTGCTCGATCTCGGCCGGGTCGTCGCCGACGGTGGTGCGCCGTTCGATGTGCATGCCAATCGCCGCCAGCGCGCGCGCCAGGTGCGCTGCGTTCGTATCGACCGTGAATCCGAGCAGCAGCTCGTCGCCGATCGTCACCACTTCGACTTGCGTCATGCGAGGAAGCTACTTGGCCGGCGTGGCGAAGACGCGGCCGAAGCTGCGGAGATAGATCACGAACGAGTAGATCGTGAGGATCACGGCCGCCGTCATGACGAGCGTGCCGACGGTGCCGTTGAACAGCGCGAAGCCGTTCCAGGCCGCGTTCCGCCAGCCGCGATCGTGCGCCAGCGTCGCCGCGAAGAACCAGAAGTACGCGCTGCCCTGCCAGACGAGTTGAAAGCCGGTCTTCCACTTGGCGGGTCCGATCGCCGCGATGACGACGCCACGCCGCGCAGCGGCCTGGCGGAAGATCGTCATGAACAGCTCGCGCCCGAGCACGATGGCGATCACCCACCACGCGAGGCCGACGTCGCCGAATGGCGTGGCGAACGGAAAGCGGTGGGCGAGCAGGTACATCGGCACGAACGTGCCGACGAGCAGCAGCTTGTCGGCGAGCGGATCGAGCAGCCGTCCGAAGTCGGTTTCCTGCTTGCGCGAGCGCGCGAGCTTGCCGTCGATATAGTCGCTGACCGCGGCGATGACGAACAGCACGAACGCCGCCAGTCGCAGTCCCCAGGAATCCGAGAAGGGCAGCACCGCGATCAGCGGCGTGATCACGATGCGACCGACAGTCAGCGCGTTGGGAAGGTTCATCGGCCGGCCTCAGGCCAGCGACTTCAGCACCAGTTTGCTCACGGCCTTGAGCGTATCGAACACCCCTTCCCCCGTGACGGCCACCGCCTCGAAATATGGTGCGCGCTCGATCCATTCGCCCGTCGGCAGTTGCTCGACGAGGTTCTCGCCGGCGTGATACGGATCGGGCGTCACCCGCATGCGCCCCGGATCGGTGACCTCCCAGCCGGGATTGAGCCCCGATTGGAGATCTCTGATCGTCGACGCGTTCGGCAGATCCCGCTTGTTGTACTGAATGATGAACGGCATCTTCGTCAGATCGTAGCCGTACTCCGCCATGTTGTCGTACAGGTTCTGCATCGCTTCCTGGTTCGCTTCCATACGCTCGATCTGCGAGTCGCCGACGAACACGATGCCGTCGACACCCTTGAGAATGAGCTTGCGGCTCGCGTTGTAGTACACCTGGCCCGGCACGGTGTACAGATGGAAGCGCGTCTTGAAGCCGCGGATGGTGCCGAGATCCACGGGCAGAAAGTCGAAGAACAGCGTGCGTTCGGTCTCGGTGGCGAGCGAGATGAGCTTGCCGCGCGTGTCCGGGGTGACCTTGCCGTACACATGCTCGAGGTTCGTCGTCTTGCCGCCCAGACCGGGGCCGTAATAGACGATCTTGCAGTTGATCTCGCGCGAGGCGTAGTTGATCATCGACATGGCTGTTCTCCCTTACTGAAACAGCTTGTCGATCTCGTCGTCGGCGCCGGCGAGAATACTGGGCCCCGCGGCTCCTGCCGCGCGCGAGAAGACGGTTTCGAACAACTGGGCAAGCTCACTTACCGTCTGGCGCATCTTGAGCCGGACGAGTCCAAGCGTCGTGCGGTTGTCGAACAAAACGACGAGAATGACGCGCCGCGAGATGTCGGCCAGGTACATCGACTCCTTCTCGCCCTGGTGGAAGAGCGAGTTGAAATCGCTCTCGCCGATCAGCTTCGCGAGCTGGTCGTTGGCGCTGAAATCGGCCGCGGTCAGCGTGGCGAACGCCGTTGGGTCGAAGCTCGGCCGCTCGCCCACGGTGGCGACGAGCTGTCCCGTGCGATCGACGAGCAGCGCGCACCGGGCATTGCAGTCGGTGAGAAATCGCTCGAGCGCGCGCGTGATCGCCGCAAAATCGTCTTCGGTAAATGACCAACTGGCTGCGCCAACCGGCATCGCGCTCCTGTCCTGATCGGGGTGGGACGGTACTACTCGAGGTGGGCCTGCATGCGGCGGAGGAGGCGTTGGCCGCGGCGTCGTAACACCGGGTGACGCTCCCAGCCGACGTAGTCGGTGAGAAGTCGAGCGCTGTCGAGCCCGGGCTGTCCGCTAAGATAACCGAGCGCGGCAAGCCGCCGCATCGGACTCTTGCTGAACAGATCCCGGCGCGAGCGTCGAATCTGACCGCTCCACGCGAACGCGCCTAACAGTAGACCGCCAAGAAAGCCAGCGGTCACTGCTCCGGCGCCATTCGGGGCGCGCCGGCCGCTCACATGGCCCTCCTGGCGGCCAGCGCCTGGGCGATCGTCACGCCGTCGGCATACTCGAGGTCCCCACCGACCGGCAGCCCGCGAGCGATGCGGGACACGGTCACGGCTCGCCCGGCGAGCTGCCCCTGGACGTAGAGCGCGGTGGCCTCTCCCTCCAGGCTCGGATTGGTGGCGATGATGACCTCTCGCACGGCTTCCCCCGCGTTGGTCGTTGCGTCGTCCACCGCGGGCGACGTCCTGCTCTCCGCGCCTCCTGCGTCCAGCCGTTCGATCAGTGCATCGATCGTCAGATCCTCCGGTCCCACCCCATCCAGTGGCGACAGGCGGCCGCCGAGAACGTGGTAGAGGCCACGGAACTCGCCCGCCCGTTCGATCGCCCCGATATCCGACGCCTGCTCGACCACGCAGATCGTCGTCGCATCGCGCCGCGGATCGCGGCAAATGGCGCAGAGCTCTTCCTCGGTGAGATTGAAGCAGCGCACGCAAGGCCGCACGCGTTCGCCCAGCGTGACGAGCGCCGCGGCCAGACGGCGCGTCTGATCGGCGGGCTGACGAAGCAGGTGGTATGTCAGCCGGAGTGCGGTCTTGCGTCCAATTCCCGGCAGGCGCGACAGCTCCGTCGCGAGATCATCGATCGCGGACATCCGGTAGCGAACGTGGTTGATTCAGGGTGATGCGAGCCGGCGCGCGTTCCACGCCATCGGGCTCAGAACGGCAACTTGAACGGCAGAGGAAGGCCGCCGGTGATCTTGCCCATCTGCTCCTGCGCCTGTGCCTGCGCCTTCTTCTGTGCGTCAGCCATGGCGACGACGACGAGATCTTCCAGCATCTCGACATCGGCGGGGTTCACGACGCTGGGATCGAGCTTGACCTTCTTGATCTGCCCAGTCCCGGTGACCTCGACGCTGACCATGCCGCCGCCCGCCGATCCGGCAACGGTGACGCCCTGCAATTCCTCCTGCACTTTCTGAAATCGGCCCTGCATCTCCTGCGCCTGCTGCAGGATCTTCATGAAATCGGGCATCGGCGGCATTGGGGCTTGGGTGCGACTGGGTGAAGCGGCGGAGCGGCGGAGCGGTTTGAGCCGCTCAGGCTTGCCTCTGTCGGCTCAGTCGGGAAGCTCGGTCGTTTCCGCGCCGCCGTTCATCCGTTCCGCCGCTCAACCGCTCCTCAAAACCTACCCCGCCCCACACCTGCACTCAATCTGCCACGTCGAGATCCAGCGCGTCGATCGCGGCACTCAGGATGGGGTCGCGCTTGCGAAGCGAGGCAATGCGCTCGGCGCGCACCATTTCCGTCGTCATGCGCTTGGGCGGTGTGGCGGCTGCGTCGGACAGCGGCGCGAGCTGGATGCGCTGAACGGCGGGAAACCACTCGCGCAACGCGGCGAGAATGTCCGACGCGCCATCGGTGACCGCGCGCGCGTAGAAATCGATCGCTTCGTCGAGCTCGATCGTCACGTCGCCTTTCGCGGTGACCGCGCGCGGCGATGAGTGCTCGAGCGCCGTGGCCAGCAATGGCTTGCCCGCCGCGCGGAGCCGCTCGACGAGCGAGTCCCACCGCCCGGCAAGACGATTGATGTCGAGCGATTCGCCTGCGGGTGGCGTCGGCTCCGCGCGATTTCCGGAGCCGTCAGCGCGGGCGGGACGCGGCTCCGGACGAACGAAAGGGAGGGAACCGCCGCCTCCGCTTCCGGTACCACCACCGCCGGTTTCACCGCCGCTCGAGCTGCCCGATGCCGGCTGCGCGCCGAGCGTTCGCAGCACCTCCTCGAGATCCACCGAGCGATCGAGCAGCGCGAACCGCACGAGCAGCGTCTCCAGCAACAACTGCTGCTGGCCGCTTTTCCTGAATCGCGGCTCCAGCTCGGCGATCGCTTGCAGCATGCGCAACAGATCGGCGGCAGTGAAGCGGTCGCGTCTCGCATCGAGCGCGTCTCGCGCGCGCTCGGACACGTCCGGCGCCGACCCGCCCAGCACCACCGCGAGCTGCGCGCGCAACATGTCGGCAAAGCCGGTCAGAAACCCGCCGAAGTCGACGCCGCCCTCGGCGAGCCGCGCCACGATCGGGAACACGTCGGCTGCACGACGATCGGCGATGAGATCGAGGAGGGCAATCAACTCGTCTTCCGGCACGATGCCGAGTGCTTCGCGCACCCGCTCGGCCGTGACGTTTCCGTCGCCCATCGACAGCACCTGATCGGTGAGGCTCAGGGCGTCGCGCATCGAACCGTCGGCTGCGCGCGCGATCGCGGCCAGCGCCTCGGGCTCGGCGCTGATGCCTTCGCCCGAAAGCACATGCACGAGCCGCTGACGAATCTCGCCCGCGCCGATGCGCTTGAAGTCGAACCGCTGGAGACGGCTGAGCACCGGGGCCGCGGACTGCGCGATGCGCTGCGGCTCGGTGGTGGCAAAGACGAACACGACGCGCGGCGGCGGTTCCTCGAGGATCTTGAGCAGCGCATTCCATGCCTCGCGCGTGAGCATGTGCGCTTCATCGACGATATAGACTTTATAACGGTCCTCGCCGGACGGCGCGTACATCGCGCGCTCCCGCAGCTCGCGGGCGTCGTCGACCCCGCGGTTGGACGCGGCGTCGATCTCGACGACGTCGAGACTCGCAGATCCGCTCCAGATGCGCGTGCATGACGCGCATTCTCCGCACGGTTCGCCACCGAGCGCCGGATCGCCGCGGCGCTCGCAATTGAGCGCCATGGCGAGCACGCGGGCGAGCGTCGTCTTGCCCACGCCGCGCGGTCCGCACAGCAGATAGCCGTGCGCGACGCGGCCGCGCTCGATTGCGCCCTTCAGTGTCGTCGACACGTGCGACTGCACGGCGACGTCATCGAAACGCTTCGGGCGATACTTGCGGGCGAGGGCGAGGGGCATGTGGTCCGTTGTCCATAGTCCGTGGTCCGTGGACGAACGTCCATGGTCCATCGTCCATGGACCAAATTACGCCGCGGCGGCCAGCGGCACAAAGCGAGCGTGGTCGCCGAATGCAAAAACGCGGGGACGTCGCTCGTGAGCGCGTCTCCCGCGTAATACCCCAGGTCTGACGAAGCGACATCAGACACCTCATGCCGCTGCTACCTTCGGGGTCCTGACGGAGTTAGAAGGCTGACGCCCTCCGGGACCTGGGGCACCGATAAATTTAGCGCGTGAGCGGCGGCGGGCAACGGCGCGTGGCGGGTTCCGTCGAGTGAACGACCTGATCAGAGGAAAAGCTCCGCATGGCGTCTCGCAAGAAAGGCGCGAAGGGCGGAAAGACGACGAAGTCGCGAACCGCGCTTCGAGCGGAACGCGCCGAGCGCTGGGCGGCGGAGATCGCCGAGCGGTCGCGCCGCAATCGGCTCGCCGGGCCGCGATCCTCGCTCGGCCGCCTTCGCAAGATCTGTCTCTCGTTTGCCGGCGCACACGAGGTCGAGGCGTGGGGCGAGCCGACCTTTCGCGTGAACAACAAGATTTTCACGATCCACGCCAGTTCCGGCTCGCATCACGGTGGTGGACGCCCGGCCGTGTGGATCTACTCGGTGCACGTCGAGCAGGATCTGGTGATCCGCGCGCGGCCGGACCGCTACTTCAAGCCGCCGTACGTCGGCCCGAGCGGCTGGATCGGCGCATGGATCGACAAGAACCCACCGTGGACCGAGCTCGCCGTGCTGATCGAGGACGCGTACGAACGACGACGCAAGGGCAAGTAGGCATGAGCCGCTGATTCCGCAGATCTACGCTGATTGAAACGAACAATCGGCGTTCACCTGCGGAATCAGCGGCTTCCTTCAAGCAGCCGTATGAGTTCTATGATCAGTTCCAGGTGAGCCCGCGAAGCTGATCGAGGTTCAAATTGCCACCCGACAACACGACGGCAACCCGCGAGCCCGCGGGCAGCTTGACGAGTCCGTGCATCAGCGCGGCCACCGGCGCCGCGGCCGCTCCCTCGATCATCAGTTTGCAGCGCTCCATCACCCAGATCATCGCCTCGAAGATCTCGCGATCCGGCAACGCCACGATCTCGTCGACGAAGCGCTGCACGACCGAGAAGTTGATCTCGCCGGCCCGGCGCACGCGCAGTCCGTCGATGATCGTGCGGCAGTCGATCGTCTCGAGCTTGCCCGACTGAAGGCTGCGCTGCATCGCCGGGCCATCCGACGACTCGACGCCGATCACCTTGGCGTTCGGATTGTGGCTCTTCACCGCCATCGACACGCCGGAGATCAGGCCGCCGCCGCCGATCGGCACCACCACCGCGTCGACCTCCGGCCAGTCCTGCACGATCTCCAGCCCGAGCGTTCCCTGCCCCGCGATCAGCTGCTCGTCGTCGAACGGATGCACGTAGGTGAGCCCCTGCGTGCGCACGAGCTCCTTCGCCTTTTCGTTCGCTTCATCCCAAATCGTGCCATGCAGTACCACCTCGGCGCCGTAGCCCTTCGTGGCAGCGATCTTGGCCGGCGTGGCATTCTCCGCCATGCAGACCACGGCGCGAATGCCGTGGATCTTCGCGGCGAGCGCAACGCCCTGCGCGTGATTGCCCGCCGACGAGCACACGACGCCGCGCCGTTTCTGCTCCTCGGGCATGAGCGCGAACTTGTTCAGCGGCCCGCGAATCTTGTACGAGCCGACGCGCTGAAAGCACTCGGCCTTCAACCGCACGTCGAAGCCCGTCAGCTCGCTCAATTGCCGCGACGTGAGCAGCGGCGTGTGCTTGATGTGCGGCGCGATGCGGGCGCGCGCTTCCTCGAAATCGCGTCGGGTGAGCGTGAGCATGGGTCAGGCGTGTGAAAGGATGTGGCGGAGCACGGCGCCGGCGCGCTTTGCGTCGGCGGTGCTCACGTCGAGGTGGGTGACGAGGCGAATGCGCGTCGGCGACCAGTCGGCCGCGAGCACACCTTCCTCCTTTGCGGCATCGACGACGGTCGCCGACGCAATGCCGGGCGGCAGGTCGATCATCACGATGTTCGTATCGGGCGGAACGACCGTCGCGCCACCGGCACCGTCGACCGCGTCGGCGAGCAGCCGCGCGTTGGCGTGGTCGTCGGCGAGCCGGTCGATGTGATGATCCAGCGCATGCAGCGCGGCGGCGGCGAGGATGCCGGTCTGGCGCATCGCGCCGCCGAACAGCTTGCGCGCCGTCCACGCGCGCTCCATCTGCCCACGCGTGCCGGCGAGCATCGCGCCGATCGGCGCGCCGAGCCCTTTCGACAGCGCGACCATGACGGTGTCGGCGCGATCAGCAAACTCTGAAAGCGCGATGCCGCTCGCGACGCTCGCGTTCCAGAGCCGCGCGCCGTCCATGTGCACGGGCAGCCCGTGTTCGGCAGCGACACGTCGAATCGCGAGAAGCTCGGGCAGCGCGGTGATCTTGCCGCCGGCGCCGTTGTGCGTGTTCTCGACGCAGACGAGACTCGCCGCGGGCAGATAGCGCGACGCCGGCCGGAGCGCACGGCAGAGATCGTCTGCCGACATGACGAGACCCGCCGGGACGACGGGCAGCACCTGCGCGCCGCTCAATGCGGCGATGCCGGCGATCTCGCTGTGCACCATGTGCGCGTCGACGTCGAGCAGTACCTCGGTGCCCGGCGACGTATGCAGCCAGACGGCGGCCTGGTTCGCCATGACGCCGCTCGGAAAGAACAGCGCGTCCTGCTTCCCGAGAAGGGCCGCGACGCGCTGCTCGAGGTGGCGCGTCGTCGGATCGCCGTCGCGTTCGTCGTCGCCGACTTCCGCCGCCGCCATGGCGGCCCGCATGGCTGGCGTCGGCTTCGTGACGGTATCGCTACGAAGATCGATCATCGCGGGAATATGGCGAACGCCACATTCCTTGCGTCAGAGGGGAGCGAGGAGAGGGGAGAGGGATAAGCGAGCCGCGAGCGGCCGCGTTACGGCTTGCGCACGTCGGGCACTCGTACAGCCTTCTTTTTCGTGCCGATCACCGGCTTGTTGACGATCAGGGTTTCCTTCTGCGTGCCGACAACGGGCGTGTTCACGGTGTCGGTGTGCGACCCGATCGTTGGCATGTGCAGCGTGTCCTCCGTCGTCTTGACGCTGACGGAAGCCGGACGCTTCACCACGAGGCTCCCGTCGTCGGTCCGGGAGCAGGCGAAGCAGAGAATGAGGCCGACGGCGAGGAGTGGGCGCATTTGCGGATGACCGGATGACCGGATGACCGGATGAACGGATGAACGGATGAACGGATGAACGACCGAACGACCGAACGACGGGCAGGAAAGAACCGTGCCGGTTCGTAGTCCCGTTCCAGCGTTCCAGCGTTCCAGCGTTCCAGCGTTCCAGCGCTATCCCGTAAACACCTCGCGCTGCAGCTTGCGCACCCTCCGCAGCTCGTACACCTGCCCCACTTCTCCACCGAGGATGAAGATCAGCGCCGCGTAGTAGAACCAGACCACGATCACGATCAGCACGGTGAGCGTACCCGTGTACAACGAGGCCGGGTTGAAGTGCGACGTATAGTAGAAGAAGGCGGAACGCGCCAGCTCGAAGCAGATTGTCGTGAACAGCGCTGCGACCCACGCCGAGCTCGCCCGCACACGGCGAACCGGCAGGTACTTGTACAGTGCAAAGAACATCAGCGCGAGAAACGTTGCGCTCAGCCCGCGGCCGATCCAGTACTCCATGCCGCCCATCACGTCGTTTCGTAATCCAAGCGTCGTCAGCGCGTGCGCGCCGCGCGATGCGGCAAGCATCACGTACGTGCCGATCGTGACGCTGGCGATGAACAGCAGCGTCGACACGACGGTGATCTCGATGTCGAAGATCTTGCCGGCGATGATGCCCCGCTCGCTCTCGATGTCGAACACGCTGGCCAGCACGGTCCGTAATGAACCGAACAACCGGGTCGAGAACCAGACGAAGCCGATCGCGCTGTAAATGGTGATCGATCCGCGCTTGCTGAGCAGGTCGTCGATCAGCTTGTGATAGGGCGAATCCGGGGTCTCCGGATGGGCGGGCAGCAGTCGATCCATGATGTCGTTGATCGTCTGCGTCGAATCGATCGACCCGTGGACGAACAGCGGCAGGATGTAGGTGATGCCGGCGACGAGCAGCAGGATGAACGGCAGCGCGGCGAGCATGATGTTGAACGCGATGCCGCCCGCCAGGAAGAGCACGTTGTCCTCGCCGGCGTTGTCCCAGACGCGCTTGGCGTAATCGCGCAGTGTCCAGCCGAAGCTGACATAAAACGGGCGCGCCTGCGTCCGGGCGCGCGAGGGTTGCGTGACCGACTCGTCAGCCGCCGTCGACGTCATCCTCGAATCCGTCGTCGGCGCCGTGGCCGTTCCCCGCCACCGTCGCGTCGGCCTGGTACGCCATCTTGCGCTCGGCGATGCGCTGCTCGAGTTCGTCGCGTGCGTCCTGCGCCGCCATGCGGCCGGCATCCATCGCGCGGCGCATCTGCTGTCGCTTGAGATCGATCGCCTGACGCGCGGAATCGATCTGCTCCTCCACGCGGCGGCGCGCGTCCTGGAACGTGCCGGCCACGCCATCCGTGACGTCGTTCGCCATCTGCTCGGCGGCGCGCTGCACGCGGCGAGCGCGGCGCGTGATGCGCCGTCGAGTCGCCGCGCCGGAGCGCGGCGCGACGAGCAATGCCACGCCGGCGCCGATCGCCAGCCCGAGGAGAAACGAACCGATCCCCGGCTCGTGCTTCTCGATCACGATCAGCGGATCGTCATCATCATAGTCGTATTGAGACATGCTCGGCTCCTCGTGAGCGTCAGCGCTTGCGGGTGGGGACCTTCTTCGACGGTGCTGCCGGCGCTGCCGCTCGGGCGGCGGGCGGTGCCACGTCGGCGCTTCGCGCCGTCCTGCCATTGCCAACCCCGGCGCCAGCCGTCGCCGTCTGCGCCGGTGCGGCGACCGGCTCCGCGTGACCGGCGTTGTCGAACAATGCCATCAAATCGCGCCGCACCTCGTCCTCGCTCACCCCGAGCAATTTGGCGGTGCGGGAGAAGTCGGCGCCAGTCGATGTGAACGTGCTGAGTACGAGCTGCTGCCGTGCGGCCGACACCGTCGCCCCGACCGGAATCGTGACCGACGTGGTCGCCTCGGACGCGTTGCGCAGGTGCCGCGGCATGATGTCGTTCAGCCCGATCTTGTCGCCGCGCGCCATGATCACCGCGCGTTCGACGGCATTCTTCAGCTCACGCACGTTGCCGGGCCACGCGTACGACAGAATCCAGTCCCAGGCTGGCGTATCGAAATCGCTGATCTGCTTTCCATTCTGGCTCGCATAGCGCGCCAGGAACTCGGTCGCGAGCAGCTGCGCATCCTGCGAGCGTTCACGCAGCGGCGGCAGGTCGATCTGCACGACGGCGAGGCGATAGTACAGATCCTCGCGCAGCTCGCCATCGGCGAGCGCTTTCTGCAGATCCTTGTTCGTTGCGGCGACGATCCGGATGTCGACCTGGATCTCCTTCTTGCCGCCGAGCCGGCGTACCATGCGGGTCTCGAGGGCGCGCAGCAGCTTGACCTGGATGTCGGGCGACATCTCCGCGACCTCGTCAAGGAAGATGGTGCCGCCGCTCGCCATCTCGAACGCGCCGGGCTTTTCGTTGGTCGAACCGGTGAACGCGCCCTTCTCGTGGCCGAACAGCTCGTTCTCGAGGATCTCCTTGGGCAGCGCGGCGCAATTCAACGCGAAGAACGGCCCCTTGGCGCGCTCGCTCTTCGAGTGCACCGCGCGCGCGACCAGTTCCTTGCCGGTGCCGGACTCGCCGAGTATGAGCACGCTCGCCGTGGACGGCGCCACGGCGTCGATGACTTGATAGACCTCGCGCATGACGTCGGACTGGCCGGTGAGCTCGCCGTAGTGCGTGAGCCCCTCCAGGCGCGACGTCAGCTCGCGATTCTTCTGCTGCACCGTGAATTTCTCGATCGCCTTGGGGATCAGCGCCTTGAGCCGGTTCAGCTTGTCCGCGTTCAACGGCTTTTCGATGTAATCATACGCGCCCTGCTGCATCGCCTGCACGGCCGAGTCGACCGTCGCCTGGCCCGTGATGATGATGCATTCGGTAGGAATCTCCTTCTGCTGCAGTTCGCGCAGGAGACTCAGCCCGTCGATCTTGGGCATCTTGAGATCGGCGAGCACGACGCCGAAGCGGTCGTCGGAGAGCCGCTCGAGCGCCTTCTGGCCGTCGGCCGCGATCTCGACGTCGTAGCCCTCGTCGGACAGGATCGCGCTCAGCCCGGAGGTGATCGCCTGCTCATCGTCGGCGATGAGCACTTTCGCATTAGGTTGCTTCATCAGTTGCCGTCCCGCGCCCCCGCTCAACGGGGGAAGGTGATGGAAATGCCGGCCGTTCCCGCCTCGATGCGGATGCCGGCGTCTGCCGACGCGGCCACGATCTCGTCCCGGATCGCGAGCACGCCCCCGTCACAACTCTCGAGCCGAATGGTTGGCGCGTCAGCGGCGCCGTCCGTCCGGCAGATCACGTGCGCCGAGCCATCGATCGCATCCACGATCGAGCCGCCGATCGCGATGCGTATCGCGTCGCCATTCGCCGAGCTCACGCCCAGATCTTCCGACTCCTGCAAATCGAACCGGCGATTGTCGGCTCGTGCCGCCGGAGCGATCAACGCGCAAATGCGCCGCACCAGCGGAGTCAGCTCGACCGGTTCACGCGGCGGCCGCGCCAGCGCCAGCAGCGCGTCCGTCATGGTGATCACGGCACCGAGCTGCTCCGACGCCGTTTCGGCATATCGATTCACGGCGGCTGCGGACGCGTTGGGCTTCTCCGACCGCGACCGCACCACCTCGAGATTCACCGACACTCCGTTCAGCGCACCCTTCACCTCGTGCGCGGCACGCCCACAGATCCGCTGCAGGGTGTCGAGCCACAATGCCTCGGGACTAGTCACTCAGCTCCGCATCGTCCGGCGCCGCGGCGACCACCGCCGCTTCGCTGGGGTCGGCCCGATGAATCGCGGGTGCCTTCACGTACTTCGCAACCACCGGCGCCGTGCCGCCGATCGCGAGCTGATTGAACAGGAACGTGAACTTGTCGTCGTATGCGCGTGCGAGCGTGCGCTTCGCGTCCTCCGGCAGGTCCCATACCTGCCGCTTGAACGGCCCGATCGCCTTTTTTCGAGTCTTGTAATAGAACTGCTCGTCGGAATCCGTGGCCTTGCGCTCGCCCTTCGCGTTCTCGTCCAGCCACCGGTAGATGCTGTTGCGCAGCTCCGCCGGCATGTGGTCGAACAGCATGTTCTGGAAATTCGTCGCCAGGTGGATCTCTGCCGTCTCGCGCTCCGGAAAATTGTGGAACGCGCTGTCCGGCAGCGTCGAGGCGCCGTGCTGTACCGCGCCGGCCAGGCCGTAGCCGTCGCGCGCCACCTTGGAGAGGCGCTGCAGCGTATCGAGGTCGAGCTTGACGTCGGCGATCGAGCCGTCCGGCAGCACGACACCGCCGTGTGACGTGCCCGACTGGACGCTGATCTTCGACAGACCGATCGTGCCTGCCGGCTTGGCCGCGTTGAGCCCATCCATGTACGCGCGCAGCTCTTCCACGGTGCTGTTCTGCGTGCCGACTTCCCCGATCTCGCCGCCGACGGAAATCGTGACGCCGCGCGGCTGCACCTCTCGCACCGTCGTCAGAATGTCGGCGCCGACCTGCACGTTCAACTGCTGCTGCTCGGCGAGACTCGGCCTGGACACATCCACGAGCGTGGACGTGTCGATGTCGATATTGTAGAAGCCCGCGGCAACCGCTTCACGCACGAGCGCCTTGACTGCGTCCACCTCGCCGGCCGGGTCCGACGCGTACTTCTTCGCGTTCACCTGGAAGTGATCGCCCTGGATGAACACCGGCCCGCGGAATCCTTCGCGCATCGCCGCCGCCAGCACCACCGCGACGTACTCGGCCGGCCGCTGATCGGTATACGCGATCTCGGAGCGCGCAATCTCGAGAATGAATGCGCCCGCATCGAGTGCGATTGCCGTGCGAAAGATCGCGCGCGCCGTGTCGTACGCCAGGCCGCGCACGTTGATCGCCGGCACGGTGAAGCCATGGATCTCGCCGCGCCCGCGCGCCATGTAGAGATCCTGAATCGATGCCGGCTGCACGCCCACGGCCTGGCCGATCTCCCAGATCAACCAGCGGGCGTGCTCCTTCTCGTCGCCGTCGCCGAACACGGCGGCGCGCACGAGCCGGTCCATCGCAGCCGACTGCAGTGCCGCGTCGCGCGCGACACTGACGCGGCCATCCCGAACCGTGATGTCCTTGCCAAACAGGGAATTCAAAGAGTCGATCGAGTTCATGAGTGCGTTGAAGTGGCTTTCGCGTGACCGAAACCGGAAGCTGCGCGCCGCCACCGGCAGCGGCAAGGCCGGCTACACGGCGTATCGGTCATCCGGTTTTGGAAGCAGGTTCCATTCCTGCCGCGCCTGCTCGGCGTCCGCTCGGCCGAGCATGGCGTAGGTGAACTGCTTACCCAGCTCCACGCCGGGTTGATCGAGCGGATTCACTCCATACAACTCGCCGGCGTAGATCGTGGCGATCTCCAGCAGCATGAAGATCGCGCCCAAATGCCAGGCGTCGACCTTGTCGATGTGAATCGTCAGATTCGGCCGTCCGCGCCGGGCCAACGCCCCAGCGGTCGCCCGCTGTTCGATCGATAGCAGCTCGCCGAGCTGATGCCCGCCAAGGTAACCGAGCTCCTTCACGTCGGAGTGCAGCTTCGGGATCGGCACCTCCACGCCGCCCTCCCGCACGGCGATGAAGCTCACGGTCTTGTCGCCTGGCCCTTCCATGAAGAGCTGCACCTTGCTGTGCTGATCGGTGGCCCCGAGGGCGGCAAGCGGCGTCGGGCCAACGCCCTTGTCGCCCTGTTGCCGATGCTTGCCCAGACTTTCGGCCCACAGCTGCACGAACCAGTCGGCGACGTTGCGCAGCGGATCCGAGTAGGGCATCAGCACGTGGATGTGTCGCCCGAGCTTCGTGTCCGCGAGGTACTGGAGGGTGGCGAACACGCCGGCCGGGTTCCTCGCCAGCTGGTCGCCGTCGCACCGCCCGGCGATGTCCTTCGCGCCGGCGAGGAGTTGCGCCGTGTCGATTCCAACGAGCGCCGCCGGGAGAATGCCCACCGGCGTGAGCACGCTGTATCGTCCGCCCACCATCTCGGGGATGTCGAGGGCGGGAATCTGTTCGCGATTGGCGATCGTGCGCAGCGCCCCTTTCTTCGGATCCGTCACGAATACGAGGTGGTCGCCCAGCGGAAGCTTCGCCTGCTTCAGCCGCTCGAGCACCACGAGATACTGCGCCATCGTTTCGGCCGTGCCGCCCGATTTGGAGATGACCACGAACAACGCGCGCTCGAGCGAGAGTCGCGCCAGCAGCGCCGCAATGGTGTGCGGATCCACGTTGTCGAGCACGTGCAGGCGCGGTTGGCCGCCGCGCTCCCTCGCATCCAGCCCGTTCCAGTCGGGCGCGAGCAGCGCCGAGCGCAACGCGATCGGCCCGAGCGCCGAGCCGCCGATGCCGAGGATGACGACGTCGTCGAACTTTCCGCGCATCCGCTTGGCGTAGTCGACGGACTGGCGGTGCAGGGCCTCGTCCGTGGGCAGCGCGAGAAAACCCAGCTCGCCGGCGCCGCGGCGCTTTCCGAATCCGCCGTAGGCCTTGGCGAACAGCGATGGAGCGGCGTCCCAGTCGGCACGGGCGATGCCGCCATCGATGACGTCGCCCATCATGTTGGTGTAGTCGATACGAAGCGCCATGGCGGTCGATCTCAGTCGATGCGAACGGTGAGGCCGTCGAATGCCGGAGCGATGTTGCTGGGCAACTCGGCTTCGAGCGCGGCGTGGAAGTTGTCGTGCGTCAGGTGCGTGAGAAACGTCTGCGCGGCACCGACCTCGCGGGCGGCGGCCAGCGCTTGATCGAGACTGAGATGAGTCGGGTGTTCCGTGCGGAAGAGCGCGTTGATGACCAGCACGCGCGCTCCACGCAGCAGTTGCACGGCATCCGGCGGCAGCGACTTGGCGTCGGTCACGTACGCCAGCGGCCCAATGCGATATGCAAAGACCGTGACAGCGCCATGCGGCACACGCACCGGAATGATCGTCAGATCGCCGACGGTGAACGGCTCGCCGGAGTGGACGGGGTGCGCCGTGGCGCGCGGCTTCGACGTGCCGGGCAGCGGACGCATCGACTCGTCGAAGATGTATTGGAAGCGCGACGCGAGATGCTCGAGCGTCTCGGCCGGGCCGTACACCGGGAGCGCCGTGTCGCGACGGTTCGTGATCGCGCGCAGGTCGTCGATGCCGTGCGTGTGATCGGCGTGGTCGTGCGTGTAGAGCACGGCGTCGACCTGGTCGATGTGAGCGGCGAGCAGCTGCAGGCGCAGCTCGGGCGGCGTGTCGATCAGCACGCGCGTGCCGCCGTCGCTCTCGACGACGGCACCGACCCGCGTGCGACGATCGCGCGGGTCGGGCGATCGGCACACGGCGCACGAGCAGCCGAGCTGCGGCACGCCGAAACTCGTGCCGGTGCCGAGGAACGTGAGCTTCACACCGTCTCGACCTTGAGCAGATTCGTCGTGCCGGGCGTATCGAACGGCACGCCGGCGGTGACGACGACGCGGTCACCCGCGCGCGCCAGCTCGCGCCGCTTCACGGTCTCGAGGGCGAACGTCAGCATCTCGTCGTAGGTGTTGCAGTGCGGCACCAGCTCCGGAACCACGCCCCAGACGAGCGCGAGCTGCCGGAACGTGCGCGGGCTGTCGGTGAGCGCGAGGATCGGCACGCTCGGCCGGTGCGCCGCGACGACGCGCGCGCTGAACCCGCTCTTCGTGATGACGATCAGCACCGGCGCGCCGAGCATGTTGACGGCCGCGTTGCTCGCCGCGGCGATGGCAAACTCCGTCGACACGGCGGTGTCGTCGCGCCGCCGGTCGTCGCGCCGCCACGTCTGCGCCTTGCTCTCGATCTCGCCGATGATCCGGCTCATCGCCTCGACCGCGAGGCGCGGATACTGGCCGGCCGCCGTCTCCGCGGACAGCATCACCGCATCCGTTCCATCGAGGATCGCGTTGGCGACGTCGCTCGCTTCGGCACGCGTCGGCCGCGGATGGGTGATCATCGACTCGAGCATCTGGGTCGCGGTGATCACCGGCCGGCCGAGGCGGTTGCTGACGGCGATGATGCGCTTCTGCGCGTACGGCACCTCCTCGAACGGCAGCTCGACGCCGAGATCGCCGCGGGCGACCATCACGCCGTCCGAGGCGCGGACGATCTCTTCAATGTTCTCTAAAGCCGAGTCCTTCTCGATCTTGGCGACGACGAGGGTGGAGCTCGGAATCATCGTGCGCAGCTCGGCGATGTCCTCGCCGCGCCGCACGAAGCTCAGCGCGACGTACTCCAGCTCCTGCGCCACCGCGAACGCGACGTCCTCGCGATCCTTGTCGGTGATCGACGGCGCGGACACCTGCACGCCCGGCAGGTTGATGCCCTTGTGGCTGGTGAGCATGCCGCCGTGCAAGACGCGCGCGGTAACCCGCGGTTTGTGGACGTCGAGCGCCACGAGCTCGATGAGGCCGTCGTTGATCAGGATGCGATCGCCGACGTGCACGTCGTCGGGAAGCCGGGCGTAGGTGACCGGTATCTCGTCGCCGCGCGCGTCGTGCTCGGGCACCAGCACCACGTCGCTGCCGTCGGCCAGCTCGCGGGGCGCCGGCAGGTCGCCGATGCGGATGCGCGGCCCCTGCAGGTCGCCGAGGATGGCGACGGGGCGGCCCATCTCGCGGGCGACATCGCGGACGAGCGCGATCGTGGCCGCGTGCTGCTCGTGCGTGCTGTGGGAAAAATTGATGCGGGCCACGTTCAGGCCCGCATCCATGAGATTCCGGAGCGCATCGCGCGACGAGCTCGCGGGCCCCAGCGTGCAGACGATCTTGGTTCGGCAGTAACGCAACCGTGTCTCGTGTTGAAGTCGTTCAGGCGCCGCTCATGCGGACAACGTACGGCGTCTAACGGCTCGCGACCAGTTGCCGTCCCAGTGAGGCGGTCTTCTTCTGCAGGCCGACGAGCAGCGTTTCGAACGCCTTCTGAAAGCTCGCCAACCCGTCGACCAGCAGCTTGTCGGTGACCGCCTCCAACGACACGCCGTTCTGCTCGAGCGCCTGCAGCTCCAGGCGCGCGGCGTCCAGGTTCTTGTCGACCGTGCGCTCCACCTTGCCGTGGTCGCGGAACGCGTCGATCGTCTGCGGCGGCATCGTGTTCACGGTGTCCGGCCCGATCAGCTCCTCGACGTACATGACGTCGCGGTACGCCGCGTTCTTGGTGCTGGTGCTCGCCCAGAGCGGCCGCTGCACCGTGGCGCCCTTCGCGGCCAGCGCCTTCCAGCGCGGGGAGGCGAGTCCGTCCTGGAACGTGCGGTAGGCCAGCTTCGCGTTGGCGATCGCCGCCTTGCCACGCAGCGACTTGAGCGTTTTCTCATTGGCCGGATGCGCGGCGGCGGCGGCGTCGAGCCGCTTGTCCACCTCGGTGTCGACCCGGCTCACGAAGAAGCTGGCGACGGAGTGAATGCGGGAGATGTCCTGCCCCGCCGACACGCGGTCCTCGAGGCCGGCCATGTACGCGTCCATCACCGACTTGTACGCGTCGATCGAGAACAGCAGTGTGATGTTCACGTTCACACCCGCGGCCGTGAGCTGCCGCACCGCGACGGCGCCTTCGGTCGTGCCCGGCACCTTGATCATGACGTTCGGCCGGTCGACGGCTTTCCACAGCCGCGTGCCCTCGGCCACCGTGGCGCGCGCATCGTGCGCGGCCCCGGGCGAGACCTCGATCGACACGAAGCCGTCTCCTCCGTGCGTGCGCTCGTGCACCTGGCGAAACGCATCGCAGGCATCGCGGACATCCGTCGTGGCGATTTTCTCGAACAGCTGCATGCCGGTCAGCTCGCCGTCCTCGGCCTTGATCTGCGCGTCGTACGCCGTGCCTTCGGCGAGGGCCTTCTCGAAAATCGACGGATTCGACGTCATGCCCGTGAGCGCATCCTCGCGAATCCGCCGCTGCAGATCGCCGTTGTGCAGCATCGTGCGATCGATGTAGTCGAGCCAGATCGATTGTCCGGCGTCATGGAGCCGCTGCAGGGTGTTGTCGCTCATCGTGAACTCGTACGCTCGAGGAATATCGGTAAATTAGTCGCGATCATTTTCCCTTGTAGGAAATCTTCCAGATGTGACCGCCGGCATCGTCGGCCACGTAGAGCGAACCGTCGGGACCCTGCGCGAGTCCGGTCGGCCGATGATTGCCGTTCGTGCCGCCGGATTGCGGCGCGAAGCCGCTGGCAAAGATCTCGTACGCACCGGCGGCCTTCTCGCCATTCAGCGGCTGGAACGTGACGTTGTATCCCGCCTGCGGCTCCGGCGCGCGATTCCAGGATCCGTGGAACGCGATGAATGCACCACGCTTGTAGCGTGCCGGAAATTGCGAGCCCGTGTAGAACAGCAGGCCGTTCGGCGCCCAGTGTGCCGGGAACACGGCGACGGGCTCCTTCTTGTCCGCACAGCGGCCCACCTTCGTGCCGTCGCCACCGTACTCGGGCGCGAGCACCAGGTGACGCGTCGGGAACGCGTAGTAGCAGTACGGCCAGCCGAAGTCGTCCCCCTTGTTCACCTGCAGCAACTCCTCGGCGGGATTTTCCGCGCTGTACTTCGCGTCGAACGGCCAGTTGCCATTCGGGCCGCCGAGCTGATCGCGGCCGTGCTGCGTCACCCACAGCTTGTCGTCCATCGGATTGATCGCGACGCCGACGGCGTTGCGAATACCGGTCGCGAAGTGCACGCCGGTCGAGTAGCTCTGATGCAGCTTGTGCGCGTCGAACGTCCAGATGCCGGCGCGCGTGTCGAGCTGGGCACATGGATCGATCCCCGGCGAGCTCGTGGCGCGATTCTTCTCCTGACACGCGTTGCTCGGCGAACCGATGTTCAAGTAGATCGTCCCGTCGCTCGCGATGGTGAACGTCTTGTTGAAGTGGTCGCCGCCTCCCGACAGACCCTGCACGACCGTATCGAGCGCGGTCGCGGGCTCCATCGAACCGGGCTTGTACGGAAAACGCAGCACGCCGGTGAGATCCTCCGTGTACAGATAGCCGTCGTACATCCGCACTTCGGAGGAGCGGAAGCCGCTCGCGATCTTGGCGCGCGCGTCGGCTCGGCCGTCGTGATTTGCATCGCGCAGCAGCCAGATACCGCCGGCGTTCCGCGCTTCGGACGAGACGTACACGTCGCCGTTCGGCGCGACCCACATGTGTCGGGCGCCGGCCACGGAGTCGGCGAACAGCGTCGCGCAGAATCCGGTGGGCAGCTTGAGTCCGGCGTTGTCCGGCGCGCAGGTGGCCGTCTGCGCGGTCGTCGCGCCCGAATCCGCTGCCGGAACGTCGCCGCTCGCCGTTTGCATCGTCGCTTTGTCGTTCGGGCTGGAGCACGCCGATACCCAGAGCACCGCGAGCAGCAGCATCAGAGGATTCCGTCGCATCGTCACGTCCTGAGGAAAAGTGTTCGCCGGCGCGGGAGCGCCAGCCCGGTCGTGGCGCGCTCGACCGGGCGGGCTGGGATGCCTTACAGTGCGTCGCCCGTCGCGCTAGCGCCGCGACTCGGGGCCGAGCACCTGGTTGACTCGCGCCTCGAGTGCATCGAGCTCCTTTCGAAGTTCCTGATATCGCGTCACGGCGTCGTGGCCGACCTTCTGATCGGCGCGCATGGTCATGCCGGCGAGATACGTGATCTGCGTCTGGAGGCCCGGGCTTCCATATCGCACTCCCTCGCCGGCCCCGAAAAGCGTTTCCGCGAGTGCGTCGACTTTCGCGAGCGAATCCGCGTTGCCGCTGGCGCGCAAGCGCGTGCGTGCATCCCGCACGCGATTGGCCACGCGTCCGACTTCGGCCACCATCGCGCGCATGCGGTCGTTGTGCGCGTACTGCTCGCGCAGATCGGCCGCCGTGATTCCGTCCGGCGCGAGTCGCGGGTCGATGAGCAGCGTCAGCGGATGCGTCGAGCTCCATGCGCCGCTCGTCAGCTTCACCGAATACGTGCCCGGCGGCACCATGACGCCTTCGTCATCATTGAAGTCCCACACGACTCGATTCATCCCGACGTTCGTCGTCAACCGGACCGGCGGTGGACCGCGGCGGAATGCCGGTGCTTCGTCCTCATCGGGTTGGGCGGCGCCACGTTCCCCGCCCCGTGCCGTGCCCTGGCTGCCGTACGTGCGGACGACGCGTCCACTCGCGTCGCGAATCTCGAGGCTCAGGGGCGCGGCCGGCGTGTGGCCGAGGTAGTAGTTGATCGTCGCGCCGTACTGGCCGAACTCGGGCTGACCTGCCGCCGTCGCGCCGCCGCGACCGCCGCCAAAGCCGCGACCGCCGCCAATGCGCGCGCGGATCGCGTCGCCCGGTGCAAACAGCACCGCGTCCTGCGCTGCCGTCTGCTGGCCGATCTGCCGCAAAGGCGTCACGTCCTCGAGAATCCAGAACGAGCGACCCTGGGTCGCGAGAATCAGATCGTTGTCGTGGATCTTGATGTCGGTGATCGGCACGCGCGGCAGATTCAGCTCGAACGGCTGCCAGTGCGCTCCGTCATCGAACGAGATGAACAGGCCGAATTCCGTGCCGGCGTACAGCAGCCCTTCGCGCACCGGGTCCTCGCGCACGACGCGCGTCGGCCAGTCGGCGGGAATCCCGTTGTTGCCCGTCGTGAGCCGCTTCCAGGTCGCGCCGTAGTTATCAGTTTTATATATATAAGGTGCGAAATCCCCGAGCAGGTAGCGGTAGACCGCGTAGTAGGCAGTGCCCTTGTGGTGCGGCGACGTCTCGATGTACTGCACGCGGCCGCCCGACTGCAGGTCCTTCGGCGTGACGTTCTTCCACGTCTTGCCGTTGTCGCGCGTCACGTAGAACGGGCCGTCGTTCGAGCCCGTCCAGATCACGCCCGGCTCGAGCTTCGATTCGCTGATCGCGTAGAGCGTGCTGTAGAACTCCTCGCCGGTCACGTCGCGCGTGATCGGTTCGCCGCTCGCGCCCTGGCAGCAGGCCGGATGCGCGGTGAGATCGGGCGAGATGGTTTCCCAGTGCACGCCGCCATCGTGCGAGCGATGCAGATACTGTGAACCGTAGTAGACCGTGCTCGTGTCGAACACGCCGACTTCCATCGGCGACACGCGCTGGAAGCGATAGATCAGATCCTTGGCGTCGTTGCCGTACAACGACTGCCCGCCGACCCAGTAGTTCTGCTCCTGGCGCGTGTTCATGAACATGCGCCCGAACTGCCCTTTGCACGCACCGTAGACGACATTGGGATTCTTCGGGTGCGGAATGATCGGCCCGGTTTCGCAGCCCGGCCCGTCCTCGAAAGGCGCCGACTGCCCCGGCAGCGGCTCGCTCGGCACGATCACCGTGCTCGCGTCCTGCTGTGCGCCGTAGAGGCGATACGGGAACTGGTCGTCGAGCCACACGCCGTAGATCTCGGCAGTGGGCTGGTTCATTTGCGTCGACCACGTGCGGCCGCCGTCGAAAGACACGTTCGCGCCGCCGTCGTTCGCCTGGATCATGATCTTGCCGTCGTGCGGATTGATCCAGATGTCGTGGTTGTCGCCATGCGGCGTGCGCAGCGCGTTCCACGTCACGCCGCCGTCGGTCGACTTGTAGAAGTTCTCGGCGCCCGCGTACAGCACGTCCGCGTTGGTCGGATCGGCGCCGATCGTCGTGTAATAGAAGGGACGCGTGATGAGCTGCGCAAAGTTGCTCACCTGCTTCCACGACTGGCCGGCATCATCGGAGCGGTACATGCCGCCGCCAGGCTTTGCTTCGACGAGCGCGTACACCCGATTCGGGTTCGCCGCGGTGACGGCGAGGTTTCCCTTCCCGACCAGGCCCGTCGGCAGCCCGTTGGTGATCTTCGTCCAGTGCTCGCCGCCGTCGGTGCTCTTGTAGAAGCTGCCATTCACCGCGTCCGGCGCGCCGCTGATGATCGTCCACGGCTTGCGCTCGCCGTGCCACATCCACGCATACACGATGTCCGGATTGGCCGGATTCAGCTCGAGATCCGCGGCGCCCGTGCTGTCCGAGAGATACAGCACCTTGCGCCAGGTCTTGCCGCCGTCCGTCGTCTTGAACACGCCGCGCTGATCGTTCGGCTTGAACGCGTTGCCGATTGCCGCGACCCACACGATGTTCGGATTGGTCGGATGAATGCGCACCGCGCCGATCTGACCCGCGTCATACAGGCCGACAAACTGCCACGTGTCGCCGCCGTCGGTCGACTTGTACACGCCGCGGCCGGTGGACACGTTGCTGCGAATGTCGTCGGAGCCGGTGCCGAGATAGATGATGTTCGGGTCCGACTCCGCAACGGCAATGGAGCCCGTCGAGCCGAGAGGCACCTTGCCGTCGGTGATCGGGTGCCACGAGGCACCGCCGTCGGTCGTGCGGAACACACCGCCGCTCGCCACTCCCATGTAGAAGGTGCGCGGTTGCGACGGCACGCCGGTCACCGTGGTGACGCGTCCGCCGCGCGGCGGGCCGACCATGCGGAAGTGAAGACCATGGAACAACGACGTGTCGACGGAGGCCAGCATCGGCGCGCGTGCCGAAGCCGACGCGACGCGCGTCTGGGCGGACAGCGCGGCGCCCGGCAAGGCGATCGCGGACAGGAGACCTGCGGCAGCGCGAAACGAAACCCGCATTCTGCAATTCCTCGGAGTCGAAATGGGCAAGGATGGGCGAACCGTGTAATGATGCGGCGGCGCTGCGTCTTCCGCGAGTGCGGCACGCCAGGTATCGTCTCCGCACCATCACCGACTCTCCATGGATCGCACCCACACTTCGATGCTTCGCGCCGCCGCCTATCTCGTGCCGTTGGCGCTGGCCGGCCTCTCGCTTCCCGCCGCGGCGCAGCGCGCCATTCCCACGCCGGAATCCATCCTCGGCTTTGCGCCGGGCGCCGACCGGCACCTGCCGAGCTGGGACCAGATCGTCCGCTACTTCCACGCGCTCGACGCCGCGAGCCCGCGCGTGAGCGTGCGCACGCTCGGCAAGACGCAGTTCGGGCGCCCGTTCATCGTCGCCTTCATCTCTGACTCGAGCACGCTCGCCAACCTCGAGCACTATCGGCAGATTCAAAGAAAGCTCATGGACCCGCGGCTCCAGCGCCCGGGCGAGCGGCAGTCACTGATCGATCAGGGCAAGAACATCATCCTCGTGACATCGGCGATCCACTCGAACGAGAGCGGCGGCTTCACGACGCCGCTCGTGCTGGCCGACCGGCTCGCGCGAGGCAGGGACGCCGAGGCGCGCGCGATCCTCGCCAACACCATCATCATCCTTGTGCCATCACAGAATCCTGATGGCGTGGACATCGTCGGCGACTACTACCGCAAGACGCTCGGCACGCCGCTCGAGGGTCGCGATCCCCCGGAACTCTACGCCAAGTACGTCGGCCACGACGACAAT
>Ga0207660_10000024_pt1 | contig 71220 bp, 72 predicted proteins | sample KBSC73BmetaG_FD_184335 | JGI IMG/M metagenome (GOLD analysis project Ga0207660, IMG submission 184335) | Corn rhizosphere microbial communities from Kellogg Biological Station, Michigan, USA - KBS C7-3B metaG (SPAdes) (version 2) | ecosystem: Host-associated > Plants > Roots > Rhizosphere ... | reverse complement strand
CAGGCCGCAGGTGGACGAGGGCGAGCTAAAGCTCGGGCTGTCGGATCCGGCGGAAATCGCCGTTCGGCTGGCGACAGCAAAGGCCGTCAGCATTCCCGGCAAATGGGTGATCGGAAGCGACAGTGTCGTCGCGGCGGGCGGACGCCTGTTCAACAAGCCGGCGGACCGCGAAGAGGCGACCGAGCATCTGCGCTTCTTCTCGGGCAAGCCGATGCGTTTGACGAGCGCGGTTGCCTTGGCGCGCGGGGGCGTGCTCGACTGGTCGCATGCGGAAACCGCCACGCTCCATGTGCGTCCACTCTCCGACAAGTTCATCGCGGACTATCTCGATGCCGAATGGCCCGAGGTGAGCTACACTGTCGGCGTGTTTCGGCTGGAGGCGCGCGGCGTGAACCTCTTCGAGAAAATCGAGGGCGACCATTTCACGATCCTCGGAATGCCGCTGATCCCGCTGCTCGGCGCGCTTCGCGACCGCGGGCTTTCGCCACGATGATGAAGATCGCGCTGACCGGTTCGATCGGCATGGGAAAGTCGACTGTCGCGAAGATGTTCGAAGCCGCTGGCGTTCCGGTGTTCGACGCCGACTGCGTGGTCCGCAAGCTCCAAGGCCCCGGCGGGCCGCTCGTCGAGCGGATCGGCGCGCTGTTCCCGGGCACGGTGCGCTGTGGAACGCTCGATCGCGATTGCCTCGCGCAGATCGTGCTCGACGATCCCGCCAAGCTCGCCGCGCTCGAGAATATCGTCCACCCCGCGGTGCGTGAGTGGCGCCAAACATTCATCGAGGAGCATTCGGGGGAACCCGCGCTGATGTTCGAAATCCCGCTGCTGTTCGAAACCGGCGGCGAAAAGGAGTTCGACACGGTGATCGTCGTCTCCGCGCCGGCGGAAATCCAGCGTGGACGGGTCCTTCAGCGCCAAGGAATGACGGCGGCGAAGCTCGATTCCATTCTCAAGCGCCAGACGCCCGACGAGGAAAAGCGGCGGCGCGCGGATTTCGTGATCGATACGGGCGTCGACCTATCCACAACTGAAGCCCAGGTGAGCGACATTCTCGCTTGCCTCGGCATTTCGGGCAGATAGATTCGCACCGTGCGGGAAATCGTCTTCGATACGGAAACGACCGGGCTCAATCCGGCTGGCGGCGACCGCATGGTCGAGATTGGCTGCGTCGAGATTTACAACCGCGTGGAGACCGGCCGCCATTTCCACGCTTACTTCAATCCTCGTCGCGAGATGCCGAGCGAGGCCGAGGCGGTCCACGGCCTCACCACCATCTTCCTTTCCGACAAGCCGGGCTTCGAGGACAAGGCGGACGAGCTGCTCGAGTTTATCGAGGATTCGCCGCTCGTCGCGCACAATGCCGCGTTCGACTTCGGTTTCCTCAACTTCGAACTCGAGCGTTGCGGCAGGTCGTGCGTCAGCATGAGCCGGATGGTCGACACGCTGACGCTCGCCCGGTCGAAGCACCCCGGCGCCAAGCACAGCCTCGATGCCTTGTGCATGCGTTTCGGCATCGACCGTAGCCAGCGGATCAAGCATGGCGCCCTGCTCGACGCGCAGCTGCTCGCCCAGGTCTATGTCGAGCTCACCGGAGGACGGCAGATCGGGCTCGGCCTTGTCGCCGACACGGATTCGGTGCCGGCGCATAGCCGCGGCGGCGCCGTGACGATTCGCGAGCCGCGCCCCCCGCGCCCGCATGCGGCGGCAGAAGAGGAACTGGAGCGCCACCGCGCGTTTATAACCCAGCTCGTCAATCCGCTCTGGGCACGCTTCGCTTAGCCCCGGTTGACGGCGGCTTTCGGCGGGTCCTAAGCGCCCGCTGACGCGAAAGGAGCACAGCTGTGGACGTTCGGGTCGCAGGACATCAAGTCGACACCGGCGAATCGGTGCGTGACCTTGCGCAGCGGCGGATGGCCGAAATCACCGAAAAGTATTTTTCGCGATCGGTCGGCGCCAATGTGACGTTCGGACGCGGACCGAACAACGACTTCACCTGCGATATTGTCGCTCCGGTGACTCAGGGCGTGGTCCTCAAAGCCTCGCACAGCGCCCGCGAGGCGGACATGGCCTTCAACGGCGCCGCCGACCGGATCGAAAAGCAACTCCGCCGCTACATGCGCCGCCTGAAGGACCACAAGGCGGACGAGAGTGCGCGGCCCTATGTCGAAAACGCGGGCTACACGATCTTTTCGGAAGCGCAGTCGGACAGCGCTGACGGTGCGGCGCACCCGACAATCGTCGCCGAAACGCGCGTCGACATTCCCGAATCGAGCGTCTCCGATGCGGTCATGCTGATGGACTTGCGCAACACCAACGCGCTGATGTTCAAGAACAGCGGCACAGGCGAATTCAACATGATCTATCGCCGAGAGGACGGAAACATCGGCTGGGTTGAGCCGCACGAGGCGTGAAACCATCTTCAATTGAACCGACGGCGGTGCGACAGCCGCGCGGTCCAGCGGGCGTAACGATGCATTTGACACAATTCCTCGACTTCGACGCGATCAAGACGGCGCTCCCGGGAGGCAGCAAGAAGGTCTTGCTGCAGCAGCTGGCGAATCTCGCCGGCCAGCGGCTGGACCTCGACGCGTCGGCGATTCTCACCAGCCTTTCGGAGCGCGAACAGCTCGGCTCGACCGGCTTCGGCCACGGAGTCGCGATTCCGCACGGCAAGATCGAAGGGCTGAAGACCATCTATTGTATGTTCGCCCGTCTCGCGGAGCCGCTCGATTACAAGGCGATCGACGGGCGACCGGTGGACCTGGTCTTCCTGCTGCTCTCGCCGCCCGACGCGGGCGCGGAGCATTTGAAGGCGCTCGCGGCGATCAGCCGGGTGACCCGCCATGCGGCCACGCTCGAGAAGATGCGCGGCGCCCGCAGCCGCGACGCGCTCGCTGCAGTGCTGATGGCCGCTGACGAGCGGGACGCCGCCTGAGCGAACGGCTTCCAGCAAGCCTCGAAGTCGCCAGCATCCTTCGGCGCGCCGCGGGGTCGGGAGATTTCGCGACAGTAATGAAGAAGGGCGATCCGGACCGCGGCTCGCTGCTGATCTTCGTCGGGAGCCGAGGGCGGCATGTCGCCTGTTTGGAGCGGGTGCTGGGCACCGACGGCGACTATTGCTGGCAGGTCGCCGGACCCGGCGAATCGGCAGGTTCCGTCGATCTTGCGGAGTTCCTCGCCCGCAGGGCACGGTTCGACGAGGACCTGTGGGCAATCGAACTGGATATCGCGGAGCCTGAACGGTTCATCGCTGAAACGACCTCTTCGGGTTGACCTCCGCCCCGGCGCGTGAAAACCCTCGAACAACAACAAAGAGCGGGGGGCATCCTCCAGGCAATAAAGCCAGGGATGCCACGCGAGACGGGGAATCACGACAGGCGCTGGCGGTAGTATTCGTAAGTAACAGCGCCTGATTTTCGGGGGTTCACCGCAGATTTACGGTTAAAGTCTTGGCTTCTTTTCGCTCGGCGCTGCTGATTTGTGCTGCGCTTACCGTTTCGACAATTGCTCCGGCGCAAGCCGGACCTTCCGGCGACAAGCTCGTTTCGGTCGCGAACGCGACCTTGGCGAAGGTCTCTGTCCCCGAGCTGCTCGACCCAAACGGCCAGCCCCAACTTTCACAGCCTGATGCGGATACGCCCGAAACTCCGACCGACGAGCAAGCTGTGCCCCCGGCCGTCGCTCAGCCCGCAATCGCCCATAACGGCGTCGACCGGTCGGAGGATCTCGCGTCGATGGTCGCCGATCTCCGTGCGGCCGAGCCGGGCAGCCGCGAGCTCGAATGCCTTGCCACCGGCATCTATTTCGAAGCGAAGAGCGAGCCGCTCGCGGGCCAGCTTGCGGTCGGCCAGGTCATCGCAAACCGTGCGCAGAGCGGCGGACGATTCCCTTCGACCTATTGCGGCGTGCTGTTCCAGCGCGGGCAATTCTCGTTCGTTCACGGCCACTCGCTGCCGCACGTTTCGCGCGACAGCCGCCAGTGGCAGACGGCGGTCGCCGTCGCCGAGATCGTGGATCAGGGGCTCAAACAGTCGCAGGTCGGCGACGCGCTGTTCTTCCACGCCCGCTATGTTTCGCCGGGCTGGCACCTGAAGCGGGTCGCCTCGATCGGCAACCACATCTTCTTCCGTTAAGCGCGTAGCGAACGCGGGCGGGCCGGCGGGCGGGGGAAACCTCGCCCGCCTTTTCTTTTTGTTGCTGCTATGTTCTACGCGGGGGGATGTCCAGCCAGATCGAGTCCCTCTGTTTCACCAACGCTCCGCCGATCGCCGCCGATGTCGCGCGCGGGGTGACGCGGCTGTTCTGCCGGCAGGACCTGTTTGCGATCTGCGAGATGCCGCTGCCCAACGGCCGCCGCGCGGACTTGATGGCGATCGATGCGAAAGGCGAGCTGACCATCGTCGAGATCAAGGTCGCCAAGGCGGACCTCATCGGTGACGGGAAATGGACAGACTATCTCGAATATTGCGACCGCTTCTTCTGGGCAGTGCCGCCGCATCTCGCCCATTTGCTCGAGGAGCAGCGGTTCCTTCCGGGGGATGCCGGCCTGATCGTCGCCGACCGCTACGACGCGGCGGTGGTCCGTCATGCGGCGCATCGGCCGCTCGCCCCCGCGCGGCGCAAGGCCGAGCTGCTGCGTTTCGCGCGCCGTGCTGCGCGGCGGCTCGCGGCACAGATCGATCCGTCGCTCGGCGAGGCTAGTTAGCCGCGGCCGAGCCGCCCTTGGGCTTTTTGTCGTTGATCAACTTCAGGATGTCGCGGGCGCGCGAATCGCGGGTGGCATAGTCGCGCGCCGAATAGCCGGCGACATTGTCGGTGCGGTCGGGGTCCGCGCCGGCGTCGAGCAGAGCCTTGACCATCCGCACGTCGCGTTGCTGGACGGCGATGATCAGCGGCGTCTCGCCCGCCCGGTTGGTTCCGTCGACCTTGGCGCCGAGCCCTACCAGCCATGGCACGGCCTCGTCGAATCCCGACTTTGCCGCCGTGATCAGCGGCGTGTCCCCGCCTGCCCCCTGCATGTTGGGGTCGGCGTGGTTGCGGAGCATGAACCCAGTCCAGTCGCGGTCGTCCGCGCGGATCACAGTGATCAGCGGCGTGTCGCCCTTGCCGTCCTTGGCGTCGATCACGGTCGGATGGGTCTGGATGAGCTGCGTCGCCTTGTTGCCGTCGCGCTTTTGGACGGCATCGAGGAAGTCCTGGGCGCTATTGGTCGCGATCTGCTGCGCCGCGGCAGGCGCCGAAACAACCGCGAGCGCGGCCGCGGAAAGAACAATGTTCAACGACTTCATTGATTTAGCCCTCGAGAATCCCCGCTTGATCGGCGGCGCTTAGCAGAGCAAGGCTCGACTTGTCATGAACGGTGCCGACCGATTTTGGGAAAAGCCGCTCCGTGCGCTGAACGCGGGCGAATGGGAGGCGCTGTGCGACGGCTGCGGGCGCTGCTGCGTGCACAAGCTCGAAGACGAAGAGACGGGGATGCTCTACGCGACCAATGTCGCGTGCAAGCTGCTCGACCGCAGGAACGGGCGCTGCCTGGACTATAAGAACCGCATGAAGCGCGTTTCGGACTGCGTGAAGCTCGACCGCACCAATCTCGACTCGCTCGACTGGCTGCCGGAGACCTGCGCGTACCGTCTGCGCGCCGCAGGCAAGCCGCTTCCCGAATGGCACTACCTCGTCTCCGGGAGCCGCGAGACCGTGCACGAGGCCGACCAGTCGACCCGCGGCTGGACGGTAAGCGAGGAAGATGCCGGCGAGCTCGAATATCATGTGGTCGACCGCGAGCTCTGAAGCGGCCCTCGAAGCCGCGCTTCCAGTTCCAGTCGAGGTTCGGCGATTGAGAAGCGCCAGGCGCCTCCGCCTCCGGTTCGACGAAGCCTCGGGCGTGCTCAAGCTGACCTGCCCGTGGCGGACGAGCCGGCGTGCCGCGCTCGCCTGGGCCCTCGACCAGCGCGGGTGGATCGATGCGCAGCTGGCGCGGGCGGAGCCTGGGGAGCCGTTTGTGCCGGGTGCGCTCGTCCTGCTGGAAGGGCGAGAAGTCGCGATCGTCTGGCAAGAGACGTGGGCGCGGACACCGATGCTCGTCGATGGCGAGCTTCGCTGCGGCGGCCCAGCCTCAGGCCTGCCGCGCCGGATCGAAAGCTTCCTCAAGCGACGTGCCCGGGACACGATGTCGGGCGACATCGCCGAGTTCGCCGGCGCGGCGGGAGCGACCCCGCGATCCGTCACCATCGGCGATGCCGCGACGCGTTGGGGAAGCTGCTCGTCGCAGGGACGCATCCGCATGAGCTGGCGTCTGATCCTCGCCCCGGCCGAAGTGCGCCGCTATGTCGCCGCCCACGAGGTCGCCCATCTCGTGCATCTCAACCACGGTGCGGAGTTCAAGGCCCTCGAAGCGCGGCTGTTCGGCACCGGCGTTTCCGAGGCGAAGGCGGCGTTACGCCGAATAGGGCCGCGGTTGAGACGGATCGGACGGCGGTGAGCGCGGCGGCTCCGTCTGGTTCTGCGTAGGAGGATAAGCCGGCCCGCGCGGCGGATAGGGCATGTAGCGCGGCTGAGGCTGCGGCGGGTACGGTCTGCGCGTCTGGGGTGGCTGCTGCTGCGGCGGGAATGCCTGGTCGAGCTCCTGCTGCGTCGGCGGACCGGTCCCGTCCGGGTTGACCATCGGCTGCTGCGGGGGCGGGTAGCCCTGATCGCGCGGAGGAGCGGATCCGATCGGAAGCCCGTTTTCGTCGACCATCGGCCCCATGTCGTTCATGTCGACCGGCTGATCGCCGTAGATCTGCTCCTCGGGCGTCAGCTGCCAGTCGGGCATCGGCACCTGCGTCTGGAACTGCTCGACCGGCCGGTTCGCGACCGCGACGCTCATGAAGTCGTGGAAGGCGCGCGCGGGCGCGGTGCCGCCCTGCAAGCCGGGCACGGGCTTGGCATCGTCGCGGCCCATCCACACGCCGGTCGTGAGGCCGCTCGAAAAGCCGATGAACCAGCCGTCCTTGTTCGAGGTGGTCGTGCCGGTCTTGCCCGCGACCGGCCGTCCGATCTGCGCCGCGGTGCCGGTACCGGATAGAACCGCGGACTGGAGCAGGTCGGTCATCTCTGCGGCGACCCACGGCGCAACCAGGACCCGGTTCTCGTCGGTTTCGTGCTGGTAGAGCATGCGCCCATCCGCGGTGACCACGCGGCGAATGGCATAGGGCGTGACTGCGACGCCGTTGTTCCCGACGGACGCGAAAGCGCGGGTCATCTCGATCAGCCGGACGTCGCTCGAGCCCAGCACCATCGACGGGTAGGTCGAGATCTGCGTCGTCAGGCCGAATCGGCGCGCCATGTCCGCAATGGTCGAGAAACCGACTTGCTGGCCGATCTTCGCGCTCACCGTGTTGATCGATCGCGAAAAGGCCTCGCGCAGCGTCACCGGCCCCAGGTTGCCGCCTTCCGCATTGCGTGGGCTCCAGCCATCGATGGTCACCGGCCCGTCGACGATCGTGTCGGTCGGCTTCATCCCCGATTCGAGCGCGGTCAGATAGACGAACAACTTGAATGAGGAGCCTGGCTGCCGCTCGGCCTGGGTCGCCCGGTTGTAGATCGAGGTGACATAGTCCTTGCCGCCGACCATCGCGCGCACGGCGCCGTCGCGGTCGATGGCGACAAGCGCGCCTTGGGCGCCGTCCGGCGCGTTAGCCTTGATAGCCTTGTCGGCGGCGACCTGCATGCCCGGGTCGAGCGTGGTCCAGACGTCGATCGGGTCGGTGGTCTGATCGATCAGCGTATCGAGCTGCGGCAGTGCCCAGTCGGTGAAGTAACGAACGCTGTTGTTGTTGGTCGTCTGCTGGATCCTGACCTGCGCCGGGTTCGCCGACGCCGCTTCCTCCGGCGTGATGAAGCCGTTCTTCGCCATCGTCTGGAGCACCACGCCGGAGCGGTCGCGGGCGGCTTCGACGTCGGCGGTCGGAGCATAGTTGGACGGCGCCTTGACCAGGCCCGCGAGGATCGCAGCCTCGGCGAGACTCAGATGATCGGCGCCGTGACCGAAGAATTTCCGCGACGCGGCGTCGATGCCGTAGGCGCCGCCGCCGAAATAGACGCGATTGAGGTAGAGTTCGAGGATCTGGTCCTTGCTGAATTTCCGTTCGAGCGCGAGCGCGAGGATCCCTTCCTTGATCTTGCGGATGAAGGTGCGGTTGTTCGTCAGGAAGATGTTCCGGGCGAGCTGCTGGGTGATGGTCGAGCCGCCCTGGAGCCAGCGTCCGCTGCTGATCCGCACTTCGACCGAGCGGCCGATGCCAATCGGATCGACGCCGAGATGGCTGCGGAAGCGGCGGTCCTCGGTCGAGATGATCGCCGCCCGCATCTCCGGCGGGATCTGGTCGTACGTAAGCCACCGGCCAAAGCTCGGCCCGAGCGAAAGCAGGACCTGTCCGTTTGCCGCGCGCACCCTGATCATCTGCCCGAGGTCGTTGCGCTTGGTGAGATCGCCGTAGCCGGGAAGATAGGCGGTCGCGACGGCAACCGCGACGACCAAGGCGAGAACGCCGACGAGAGCGGCATAGGCGAGGCCCCTGATCACGCGCATCACTGTCGAGCCATTTCCTGCGGCGGTTTCGGAGCGCTTACGGGCCATTCTTCACCGGGGATAGAAAGCTGCGGCTCAAGCGACAATAGGGATGCAGGTCGGAGCGCTCCTGATCGACGATGCACGGCGCGCGGCCGCTCCGTGCCGCCTGCTCGGAGCAAGGTTAGCCGCCGATTAACCCCGTTTTAGCTGTCTTTGGATAGGGTCGGCGCATGGGCGGTCCTAGAACCCTTGCCCTTGCGCTCGCGGCATGCGCCGCGGCCGTCGCCGGCATGTCGCCGGCGCGCGGACAGTGCCGCTTGTGCGAAAACCCGACGACCACTCTCACCCAGTCCGCCAACAACGACGGAATCGAGCTGGAGATCGAGACCAATCTCGATTTCGGCCGGCTGATCCTTGGCGGCCAGGGGCAAGGCGCTGCGGTGATCCGTCCGGATGGCTCCAACGCCGCGGAAGGCGCGCTCACGGGCGTCAGCCCGCGCGCAATGGTCGGTACAGCGGTCGTGCACGGCACGCCTGGGCGGGCGCTGCGCGTGGAGCTCCCGCGCCGGATCGACCTTTATTCGCCGCGCGGCGGCAGCATCAGCGTGGACAATGTCACTAGCGACCTGTCCTCGCTGCCGAGGCTCGATTCGGCCGGAAACCTGACGTTCCGCTTCGGCGGGAGAGTGACGGTGACCGGCGATTCGGAAGGCGACTATCGCGGCGACATGCCGATCACCGTCGAATATCAGTGAGCGCAGTTCGGCCTTCAGAAAAGCCGGTCCAAAGCGGTCCAAAGGCTAAGCCGCCATTAACCAATCCCTTGAGGGAAGCCGTAAGCGGGCAGGGTTAATAGCGGCACCACGGGTGACCGGACCTCGAGCTCGGACAGCCGCCAAACTCGAACTGAACCAGTGGGGATTTTTTGAAATGAGCAAATTCCTTCGTTTGACGGCGCTTGGCGCGGCGGTTGCCGCGTTCACGGCGACCCAGGCCGCGGCGGCTCCTGTCTCGGCTACCACGAATGCCAACGCGCATGCGAAGATCATGAAGCCGCTCCAGATTGCCGGGACCCAGGATCTCGACTTCGGAACGCTCGTGATCTCGGGCTCGGGCACGCAGGTCATGCACCTCAACCAGCTGGGCTCGCTCAGCGGCTGCGGCGCGGTGATCACCTGCTCAGGCACGCCGCAGGACGCGGTCTATAACGTCAAGGGCACGCCGAACGCGACCGTGACGGTGACGGTGACCTCGCCGGTCGTCCTCACTAACGCGAACGACGGAACGAAGCTGAACCTGACTCCGGACGCGCCCGCGACGGTCGCTCTCGACACGAACGCGGCGAGCACCGGCGACAATTTCAACATCGGCGGTTCGATCACCATTGCGAACACCGGCACGCCGGCGACCGACACCACGGACGGCCTCTACAGCGGCACGTTCGCAGTCAGCGTCGATTACCAGTAAGCGCTAGACCGCAGCGGCTTCGGCCGCCGCGCGAAGGAGGGTCGCCGGGGCTCCCGGCGGCCCTTTTTCTTTGCCATTGGCCGAACATGGTTGACGGAAAATCAACCATTTCGGTCGAAACGCTTGCTCCCTTTCGACGGGGGGAAGCAAGGCAATGCGATCGCGCCGACCACTGCCGCTGCTGCTCGTGCCACTTGCCGTGGCAATTCCGGCTCCCGCAGCGGCGGTGACCCAGAACGCGGCCGTGAATGCGAACGTGATCCGTCCCCTGACCCTGACATCGCTGCAGGACCTGGACCTCGGGACAATCACGCTGAAGCTGGGCAGCTGGTCGGGGGCGACCGTCGGCATTTCAAAGGCCGGGCTCTTCACCTGCAACGCCAACGTCGTCTGCACCGGCGCTGCGCAGGTTGCGCGCTACAAAGTCACCGGCACGAACAAGATGGTGGTCAGGATCACCGCGCCGAACGTCACGCTCACCAACCAGAACGACAATACCAAGACCCTGACGCTGACGCTGGACAGCCCAGGGACGGTGACTCTGACTTCGTCGGGAGAGCCCGGCAACAACTTCGATCTCGGCGGCACCCTGACCCTGAGCTCGACGACTGTGCCGGGGACCTACAGCGGGACGCTCGCGGTGACCGTCGATTATCAGTGACCGGCGGCTGTCATGGTTGACCGAAAATAAACCATTCTGGGGCAACAACGGCTGATCGCTCCGGTTCGGAGCAAAGTGGGGATCGCCGATGTTTGCTTGGAAGAGGAAAATCATTGCGGCGGCTGTCGCCCTGGCTCTTGCCGCGCCCGCGGGCGCGGGGGTGGGAGACCTGCTCGTCGCGCCGACGCGCATCGTGCTCGATGGCGGCCGCGGCACCGAAATCGTGCTCAACAATATCGGCGACGAGCCCGCGACCTACCGCATCTCGGTCGAGTTCCGGCGCATGACGCCCGACGGCAACCTCGTCGACGTGCCCGACCCGACTCCTCAGGAGAAGGCGGCCGAAGACATGATCGTCTATGCGCCGCGGCGCGTCACTCTCGCGCCGAACGAGCCGCAGTCGATCCGCATCGCTGCCCGGCCTCCGGCGGGACTTCCCGACGGCGAGTACCGAGTGCATCTGTTGTTCCGCGCGGTTCCGCCGGCGACGCCCGTGGCCGCAACCGATGCCGCACAGGTCAAGGGCCTGCATCTTCGGCTGATTCCAGTTTACGGCGTCACCATTCCGGTGATCGTCCGCCTCGGCAACCTGCAGGCGACGGCCGGAATTTCGGACGTCAAGCTCGAAAGCAAGGACGGAAAGCCGTCGATCGGCCTCGATCTTAGCCGTTCCGGCAGCCGGTCGACGTTCGGCGAGGTGCTCGTCCTGAAGCCAGGAGTGAAGGAGCCGATCGCCGTCCAGAAGGCGGTCGCGGTCTATACCGAGATCGGCAGCCGGCACGTCAGCATTCCGGTCGACGAGAATTACAAGGGCGAGCTCGCCGGACCGGTGACTGTCCAGTATCTTGAGACCTACGACGACGGGAAGCAGAAGATCGCCGAAACCCAGGCGGTGCTGAGGTAGGGCGGGGACCCGGCGCCAAGGAGAGATTGTCGTGCGCGGCGGCCGCAACTGGCTGCGCAACGCGGCGCTGCTGCTGGCGCTCTGCGCCGGCGGCGTCCGCGCATCAGCGCCACCGGCGGCCGTCGCTGCGGTGGCGCCGGCGTGGACCGCGGACCCCGACGACCAGTTCCTGCTCGATGTGCATATCCGCCAGTTGCGGCTTGGCGATGGGGTGCGCGCGTACAACACGCCCGAGGGCACCTGTGTCGTCTTAGGCGACTTTCTGACGACGCTCGACGTCCCAATGCGCATCGACTTGACGGCCAGGAAGGCGAGTGGCTGGGCGTTCAAGGAATCCAACAAGATTTCGATCGATTACGCCGGCGGAACAGCAACTTACGGGACCAAGAGCGAGCGCATTGCGCCGGGCACGATCCGCGAGACGCCCGAAGGCTGGTGCATCCAGACGAGCGCTCTCACGCGCTGGTTCGGCATTGGCGTGAAGCCGGTCACCTCCGGTTCGGTGCTCGTGCTCCAGTCGCCGACCAAGCTTCCGGTCGAGCTCGCGATGGAGCGCCAGGCGCGCGCGGCGCGGATCCATCCGGCGAAGTTCGACCTTGCGAGCCTGCCGCAGGTGCGGATCCCCTATCGCATGTGGCGCGCGCCCGCGCTTGATTTCGTGGTCAGCGGCGGCGTGACCTACACCGCCCAAAAGGGCGCGGTCGTCGACCGCCAAACGTCGATCTATGCCGCCGGCGAGATCGCGCACCTGTCTTATGATGCGCAGGTCACGACCAACCAGCGCGGCCTGCCCTCTAACCTGCGCCTGCGTGCCTACCGGTCCGACCCCGACGGTCACTTGCTCGGGCCCGCGCAGGCGACGCATTTCGGTCTCGGCGACGTCGAGGGCTTCGACAGCAAGCTCACCGGCACCGCGGCTTACGGCCGGGGGGCCGTCATCACCAACCGGCCGCTGGCGGCGCAGACGGCGTTCGACAGGACCCGCTTCGAAGGCGACATGCCCGCGGGGTGGGAGGCCGAGCTGTACCGCAACGACGAGCTGCTGGGCTTCGCCAAGCCCACTTCCGACCAGCGCTATGTCTTTGACGACGTTCAACTTCTCTATGGCGAGAACAGGATCAGGATCATGCTCTACGGTCCTCAGGGCCAGATCCGGACCCGCGAGGAGACGATCAACGTCGGCCAGGATAACGCGCCGCCCGGCAAGACCTGGTACTGGGCAGGCGTCAACGAGCCCAGCAGGGACATCTTCACGCTCGAAAAGCCTCCGGACGGGCAGAACCTGCCCAAGGCACAAGCCACGATCGCGCTCGAGCACGGCATCGACAATCACATGTCGGTCGCCGCGATCGCGCGCGAGATGCTGATCGATGACCAGCATGTGACGTTCCTCGAGGGCACCATCCGGCGATCGGTCGGGACGGCGATGATCGAAGTCGGCGCATCGCACGAATCCAATGGCGGGACCGCGGCCCGGGCGCAGTTGCTCGGGCAGATCGGCCCGGTGAACGTCAATGCCGCCGCTCTTATTGCAAATGATTTTCATTTGAACGGCGGGACTTTGCGCAGCGTGCGCGACTATTCGCTTTCGCTCGATGCGCCGTTCCATCTCGGGCGCACGGTGCTTCCGGCGCACGCCGACGTTCGCCTCACCGACAATATGAATGGCTCGAAGGAGCTCGATGCCGCCGCCCGGCTATCCGCTAATTTCCAGCGCTTCGATCTCGCCGCCGATGTGCGCTATCGCAAGCAGCTGCTCTCGTTCGGGGAACATCCGCCGCCGCAGACGACGGTTGACCTGATCGGCAGCGGGCACATCGGCGATGTGCGGCTCCGCGGCACGACCACCTTCGACATCTCGCCCGCCGCCCGGGTGCAGGCGACGGAGCTCGAGGCCTATTGGTCGGCGAGCGAGAATGTCGATTGGGACGCCGACCTCATCTACGACAACAACGCGCACCGGGCGAACGCAAGGATCTCCTATGTCCGCCGGCTGAGCAGCTTTGCCGTCGCGCTGACGGGCGAAGCGGCGACCGACGGCTCCGTCGCGTTCGGGATCAACCTCAATTTCTCGCTCGACGCCGCGCGCGGCTTCATGCTTTCGCGCCGGCCGCTCGCGCAGGCGGGCGAAGTCCACGCGCTCGTCTACCGCGACCTCAACGACAATGGCGTGCGCGACCCGGGCGAGCCGCTGGAGAAGGGCGCGCTCGTCACCACCGGCGCACAGCAGGCGGAAAAGCCGACCGATGCGCACGGTTCGGCGCTTGTCGGCGGCCTGGTGCCCTATCAGCCCATCGCGGTCGGCGTCGACGTCTCCAGTCTTGCCGATCCGATGCTCGTCCCGAAGAAGGCGCTGCAGGTGGTTGTGCCGCGGCCCGGTGCTCCGGCGGATGTCGAGATCGGCCTGGTCGGTGGCGGGGATGTCGAGGGCGCGCTCGTCAAGAGCGGCGGGCTCGGCTTCGAAGGCGTCGGAATCGAGCTGGTCGACTCCAGCGGCAAGGTCGTCGGAACCACGCTGACCGATTTCGACGGCTTCTTCCTGTTCGAGCGCGTCGCCTACGGCACTTACACCATTCGCGTTGCAAAGCCCTCGGCAGCCGCCGCGAAGATCGCACCCGAGCTCGGGGTCCACTTCGCGGTCACACCGGACAAGTCGATCGTCCGTCTGGGCACGATCCAAGCCGTGCCGCAGGCGCATCTCGCCGACGCCGGCGGGCCTGCGCCTCCCAAATCCTCGCTTCGTTAGCTTTCAGCGCGCCAGATTTGATCACACGCCTGACCTTCCCGGAAGGTCACCTGTGATGGTGCGGTCGAGAAGACTCGAACTTCCACGGCCTTTCGGCCACAGCCACCTCAAGGCTGCGCGTCTACCAGTTCCGCCACGACCGCACGTCATGAAAATGGAGGCCGGCCGCAAGAGCCGCCGGCACTGGCAAGGCGCGCGCCCTAGCAAAGCGACTCCCCCCGCGCAATGCCGCCGGCAGCCGAGGAAAATCGCTCCATAACGGGACAATCATTAAAGCCTTGTTTACCATTATGAACGGATCGCGTTACACATCACGTGATGCTCTGGTTTGCCGCAGCCGCCGCGATCGCCGCTCCAACGCCGTCAACCAATCCGCGGCCGCCGGTGGTTGCTCAGGCCACGGCCACCGTGCGCATCCTCTCGGGCGTCCGGCTTAAGCTCGATTCGACGAGCAATGCCGATGCGCCGCCGACGCACGACAGCGTCGTCACGACGAACGGCACCGAGCAGCCCGCGCGCCTGATCGAATTCCAGTAGAAGTCAGCTGGCCGCGCTGCCGAGCGTGATGGTGAGCTCGTCGCCGCCCGGCGGGACATTGACCTCGGCGCTGTTGAAGCTGGCGCTACCCCCCGCGGTCAGCGAACGGGCCGGGGGTGCGATCGTCCAGCTGTAGACGACCTTGCCGGCATGGGTCTTCAGCTCGGCGCGGAGCGGCGGCACGTCCTGCTCCTTGCCGGTCGGATTGATCACCCGACCGCTGACGGTCAGTAGCTCATTGCCGCTTTCCAGCCGCTGCCGGTCCATGTGCGACATGACCACGGCGAGGGGGCTCGTGCCGACGCCGCCGAGCCCGAGCCGCGCCTTCAGCTCAGGCGGCGCAAGGATCCAGAAGAGAGCTGCGAGCACGATGACGACGATGACGACGATGACGATCGAGATCACCGGGTTGCGCCGCTTGGGCTCGACTTCGTCGGGTGCGGGGAAGGGGGTCAAATCATCCTCCTGCGCCTCCGCCTGGGGCGGTTCTTGCCAGTCACTGGCGGATGCAGGCTCCTGGTTGGGCTCCTCCGCCCGTTTGGTGATGTCGAACTGCGCGCTCTCATAAGATGCGCCCGGGCCACGCTCGAAATCCTCTCCCGCTTCCTCAAGCCCCCCGTCGGCCGCCTCGACCTGCGCCTCTTCGTAGGCGCGCTCTTCGGCTTCGGGACCACTGCGCGGCTCGATCAACGTCGCTTCGGCGAGGCTTTCATCCTCGTTCGGCTCCGGAATGGCGGAATCCGTCGGCGCTTCCTCGGCGGGTTGAAGGTCGGAATTGGTCCCCTCCTCTGGCACCGGACTGGCCTCGTCTCCCGGGTTCTGATGCCAGCTATGCTTGCACGAAGCGCATCGCACCTGCCTGCCGCCAGGCGGAATTGCGCCGTCCTTCACCACATATTGCGTGCCGCAGCTCGGGCAGGTGAGGATCATCGCTTCAAAAAGCCCTCTTCCGGGACGGTGAGCGCACGGTAAACAGGAATGGACAAGGCTTGGCAAGGCGCGGAACCTTGGCCTTGCGAGCGGAGGGAAAGGGAAGCTGCCAGCAATCGCGGAATTCGACAGCGTCGGCCTGCGCTACGGCACGGGCGCCGAAGTCCTGCGCGACCTGGACTTCCGGCTCGCGAACGGGGGCTTCTATTTCCTCACCGGCCCGTCCGGCGCCGGGAAGACGTCGCTCTTGAAGCTCCTCTACCTCGCGCAACGTCCGACCCGCGGCCGAATCCGGCTGTTCGGGGAGGAGCTGAGCGAAGCGCCCCGCGAAGCGCTTCCGCCGTTCCGGCGCCGCATCGGCGTGGTGTTCCAGGACTTCCGGCTGATCCGGCACCTATCAGCATTCGACAATATCGCTTTGCCGCTGAGGGTGGCGGGCGCCACCGAGGAGGAGCTCGAAGGGCCGGTACGCGAAATGCTCGCCTGGGTCGGCCTTGCCGATCGCGCGAGCGCACGGCCGCCGACGCTTTCAGGCGGCGAGCAGCAGCGCGTGGCGATCGCCCGGGCAGTGATCAACCGCCCCGACCTGCTGGTCGCCGACGAGCCGACGGGCAATGTCGACGCGGAGATGGCGAAGCGCCTCCTCCATCTGTTCACCGCGCTCAACCGGCTTGGGACGACCGTCGTCGTTGCCACGCACGACGTCGGGCTGATCAACGCGACACCGGGCGCCGAGATCATCCGGCTTGACAATGGCGGGCTCGCCGATCCCACCGGCATGCTCCGCAACCCTCCGCCGAGGCGCCGCTGATGCTGGCCTGGCTGTTCGTCTCGCCCGCCGACCGCCGGCTTCTGGGGACCAACCGCTTCCGCGGCCCGACGCCGTGGGTGATCGCGATCATGAGCTTCTCGATCATGCTGATCGCCGCCACCGGGCTTGCACTCGCCAGCACTGCCGGCTCGCTGTCGCGGGCGATCGAAACGCGCTACGCGCTCGAGGTGCCGAACGGCGGCCAGAATCTGGACGCGCTGGTCGCTTCGCTGAAATCCGTCAGCGGCGTCAGCTCCGTGGACCCGGTTCCCGAAAGCGAGATGCGCCGAACGCTCGAGCGCTGGCTCGGGCCAGAGGCCGACAGCGCCGACCTGCCGGTGCCGGCGCTTGTTAACTTCGATGCGCGGCCGGGGACCGACTTCGCCGCCGTCCAGCGGCACGTCGAGGCGATCGCTCCGGGCGCCAGAATCAGCGCGCACCAGGACAGGGTCGCGCCACTCCTCCGTTCGATGCACGCGCTGCAATGGCTCGCCTTCGGCCTCGTCGTGCTCCTCGGCGCGGCGGCCGCGGCGGCGGTCGTGCTCGCTGCGCGAGGAGCGCTGGACACGCACCGCTTCACGATCGAGGTGATGCACGGGATCGGCGCGACCGACCTCCAGCTCACCCACATGTTCCAGCGCAAGATCGCGCTCGACGCGCTGGTCGGGAGCGTGGCCGGCGCCGCAGCGGGCGGGATCGTCCTGCTTCTTCTCGCGAGCGGCGCCTCGTTCGCCGGCGAGCTCTCGGGCGGCGCGACGCTTTCGATCGTCGACCTGCTGGTCCTGCTCGCCTTGCCCTTCCTGCTCACGGCGCTCGCGACCTGGGTCGGCCGGATCGCGGTGCTTGCCGCACTGCGCGAGACGTTATGATCGCTCGGATCGGCGCCTTCCTGCTGCTGCTCTACGCGCTTGGCTTCGTGATCTTTGCCTTCACGCTCGGCAAGCCGGCGCCCGCGACCGCGCAGCCGACGGATGCCGCGGTGGTGCTGACCGGCGGAAGCGGCCGCATCGAGCATGCGATCGACGTGCTTCGGCAGCACAAGGCCGGGCGGTTGCTAGTCTCCGGTGCCGACCCGTCGGTCACCAAGGGGGATCTGGCGCGGCGCATTCCGGGAAGCGCGGCTCTGCTTAGCTGCTGCGTCGATCTCGGCAGCGAATCCGTCGACACTCGGTCGAACGCCGAGGAAGCCGGCCGCTGGCTTTCCAAGCACCGCTTCCATTCCCTCCGCCTCATCACCAGCGACTGGCACATGCGGCGGGCGCGGTACGAGTTCCGAAGGGTGCTCGGTGCCAAATACGTGGTCGTGGCCGACGCGGTCCGGACGGAGCCGAGCTTCTTCACCTTGTTCGCCGAGTACAACAAATACTTGCTTCGCCGGATCGCGGCGTGGGTCGACCTTTGACGGCGTTCCTGCGCTCGCTCCTCTACGCGGCGATCTTTTATCCGGTGACGATGATCCTTTGCGTGGTCGGCGTGATCGCCAGCCTGTTCGGCCGCAAGCCGACGCTCGCCATCGTCCTTGGCTGGGTCGATTTCCACCACGAGCTCGCGACTCACGTGCTCGGCATTTCCGTTCGCGTCGAGGGCGAGATCCCCACCGGCTGCAACCTGATCGCGGTCAAGCACCAGTCGATGTTCGAGACGCTCGAGATGGTGCGGATCACGAACCTGCCCGTCATCGTGCTCAAGAAGGAGCTCGCCGATTTGCCGCTGTTCGGCTTTCTCACCGGGCGGTACGGCCACATCGCAGTCGAGCGCTCGGCGGGGCCCAAAGCGCTCCGCGTGCTGGTCGAGGAGGGACGAAAGGCGGCGGAGAACGGCCGCTCCGTCATGATCTATCCCGAAGGGACCCGGGTACGGCCGGGCGAGACTCCGCCGCTTCGTTCAGGATTCGCCGCGCTGTATCGGGCTCTTGGGTTCCCGGTGATCCCGGTGGCCGTGGACAGCGGCCGCTTGTGGGGACGCGGGTTCGTCCACCGTGGCGGGACGATCACCTTCAAGGTCGGAGAAGCGATCCCGCCGGGCCTTCCTCGAAAGGAGATCGAGGCGCAGGTCCACGCTGCGATCAACGCGCTCGAACTAGGAGCGGAGGCGCGCCCCTGATTTCTCCGCCGCGGCAACGATGCGCTTCGAAATCTGCGCGATCTGATCGTCCGTGAAGCTTTTCTCGGCTGGCTGAAGCGTCACCTCGAAGGCGAGCGACAGCCCTTCCGGCGCTTCGAACCGGTCGAACAGCCGAACGCCCGTGATGGCCACTTTGTCGGCGCTGCGGATAGCGCGCGCGAGACTGTCCGCCGGAAGATCGGCCGGGACGATGAATGCGAAGTCGCGGCTGACCGGCTGAAGCGCCGGCGGGTCATATGCCGCGCGGGCGTGACTGCTCGAGCGGCCGGCGGGAATGGCGTCCAGGTAGATTTCGCCGGCGATTGCGCCGGTGGGCGCATCAAGGCTCTTGTGCAGCCCCGGGTGAAGCTCGCCAAACGCCGCGAGCACGGTCTTCGGCCCGAGGCGGAGGGTGGTGGAACGGCCCGGGTGCCAGGTCGGCCCGGCTTCGGGGAAGACCTGCAAATTGTCGACCGGAGCGCCGGCGGCGTCGAGGAGCGCCAACACCTCGGCCTTGGCATCGAAAGCGTCGAACGCTTGCGCCTTGCCGGGCTGCCACCCCCGAGCGCGCCGTTCGCCGGCAAGGACGAAGCCCAGGGTCGGATGCTCGGCATCGGCGAGATAGCGCCGGCCGATCTCGAACAGGCGCACGCTCGCTGCGCCGCGGTCGAGATTGCGGCGCGCGGCCGCGATCAGCCCGGGGAGAAGCGACGGGCGCATCACGTTCATGTCTTCGCTGATCGGGTTCGCGAGCCGCCAGGGGCTGCCGCCGAACGCTTCGGCTTCCGCGTCGGAGATAAAGCTCCAGGTGACCGCCTCGTCGAGACCGCGGGCTGCGGCGGTGCGCCGGACGCGGCGTTCAAGCAGCTGCGATCGCGTCGCCGTTGGCTTGGCGACGCCGGGGGCGCGATCGAGCGGCGTCGAGGGCACCTGGTCGTAGCCGGTGATCCGCACGATCTCCTCGACGAGGTCGGCCGGACCTTCGACGTCACGCCGCCACGTCGGCACCGTCACGTCGGCGCCGTTCACTTCGAATCCGAGCCTCTCGAGGATCTCCTTCTGGCGCTGCTCGGCCACGTCGACGCCGCCGAGCGCGCTGGTGCGTCCATAATCGAAGCGGATGGCCCGCTTCTCGACCGGCGGTTCGCCCGCGCGGACGGACGCCGAGGCTTCGCCGCCGCAGATGTCGAGGATCAGGCCTGTGAGGATCGCCAGCCCGTCGTCGAGGAAGGCCGGATCGACGCCGCGCTCGAAGCGGGTGCGCGCGTCGCTGGTTAGGCCGAGGAACTGGCCGGTTCTCGCGATCCGCTCGGGCGTGAAGTAGGCGACTTCAAGCATCACGTCGGTGGTCGCCTCGCTGACGCCCGAATCTTCGCCGCCCATGATTCCGCCGACGTCGTGGACCTGCCTGTCGTCGGCGATGACCGTCATGAACGGCTCGAGCGCATATTCCTTCTCGTTGAGCGCGAGCACCTTCTCGCCGGGCTTGGCCGCGCGCGCGGTGAGGCCGCCCTTGAGCTTGCCGATGTCGTAAGCGTGGCTCGGCCGGCCGAGGTCGATCATTACATAATTGGTGATGTCGACCAGGGCCGAGATGGGCCGTTGGCCGGCGGCCTTCAGCCGGCGCTGCATCCAGTCGGGCGAAGCGCCGTTCTTCAGGCCTTTGATCGCGCGCCCGAAGAAGGCCGGGCAGCCTTCCGCGTCCTCGATGCGCACCGGAACCGGGCAGGGGAAGCTGCCCTCGTTCTGCGGGACAGCAAGGGGCTTTAGCGCGCCGAGCCCGGCGGCCGCCAGATCGCGCGCAATGCCGCGCACGCCCATCGCGTCCTGGCGGTTGGGCGTGACGGCAACGTCGAAAACCGGATCGTCGAGCCCGGCATATTGGGTGAAGGGCGCCCCGACTGGAGCATCGTCGGGAAGCTCGATGATCCCGCTATGGTCTTCGCCCAGCTCGAGCTCGCGCGCCGAGCACATCATCCCGCGGCTTTCGACGCCGCGGATCGCGGCGACTTTCAGCGTCATGTCGCTGCCGGGGATGTAAGCGCCCGGAGCCCCGAACACCCCGACCATGCCGGCGCGCGCGTTGGGTGCGCCGCACACGACCTGGATTTTCTCGCCGGTCCCCGCATCCACGGTCAGGACCTGGAGCTTGTCCGCCTGCGGATGCTTTTCCGCGGTCAGCACTTTCGCCACCGTGAATGGCGCGAGCGCCTCGGCGGGATTGACGAGATCCTCAACCTCGAGCCCGACGTTCGTCAGCTTGTTCGCGATTTCCTCGGCCGAAGCATCCGTGTCGAGATGCTCTTTCAGCCACGAAAGGGAGAATTTCATGCGCCGACCCCGCCGCTCAGCGTGGGCACGTCGAGCGCACGGAAGCCGTAATGCTTCAGCCAGCGGATATCGCCGTCGAAGAATGCACGGAGGTCGCCCATTCCATATTTGAGCATGGCCAGGCGATCGACTCCGGTGCCGAAGGCGAAGCCTTGCCATTCGTCGGGGTCGAGGCCGCAATTGGCGATCACGCTCGGGTGGACCATGCCGCTGCCGAGCACTTCCATCCAGCCTTCCTGCCCGCCGACGACGCGCCGGCCTTTCTCCATCGACCAGCCGACGTCGACCTCAGCCGACGGCTCGGTGAACGGGAAATAGCTGGGTCGCATCCTCAGCACGATGTCGTCGCGTTCGAAGAAGGCTTTGAGGAACGTCTCGAGCGTCCACTTGAGGTGGCCGAGCGTGATCGCCTTGTCGATCACCAGGCCTTCGACCTGGTGGAACATCGGCGTGTGAGTCGCGTCGCTGTCCGACCGGTAGACGCGGCCCGGCGCGATGAGCCGGATCGGCGCGCCCTGCGCTTTCATCGACCGGATCTGCACCGGCGACGTGTGCGTGCGCAGCACCCGCGGCTCCTCATCCGGCGCGCGCGGTTCGAGATAGAAAGTGTCCATCATCGCCCGGGCGGGATGGCTCTCGCCCATGTTGAGCGCGGTGAAATTATACCATTGCTCTTCGATCTCGGGCCCTTCGGCCACCGAGAAGCCGAGGTCGGCGAAGATCTCGGCGAGCTCGTCCATCACCTGGCTGACCGGGTGGACCGTGCCGGAAACAATATCGGGCGCAGGAAGCGAGAGATCGAGCTTCTCGGTCGCAAGCTTGCGGTCCAGCTCCGCCGCTTCGAGCGCGGCCTTGCGGTCGGCGATCGCGGCGGTGACCTGTTCGCGAAGCGCATGGATTTTCGGCGCCTCGGCGGCCCGAGTGTCCGCATCCATCGAGCCCAGCGACTTCAGCAGCGCGGTGATCGACCCCGCCTTGCCGAGCGCCGACACGCGCACGGCTTCGAGGTCGCCGAGACTGTCGGCGGCCGCGATCCGGTCGAGCATGGTTTCCGCGTCGGTCATCTTGGGCGCGCTCTAGCCGCGCTGCGGCGCAAAATGCAAAGCCGTGTGCTAAAGCAGGTGGCGATGAGCCATTGGCCCGAGCTGAGCGTCGATCGCGACCACGAAACGCTGGGCATATTGCATCTTGCGGCGCAGATGCTCGGCAAGATCCGCGTCGCGCATGCGCCGTGGATGAATCACGGCTGGCACGTCGCTCTGCAGCCGAACGCCCGCGGGCTCGGGATCCTGCCGACCGCGGCGAGCGGCGGCCGCACGTTCACCCTGACGCTCGACCTCTGCCGCCACGCGATCGTGCTGTGGATCAGCGACGGCGGGCGCGAGGAGTTGCCGCTCAACGCCGGCAGCATCGCCGCCCTTCACCGCCGCCTCGTCGATCTGCTCGAGCGGCACGGTCTCCCGTCAGAGTTCAACGGCCATCCGAGCGAGCTTCCCGACGCGGTCCCCTTCAGCGAAGACACCGCGCGGCGGAACTATGACCGCGATTCAGCGGAGCGGTTCAGAAGCGCGCTGGCGGCGATGCTGCCGGTCTTCGCGCGCTTCCGCGCCGGGTTCAGCGGCAAGGCGAGCCCGGTTCACTTCTGGTGGGGCAGCTTCGACCTTGCCGTTAGCCGCTTCTCCGGCGGCGAAGCGCCGCCGCATCCCGGCGGGATCCCCGGCCTGCCAGACCGGATCGCCCGCGAAGCTTATAGCAAGGAAGTGAGCAGCGCTGGTTTCTGGGCAGGGGGAGCGACCGCCGCTGAGCCTTTCTTCTATACCTACATCTATCCGGAACCGGACGGCTTCCGCGGTGCCGCCCTCGGCCACGGCAAGTATGATGAGACGTACGGCGAGTTCGTCCTGCACTATGCCGATGTTCGCGCCTCGGATGAGCCGGAGCGGATGCTGATGGACTTCTTCCAGTCGGCCTATGATGCGGCGGCCGACCTCGCGAAGTGGGACCGGGCTTCGCTCGAACGCGAGCCAGTCGCGCCATAAGAAAAGGGCGCCCGGATCGCTCCGGACGCCCTCCATGTTGATCGGTAAGACGGCTTAAGCCGCCTTTTTCTCCAGCGCGGCCTTGGCTTGGCCGATGATGCCGCCGAACGCTTCCGGCTCGTGCATCGCGATGTCGGCGAGCACTTTCCGGTCGAGCGTGATCCCGGCGAGCTTCAGCGCGTGGATGAACTGGCCGTAGGTCATGCCTTCGGCGCGGACCGCGGCGTTGATCCGCTGGATCCACAAGGCGCGGAAGTTTCGCTTCTTCACCTTGCGGTCGCGATAGGCGTACTGGCCGGCCTTCTCGACCGCCTGCCGGGCGACTCGGATCGTGTTCTTGCGGCGGCCGTAATAGCCCTTTGCAGACTCGAGGATGCGCTTGTGCTTGGCGCGGGTGGTCACACCCCTTTTGACACGTGCCATGGGTGGACCTCCTTACTTCAGGCCGTAGGGGGCCCAGGACTTCACGCGCGCCACGTCGGCTTCGCTGAGAATCTCGGTCCCGCGGTTCTGGCGGATATATTTGGCGTTGTGGCTGATCAGGCGGTGGCGCTTGCCCGCGACCCCGTGCTTGATCTTGCCCGTCGCCGTGAGCCTGAAGCGCTTTTTGACGCCGCTCTTGGTCTTGAGCTTGGGCATTTTCGTCTCCTGACGTTCTAGAACGGCCGCGGCAGCCCTTGGATGAGCCGGGCGCGTTCGATTGATTTCCAGAGATCTGGAAGAGCCGGCGCCTATAGAGAGCGATCGCTTCCAAGGCAACCGGCTCGCCGCCCCTGCCCCGATTCACCGGTCGTACCCAGCGAGCCGGATAAGCGCCGCTTTCCGCTTGTGCTTAACAACCCATGTCATCGACTCTTGCGAAAAAATTCTTAATCTTGAGCGTCATGGCCAGCAGGGGCGGCAAGGGCGACGAAACCCGGACGGAGGTACGGCCGGCCGACCGTGCGCGCGTCGCGCCGCTTGAGCTCACCGTCGACGACATGCTCGAGCAGCCGCTGCCGGGCAATCTCCCGGCGGAGATGTTCACCGGGCCGGGGCTGCTGGCGCTGGCCGACTTGCTTCCGGTGATGACGGCTTATTTCGACCGGGATCTGCGCCTTCAGTTCATCAACAAATCGTTCGCGGAGTGGCTCGAGCAGCCGCGGGTCAGCATGCTTGGCCGCACGATGGAGGAGGTCACCGGGAGCGACGCTTTCGCGCACCGGCAGCCGATGGTCGAGGCGGCGCTGGCCGGCGAGCGGCAGTTCTTCGTCGCCGACTTCCAGCATGCGACCCGCGGCATGCTCGCGGCGCAGACCGAATATGTGCCCTGGGTCCGCGCCGTTCCGGGCTCGCCAAGCCGAACCGAGGTGGTCGGGTTCGTCGTTGTCGTGCAGGACGTGACCGAGCAGCGCACCGCCGAGCGCGCCCTCAAGGAGAGCGAGGCCCGGTTCCGGCGAATCGCCAATTCCGCGCCGGTGCTGATGTGGGTGACCAGGCTCGATCGCATCCGCGACTTCGTCAACGACGCTTATATGGAATATCTCGGCAGCGACGACCGCGAGGCGGCACGGCTCTACGATTGGCGATCGGGAATCCACCCGGACGATGTCGAGCGGGTGCTTGCGGAATCGATTGCCGGCGAGGCTTCGCTCGAGACCTTCACCATCGAAGGCCGGTTTCGGCGCGGTGATGGCGAATATCGCTGGCTGAGGAGCACGAGCAGCCCCCGTTTCGGGCCGGACGGCGAGCATATCGGCTTCATCGGCGCGGCGACCGACATCACCGTCGCCAAGGAAGCGGAGCTGGAGCTTCGTCGCCAGGTCGACGAGCAAACCCGGGAGCTCGGCCATTCCGAAGCGCGGTTCCGGGCGGTGTTCGACACCGTGCTCGAGGTCCTGGTGTTAATGGAACCGGACGGCACGGTGGTCGAGCTCAACCGGAAAGATGCGCCATGGCGCGCCAACAACTTCCGGGACTCGGTCGGCGGCAAGATCTGGGACGCGCCCACCCTGAAAATGTACCCTCAGCACGTCGAGTTGATGAAGAAAGCGGTGAAGCAGGCCGCGTCGGGCAAGCTCTTCGAGCAGGAGGTCCGGCTCGAACGCAGCGGAGCTTCGACGGCCTATCTCGACGTTTCGGTTCAGCCGGTGCACGGGCCCGACGATAAGGTCATCTACCTGCTGTTCGAAGCGCGCGACATCACCGACCTCAAGGCAGCACAGGAGCAGCTGCGGCAGAGCCAGAAGATGGAAGCGCTGGGCCAGCTCACCGGCGGCATTGCGCATGACTTCAACAATTTGCTGACGGTGGTGGTCGGCGGCCTCGACATCATTGCCAAGCGCGCAGACGACGCCAAGCTCAAGCGCTATGCGGAGAACGCCCTCGGCGCCGCCGAGCGCGGGGCCCGGCTGACTGCCCAGCTGCTTGCGTTTAGCCGCGTTCAGCGCCTCGAGGTGCGGCCGACCTTTGTCGCGCCGCTGATTCAGAACATGCGCCCGCTGCTGCGAAATGTGCTCGGGCCCGGAATCACCAAGGAATTCGATCTCGATGAGTCGATGATTCCCGTCATGGCCGATCCGACCCAGCTGGAAGTCGCGATCCTCAACCTCGCCATCAATGCGCGCGACGCGATGCCGGACGGCGGCGTGCTGAGCTTCGCTACCCATCCCGTCGCCGTTTCCGGCGATCCGGAGCTTGAGGACGGCGAATATGTCGAGCTTTGCATCAGCGACACGGGCTCGGGAATGCCGGCGGAAATCGCCGAGCGCGCCTTCGAGCCGTTCTTCACCACCAAGGAAGTCGGCAAGGGCACCGGCCTCGGCCTTTCAATGGTCTACGGCATGGCGCGCCAGTCGGGCGGCGCCGCCATGATCGAGAGCCGGGTCGGCGAAGGCACAACGGTCAAGCTGCTGTTCCGCAAGGCGGACGAAGAGGTCGCCGGAGAGGCGGCAAGCGCGGAAGCCGAGCAGGGTCAGCCCGAGCCGCAGCAGCTTCCGGCGTCGGTCCTCGTCATCGATGACGATCCCGACGTGCGCGCGTTCATTGCCGAAACGCTGGAAGAGCAGGGGTACCGCGTCCTCCAGGCGAGCGATGGGCGCGACGGCCTACGCCAATTGGATGCGGGCAAAGTCGACCTCGTGATCGTCGATTTCGTCATGCCGGAGATGTCCGGCGCCGACGTCGCGAAGAAAATCCGCGCCAAGCTCAGCGACCAGCCGATCCTGTTCGTTTCCGGCTACAGCGAGACCGAGGCGGTGAAGCGCACTGCGCCCGATGCCCCACTACTGGCCAAACCGTTTCGCCCGGACGCGCTGCACAAGGCGGTCCGCTCGGCAATCGCGCCGCAAGGTTGAACGCGCTTCGACTTCGCGCGTTTCGGGCGCATGCTGCGGCCGCTCGCTTTCACTTGTGCGTTGACGTGCGCGGCGCCGGTGCTTGCTCAGGCTACCGAGGCGAGCCTCAAGCGGCCATCCGCCGCGATGCAGCTGTTCGAGCGCGACTGGGTGCTGATGAACTGGGCGCTGAAATTCTACGACTCCAATCGCGATATCCTGATTGAGCCCGATGAGGCGCAGGCCGCCGCCGACTCATTTCGAAACCTCGCCGATGCTGACCACGACGGGCGCGTCACGCCGCAGGAATATGCCGCGGCGCGCGCGCAGATCCTTTCCCGCTACTGAGCCCTCAAAACGGGCGCAGCGTCAGTCGAACAGGCTGGAGACCGATGCCTCGTCGGAGATGCGCCGGATCGCTTCGGCGATCAGCGGAGCGATCGTCAGTCGCCGGATCTTGCTTCCCTTGGGATCGGCTTCGCCGGTCGAAATCGAATCGGTGACGACCAGCTCGCTGAGCTCCGAGCTCGCGACGCGTGCCGCCGCGCCGCCGGAAAGCACGCCGTGGGTGCAATAAGCGAACACCTCGACCGCGCCCTCCTGCTTCAAGGCCGCCGCGGCGTTGCACAAGGTGCCGGCCGAATCGACGATGTCGTCGACCAGGATGCAGGTTCGCCCATCGACGTCGCCGATGATGTTCATCACTTCGGACTCGCCGGCGCGCTCGCGCCGCTTGTCGACGATCGCCAGCGGCGCGTTGTTGAGGCGCTTGGCGAGGCCGCGCGCCCTGACCACGCCGCCGACGTCCGGCGACACGACCAGCAAGTCGCGATTGCCGAAGCGCGCCCGGATGTCGGTCGCGATCACCGGGGAAGCGAAAAGGTTGTCCGTCGGGATGTCGAAGAAGCCCTGGATCTGGCCGGCATGGAGGTCGATCGACAGCACGCGGTTGGCGCCGGCGGTGGTGATCAGGTTCGCGACCAGTTTGGCCGAGATCGGTGTCCGCGGCCCCGGCTTCCGGTCCTGGCGCGCATAGCCGAAATAAGGCAGGACGGCGGTGATCCGCTTGGCCGACGCCCGCCTCAGCGCGTCGATGCAGATCAGAAGCTCCATCAAATTGTCGTTCGCCGGATAGCTTGTCGACTGGATCACGAACACGTCCTCGCCGCGGACGTTCTCGTTGATCTCCACGAACACTTCCTCGTCGGCGAAGCGGCGCACGCTCGCGTCGGTCAGCGGGACTTCGAGATATTTCGAAATTGATCGGGCCAGCGGCAGATTGCTGTTTCCCGCGAGCAGTTTCATTTGAGCTTATCCCCCAGCGCCGACTCGGCTTTAGCGAGGCAGGCGCGGTCCCGTAAAGGCGAACAATCGTCCGTCCTGAGCCTGTCGAAGGATTGCCCAAGCGCGGCGGCTCGCTAAATCGCGACGCATGGCCGACAAGCTCAGGATCGCACTGGCGCAGATGAACCAGCGCGTCGGCGATCTCGAAGGCAATGCCGCGGCGATGCTCGAGATGCGGCGCCGCGCGAAAGACGCGGACCTGCTGCTGTGCCCGGAGCTGCAGGTCGTCGGCTACCCGCCCGAGGACCTGGTGCTGAAACCCGAGTTCGTGCGGCGGACGCACGAGTGCACGGACCAGTTGATCGGCGCGACCGCCGAGCCGGGGCCGGCGATGCTGATCGGGACCATCACCAACGAGGGCGGGCTCAACTACAACACCATGCTTCTCGCCGACGGCGGCCAGGTGATCGGACGCACGTTCAAACATGAGCTGCCGAACTACGGGACGTTCGACGAGAAGCGGATTTTCGCGCCCGGCCCGCTACCGAGCCCGATCGAGTGGCGCGGGATCAAGCTCGGCGTGCCGATCTGCGAGGACATGTGGCTGGAATCGGTCTGCGCGCATCTTGCCGAGGACGGCGCCGAGCTGTTCCTCGTCCCCCACGGCAGCCCCTACGAGCTCGACAAGATCGACACGCGCGAACGGCTGGCTCGGGCGCGGACGACCAGCACCGGCCTGCCGCTCGTGTTCCTCAATCGGGTCGGCGGCCAGGACGAGATCGTCTTCGACGGCTCCTCCTTCGTCATGCACGCCGACGGCGAAATCGTCGTGCAGATGCCCGACTGGGACGAGGCCTTCCTCGTCACAGACTGGGTGCGCGGCAGCGATGGCTGGCGATGCGAGACCCGGGCGCGCCATGAGCTCGACGCCTACCCCGAGGACATCTACCGCGCGATGATGCTCGGGCTTCACGATTATGTGGAGCGCAACGGCTTCAAGGGCGTGATCCTCGGCCTCTCCGGCGGGATCGACAGCGCGCTCTCCGCGGCGATCGCAGTCGATGCCCTGGGCGCAAGCCGCGTCTCCTGCGTGATGCTGCCGTCCAAATACACCAGCGAGGAAAGCCTCGAGGACGCCCGTGAATGCGCAAGGCTGCTCGGATGCAGGCATGACGTCATCTCGATCGTGCCGGCCGTCGCGGGAGTCGACGCGATGCTCCCGCAGCTGACCGGGCTCGCGGCCGAAAATGTCCAGGCGCGCCTGAGGATGGTGGCGCTGATGGCGCTCTCCAACTCCGGCGGGCAGATGGTGCTGACGACGGGGAACAAGAGCGAGATGAGCGTCGGTTATGCGACGCTCTACGGCGACATGGCTGGCGGCTATTCGGTGCTGAAGGACGCGTACAAGACGACTGTCTTCGCTTTGTCGCGCTGGCGCAATGCCAACAAGCCGGAGACCGGTCTCGGGCCGGACGGTCCGGTGATGCCGGAGCGGGTGATCACCAAGCCGCCGACCGCCGAGCTCAGCCCCGGGCAGAAGGACGAGGACAGCCTTCCCCCTTATTCGGTTCTCGACCGGATCCTCGAGGGCCTGGTCGACAAGGAAATGTCGGTTGGCGAGGTGGCGACGGCGACCGGCGAGCACGTCGCGCTCGTTGCCGACATCGAATCCAAGCTTTTGAAGGCCGAGTACAAGCGCCGCCAAGCGCCCCCCGGCGTCAAGATCGGCACCCGCAACTTCGGCCGCGACCGGCGCTACCCGATCAGCAATTTCTTCCACACCGGCCCGAAAACGAAGTTGCCGCGATGAGTGTCGTCACGCGGTTCGCGCCGTCGCCCACGGGGCGGCTCCATGTCGGCAACATCCGGACGGCGCTTCACAACTACCTTTTCGCCCGGAAGAACGGCGGGACGTTCATCCTGAGGATCGACGACACCGACCGCGAACGCTCGACCGACGAGTTCGACCTCGCGATCCGCGACGATCTCGACTGGCTCGGCGTGGCTCCGGACACAATCGTGCGCCAGTCGCAGCGCTTCGACCTCTACGAGCGCGAATTCGAGAAGCTCAACAAGGCGGGGCGGGTCTACGCCTGCTACGAGAGCCCGGAGGAGCTCGAGCTTCGCCGCAAGGTCTTGCTCGGGCGCGGGCTTCCGCCGGTCTATGAACGCCAGCCCGCGGATGCGCCGGTGCCCGAAGGCCGTGCGCCGCACTGGCGCTTCCGTCTCGACCATGATTCGCTGATCGCCTGGAACGACCTCATCCGCGGCGAGCAGAGATTCGATCCCCGGCTTCTCAGCGACCCGGTCGTCCGGCGCGAGGACGGCAGCTGGCTCTACCTGCTGCCGAGCGTGATCGACGACATCGACCTCGGAATCACGCATGTCGTGCGCGGCGAGGACCATGTGTCGAACAGCGCGGCGCAGATCCAGATGTTCGAGGCGCTCGGCAGCAGGCCACCGCACTTCGCGCATGAGGCGCTGCTCGTCGCGGCCGAGGGCAAGCTGTCGAAGCGGCTCGGCTCCTATGGCGCCGAGCATCTGCGCGAGGAGGGGGTCGAGCCGATGGCGCTGCTCGACGTGCTTGCACGCATCGGCACCTCGCAGCCGGTCGAGCCGATGGCCTCGCTCGACGAGCTGGCGACCAGTTTCGACTTTTCGACGTTCGGCCGCGCGCCGGCGCATTTCGATCCGCACGAGGTCGAGCTGATCAATGCGCGCCTGCTCCACCATGCCGATTTTGCGTCCGTCGCCGACCGGCTGCCGGCGGGGGCGACGGAGCAGGACTGGCTGGCCCTGCGCGGCAATCTCCAGCGGCTGGGCGATTTCGCCGGCTGGCTGGCCGTGCTCCACGGTGAAGTCGACCCGCCCGAGCTCGCCCATGACGAGCGCCTGCTGGTCAAGGAAGCGGCCGGCATCGCAGGTGGGCTCGATTGGGCCGGCGAGCCCTGGCGCGCGCTCACCGACGAACTGAAGCGCACCACCGGGAAGAAAGGCCGCGAGCTGTTCCATCCGTTGAGGCTTGCGCTCACGGGCCGCGAAAGCGGTCCGGAAATGGCGCCGCTCGTCGCCGTCATCGGCAAGGAGATCACGGTGCGAAGGCTCGAGGCCGCCGCGCGCCGTTAGCACCTTTGCGTTATCACGAAACGCAACAATGCTTCTTCACCAAGCTTCGCGCCTTATCCAGAATCGAAGCTGCTGACCGGTGAGGAAGCGACGCTACGGCTGAGGTTCAGCATCGACGAGCACGGACGCGTGGTCGCGGTCGAGCCCGTTGCGCCCGCCGACCGCACCTTCCTGGATGCGGCGCGGCGCTACCTGATGGCGCACTGGCGCTACAGCCCGGCGACGCAGGCCGGGCAGCCGGTCGCGACCTCGCTGGTAGTCACGCTCAAGTTCCAGCTGGACGATTAGCGCTGCCGGACTGGCGGTCGGCGGCGGCGGGACTTATCTTCGGCGGGCATGTCCTTCTTTCCGCGCCCGTCCGGCCCTTCGGCTGCCTTTCGCGACCTGCTCGCCTTCATGCGCCAGCGCAGCCGGGAGCAGGTGATCGGCGCATCTCTCGCTTTGCTGGTGACCGCCGTCATCGTGATCGAATTCGTCATCGACTCGAACTCGATCGCCAAGCCGGAGCCGCAGGTGGTCGACGTCGAGCTCTATTCGCCCAAGCGCACCGACGCGCAGATCGCCGCCGACCAGAAGAAGGACCAGGCCGCGAAGGAAGCCGCGGAGAAAGAGCAGCAGCGGCAGATGAAGCAGCTGGCCAAGCAGCTCGGGATTGACTGACGACCGCGAATGGATGGCCAGGGCCATCGCGCTCGGCGAGGGCGCGCGCGGGCAGAGCGCGCCCAACCCCAACGTCGGCTGCGTCATCGTCTCCGCTTCGGGACGGATGATCGGCAAGGGGGCGACCGCCGCGGGAGGACGGCCGCACGCCGAGGCGCTCGCCTTGTCCGAGGCAGGGAAGAGAGCCGCGGCTTCCACGGTCTATGTCAGCCTGGAGCCTTGCGCGCATGAAAGCGACCGCGGGCCCGCCTGCACCGACCTACTCGTCCAGGCAAAGCCCGAGCGCGTGGTGATCGCGCTCAAGGATCCCGATGCGCGGACTTCGGGAAAAGGGATACGCCGCCTCCGCCGCGCGGGAATCGAAGTGACGCTCGGTGTCGGCCGCGACGCCGCGAGGCGATCGCTGTCGGGCTGGCTGACGAGGCTCGCGCAGGGTCGGCCTCGAATCACGCTCAAGCTCGCGCTGTCGATCGACGGCAAGATCGCGCTCCCCTCTGGCGAATCGAAATGGATCACCGGCGAGGATGCGCGCCGTCATGTCCATCTCGAGCGCGCCCACAGCGACATGATCCTGGTCGGCCGCGGTACCTATCTCGCCGACGAGCCGAGGCTGGATGTCCGCCTTCCCGGCCTCGAGGAGCGGTCCCCGCGGCGAGCGCTTCTCACTCGCGGCGAGGCAGTCGATGGATGGGAAATGCTTCAAAATCCGTCAGATGTGTACCGACTTCATGACGTCAACGACCTGCTGGTCGAGGGCGGATCGGCGACCGCGACGGCCTTTCTTTCTGAAGACCTGGTCGACCGCATCCTGATCTACCGCGCGCCGATCATCGTCGGCGAGGGCAAGTCGAGCTTCGGTTACGTCGGCCTCGACGCAATCGCCGACGCGCACGAACGCTGGCGCTTCGTCGACGAACAGCGCCTCGGCGTCGACCGGCTCGAAGTTTACGAGCGGGTGCGGCGAGACTAACCACCAGCCCATGTTCACCGGGATCGTCACCGACGTCGGCACCGTGCGCAGCGCCGAGCAGCGCGGCGACCTCCGGCTGGTGATCGAGAGCGGCTACGACATGGACAGCGTCGACCTCGGCGCGTCGATCGCCTGCTCGGGCGCGTGCCTGACGGTGGTCGACAAGGGCGAGGACTGGTTCGCGGTCGACGTATCGGGCGAGACGGCGTCGAAAACCGCGGCGGAGCACTGGCGCGAGGGCGCGCGGCTCAACCTCGAGCGCTCGCTCCGGCTTGGCGACGAGCTCGGTGGCCATATCGTCACCGGACACGTCGACGCCGTGGGGGAGGTGGCCGGCATCAGCGCCGAGGGTGATTCGAAGCGGCTGGGGATCAGCGTTCCGCGCGCGCTCGGGCCGATGATCGCGGCCAAGGGCTCGGTTGCGCTCGACGGCGTGTCGATGACGGTCAACGACGTGCGCGACGCGGACGACGGCGCGACCCTTTTCTCCGTCAACGTCATCCCTCATACCGCCCAGCACACGACGCTCGGCGACCTTGCGCAAGGACGACAGCTCAATGTCGAAGTCGACGTGCTAGCGCGGTATATCGACCGGATGCTTGCCGCCCGCGCACAATAGCAACACAACTTTTCCTGCTTTTCATCACATTAGAATGTGATATGGCGCGCCCATGAGCACGACCCTCATCGAGCAGCTCGAAGCGATCGTCGCCACCGGCGAAGTCAGCCGCGCCGGCCTTGCCCGGGCGGCGGGGCTTCATCCCAACAGCCTGAGAAAGCTCGGCTCTTCCGACTGGAATCCGACCGCGGACACGCTGACCCGCCTGGAGAAGCTGATCCAGCGCGGCACGACCGAAGTGCTGGTCGGGCCCGAATCGATCATCAACGAGGCGCGCAACGGCCGGATGTTCATCCTCGTCGACGACGAAGGGCGCGAAAATGAGGGCGACCTCGTGATCCCGGCGCAAATGGCGACTCCGGACGCGATCAACTTCATGGCCAGGCACGGTCGGGGGCTGATCTGCCTCGCTCTGACCAAGGACCGCGCCGAGCAGCTCGGCCTTGAGCCGATGACGCGCACCAACCGCAGCCGCAACGAGACCGCGTTCACCGTCTCGATCGAAGCGCGCGACGGCATCACCACCGGGATCAGCGCGGCCGACCGCGCGCGCACCATCGCCGCCGCGATCGACGCCTCCAACGGCCCCGACGCGATCGTCTCGCCCGGCCACGTGTTCCCGCTCATCGCCCGTCCCGGCGGCGTCCTCGTCCGCGCCGGCCATACCGAGGCGGCGGTCGACGTCGCACGCCTCGCAGGCCTCAACCCCAGCGGCGTGATCTGCGAAGTGATGCGCGAGGACGGGGCCATGGCCAGGGTCGACGACCTCATGGATTTTGCCCGCCTGCACGGCCTCAAGATCGGCACGATCCGCGACCTCATCGCCTACCGGCTTCAGAAGGACCATCTCGTCGAACGCGTAGCCACCTGCCCGTTCGCCGCGGCAAGCGGGGTCGAGTGGCAGGCGCAGGTCTTCCGCGACAAGGCCAGCGGCGAAGAGCAGCTGGCATTGATCTACGGCGCTCTCGACACGACCAGGCCGGTGCTCGTGCGCATGCACAGCCTCAGCCTATTTGCCGACGTGCTCGGTGAAAAAAGCCCGCGGTCGGACCTGCTCCAATCGGCCATGCGCATGATCGAGGACGAGGGCTCGGGCGTGGTTGTCATGCTTCACGCCGCCGCGCCGGGCTCGCTCTCGCGCTCGATCGACCTGCGCGCCGGCAAGCCCGCCGAGATCGGGGACGCGGTGCGCGGCTACGGCACCGGCGCCCAGATCCTCGCCGCACTCGGCATCCACGACATGATTTTGCTGTCGAATTCGCGCCACTCGCCGGTCGGCCTTTCGGGCTACGGCCTGGCGATCGTCGAAGAGCGTCCAATCAAGCCTGAGGAACAGAATGTCGACATTCCTGCTGGTTGAAGCGCGCTTCTATCCGCATCTCAACGACATGCTCCTGGCTGGCGCGCGGCGCGCGATCGAAGCCGCGGGCCACAAGCATGAAGTGCTGACCGTCCCCGGCGCGCTCGAGCTTCCCGGGGCGATTGCGCTTGCCGCGAGAAGCGGGCGCTTCTGTGCCTTCGTCGCGCTCGGTGTGGTCATCCGCGGCGAGACCTATCATTTCGAGATCGTGTCGAACGAAAGCGCGCGGGGCCTCATGGACCTGACGCTCGAGGGCTTTGCCATCGGCAACGGCATCATCACCGTCGACAACGAGGCGCAGGCGATTGCCCGCTGCGATTCCGAGCAGATGGACAAGGGCGGCGGCGCGGCGCGCGCTGCAATCGCGCTCTATCAGCTGCGCGAGAAATACGCGCCCTAGCTTCCTTGGCTTCCCCCGCTATGGGCGGCGGGTGAACCGCCACAAAGCCCATCCGCTCGCCTTTCCGGCGCTCCTGTTCGGCAATGCCGTCTTGGCGTTCGGGCCATGGATGGTTCGTCTCGCCGACGTCGGACCGGTCGCGACAGGGTTCTGGCGCGTGACCATCGCGCTTCCTTTCCTGTGGATCGTCTCGAACGCCGCCGGCCAGCGCCCGCACTGGCCGAAGCGGGCGCTGATCATCGCAATCTTCGTCGCCGCGATCTTCTACGTGCTCGACCTCGCCGCCTGGAACGCTGGAATCCGCCTGACGAAGCTCGGCAATGCGACCCTGTTCGGCAATACGGGCAGTTTCGTCTTCGCTATTTACGGATTGTGGCTGGCGCACCGGCTCCCGTCGGCCAAGCAGGGAGGGGCCCTCATCCTGGCCGTCGCCGGGGCCGCGCTGCTGATGAGTGGGAGCTATGAGCTCTCGCCGAGGAACTTCACCGGCGACCTTCTGACCCTGGTCGCCGGCCTCCTGTACGGCGGCTATTTGATCTTCATGGAGCGCGCTCGGACCGAGCTCCAGCCGCTGCCACTGCTTCTCCTCGCCACCCTGTTCGGAATTCCGATGCTCCTGGCCATCAGCGCCGGGCTCGGCGAGCGGATCTGGCCGCACGACTGGACCCCGCTCATCATCTTCGCGCTGTCGAGCCAGGTCGTCGGACAGGGATTGCTGATTTATTCGATCGGCACGCTTCCGCCGCTGGTGGTCGGCCTCGCGCTTCTCACCCAGCCAGCGATCTCGGCCGCGGTCGGCTGGTTTGCCTATGGAGAGACATTGTCGGCGACCGACCTCGCCGGCGCGGCGGCGATCGCCGCGGCGCTGGTCCTCGTCCGGCTGCCGGATCGGGGCTTGCGCGCGTCGACCGAGCCGCCCAGTTGAGCGCCATGGCGGACCCGAGTCCCCTCGAACAGCTTCGCCGCAAGCTCGCGCTCGCGATCGGCGAGAATGCGGTCTTCGACGGCTGGACGCGCACCGCGGTCGATTCCGCCGCCCAGCAGCTCGGCATCGACCCGGTCCAGGCGCGGCTTGCAATGCCCAAGAACCAGGCCGGGATGATCGATCTCTACATCCAGGAGGTCGACCGCGGCCTCGAAGCCTGGTTCACGCCCGAGCGGCTGGCGAAGCTCAAGATCCGTGAGAAGATCCGCGCGCTGGTGTGGCGGCGGCTGGAGATCATGGGGCCGGCACGCGAAGCGGTCCGCCGCGCGCTCGCGATCCTCGCGATGCCGCAAAACCTGCCGCTGGCGCTCCGCATCTCGTGGCGCACCGCCGACGTCATGTGGCGCATCGCCGGCGACACGAGCACCGACTTCAACCATTACACCAAGCGCATGACGCTCGGCACGGTTTACGGCTCGACCCTGCTCGTCTGGCTCGACGACCGGAGCGAGGGCTGGACCGACACGGCCGCCTTCCTCGACCGTCGCATCGACGACGTGATGAAGTTCGAGAAGTTCAAGGCGGAATGGCGCGGCTCGGCGGATCAGCGCCTCAGCCTTTCGCGTTTCCTTGGGCGCCTCCGCTACCCTCCTCGATAATTGCTTGACGAAGCGCGCATTAGATTGATGTTGCTGCGCATTCCTGAGGGGAGGGCCGAATGCGCCGTGCACTGGCAGCTTTGTTTCTGATGACCGCGACTGCTTCACCGCTTGCAGCCCAGGCGGGCGATCCGTCCGATCCGTACATCTGGCTGGAGGATGTCTACGGCGCCAAGCCGATGGCCTGGGTCCAGTCGCACAACGCCAAGACCCAGGCAGTGCTCGAGGCCGATCCGCGCTACCAGCAATATTATAACGAGGCGCTGGCAATCGCCCAGGCCGAGGACCGCATTCCCGCCGGCGATTTCATCGGCGGCAAGATCTACAATTTCTGGCAGGACGCGAACCATGTCCGCGGAATCTGGCGGCGCACCACCGTTGCCGATTATGCGACCGGCCATCCGACGTGGGAGACGGTGCTCGACCTCGACGCGCTGTCCGCGGCGGAAAAGGCGAACTGGGTGTGGAAAGGCGCCGACTGCGTCCGGCCCGCCGAGAACCGCTGCCTGATCAACCTCTCCGACGGCGGCGAAGACGCGGTGACCATCCGCGAGTTCGATCTCGGCACGGGCAAGTTCGTCGACGGCGGTTTCGTGCTTCCCAAGGGCAAGCAGCGGGTCAGCTGGGTGGATGAGAATACGCTGCTCGTCAGCCGCGAATGGAAGCCGGGCGAGCTCGGCCGCACCGGCTATCCCTATATCGTCAAGCGGCTGAAGCGCGGCCAGCCGCTCTCGGCGGCGGTCGAGCTGTTCCGCGGCAAGCCCGAGGACGGCGGCTACGGCGTCACGCCCTACGTGCTTCGCGACGGGCAGAACCGGACGCTGAGCGTCATCTCGCGCCCGCTCGATACGTTCCACAGCGAGACTTACGTGCTGACGCCGAAGGGCGTCCGCCGCGTCGCGATGCCGGAGAAGAACAACCTCACCGACATGGTCGACGGCCGGGTGATCGCCCAGCTCGACGAAGACTGGACGCCGGCCGGCAGCAAGAAGCATTTCGACGCGGGATCGCTGGTGTCGCTCGACCTCGCGCAGCTCAAGGCCGATCCGGCGCATCCCAAGCCGACGTTGATCTATGCTCCGGGACCGCGCGAGGCGCTCGAGGGCGTGAGCTCGTCCAAGGACGTCCTGCTTGCGTCGACGCTCGACAACGTCCGCGGCCGCACGTTGATTTTCACGCCGACGAAAACGGGCTGGAAGCGGGCGGCGATCGACCTGCCGGAGAATTCGACGCTCGGCATTGTCAGCACCAACAGCAAGAATGACGAGGCGCTGATCGGCGTCACCAATTTCCTCAACCCGCCGTCGCTGTGGCTCGCGGATGCCGCAACCGGCAAGGCGCACGAGATCATGTCGCAGCCGCCCAAGTTCGACGCCTCGAACCTGGTCGTGGACCAGCGCGAAGCGACGTCCACGGACGGGACCAAGATCCCTTACTTCGTCGTCCATCGCAAAGACATGGCGCTCGACGGCAACAACCCGACCCTGCTCTACGCCTATGGCGGTTTCCAGGTATCGATGACTCCGAGCTATTCGGCCACGACGGGCAAGCTGTGGCTCGAGCATGGCGGCGTCTATGTGCTGGCGAATATCCGCGGCGGCGGCGAGTTCGGGCCCAAGTGGCACGACGCCGGGCTCAACGTGCACCGGCAGATCATCTATGACGATTTCGCCAGCGTCGCGAAGGATCTGATCGCGCGCAAGGTGACCAGCCCGCGCCGGCTCGGGATCATGGGCGGATCGAACGGCGGGCTGCTGATGGGAGTCGAGTTCACCCAGCATCCCGAACTGTGGAACGCGGTCGTCATCGACGTTCCGCTGCTCGACATGATGCGGATCTCGAAGATCGCCGCCGGCGCCTCGTGGGAAGGCGAATATGGCAGCGTCGACGATCCCGCCGTGCGCGCCTTCTGGGAGAAGACCTCGCCCTACCAGAATCTCCGGAAAGACGTGAAATATCCGCAGCCGTTCATCTTCACGACGACAAAGGACGATCGCGTCGGGCCGCAGCACGCGCGCAAGTTCGCTGCCCGGATGGAGGAGATGGGCCTGCCCTTCTATTATTATGAGAACACCGAGGGGGGGCATTCGTCCGGGGCGAACCTGAAGCAGCAGGCGCACACCAATGCGCTGCAGATGATCTATCTGACGCGCAAGCTGATGGATAACCGTTCGGAATAGCAGTTATTGATAATCGTTCGCATTTGCTCTAGAGGGCGCAGCCATGTCGCTGCGCCCTCTTTTTTGTATCCTCGCGCTGCCCTTCGCAGCCATGGTCGCGGTCGCCATGAGTGCCGCTGCATCGGCTGCGCCGAGCGACGTCCAAACGACGTGGCAAATGCTCAATTACATGTCGGTCGATTATTCGGGCGCTGTCGCCAACGGGAAGGTCATCAGCCAGTCCGAATATGGCGAGATGAGGGAATTCGCCGGCTCCGTCCGCCAGCAGATCGAAGGATTGCCGCCAGGCCCCGCAAAGGCCGGCCTAGTCGCGAAGGCCGCCCAGTTCGTCGCCGCGGTCGATCGCAAGGAGAGCCCTGATCAGATCCGCTCGCTCGCCGACGATCTCGGCGACGGCTTGCTCAAGGCCTATCCCGTGGCTCTCGCGCCCGCGCAGGTGCCGGACCTCGCGCGTGGTGCGACGCTGTTCAACGCGACCTGTGCGAGCTGTCATGGCGAGAAAGGCGACGCGAAGACAGCTGCCGCGGCCCAGCTTGATCCGCCGCCGATCGCCTTCGTCGACCGCGCCCGCGCCAATCAGCGGAGCCCTTTCGCGCTCTACCAGGTGATCGGCCACGGCATCCCCGGAACGGCGATGGTCAGCTTCTCGAACCTGCCTGCGCAGGGCCGGTGGGACCTCGCCTATTACGTCAGCCGGTTCGCCTATCCCGCTTCCATGGCATCCGAGGGCAAGCGCATCTGGGAATCGGATGCACAGGTTCGCAGCACTATTCCGGACCTGGCGGCGCTGAGCTCGCTGACTGAAGCGCAGCTCGCAACAAAGATCGGCGCGAGCCGGGCGGCCGCAGTGTTAGCCTATCTGCGTGCCGATCCCGCCGCGCTTGCTCCGCAGCCATCCTCGTTGTCGCTGGTGCGAACGCGCCTCCAGCAGAGCCTCGCCGCGTACAAGGCGGGGGACCGCGACAAGGCGAAGTCACTCGCGCTGTCCGCCTACCTTGACGGGTTCGAGCCGATCGAGGGCGCCCTGTCCGCCCGCGATGCGGGGCTTCTCGCGCGTGTCGAGACGGCGATGGGCGAGCTGCGCGCATCGATCGGGCGAGGTGACAGCGCGAACGATGTCCAGTCCCGCGTCCTGGCGCTCGATGGAATGCTCACGCAAGTTGACACGGCTCTCGCTCCCGAGCAGGGCACTGCGATTTCGACCTTCCTCGGCGCGGCGACGATCCTGCTGCGCGAAGGCCTCGAAGCGCTTCTGATCGTCGTCGGAGTGCTCGCCTTCCTCAAGAAGGGCGGCAGGCCTGACATGGTGCGACCTGTCCACTACGGCTGGATCAGCGCCCTGTTCGCTGGAGCGCTGACCTGGGTCGCGGCCACGACCCTCATCAGCATCAGCGGCGCAACTCGCGAGCTGACTGAAGGCTTCGGCTCGATCCTGGCAGCGGTAGTGCTCTTGTCGGTCGGCGTATGGATGCACGGCAAAGGCCAAGCCAACGAGTGGCAACGCTATATCAAGCAGCGGATGGACCATGCGCTCTCGAAGGGCTCGGGATGGTTCCTGTTCTCGCTCGCCTTTATCGCGGTCTACCGCGAGCTGTTCGAAACAATCCTGTTCTACGCGGCGCTTTCGGCCGAAGGGAATCCGGCCGCGGTCATCGCCGGCGCGATTGCAGGGGCCGCCGCGCTTGCGGTGGTCGCATTCGTCATGCTTCGGTTCAGCCAGAAGCTGCCGGTCGGAAAATTCTTCACCTACAGCTCGGTGTTGATCGCGGTTCTGGCCGTCGTGCTCGCCGGAAAGGGCGTGGCCGCCCTGCAGGAGGCGGGCCTGATCGGCGTCGCGCCGCTCAGCCACGTGCCGCGCATTTCGCTGCTCGGCATCTTCCCGACCGGCCAGGTCATCGCCGCGCAGGTGCTGACTCTCATCGCGCTGCTCATCGGTTTCAGGTGGAACCAGCTCAAGGCCGGCCGCACGCAACCTTGATCGCTGCGCCTGTTCGGAATGCCGTTTGGGCTACTGGACGGCGGTCGCGCTCGCTTTATAGCTAAGCGCCAGACAGAGGAGAGCGGCGATGGCGGGCGTGAACAAGGTGATCCTGGTCGGCAATCTCGGTGCGGATCCGGAGGCGCGGTCGCTGAACAACGGCGGCGAGGTCGTGAACATGCGAGTCGCGACGTCGGAGCAGTGGAAGGATCGCGACGGTAACCGCCAGGAACGGACCGAGTGGCACAATGTCGTGATCTTCAACGAGAACCTCGGCCGCGTCGCCAAGAATTACCTGCGCAAGGGCAGCAAGGTCGACCTCGAGGGCCAGCTTCAGACACGCAAATGGCAGGACCAGTCGGGCAACGACAAATATACGACCGAGATCGTGCTTCAGAAATTCCGCGGCGAACTCGTGCTGCTCGACAGCCGCGAGGGCGCCGGCGGCGCGCGCGGATCGTTCGGCGACAATTATGACGAGATGGGCGCCGGCGCGCCCGCGCGGACCCAGTCGCGCCCGCAGCCCGCGGCGTTCGACACCGACCTCGACGACGACGTTCCCTTCTAGGAATCGCCGCCCTTCTTGAGCGCGGCCAGCGCCGCGAACGGGCCCGCCTGCTCTTCGCTGAGGACACCCGCCTGCTTGAGCGCCGCATCCGCGCTCGCGCTGCGCGGGTACGGATCGATGCTGAGCGCCAGCGTATCGGCAATCGCGCTGCCGAGATCGATCGCGGCGCCGTCGTAGAAAACCACGTCGCAATCCTGTTCGCCGAGCTCGACCTCCTCGTCGTGTCCTTCGCCTCTCGGTTCGGGCGTGAACAGGAGGGTAAAGGGCTCCTCGATATGCGCAGTCACGGGGTCGCTCGTGACGACGCAGCGTTGCTCGAGGCTCGCCACTAGCCGGCCCTCAGCCCGGATCACGTGCCCTGTCCGCGAAAGCGACACATGCGCCTCGAGGCGATCGAGCGCATCCAGGCCGAGGCGTTCGGCGATCGAGCGCCGTTCGGCATCGTCGGCGGCAAGATCGAGCCGGTCGCCATCATGGATCTGGTCGAGCCGTAGCTGGTGCGCGAACCGGTCCGTCATCCCAGCTGTCCTTGTTCGATGTCCCTCAGCGTTACTCGATCAAGCTTGGACCGCAGTCGCTTGAGCGCGCTCGCGGAATGCTTGAGAGCGCCGGCCGGGACGCCGCTTTTGTAGAGGCTCTTTTCGGTCGCTGCGGTCCAATCACCGTTGCCGTCGGAGGCCGATCGCCAAAGCTCGGTCCGAACGGCCAGGCTTCGGACCAGTTTGCGCACGGTTCTTCCGAGCGTCGGGTCGCCGAGCCCGAGCTCGCGATGTTCCGACTCCATCACCTCGATGAAGCGCTCCGTGAGCGCCACCGACACCAGGTCGCCGGGCTTGCCATCGCGCTCCAGGCGGACGAGCGCCAGCGCGGTCACCGTCGCAAGCACGGCGAAACGGCCGTCGATCGTATCGGGCACCTTTCCTTCGACATACCAATGCGGTTCGCGCGCAATGCTCGTCACCGCCTCGAACAGCTCCGAGCCGCGCTGCGGGGGCGCCGTTAATCTCCGGAACAGGAAACCGAGCATAGCGTCCTTGCGGTTCGTGGCATCGAGCGGCGGTCTTGCGCTTTGGCGCGGCCGGCATATTGAGGTCCGCGCGCTGTCGCGCAAGGCGGGTGGGCGCGGATCAGGTGTCCTCGCGGGAAGGAATCGGAAAAGCATGAAGCTCGGCTTGTTCAGGGTCTCGACCATTGCTCTTGCGGCGGTGCTCGTCGCGGGTTGCGCGATCAACAAGGCGCACAAGGGCGCGGTGATCGACGAGCGGCTGGCAAGCTCGGTCCAGCCCGGCGTCGACAACAAGGATTCGGTGACCAAGCTGCTCGGGACGCCGACGCTGACGGGTCAGTTCACGCCGAACGATTGGTATTATGTGTCGCGCGACACCAACCAGGTCGCGTTCCGCAACCCGAGCGTTCAGAAGCAGCTGGTGATGCTGGTCCGCTTCGACCCGAAGGGCAACGTCGCGTCGATCCAGCGCACCGGCAAGGACCTGGTCCTACCCGTGAGCCCGACGCATCGGTCGACCCCGACCCTTGGCCGCAAGCGGAGCTTCTTCGATCAGCTGTTCAACAATATCGGGTCGGTCAGCACCGGCGGGACGGGCGCACCGGGCGGCGGCAACGGCCCCTACTAGCGCTCACGCTTCCGCACTTGCCCGGTTTCGCTTAAGCGGCAAGGGCCGAAACCCCGCACCAACGAGGCCGTGATGGTGACGAAAAAGCGCTCTGGGAGTGAGCGAGCGCAGCCAGATAGTGGGCACTATCTGGCAATCGAGCGAGCGCGCCAGGGCGCTTTTTCGTCCCACCCGAAGGGCATGGCCCTGCCGGCGCTGCGCTTCGTCGAAGCGCTCGACCGGGCCTTCAGGCCCGCTCTTCACACTTCTCCTAGCGCAGCATCCGGCAGGAGCCATGTCACGGCTCTCATCGGTGCGGGGTTTCGGCCCTAACATGACCGCGACGCCTGCCGGCATGACCTATGCCGATTATCTGAAGCTCGACCAGCTCCTCTCCGCGCAGCGGCCGCTGTCGAACCTCCACGACGAGATGCTGTTCATCGTCATCCACCAGACCAAGGAGCTGTGGATGAAGGAGCTGCTCCACGAGCTCGATCTGGCGATCAAGCTGGTGGGCGAGGGTCATTTTGGCGAAGCCTATAAGGCGATGGCTCGGGTAAGCCGGATCCAGGCGGTGATGACCTTGTCCTGGGACGTCCTCTCGACGCTGACCCCTGTCGATTATCTGAAGTTTCGCCATGTGCTCGGCACCAGCTCCGGCTTCCAGTCGGCGCAGTTCCGCCAGATCGAATACCGCCTCGGGCTGAAGGATGGGGCTTACCTTGCGCATTACGCCGAAGGCACGGCCGAGCGCGAACGCCTGCAGGCCGCGCTCGATGAGCCGAGCCTGCGCGACGTCGCGATCGCCGCGCTCGGACGCGCCGGGTTCGACGTTGGCGACCGCTCGGTCCCGGCGCTCGCCGCGGCCTGGCTGCAGGTCTACCGGGACGCCGACCGCTGGTTCGAGCTTTACGAGCTCGCCGAAAAGCTGGTCGACATCGACGACGCGCTCGCGAGCTGGCGCCACAAGCACGTGCTGACGGTAGAACGGATCATCGGCGGCAAGCGCGGCACGGGCGGGTCCGAAGGCGCATCCTACCTCCGTTCGACGCTCGACAAGCGTGTCTTTCCGGAGCTGTGGGCGCTGAGGACCGATCTTTGAGCTTCAAGGCGCTGTTCTCGCGCAGTCTCGGGGCCGCTCCGGAGCGGCTGCACTTCGCGGCGCACAGCCACCATCTCTGGCCCGACGCCGGCTTCGACGGGCACGCCGAGTCCGCCGATGACGCCGCCCGCCTCGCGGATGCGAAGTGGGACAAGGTGATGGACGAGGTCTGGCCCGAGGCGCAGGGCCATATTGCGCGCGAGCTCGGCAGCGGCGATCCGAGCGCCATCGCCTTTTCTTCGAATACGCATGATTTCATCGTCCGGCTGATCACGGCCGCCCCGCGCCGGACCGGCCGCCTTCGCGTGCTGACCACCGACGGCGAATTCCACAGCGTACGCCGCCAGCTTGCACGCTGGGAGGAGGAGGGCTGGGTCGAGGTCGAGCGCGTCGCGGCCGATCCCTTCGACAGTTTCGCGGAGCGTTTCCTCGAACGTGCCGCCAGCGGCGAGCATGACCTCATCCTCATCAGCCAGGTGCTGTTCGGCAGCGGGCGGGTGTTCGATGGCATCGGAGATCTGGCCGCGCTCGGCAAAGCCGAAGGCCCGTGGGTCGTAATCGACGGCTACCACGCGTTCATGGCGCTGGCCGAGCCGTTCCCAGCGAGCGCCTCCGGGTCCGCTTTTTACCTCGCCGGCGGCTACAAATATGGGATGGCCGGCGAGGGCTGCGTCTTCATGCATGCGCCGCCCGGCTTCGGCCCGCGGCCGCCGGTCACCGGCTGGTTCGCGGAATATGAGGATTTGAGCCTGCCTCCCGGAAGCGTCGGCTATACGAGCGATGCCCGCCGCTTCCTCGGCGCGACCTTCGACCCGTCTGTCCTCTACCGCTTCAACGCGGTCCAGCGGATGCTGCAGGCGAACGGCCTCACGACTGCGCGCATCTCCGAGCATGTCGCAGCGCTTCAGCGCCTGCTCGTCGGGCGCATCGGCGACACCCTGCTCAGCAGCGCTGAACTCGTCAATCCGCTCGACCAGGCCCCGCACGCGCGGTTCCTCGCCTTCCGAAGCCCCCGCGCCCAGCGCTGGCAGAAGAAGCTGAAGGCGCAACATTGCTTCACCGACGTGCGCGGCGATGTCTTGAGGATCGGCTTCGGCATCTACCATGACGAGGGCGACGTGGAGCGGCTCGTCGCAATGCTGGGCCAATTGTCGTGAGCGGCGCCGAGCGAAGACAGCCCAACGCCTCGCTCGTCCTCGCGCTGCTGCTCCTCGCCTACATCCTCAACTTTCTCGACCGGCAGATGCTTGGAGTCCTCGCGACGCCGATCAAGGCAGACCTTCACCTTTCGGACACGCAGTTCGGCGCCATCGGCGGCCTCGCCTTCGCATTGCTCTATTCGGTCCTCGGGGTGCCGCTGGCGTATCTTGCCGACAAGACCAGCCGAAGCGCGGTCATTGCCGCCTCGCTTGCCGTGTGGAGCGGCTTCACGGCGTTGTGCGGAACGGCGTCGGGTTTCGGGCAATTGTTTGCGTACCGGCTTGGCGTCGGAATCGGCGAAGCCGGCGGCGTCGCCCCGTCCTACGCGCTCATCGCGGATTATTTTCCGCAGGAGCGGCAGGCCCGCGCCCTCGCCATCTTCTTCCTCGGCGTTCCGACGGGCCTCGCGCTCGGGAACCTCGCGGGCGCTTACATTGCCCGCGCCGTCGATTGGCGCGCAGCTTTCCTCGTGATGGGCGGCGCCGGGGTCATCCTCGCGCCTGTGCTGCGATTCGTCGTTCGCGACGTGCCGGCTGGCCGCCGAGCGACGTCGCGCGCCCCGCTCGCCAGCGTCTTTCCGATCATCGCCCGCAAGCCCGCATTCTGGCTGCTGTCGGTGGCCGCCGCATCGAGCTCGCTGGTGGGCTATGGGCTGGCGTTGTGGACGCCGTCGGTGCTCATGCGGAGCTTCGGCCTGGATCTCGTCGCCATGGCCAATTTCCATGCATCTTACCTGTTCATCAGCGGCTTGGTCGGCGTGTTTGGCGGGGGCTGGCTTGCCGACCGGCTCGGCTCCAGCGACCGCGCCTGGTATGCGAGACTACCGGCGCTCGCCTGGGTGCTCACCGTGCCGGCGCTTGTCGCCGGTTTCCTTGCGCCGAGCTTGTGGATTGCCTGGCCGCTGCTGCTCGCCGGCAACGCGCTGAACATCGTCTGGCTTGCCCCGGTCAGCACGGCCGTCCAGCATCTCGTTCCAAGGCCGATGCGCGCGACCGCGTCGGGCTGCTATTTATTGATCCTCAACCTGATCGGCCTCGGCGTCGGGCCGCTGCTCATGGGCCGCCTCTCGGACGCACTGAAGGCCAGCTACGGCGTCAACGCCCTGCGCGACGCGGCGATCGCCTGCACCGGTTTTTACCTCGTCGCGGCGCTCATCATCCTGATGTCCGCACGCTCGCTAAGGGCCAGCTGGGTCGGCGACGAAGACTAACTTAACTTCCTGAACAACAAAGCAATTTTGGGTTCACGCTAGTGCGCTAGGGTGCAGGTTCCATCCGTTTAACTGTTGGAACGGCCCTCGCCACGAGCCGTTTTGCCGTTCGAAAGGAGTTTTTGTCATGACCAGGATCTTTCTAGCCGCAGGTGTCGCCGCGCTGGCGATCGCGGCTCCGGCCGCTGCCGGGCCTGGTGGCGGGCACGGCCACGGCGGTGGCGGCGGCGGTGGCCCTCAAGCCCAGGCGCCGCATGGAGGCGGCGGCGGGGGCGGTGGCCCTCATGGCGGCGGTGGCGGCGGTGGGCCGCACGGCTTTGCCGCGCCCCAGGGCGGACACGGCGGCGGCGGTCGGCACGGCGTCGCGGCTCCTCAAATGCAGCGCCAGGCCTTCGCCCCGCGCGCGCAGCACCAGCAGCGTGTCGCGGCCGAGCGGCCGCAGCGCGCGGAGCGCTTCCAGATGCGCGAACAGGCGCACGGTCGTGTCGCCGAGCGTCAGCAGATGCACGGTCATGGCCAGCAGGCGCAGGCGCGCATGGCCGAGCGCGTGCAGATGCGCGCCCAGCACCAGCAGCAAGCGCAGGCGAAAATGGTCGAGCGGCAGCAGATGCGTGCCCAGCAACAGAACATGAGGGCCGAGCGGCTGCGGCAGGCGCAGAACATGCGCGGGCATGGCGGCCGCTTCCAGAACCAGATGGCTGCGCGGCAGGCGCCGCAGGCCGACCGCGTCGCGCAGTTCCAGAACCAGGCGATCGGTCGCGAGCAGTTGCGCGGCGAGCGCTTCGCCGGCGCGAACAATCCTGTCGGCTTCGGCGTCGGCGGGTGCCCGCCCGGTCTCGTCAGCAAGGGCTGCATGCCTCCCGGCCTCGCGGCCCAGGCATTCGCCCCGGCGGCGGTTGACCAGCGCGTAGCCGCCATCCGCACGCTAGGCGACGCCAGGTTCGCGCCGCTCGATTTCGCGCCTCAACGGCAGATTCTCGATCCGTTCGTCGCCTCGGCGCTGATCGGGATGCCCATCGCGACGGCTTCGTCCTTCGGCACGTTCCAGCCGTTCCCGGCGGACCTTTCGTACCTCTATCCGTCGACGCCGGGTTATTACTACCAATATGGGGACGGCTATGCGTATCAGATCGACCGTTCGAACAATTTGATCGATGCGCTGATCCCGCTGCTTGCGGGCGGGTACCTGCCCGGCAGCTATCTGCCGCAGTCGTACATGAATAGCTACGTGCCCGATTATTACGGGCTCAACAGCTTCTACCCGTCGAGCTACGATTACGGCTACGGCGCCGGTTATCCGAACCTCTGCAACCGCTACGCCAACGGCGTCGTCTACCAGGTCGATTGCGCCACCGGCATGGTCGAGAACGTGATCCCGATGTACGCCGGGGGCTATGGCGTCGGGCAGATGCTGCCTTCGGCATACAGCTATTACAATTTGCCGACGCAGTACCGCGACCTCTATTACCCGACGTCCGACTACTCCTACTGGTATGCGCCTGGCGCGATATACCAGTATGACCCGAACAGCAGCCTGATCACCTCAGTCGCGGCGCTGCTGTCGCCGGGGATGACGATCGGTCAGCCGCTTCCGGCGGGCTATGACGTGTACAATGTGCCGCTCGCTTATCGCGGCACTTACTATGACACGCCGAACGCCTGGTACCGGTACAACAACGGCTACATCTACCAGGTCGACCCGACCACGCAGTTGGTGACGGCGATCGTCGCTTCGCTGCTGACCTGAGCGGCAGTGAAAAGTCGTTCATGATGAAGTGAAGAATGGCCCCGCGATGGAACTCAATTCCCGCGGGGCCATTTCGTTGGCAAAACAAAAAGGAGGCCCGACGCATGAAGGCTCATGCCCTCGCGCTCACCGTTGCGACGGCGGCGCTGCTTTCCCTCAGCGCTTGCAGCAAGAATAACGGATCGGCCAGCGCGCCGCCCAATGCGCAGACGCCCAAGGCGGCCAAGGCCGCGGGCGGCAAGACCATCGGTTCGGGCCTCGACCAGAACAGCAAGTTCGTCGCGGCCGCCAAGGCCGCGGGTCTCGACCAGACCCTGGCCGGGCCAGGGCCCTACACGGTGTTCGTCCCCACCGATGCCGCGGTCAACGCCGCGCCCGCCGGGACCTTCGACACGTCGCCCGCGAACCGGGCGCAGCTCACCGGCATCATCACCAACCTGATCCTTCCGGGGACCGTGCTCGTCGCGGACATCGACAAGGCGGTCGATGCCGGTCACGGAAAGGCGCCCCTCGCGACGATGAGCGGCGGCACGCTCACCGCGACGAAGGACGGCGGCAAGACGGTCATCAGCGATTCCGCAGGTCACAAGGCGACGATCGTCAATGGCGACCAGCAGTTCAGCAACGGCGTCGTCCACCAGATCGACGCGGTCCTGATGCCGAGCAAGCCGGCGGGACCCAATGCGCCCGCGGTCGGCAAGAAGGCGGGAAAGTAAAACTCCCGCGTTCGCCTCATTATCCCCACTTCCGTGCGCGCGACGGCTCGCTATAACCGTTCTCTGACGCGAGCGGTGATGGGGCTTTGAAGCGATGAAAGCGACGATTGAGCGGGCGGTCCTCCTGAAGAGCCTCGGCCACGTCCAGTCGGTCGTGGAGCGCCGCAACACCATCCCGATCCTCTCCAACGTCCTGCTCGAGGCGCGCGAGGACGGCTCGCTCCGGCTGATGGCCACGGACCTCGATTTGCAGGTCGACGAGAGCGTTCCGGCGAACGTCACCCAGCCGGGCGCGACGACCGTTTCCGCGCACACCTTTTTCGACATCGTGCGCAAGCTTCCCGAGGGCAGCCAGGTCGAGCTGACCGCGGCCGAAGGCAAGATGCAGGTCGTCGCGGGCCGCTCGCGGTTCAATCTGTCGACCCTGCCGCGTGACGATTTCCCGGTGATCGCGGAGGGCGACCTTCCGACCCGGTTCGAGCTCCCCGCGGCAACGCTGCGCCAGATCATCGAGAAGACCCGCTTCGCGATCTCCAGCGAAGAGACGCGCTATTATCTGATGGGCATCTTCTTCCACGTCGTCGACGACCAGATGCGGGCGGCGGCGACCGACGGCCACCGGCTCGCCCGGGTGACGGTGGCGCGCCCGGACGGCGCCGACGGCATGCCCGACGTGATCGTGCCGCGCAAAGCGGTGCAGGAGCTCTACCGGCTCCTCGAGGAGCTCGAGGGCACGGTGGAGATTTCGCTTTCGCCGACCAAGATCCGCTTCGGCCTCGGTAGCGCGATCCTCACCAGCAAGCTGATCGACGGCACCTTCCCCGACTACAACCGCGTGATCCCGACCGCGAACGACAAGCTCCTGAAGCTCGACCCGAAGAGTTTCTCGGCCGGCGTCGACCGCGTCTCGACCATCGCCAGCGAGAAGACCCGCGCCGTCAAGATGAGCGTCGATCGGGACAAGGTCACGCTGTCGGTCACCAGCCCGGAGAATGGCGTCGCGACCGAGGAAGTCCCCGCGGACTATAGCGCCGACGGGCTCGAGATCGGTTTCAACGCCCGCTATCTCCTCGACATCCTCGGCGAGATCGACGGCGATACGGTCGAGGTCCACCTCGCCGACGCCGCCGCCCCGACGCTGCTTCGCGAAAACGACAAGTCGAACGCGCTCTACGTCCTGATGCCCATGAGGGTTTAACCGCCGTTCCGACCTGCTAGTCCGGCGCGAATGGCAGTCGTTTCGCGCCTCTCCCTGACGGACTTCCGCTCCTACGCTTCGACTGCGCTCGAGGCCGGGCCCGGCTTCGTCCTGCTGTTCGGAGAGAATGGCGCGGGCAAGACCAACCTCCTGGAAGCCGTGTCGATGCTCGCGCCCGGCCGCGGCCTTCGCGGCGCGCCGTTGTCGGACATGCAGCGCCAGGGCGGAAACGGCGGCTGGGCCGTCGCCGCTCGCCTCGACGGGGCCGATATCGGCACGGGCACCCTCGCTGCGGCCCCGGACCGGAGGCAGGTGCGGGTCAACGGCGCGCCGGCCTCCGTCAACAGCCTGTCCGAATGGCTTTCGGTGCTGTGGCTGACGCCGGCGATGGACCGCCTGTTCACGGGCAGCGCCGGCGATCGTCGGCGGTTCCTCGACCGGCTGGTGCTCGCGCTGGAGCCGGCCCATGCACACCATGCGACGCGCTACGACGCGGCGATGCGCGCGCGCAACAAGCTGCTCGCGGCGGAGAGTTGGGACGAAAACTGGCTCGGGTCGCTCGAGGCGGCGATGGCCGAGCACGGGGCCGCGCTCGCCCAAGCCCGCGCGCGCACCGTCGCCGCGCTCGAGGGGCGGCTGGCCGATGCGCCGGAGGACGAATTCGCGCGCGTGGCCATCGCCTTGGAAGACTGGGAAGAAAGCGACCTGACCGCGCTCCTCGGCGCCGGCAGGCAGCGCGACGCGGCCGCCGGTCGCGCGACCGAGGGGCCGCACCGGCAGGATCTCGCCGTCGTCCATCGCGCCAAGCAGATGCCCGCGGCAAGCTCCTCGACGGGCGAACAGAAGGCGCTGCTGCTCGGCCTCGTACTCGCCCACGCCGAGCTCGTGACTGACCGCCGCGGCGAGCCGCCGATCCTGCTCCTCGACGAGGTGGCCGCCCATCTCGACCCCAAGCGCCGCGCCGCCCTCTTCACCCGCCTCGAGGGCCGCGGCCAGGTGTGGATGACGGCGACGGAAGTGGCGCTTTTCGACGGAATCGAAAAGTCCAGCCGCTTCCACGTCCAGCCGGGCCGAGTTGCGAGGGCGTAACGAGGGTGGACTTTCTTCACACTTCGTCTATATTGCACTGCAACACGAGGCGCTTCTTTCAAGCGGCGTGATCGGCTCAACGCTTTAAGCGGTAACCGGCCCGCGCCTCGATTTTCTGCTCTCCTATTCACGCGGGGCGCTTTTTTGACCCGCTCGCGGTGCGCTTCACGCGCATCGCCCGCACAATTTGGATTCCCATCAATGTCATTTCACACTCTCGGGCTTTCGAAGCCCCTCCTCGATGCGCTCGCCGCGAAAGATTATTCGCAGGCGACGCCGATCCAGCTCCAGGCGATCCCGACGGTCCTCACCGGCCGCGATCTCCTCGGCATCGCCCAGACCGGCACCGGCAAGACCGCGGCGTTCATGCTGCCCTCGCTCGACCGGCTCGCCGCCGCCAAGCGCTTCCCCCATCCTGGCCAGGTCCGGATGCTCGTGCTTGCGCCGACCCGCGAGCTCGCGGCGCAGATCGCTGCAAGCGCCGAGGCCTATGGCAAGTTCATGCGCCTCTCCGTCGGCGTCATCTTCGGCGGCGTTCCCAATTCGAAGAGCCTGCGCACCGTCGCACGCGGCCTCGACGTGCTCGTCGCGACTCCCGGCCGCCTCCTCGACCTCATCGACCAACGTGCGCTCTCGCTGCGTGAGCTCGAGATCCTCGTCCTCGACGAGGCCGACCAGATGCTCGACCTCGGCTTCATCCATGCGCTGAAGCGGATCGTCGCCCTCGTTCCGCCGAAGCGGCAGACCCTGTTCTTCTCGGCGACCATGCCGCGGGCGATCAAGGAGCTTGCCGACAAATATCTCACCAACCCGGCCGAAGTGTCGGTCACGCCCGCCGCGACCACCGTCGAGCGCGTCGACCAGAGCGTCACCATGGTGAACCAGGCGGAAAAGACCGCGCTGCTGACGCTGTTCCTTCAGCGCGAGGCCGTCGAGCGCGCGCTGGTCTTCAGCCGCACCAAGCACGGCGCCGACAAGATCGTCCGCCAGCTCGAAGCCGCCGGCATCGCCGCCAGCGCCATCCACGGCAACAAGTCGCAGCCGCAGCGAGAGCGCGCGATCGCCGCCTTCAAGTCGGGCGAGATGAAGGTGCTGATTGCGACCGACATCGCCGCGCGCGGGATCGACATCCCGGGCGTCAGTCACGTCGTGAACTTCGACCTGCCCGACGTTCCGGAGCAATATGTCCATCGCATCGGCCGCACCGCGCGCGCCGGCGCGACCGGCATCGCCATCGCTTTCTGCAGCCCCGACGAGCGCGGCAACCTGCGCGATATCGAGCGCACGACGCGGCAGCAGATCGCCGTCACGCCGCTGCCGCAAGGCTTCGCCGCCGCGGCCGAGGCGCTGAAGCGTCTGAAGCCCGCGCCGGTGCAACGGCCCGAGCGGCCGGCCACGAAGGCGCACCGCCGCGCCGACGGCCAACGCCGCGACCAGCGCAACGATCGTCCGCGCCACCCGCACCGCTCCGACGGCCACGCCGCGCATCGTCCAGAAGGCGGCCAGCCCAAGCGCAAGTTCCGCGGCCGCCGCCGCTTCGGAAGCCGCGTCGCTTAGCGCGTGAGGGTGATCGCCTATGTCTGCTTTCGACCCATTCCTGCCATTAGGCCCTTCTGTTACGGTGACGTAAACGCTTGGGGCCAGCCGCATGCATGTTCATCTGCCAAAGCCGCTGCACGGCTGGCGTGACTTCGCTGGCGAGGTGGGCATTATTGTCCTTGGCGTCTTGATCGCGCTCGGCTTCGGACAGGTAGTGGAGGAACTGAATTGGCGCGAGAGAACGCGCGCTGCGGTGAGCGATCTTAGGGCGGAGAGCGAAAACAACTTCGCTCTTATGGCCGAACGAGTCACAGTCCAGCCGTGCGTTGATGCGCAGCTCGACCAATTGATGGCTCACGTGTTGACCGCTGGTCAGGGGGCTTCAACAACGGTCCGGTCGATTGACACCCAGACCATGGGCGGTGTTGCGTTTCGCCAGCCTGTCGATCGACCCTTTCAAGATGACGTTTGGCGCTCGTTGATCACGGACGGGACCGTCGCCCACTTCGATCAGGATGGCAGGCAGCGCATGGCGCAACTGTACTGGCAAATCGAAAGCATCCGAGATCTGCAGAAGAGGGGCGATGAGGCAGTGGGCGGACTTAACGTCTTGTTATCGCCGGTTCCGCTCGACCCTACGACCAGAGGGGCATTGGCCACCACGATTGCGAAGCAGAAATTCCTCGGAAAGGTCCTGACGCTCGACTCCGTTCAAGGAATGGCGATGCTGGAATCCGTGGGGCAGGATCCGAAGCCGGCATTCGTCAACGGGTTCCTGAAAACATCAGGGACATTCAATTTCTGTCGCCAAAGGCATTTGCCGCTCGCCAACTGGCGCACCCTGCTCGGCAACGAGATCCGAGCCGACCGAGGCTTCGGTGGCGGCCGGTCATCAAGCTACAAATCCTTGAGTCTAGTTCCGCATAGCCGTTTATGATCGGTCCGGGTCGGATTCTGCGAATGTCCGCCTTCCACCCAAAGCTGCCATAAGAAAAAGCTGTCCTACAGACCGCCATTTGTGATCGAAGCTGGCGGATGAGCCCCAACGCGAAACATCTAGACCAGACGAAGCTGACATACGTCCACCGGACCGCGCGCGTACGCGTACGCGCGTGTAGGGCCGTGAACATTGTGAACTTTCGCGCCGACAGCCGACTGCCCGGCCACCGCACGCGTGCGCGCGCGCACGCGTTGAGGGCACAACTTTCACAACTTCCGCACCGCGACTCACGCGCGCGTACACGCGCACGCGCGTGACTTCCCGGCGGAAATCCTTATATCTGGACTATGGCAACCGACCCCAATCAGAACGAATATGGCGCCGACAGCATCAAGGTCCTCAAGGGCCTCGACGCGGTGCGCAAGCGCCCCGGCATGTACATCGGCGACACCGATGACGGGTCCGGCCTCCACCACATGGTGTTCGAGGTCTCCGACAATGCGATCGACGAGGCGCTGGCGGGCCATTGCGACCGCATCCTCATCCAGCTGAACGCTGACGGTTCGGTCACCGTCGAGGACAACGGCCGCGGGATCCCGACCGGCATCCATGCCGAGGAAGGCGTGTCGGCGGCCGAGGTCATCATGACCCAGCTCCACGCCGGCGGTAAGTTCGAGAACACCAGCGACGACAATGCGTACAAGGTCTCGGGTGGTCTCCACGGCGTCGGAGTCAGCGTCGTCAACGCGCTTTCGGAATGGCTCGAGCTCACCATCTGGCGCGACGGCGAGGAGCATTTCATGCGCTTCCGCCACGGCGAGGCCGAAGCGCCGCTCAAGGTCGTCGGCAAGGCGCCCGAGGGCAAGAAGGGGACGCGCGTCACCTTCCTTCCCAGCCCCGACACCTTCAAGATCACCGAATTCGACTTCGAGCGGCTCGAGCACCGCTATCGCGAGCTCGCCTTCCTCAACTCGGGCGTCCGCATGATCCTCGCCGACGCGCGGCACGAGGAAAGGGTCGAACACGAGCTTTACTACGAGGGCGGGATCGCGGCCTTCGTGAAATATCTCGACCGCGCCAAGACGCCCTTGTTCCCCGAGCCGATCGCCATTTCGGCGGTCCGTGACGGCATCGGCATCGACGTCGCGCTCGAATGGAATGATTCCTATTACGAGAACGTCCTGCCGTTCACCAACAACATCCCCCAGCGCGACGGCGGCACCCACATGGCCGCGTTCCGCGCCGCGCTCACGCGGACGATCAACAATTACGCCGAGAAATCGGGGATGCTGAAGAAGGAGAAGGTGACTCTCACCGGCGAGGACATGCGCGAGGGGTTGACCGCGATTGTCTCGGTCAAGCTGCCCGACCCCAAGTTCAGCTCGCAGACCAAGGACAAGCTGGTCAGCTCCGAAGTTCGCCAGCCGCTCGAAAGCCTGATGGGCGACAAGATGAGCGAGTGGCTCGAGGAGAACCCGGGCGATGCGCGCTCGATCATCCAGAAGGTGATCGATGCCGCGGCCGCGCGCGAAGCCGCCCGAAAGGCGCGCGAGGCGAGCCGCAAGTCAGTTCTCGGAATCTCTTCACTGCCCGGCAAGCTTGCCGACTGTCAGGAGCGGGATCCCGCGCTCAGCGAGCTTTTCCTCGTCGAGGGTGACAGCGCCGGCGGCTCGGCGAAGCAAGGCCGCAACCGCCACAATCAGGCGATCCTCCCCCTCAAAGGCAAGATCCTCAACGTGGAACGCGCGCGGTTCGACCGAATGCTCGGCTCAAAGGAAATCGGCACTTTGATCCAGGCGCTCGGCACATCGATCGGCGCCGAGGAATTCGACATCGAGAAGCTGCGCTATCACAAGATCATCATCATGACCGACGCCGACGTCGACGGCGCGCACATCCGCACGCTTCTGCTGACTTTCTTCTACCGGCAGATGCCGCAGCTGATCGAGAACGGGCACCTCTTCATCGCCCAGCCGCCGCTGTACAAGGTCAGCCGCGGCCGCTCCGAAGTCTATGTGAAGGACGACGCTGCGCTCGACGATTATCTCGAGCAGGCGGGGCTCGAAGGGCTGGTGCTCGAAACGTCGGAGGGCGCGCGCTCGGGCAGCGATCTGAAGCTGCTCGTCGACCATGCACGTCGCATGCGCACGCTGATGCGCTACGCGCCGCGCAAATACGATCCGGCGCTGATCGAGGCGCTTGCGATCGGCGGCGCGCTCAAGCCTGATCTCGACGCAACGGGAAGGGCCAAGGCCATCGCCAAGGTCGCCGAGTGGCTCGGCCGCGGCGATCCGGAAGCGAGCTGGAGCGGTGAAGTCGCGGCCGAAGGCGGCTATCTACTGCGGCGGCTGTGGCGCGGAGTCACCGACGCCCACATCATCGAGGCGAGCTTCCTGGTCTCGACCGAAGCGCGGAAGCTCGACCTGCTCGCCAAGGAGCAGGCGGCCGCCTACGCGAAAACCTCGACGCTGCGCACCCTGAAGAAGGGGGCGCAGGCAGAGCAGGAGCCGACGCCTGGCGAAGGCGAGGGCGAAGACGCTGCCGAGGAGGTCGCGGCGGACACGAAGGGCAAGCCGGTCGCAGTCACCCGGCCGTCGGAGCTGCTCGACGCGGTTCTCGCGGCCGGGCGCAAGGGTTTGTCGATCCAGCGCTACAAGGGTCTCGGCGAAATGAACGCCGAGCAGCTGTGGGAAACGACGCTCGACCCCGCCAACCGCTCGCTGCTCCGCGTCGAAGTCGCGCAGGCGGACGTCGCCGACGAGATCTTCACGCGGCTGATGGGCGACGTCGTCGAACCGAGGCGCGAGTTCATCCAGGACAATGCGCTCAGCGTCGCCAACCTGGACGTCTAGGAACCATTCACCAGCAACGGCTATTGGCGCTCGCATGAGCAGCGGCCCCTGCATCACGCTGGCGAGCTACAACATGCACAAGGCCGTCGGGCTCGACGGCAAGCGCGACCCGCATCGCGTGCTCAAGGTGCTGCAGGAGATCGACGCCGACATCGTCGCGTTGCAGGAGGCGGACAAGCGCGTCGGCGGTCGCGGCTCGACGGTGCCGCACGAGCTGATCGACAGCCACGGCCTGTACAAGCCGGTGCACTTCGGCGTTCGCCACAAAAGGGTGTTCGACAAGGCGCGAAAGCACACCGACCGGCTGCTCAAGGTCAACACGCGCAACATCGGCTGGCACGGCAATGCGATCCTGGTCAAGCGGCACATCGGCGTGCTCGGCTGCGCGGCGCTCGACCTGCCGACGCTCGAACCGCGCGGCGCGGTGATGGCCGAGCTTCTGGTCGACGACCGGCCGCTCCGCGTGATCGGCATGCATCTCGACCTCTCCGGGCTGTGGCGCCGCCGGCAGATGCGCTCGATCATCGAAGCGATTGCGCAGCGCCCGCAAAAGATGCCGACCGTGCTGATGGGCGACACCAACGAATGGCGGACGGTCGCCGGTTGCCTCAGGGACCTCGAGCCTCAATTCCATGTCGCGCCGACCGGACCGAGCTTCCATGCCCGCCACCCGGTGGCGCACCTCGACCGGATCATCGTCCACAAGGATCTGAACATCGAGGCCGCGGGCGTTCACATGAGCCCGGTCGCCCGGCGCGCGTCCGACCATTTGCCGATCTGGGCGCGGGTCAGCGCCTAGCCGCCGATCTTCCTGAGACGCCGGCGCTGGATCGACGATCCGATCCCCATCGCCTCGCGATATTTGACGACGGTGCGCCGGGCGCAGTCGAAGCCCTTGTGCTTCAGCAGACCGGCGATCGCGTCGTCGCTGAGGATCTCGGTCTCCGCGTCGATCAGCTGCTTGATCGCGGCTTTCACCGCTTCGGCGGCAGCGCCGTCGCCCTCTGCCGACTGAACGCCCGAGCCGAAGAAATATTTGAGCTCGTAGAGCCCGCGGTCGCACAGCAGATATTTGTTCGAAGTCACCCGGCTGACGGTCGATTCGTGCATGCCGATCGCTTCGGCGACCTCCCGCAGCGTCATCGGTTTCATCGCGGAAACGCCGCGTTCGAAGAAGCCCTGCTGGCGCTCGACGATCTCGGAGACGACCTTGACGATTGTCCGCGCCCTCTGGTCGAGCGCCTTGACCAGCCAGTTCGCGCTAGCCAAGCATTCGCTCAGCCATGCCCGCGACTGCTTGTCCTGGGGGCCGGTCTTCAGCTCCTGATAGTAGCGGCGGTTGACCAGTAGCCGGGGCAGTGTGGCCTGGTTCAGCTCGACCGCGAAGCCGCCGCGCGAGCGCCGGACGAACACGTCGGGGGTGACTTCCTCGGATCCGCGGCCCGAAAAACGGCAGCCGGGCTTTGGATCGTAGGCGCGAAGCTCGCGGATCATATCCGCGAGATCCTCGTCGTCGACGCCGCAGATACGCTTGAGGTCGGTCGTCCGGCCTTTCGACAGCAGGTCGAGATTGTCGATCAGCCGCGCCATCGCCGGGTCGTAGCGGTCGGCAGCTTTCGCCTGGAGCGCCAGGCATTCGGCGAGCGAGCGCGCGCCGACGCCCGGCGGGTCGAGGTCTTGAACGACAGCAAGCGCCCTTTCAACAACGTCGAGCGGCGCCCCGGAGAGCTCGGCGATCTGCTCGAGATCGACCGTGAGATAGCCGGTCTCGTCGATCGTCTCGGCAATGATCCGGGCAAGGTCGCCGACCGGGCCCGAAACTCCGTGAAGCTGGTCGAGCAGATGCTCGGCTAGCGAGCCTGCCGAATATTCGATGCGGTCGAAATCGAACGCTTCGTCGCCGCCGCCCGACGTCAGCACGTCGGAAAAGCTGTCCGTCTCGAGCGCTTCGCTTGTCCAGTCGACGTCGAGCGGGCGGTCGTCCTCGGCCTGGCCCATGATCAGGTCGTCGGCGCCGGGATCGTCGGCCGGCTCGTCGCTGTCGGGCGCATCGCCGGCCAAGTCGCCGCTCGCCTGCTCGTCCGGCTCGTTGGCTGGCACGTCGAGCAGCGGGTTCTTCGACAGCTCTTCCGCGAGGAAAGCGTCGAGCTCGAGATTGCTGAGCTGGAGAAGCTGGATCGCCTGCCTCAGCTGGGGGGTCAGGACCAGCTGCTGCGATTGGCGGATGCTTAAGCTGGGGCCGAGGCCCATGGCTGGACCCGTTACAGCGCGAAGCTCTCGCCGAGGTACAGGCGCCGAACTTCCGCATCGGCGACCAACGCTTCGGGAGTGCCAGCAAACAGGACCTGGCCGTCGTAAATGATGCAGGCGCGGTCGACGATGTCGAGCGTCTCGCGGACATTATGGTCGGTGATGAGCACGCCGATGCCGCGGCTCTTGAGCTCGCGCACCAGCTCACGGATGTCGGCGATCGAGATCGGATCGATGCCCGCAAATGGCTCGTCAAGCAGCATGATGGTCGGCTCGGCAGCAAGCGAACGCGCGATCTCGCACCGCCGCCGCTCGCCGCCCGACAGGGCCATCGCGGGAGAATCGCGCAAGGCCTTGATGCCGAACTCGTCGAGCAGTTGCTCGAGCCGGGCATGACGCACGTCACGGCTCGGCTCGGCCACTTCCAGCACCGCCATGATATTCTGCTCGACCGTCATCCCGCGGAAGATCGACGTTTCCTGCGGCAGGTAGCCGAGCCCTAGGATCGCCCGTCGGTACATCGGTAGCTCGGTGATGTCCTCGCCGTCGAGGAAGATGCGGCCGCTATCGGGCTTCACCAGCCCCATCACCGAATAGAAGCAGGTCGTCTTGCCGGCGCCATTCGGCCCCAAAAGCCCGACGACTTCGCCGCGGTGCACGTCGAGCGACACGTCATGGAGCACGGCGCGCCGATCGTAGGACTTGGCGATCGAGCGCACCTCGAGGCCGCCGCTCATCTGCTGCGCCTCGCTGGCGGGGCGCTGGATGGTCGCGGCTTCGTTCACTCGTCTCCGCCTACTTCGATTTCGGCTGGGAATTCTGCTGCGGCACCGTGAAGTGACCACTGACTCGGCCGCCGCTCGAATTGACGCCCGGCGGACCGCCGTCGACGACCGCCCGCCCCGAATTGAGGTCGATGACCAGCCGCGCGCCGTTCACCTGGTTCTTGTCGCGTGTCAGCTGGACGTTTCCAATCAGCGTGATCAGCTTGCGGTCGAGGTCATAGACTCCGAAGTCGCCCTTGGCGGTTTCGCTAGGATCGCGGACGACGACTCCGCCCGCGGCGTCGAGCCGGTTGATCTGGACGCTCGTGTTCCCGCCATTCGCCGGCGCGTTCGAATAAGCGACGGTGAGCCGCGGCGTATCTAGGGTCATGTCGCCTTGGGTGGCGTGGACGTTGCCGGTGAACACAGCGCGGTCGGCACGCTCCTGAACCTCGATGCGCTCCGACGTGACGTCCACGGGCGCGTTGGTGTTGTGCCCTTTGAGCGCCGATGTCGGCTGCTCCTGCTTGACCTGGGCCAGCGCCGCCGTCGCGGCGAGCGCAGCAGTAGCAAGGATGATGCCAGACAGGCGCATGTGCATCATCTGACCGCCCCTTGCACGATTTTCAAGCGAGCACCGCCATCGAGCACGACGGTCCGAGTTCCAAGGTCGGCCTTCAGTTGCCCCGCCTGGAACTGGCCCAGCCGCATCGCTCCCGAAACCGGTCCAGCGCTCGCCAGCTGGCGATGTTTGAGATCCACGGTGACGTCGCGCGTGACCAGCCGGTAGCCGTCCCCGCCGACGACCTTCACCGGCCCGTCGACGTTCACCTTCTGCGTATCCAGATTGTAGCGGCCCTGATTCGCCGCCACGAGCAGCGGTCCCTGCGCGAGGTTGAGCCGGGCCAGCATTCCGCGGATGTCGACGACCGGGACGTCCGAGGTCGGCTGGATTGCGCGATTGGCCACCATCGTGAATTGCTGTCCCTTGTCGTCGGTGCCGATGTAGCGGGCAGCCTCGACGCGCATCGCCTCCTGAGCGTTCTGGACCTTCTTCTTGTCGAGGATGAAGCTGACGTCGCTATGCTTGCCGAGCGGCGCGAGCGCGAGAATGGCGATCAGCGCTCCGACCGCGCTCGGCAGCGCGACCTTGGCAAAACCGACGAGCCGATCGTGCGCGCTTCCGGGGACCGCCCAGCGATTCTTGCGGGGCGCCCTCCGGGCGATCGCGTCAGCCATGGCCGGCCTCAGCCGTCATGCGCGAAAATGTCCTGCTCCGGCCAGCCGGCGATATCGAGCAGCGCGCGTGCCGGCAGGAAGTCGAAGCAGGCCTGGGCAAGCGCCACGCGATCCTCGCGCTCGAGCCGCTCGTCGAGTTTCTCCTTGAGTGCGTGGAGGTAGCGGACGTCGCTTGCCGCATAGTCGCGCTGCGCGTCCGAAAGCTCTTTCGCGCCCCAATCGCTGCATTGCTGCTGTTTGGAGACGTCGATGTTGAGCAGTTCCTTGACCAGGTCCTTGAGGCCATGGCGGTCGGTGTAGGTGCGGACCAGGCGCGATGCGGTGCGCGTGCAGTAAAGCGGCGCTGCGAGAATCCCGAGGTACGCCTGCATGATGCCGACGTCGAAGCGCGCGAAATGATAGAGCTTGAGCCGGTTGGGGTCGGCAAGCAGGGCCTTGAGATTGGGCGCCGAATAATCGCTCCCGCGGCGGAAACGGACGAGATGCTCGTCGCCGCGGCCGTCGGAAAGCTGCACCAGGCACAGCCGGTCGCGGCCGGGGACGAGCCCCATGGCTTCGGTGTCGACGGCGATCGGGCCGTCCGCGAATTTGATGTCCGCGGGCAGATCCTCCTCGTGAAGGTGAACGGCCATTCAAGCTCCTCGCGCAAGGTCAGGAAGAGCGCTTTAGTCTCCCTTCCACCTGCCTTGCCAGCCCCGGCGAAATTCGCTGCAATTTGAATCACTAGAGCAAGGATTATTTTTGCTGTAATGGCCTGAACCGTGCGTGAGTGGATTCCGCACGATGACCGGTTGCGCCATTCGGCCCGAGCGCGTTGGTTTGAGGGATAGGCGGGCTTACGAGTTCGGATGGTTATGGGTTTCGACAGAGGGCGCAAAGGCGAGCGCGGCGGGCGCGGCAGGGATAAGCGCGACAGTTTCGGCGAAGAGAGTTTCAGCGATCACGGCGGGTTCCAGGAGCGCGGCGGCTTCGGCGGCCGCGGCGGCTTCGGTGACCGTGGTGGGTTCGGCGGCGGCGGCCCCGGTGGCGGCGGTGGCGGCTACGGCGATCGCGGCGGTTTCGGCGGCGGCGGCGGCGGCGGCTATCGCGGCGGCGGCGGCGGTGGCGGCGGCGGCTTTCGCGGCGGCGGCGGTGGCGGAATGCCCCCGCAGGTCGTTGGCGAAGGCAAGGGCGTCGTCAAATTCTTCAACCCGCAAAAGGGTTTCGGCTTCATTGTCCGCGATGACGGCGGCGAGGATGTATTCGTTCACATCTCCGCGGTCGAGCAGGCGGGGCTCACCGACCTTGCAGACGGGCAGCCTCTCGAGTTCACGTTGGTCGATCGCGGTGGCCGAATCTCGGCGACCAACCTCCGCATCGAAGGCGAGCCGATGGCTGTCGAACGCGCGGAGCGCGGACCGCAGCGCCAGCTGACCGGCGAGAAGGCCAGCGGCACGGTCAAGTTCTTCAACGCGATGAAAGGCTTCGGCTTCATTCAGCGGGACGACGGTCAACCCGACGCGTTCGTCCACATCTCCGCCGTCGAGCGCGCGGGGATCCCGACGCTCAACGAAGGCGACCGGCTGGAGTTCGAGCTGGAGGTGGACCGGCGCGGCAAGACCGCGGCGGTGAACCTGCAGCCGATCAGCTAATCGACTACCTTTCGGGGGCGAGGGCGCCCGCTCGGATCCGTTCCGGGCGGGCGCTTTTCTTTTGCTACATCGCGCTGGCGTAGAAGGCGGCCAGATCGGCCTTCAGCTGGCGCGACGAGACCGGGTCGATGTACATCATGTGGCCGGCCGGATAGTAAGTGTAGCGGATGTTGGCCTGCAGCTGCGGCTCCAGCGCCATGTGCTTGAACTCATATTCCGCGCCATGAAACGGCGTCGCCAGATCGTAATAGCCGTTGACCGACAAGATCTTCATCCGCGGGTTCTGGCGCATGGCGCTGGCGAGATCGACGCTGGTGTCGGCCTGGTCCTGGCGGCCGTCCGGCGACTTGTGCGCGAAGCTCCAACCTTCGCCATTGAAGACCGCGCCGTAATTGTTCGGCCGGTAGGTCAGCGGCGTTTTGTAGCCGAGGTCGCGGAACAGATAATCGTTCAGCGCAGCGACGAAGCCGCCGGTGATCGCGCTGCCCTGCGGGTCGTAATCGGTGCCTTCGCCGACATTGTCCGGCTCGGTGCCGACATAGCGCGAATCGATCCGGCCGATGATCTCGTGGCGGTCGCGCAATAGCTCGCGCCGGAAGCGGTCGGGCTGGACCCTCAGATGAGAGCCAAGAATGTACTCGGCCGACAGGCCGGTCAGCTGCGACATCTGCTGGGCGATCGACTGCGCTTCCTCGCCGCTGATCGAGTTCCCTTTCTGAAGCGCCAGGGCATAGGGGCCGCTGGCGAATTCACGCGCCTGCTCGATGAAAGCGGGGAGCGGCGGCTTGTTGGCGATCTTCCCGTGGTACCACGCGTCCGCGGCGTAGGTGGGGAGGAAGTCGATCAGCGACTGGTCGCCCTGGAAGTCCGCGAAGTTGAACACCGTAGAGACGAAGGTGATCCCGTTGAGCTGGACTCCGGCGTCGAGCAGCGAGTTGGACAGGCCCGCGGCGCGCGTGGTGCCGTAGCTTTCGCCGATGATGAACTTCGGGCTGTTCCAGCGCTGGTACTTCGTCAAATAGCGCTGGATCGTCCGGGTGAAGGCGTCGAGGTCCTTGTCGACGCCGAAGAAGTCCTTCGGCTCGGCCTTGCCGATCTCACGCGACAGACCGGTCGTCGGAGCGTCGATGAACACGAGGTCGGTGACGTCGAGGAGCGTGTCGGGGTTGGGGCCGTAGCGGAACGGCGGGCCGGGAATCGTCTCCGGGCTCGACGCATCGACCTTCATCGGCCCGAACGATCCCATGTGCAGCCACATGGTCGAAGAACCGGGGCCGCCATTGAACAGGAAGGTCACCGGACGCGCCCGGCCGGGCGAGGGGATCGTGTAGGCGACGTAGAACATGCTCGCCGTCGGTTCGCCCTTGTCGTTCCGGATCGTCAGGTGACCCGGCGTGACGGTGTAGGCGAGGGTGCGGCCGCGGAACGGGATCGAGCGGTTCACCGGCTGCGCGTCTTCCTCGACGCTCGCCTTGACGGTGTCCTTGTCCTTGTCGGCGGAAGCTTCGTTCTTGACGTCCTTCGACGGCATGTCGCCGGCAGATTGGCCAGTCGCAAATGCCGTGCTCGACAGCAGCAGCGAAATCGCAAGCAGGGAGGCGCGCATCATTGTCCTTTCATCGGAATCGGATTGCCTTCGACCATCACGAAACGGACGCGCTGGACGGAGGTGGGATCGGTAAGCGGGTCGCCCTCGACGGCGATCAGGTCCGCGGACTTGCCGGGGTCGAGGGTGCCGGTTTCGGCGGAGAGGCCCATGAGGTCGGGCCCGCCCTTGGTCGCGGCGATCAGCGCGTCGCGCGGGCTCATCCCGCCCTTGGTGACCATCAGCGCGAGCTCCTTGTTCGCGTCCGTGTGCGGAGCGACCGCGCTGTCGGTGCCGAGGGCAATGTGGACGCCCGTGCGGTAGGCAAGGTTCAGGCCCTTGCCCCAGGCGACGAATGCCTGCTTCGCCTTCGCCTCGGAAGCCGGCGGCAATTTGCCGGTGCCGATCAGGCTGGCCGCGCCGTTGAACGCCAGCAAGGTCGCGACATAATAGGTGCCGCGCGCCTTCATGTCCCTCGCGCCCTGTTCGTCGAGGAAGGTCCCGTGCTCGATCGAGTCGACGCCGGCGCGGACCGCGGCGTCGATTCCGCGCGTCCCGTGCGCATGCGCCGCGACCTTCAGACCCATGAAATGGGCCATGTCGCAGATCGCCTTCATCTCCTCGTCGGTGAAATGCTGCTCGAGCCCGCGCGTGCCCGGATCGAGCACGCCGCCGGTGGCCATGATCTTGATCCAGTCGACGCCGGCGGCGGCGAGTTGCCGGACGACCTTCTGGCATTCCTCGGCCCCGGTGCACACCGAAGGGTTGAGATCCGCTTCGTTGACTGCGGCGGCAAGCTCGGGTGGGAGGCCGGTCGCTTCGTCTGCGTGGCCGCCGATGATCGAAAGCGGCGCGCCCGCGACCCTGATCCTCGGACCCGGGAAGCGGCCTTCGGCAACGGCGTCACGGACGGCGATCACCGCGCTGGTGTCGCCGCCGAGGTCGCGGACCGTAGTGAATCCGCCCTGCGCCATCTCGAGCGCATGGGTCAGTCCGACGGTGGCGGCATAAGGTTTCGAATTCTTCTGGGTGAAGCGGTTGTACCACGGCTCGCCCGACGTGCCGGTGAGGTGGACGTGGGCGTCGGTCATCCCCGGCATGACGGTCCGGTTGCGCTCGTCGACGACGACGGCGCCCGCCGGCGCGGTGAAGCCGTTGTCGATCCGCGTGATCCGGCCATTGTCGACGATCACCGTGGACGGGCCGCGCTCAGCCTGGGCGGCATCGACGATCAGATGTCCGGCCTGGATCGCATAGCTGGTGGCGTTGGCCACAGTCGCCATCGCCAGCGCCGCCGCGCCGGCAAGCAATTGCTTGATCATCGAATCCCCTCTCCCGGAAGAGCGGCGAGGGCTTAGCGCGGCGCGCGGGGTGGCTTCAAGTAATCATCGCCTGCAGCGTTGCCAGTCGGTCGGCCTCTGCCGCCGGTTTGTCGATGCGAATCCGGCTGACGCGCGGAAAGCGCATCGCGACTCCGGATTTGTGCCGCGAGCTCTTGTGGATCGAATCGAAGGCGACCTCGAGGACAAGGCTCTTCTCGACCTCGCGCACCGGACCAAAGCGCTGCACGGTGTGGCCGCGGATCCAGCGGTCGAGCCATTTCAGCTCCTCGTCGGTGAAGCCGAAATAGGCCTTGCCGACGGGGAGCAGCTCTCCATCGTCGCTCCAGCAGCCGAACGTATAGTCGCTGTAATAGCTCGACCGTTTCCCCGACCCGCGCGCGGCGTACATCAGGACGCAGTCCGCAGTCAGCGGATCGCGCTTCCATTTGTACCACAGGCCCGTGCGGCGGCCGGCGACGTAGAGGCTGTCGCGGCGCTTCAGCATGATGCCTTCGATCGCCACGTCGCGCGCGTTGAGGCGGAGGTCTTGGAGCTCCTCGAACGTTCGCGCCTCGATTAATTGCGACACGTCGAACCGTTCCGGGTCGAGCTGCGTCGCGAAACCTTCCAGCCGCTGGCGCCGCTCGATCCACGACAGCTCGCGAAGATCGACGTCGCCTTCGAACAAGATGTCATAGAGCCGGACGAACGCCGGGTAGGCGCCGAGCATCTTCTGGCTGACGTTCTTCCGACCGAGCCGCTGCTGGAGCGCATTGAAGCTGGCCGCGGCGCCGCCATGGACGTCGGCGATGCCCTGGTCGGACCCGCGCACAAGCAGCTCGCCATCGAGGACGCCGGGCGTCCGAAACGCCTCTGCCACGTCGGGGAAGCTGTGCGAAATATCGTCGCCCGTCCGGCTGTAGATCCGGGTCTCGCCCCCCGTGTGGACGAGCTGGACGCGGATTCCGTCCCACTTCCACTCGGCTGCATATTCATCAAGGGAAACGCGGGTCTCCTCGAGCGGATGCGCGAGCATGAACGGGCGGAAGATCGGCACGTCGCGCGCCGTCGGCTGCGGTGCGCGCCCTTCGGCCCAGTCGAACAGCTCGGCGAACGGCGGCCCGAGCCCGTGCCACACTTCCTCGACCGCATCGACATCGAGCCCGAACGCCTGAGCGAAAGCCTGCTTCGCCAGGCGCGCATTGATGCCGACGCGAAGCTCGCCGGTCGCAAGCTTCAGAAGCGCGAACCGGCCCGACGCGTCGAGATGGTCGAGCATGGTTGCGAGCACTCGCGGTGCTTCGAGACGAGAGGTGGAGCGCAGCCGCTCGACCGCGTCGGAAATGCGGATGGTCGCATCGTCGATTTCGGGAACGCCCGTTGCGGAGGTCGGCCACAGCAGCGCCACCGTCTCGGCCATGTCGCCGACATAGTCGCGGCTCATGTACAGCAGCACCGGGTCGACCCGCTCCTCGGCGATCGCGCGAACAGCGGCGTGCTTGACCGCGGGGATGTTGAGCGTGCCGGTCAGCGCCGCGAGGCCGAAGCCGCGGTCGGGGTCCGGCGTCTCCTTGAGATAATCGCCGATGAGCTTGAGCTTGGTGTTGCGCGAGCGCGTGTAAACGAGGGCGTCAAGCAGTTGCGAGAAGGCGCGCATCGCGCCTGTAATGCACCAACCGGCGCTACGGTGTCAGTGCAGACGGACGGCGAGCGCCGCGAGGATGGCGCTGAAATCGGTATCCGAGCGGCTGTCCAACGCATCATCGACATGGTCTAGGCACGACGTGACCGCGACGCGGTGGCCGGGAAGCAGCGCCATCTGCGCCGAGCGGCGGGCAAGCCCTTCGAGCGCGGCAAGGCCGTTGACGGCCGCGAGCTGGCGGATCGCGTCCATTCGGCTGTGGAGGTCCAGCGGCGACAGGCGCGGCGCGGCGTTGCGGATTTCGGCGACCCGCAGCCCAATCTCGTTCCTCACCTTTGCGAGTGGGTCAGTCGCCATACACGCCCTCCTGTTGAATGCAGGGTCGCTCACATTGGTTAAGCGGCGGTTACGCGGCTGTGTCCGTCAGATCACAAGCGTGCTACGAAGCACGCAGCCGATAGCTGCGTGGAGGGCGCATGGTCGTTCGCCGGTTCCGAGACCATGTGGCCGAGCACAACTGGTTTGCAGTGGCCGTCGATTTCCTCATCGTCGTTGCGGGCGTGTTCGTCGGAATCCAGGCGAGCAACTGGAACCAGCAACGGGTCAACCGCGCGCAGGGGCGCGCCTATCGCGCAATGCTGATCGACGATCTCGAAGCCAACCGGCACGATCTTGCGGTTCGCAGGCGCTATTACGAATGGGTCCGCGGCGAAGGGCTGAAAACACTGGCCGCGCTGGCTGGCCCCCGGTCGAGTCTGGGCGCCGAATTCCTCGTGAATGCCTATCAGACGAGCCAAATCATCCCGTGGTCGCTCGAAAGGAACACCTACGATCAGATCACCGCCGCGGGACAGATGGAGCTGGTTGGCGACACTTATCTGCGCGACCGCATCAGCAGCTACTATGTCGGCGGCGACGTGACTGGGAAGAATATCGCGGCGGCGATGCCTTATCACGACATCATCCGGCGCGCGCTTCCTTACGCGGCGCAATATCGCATCAGGACGTTATGCGGCGAAAAGATCGGCGAGAACGCGCGCGGCGAGTTCGAGATGACGATTCCGGAGCGTTGTACGATGCAGATGGATCCGGCACTCATGCGCAAGGCGGTAGATCAGGTTCGCAACACGCCGGGGCTGGAGCTCGACCTCAACAGGCAGCTCGTCGACCTTGATCAAAAGCTGGTCTCCGTTGACGTCATCGCGCGGCGGGCTGCCGCTCTCGAACAAATTCTCGAACGCTCGGATCATTAGCTTCCAGAGGCGTTCCAGCTTGACAAAATGATGCCTGTTGGCCACAGCGCGCGGCAACGGGCGGCGCTAGGCCGCTTTTCTTTTTTCTAGCATTTGGGATTGTCCGATGGCCAAGCCGGCAACCGTCAAGATCAAGCTCGTCAGCACCGCGGACACGGGCTTTTTCTACGTGACGAAGAAGAACCCGCGCACCCAGACCGAGAAGCTGAGCTTCAAGAAGTACGACCCGAAGGCGCGCAAGCACGTCGAGTTCAAGGAAGCGAAGATCAAGTAAGCGCGTGCACGGGCAGGCGCCCATCATCGCTTAAGGTCACCAAAAACCGCGACCGATCGCGTGACATTAGTGAACGTAAGCGGCCCTCCAGCAACGACGAGTTAGGCCTGCTCCACCGCCTGCGTCTTTCCGGCGAGTAACTCATTGACGGTCTCGGCGAATCTCGCGACCGAGATCGGTTTCGATACATAAGCCTGCGCGCCGGCGGCGCGGATTCGCTCTTCGTCGCCGCGGGCCGAATAGGCGGTCACCGCCATGATCGGCACTTCGGCGAGCTTTTCATCGCTTCGGATCATCTGGATCAGCTCCAGCCCGCTGACGTGCGGCAGCTGGATGTCCGTGATCACGAGGTCCGGAGAGAAGCTGCGCGCGGCATCGAGCGCAGTGCGACTGTCCGTCACCGCCTCGGGTTCATGGCCGTGCGCGGCGAGCAGGTCGCAGAACAGCTTGATGTTCAGCGCATTGTCCTCGACGATCAGAATCTTCGCCAATGTGCTTCCTTCACCTTCAGCTATTCATCTAGGTCTTGCTTCCGCGGACTCCAAATGATCCCCTTGCGCTCGCGCTTGCCGCGCTTGCGGCAACGATTGGCGAGCAGAGGCGGGCTCAGCGGTTCCTCGACCTGACCGGAATCGGGACAGACGAGCTTCGGTCGCGGGCGGCCGAACCCGCGCTCCTGGCTGCGCTCATCCGCTTCCTCGAAGCGCATGAGCCGGACCTTGTCGTCGTTTGCGAGCAGCTTGGCGTTTGCCCCGAACTGCTCGTAGAGGCGCGGCGCAAGCTCGAAGAAGGGGAGCAATGAAAACCATCCTGATCACCGGGGCGACCGCGGGATTCGGCGAGGCCGCCGCGCGCAAGTTCGTCGCCGGCGGGTGGAGGGCCATCGGCACCGGCCGACGGGGCGAGCGCCTGAAGACGCTGCAGGACGAGCTCGGCGACGCCTTCCTGCCGCTCGAGATCGACATGCGCGACCGTTCGGCGGTCGAGGGCCTGGCGAAGCTGTCGCCGCCGTGGAGCGACATCGACCTTCTGCTGAACAATGCGGGCCTCGCCCCGCCGACTGATCCGCTGCCTGAGACCGATTGGGAACGGATCGAGACGGTGATCGAGACGAATATCAGCGGCCTCGTCGCACTCACGCGCTTGCTTCTGCCCAAGCTGGTCGAGCGCAAGGGACAGATCATCAACCTGTCCTCGGTCGCTGCGACCTATCCCTACAAGGGCGGCGCGGTTTACGCGGGGACCAAGGCCTTCGTCCGCCAGTTCTCGCTCGACCTCCGGTGCGACCTCGCCGGCACTGGCGTCCGCGTGACCTCGGTCGAGCCGGGCATGGCCGAGACCGAGTTCACGATCGTCCGCACCAACGGCGACAAAGAGGCGTCGGACAAGCTCTACGCGGGCATGAACCCGATGACGGCGGAGGATCTCGCCGATCTCTTCTGGTGGCTCGCAAACCTGCCGCCGCACCTCAACATCAACACCGTCGAGCTCATGCCTGTCAGCCAAAGCTTTGCGGGCTTCACTATCGAGCGCGAGGGTTGATTCGCCGCCGCTCGAGTGCTTGGGGGCGGCGATGAGCACCGATCCCAAAAATATCGAAGGGCGCCTCGCCGAACTCGGCATCACTCTTCCCGAGCCTGCAGCCCCCGTCGCCGCTTACGTGCCGGCGGTCGAATCCGGCGGGCTTCTTCACATTTCGGGCCAGATCAGCGTCGCAGAGAACGGCGAGCAGATCAAAGGGCGGCTCGGCGAAGACCTCGACCTCGAGGCGGGCGTCGAGGCCGCGCGGCGCTGCGGGATCATGCTGATTGCGCAAATGAAGGCGGCGCTCGGTTCGCTCGACCGGGTCGAACGGGTCGTGAAGCTCGGCGCGTTCGTGAACAGCGCGGCCTCGTTCACCGATCAGCCGAAGGTCGCCAATGGCGCTTCGGTGCTGATGCAGGAGGTGTTCGGCGAAGCGGGCCGTCACGCGCGGAGCGCCGTCGGCGTCCCGGTCCTGCCGCTCGGCGTCGCCGTCGAGATCGACGCGGTCGTCGCGGTGAAGCGCTAGTTCATTTTCAGCGGCTTACCCATCTTAAGGGTATGGCCGACCGCGAAACCGAAATCCTGGCGAAGATTGCTTCCGGTGTTTCGGGACTGAACTCGCCTGCCTGGAATCGACTCGCGGCGGGCGACCCTTTCCTCAGCCACGAATTCCTTTCCGCGCTCGAGGATTCGGGCAGCGTGGGTCCGGCGACCGGCTGGACTCCGGCGGCGTTGCTGATCGAGGACGAGAGCTCGCACCTCGTCGCGGCCGCGCCCGCGTATCTCAAGACCCACAGCCAGGGCGAATATGTGTTCGACCACGGATGGGCCGAGGCGTGGGAGCGCGCGGGCGGACAATATTATCCCAAGCTCCAGATCGCCGTGCCGTTCACTCCGGTGCCCGGCCCGCGCCTGCTTGGGAGCCGTCCGCAGCAGCTGCTCGCGGCCGCTGAAGCGGTGACCGTGCAGAACGACCTTTCGTCAGCGCACATCACCTTCATGGATGATTCCGCCGCCGCCGAGGCCGAGCGGCGCAATTGGCTGATAAGGCACGGGATCCAATATCATTGGTTCAACCGCGGCTACGCCTCATTCGACGATTTTCTCGGCGTATTGAGCAGCAGGAAGCGCAAGTCGCTGCGCAAGGAGCGGGCGGCAGCGGCCGCCGGGCTCGAGATCCGCGCACTGCGCGGAGCGGAGATCAGGCGCTCCGAATGGGACGCGATGTGGGCTTTCTACCAGGACACCGGATCGCGAAAGTGGGGCCGGCCCTACCTCACGCGCGAATTCTTCGACCTGGTCGGCGAACGGATGGGCGACAAGCTGCTGCTGTTTGTCGCCTATCGCGGCGATTTGCCCATCGCGGGCGCGCTCAATCTGGTCGGACCGGATGCACTCTACGGG
>Ga0207660_10000020_pt1 | contig 73768 bp, 110 predicted proteins | sample KBSC73BmetaG_FD_184335 | JGI IMG/M metagenome (GOLD analysis project Ga0207660, IMG submission 184335) | Corn rhizosphere microbial communities from Kellogg Biological Station, Michigan, USA - KBS C7-3B metaG (SPAdes) (version 2) | ecosystem: Host-associated > Plants > Roots > Rhizosphere ... | reverse complement strand
CCATGAAGCCCTTTTGCTCGCGATCCTTCCCTGCGTCCGCGAGCCGAGCAACGTCTCGAACAAACCCAGGTATGGTCCTGCTTGATACGATCTGCCCGGCTATCGTGCCGACTCGCTCCGCCCCTTTCGCTTCCGCTGCCTGCGTCCAGTTATAAAGCTGTCGCCCGCCGCGCACGAATGGAGCTTGCGTCATGCTGCGGACGAATGCGTGTTTCGCCCCCTCGGCTTGGTCATAGTAGATACCCGCGCCTATCGCGACCGGCACCGCGAACGGACCCATCCAGCCGATGTCAAAGCTCTTGTCACCGAAGTGGAGCGAAGCCGCCCGGCCCTTCATCTTGTTCTCCTCATCCTTGGGGTCGCCGATGACGCCGAGATTCGCCAGCGTGTAACCGAGGAGCAAGCCACCGGTGCCGCCCGTGACGCCCCGCGAGAACGCAAGGTTCGCCTTGCGCTGCGATTCCCGCAGCTTCATCACGTCCCCACCAAACCGCTCGGGCCGAGCAAGGTTGATCGAAGCTCGGGCCAGCCCCGTGAAAACCCCCGGCCCCGACAGGTCAAACCCCGCCTTGATATAGTTGCTCATCGCCTTCTCGAACGGCTGGATAAAGCGCACGACAAACCGCCGGGACGGTATCTCCTTTCCGCTCTTATCCGTGATCGCGCTTCGCACAAGGTCACTGAAGAAGTTATCCTGCTTGAACGTCCTTACCCGAGCTTCCTGCGTGGCCTCGGTCTTTGCGATCGCAGCCGCCGCGTCCATCGCGATGTCCAGATGCTCCGCTAGGGACATGTTATCGTAGATTTCCTTTGCCCGTTTGCTCACATCACCTTTGGCCGTCTCGCCCCGCAGTGCCTCAGTCTTGGCGACCGCCTTAGACGACTCTCGCCGGGCGATCTCCATCCCGACTTCCCAGTTAGGAAGGTCTGCGATCGAGCGTGATCGGCTCACCGCCGCGACCGCTTTGTCCAGCGTCTTATTACCGCTGTTCATCTCGTGCGGTACTTCCTGCTCGCGGGCTTGCTTTTCGCTGAGCCCGTGCTTGGCGATTTCCTTCGCTTCCTTCGGCACGTTCGCCAGCCCCTTGCCGATGGCCTTAGCCAGTTCTACCGGCCCAAGCACGGTGTTGACCCGTTGCTTCGTGCGCGTGCCTTGCAGCGCGTCCAGCAACACCGCCGGAATCATCTGTGGGGTAGCACTGATATTGCCCCCCGTGGTGCTCACAATATCCTGCGCGATACCAACCAGATTACCAAGCATCACACTCTGCTGCGCGGAGGTCGCGACGTTCAGCGGATGCGTCCGCTTCTGCTGAGCTACCCGTCGATCAATCTCATACCTCAAGCGGTTCCGCTCAACCACCAACCGGGCGACCTCGCTGCTCTGTACGCGGGGCGGCTTCTGGGGCTGCTCGAAGTGGCCGCTGGCAAGCTGCTCACGCATCACGTTGATCCGGTTCTGTAGCTGCGTGCGTTGGGCCTTTTCTTGGGGCGAAAGATCACCGGCCATCTGGCGCATCTCACTAAGCAGCTTGTTGTATTCTCGCCGCGCCTCGTTTACCGTCCGCCGCTTCGGATCGCGTCCATAGCCGCTGATCGCATCTCGCACGTCGTCCTTGTTCAGCCCTTGGAGCTGGTCGGAAAGCTCGCTATAGATACCATCGACGATGCCTTCAACGGTTGTGACGCCAGCCTTGAACCGATTGAATGCCATCTTGCCGACGAGCGCGGTTAGTTTGCCTTCGGGATCAATGGAAGCGAAGCCCGAGGCTTGGGCGCGACCGGCCTCCTTGCGAGCCTCGGCGAACTGTACCTTGAGGGCGGCGAACTCGGTGTCAAGCTCGGCTTTCGTCTCGGCCCGTTTGGCCTTCCTCGTGGTCCGCTCTGCGTCCTTGGCGATGCGCTTCACGGCCAGTTCTGCTTCTAGGGCCTTCATGCGGTCCCCTTGGGCTTCGAGCTTCGCTTCCGCCGCCGCGAACTTGTCGGTTAGGTCTTTGAGTTCGGCCCGTAGCTCCGGGGCAACCTCGGCCTTACCACTGTTTACTCTGACCCGGTTCAGCACTGGTAGCAGTTCATAATCATCTCGCTCGATCATTTTCCGTGCGTTGAACGCGGCGGATTGTTCCCGTCCGCCCTTCACGAGTGCTTGGTCGTTTACGTTCCAGGCATCTTCCAACGCGGCCAGCGCAAGGTTGGCTTCAGCCGGGTCCTTGCCTGCCTCGATCAATTCTGCGATCTCCGCTTCCTTAGCCCGTATCGCATTCTTGATCTTCATTCGGTCGTGACCGAGTGCATAAGTTTCAACCACGTCCAAGGGGCGGACCCGTTCGGCAACCGCTGCCGCCAGCGTCGGCGCGTAGGTCGGATCAGAATCAACCCGGCGTTTGGCTTCAAGGAAGGACTCACCGCCCGCCGCGTACATCTGCTTCTCAACCGGAGCCATACCACGCAGCGCCCGCTCCGCTTCAACGATCGCGTTCTTCGCCCCGGTCAGGTCGCGCAGCTCGCCGCTATCGACGAACCGCACGGCCCGTTCGTGAATCAACGGTGCCCAAGCCCGAGCTTCCTCGCCGACCAGATCGACCAGATGCTTCGTGAATGCCCCGAGTTCCCGCGCGCCCCCCTCAACGTAAGCCGCCCCGATCTTGACGAGTTTGGTGATGTCCTCGGTATCTAAACCCCCGCTCCCCCTTTTCTTCTTCTGGTTCTCCTTGAACTCCTCCCAGAGCTGAGCCGCTTCGTCCATTTTGACGAGCTTGTTGGCGCGACCGAAGCCTTCGGGGGCGATTGGCTTGGGCTTGGCGGGGGCTTCGGTTAGCGGGGCCTTCGGGGGCTCCGCCGCAGCCGCTTGCCGCTCATAAAATGCCGCGTTGGAGGTCCCGACTTCTGCTTTCTTGAGAATGCCGTACTTCCGTCGCCAAGCGTTATGAGCTTTCACTTCGGCGTCGTAGCGAGCAACAACCGCCGGGTCCGCTCCTTCCCTCCCTCTTGCGCCAAAGAACCGTTTCTCGGGGCTTGGTTTATGGGGTTCGGGGCCAAGAGCTTCCAGCTTCGCTGCGGCCTCACGGGCTGCGAGGGCTTTGGGTGTTTCTCCCCCTGCTTTTGGGAGCGTCGCCGCTGGCTCCAGGGCCGCCCCTACCGGCTGCGGCTCGGGGGCCTTGGCTCTACCCACGTTATCCACCAACTGCCGCGTCTCAAGATGCTTCACACCCCTCATCTGCGCCCGTACATCCATCCCCACTTGTCGGGCTAGGCTCGCAACCTCGCTCTCCGGTATGCCCATCCGCTCCGCCAAGCTCGCCTTTAGGTCAGCCGCCTTACCCACCGCTGCCGGTGCAAAGCTGACCCCCTGTTCACCACCGCCCCGCTCGGACTTCTTGGTGATGCTGCCGAGCTTGAACAAGTCGCGCTGGTTGGCATCGGTAAATACCATCGTTGCGTTGTTCGTACCGGCGCGGAAGTTTTGGCTCAGTTGCTCGGGTTTGGGCAGGGCTTCGGTCTTGGGCTCCGCAGCCTCCACTCCCTGCATCGCCACCGTCTGCTCCTCCCCCAACCCCCGCTTCATATACTCCGGCCCAAACATCTCCACCGTTTCCCGGTAGGTCGGCTTGATCTCCCGCATCCCCAACTTCTCTCCGGGCTTCAGTGGACCTCCGCCCTTGGGAATCCCGAAGTCCTCTGGCCCAAGTACGTCGAACTCGCCCTGCGCGGCCTTGACGCGGGCGGCTTCGGACTCGGCGGCTGCGGCCTCGCGCTCGTTGAGTGGTGGGGCCGGTTCGGCCTCCGTAGCCTTAGCTATGGGCTTTGCTGGCGGCTCTGCTGTTACTTTCCCTTCTTCCCGTGCGACTTGTTGCTCACCGGCGCGTTTGGGTGCTTCGCGTTGTAAATCGCCGCTGCCTTCGACTGCGCCCGGTTGTACTTCGGGCTGTCCTTCGGTGCGCCCTTCGCGAACTTGTCCCGCATCGCTTCGTATTGTTTCGGCATCTTTGGCTACCTCCTTAGCTACCTTACTACCTTTGAACTTACCCCTGACTCCATGTAGGGCCATCGGCGCAGCAATCATAATCCCCTCGCCGATAGCACCCGCTATATCCCCACTGCGAGCCCGGTCTATTGCGTGGCTCGCCATTGGGCCTACCATTGGTGTGAATGCAGCAGCAAAGTGCTGAGCCACTTCTGGGTCGGCGAGAGCGGCTCTACCATCTGTGTAGCCCCGCGCACGGGCGAGTTCTTGTGCCTTCCTGTACTCCGCAAGCTGTGGTTCTCCAAGCATATCCCAAAGTTTCTTGCCAGCCAGTCCCGGTTTACCCACCAGGGAATCAACAGCGATCTCACCAGCTGCGGGAATCATTGCGACCATGCCCTTGCCGACATCTACCACACCGCTCGCGAGGCGACCAACCTTCTCACTTTTCAGCAGCCGAGTCTCAGGGGGCATACCATAATCGGCATCCGAAGGCGGCGTTGCTGGAGCCTCAGAGGGTGCGCCCTTTCCTACGAGCTGCCGCTCCCACAGCGGATACTGCCCCGGTGCAGCCTGTGGCGGCTTGACGTAGTCTGCCCCAACCTCCCATCCCTTCGCCTTCAGCGGCGCAACCAGTCCCTCGAACTGCTCCGGCGTCAGCTTCTTCAGCATGTCGCCAGCCTTCAGCACCTCAAAGTGGGCGGCGGCGAGGTCTTCCGGCGCGAACTGCTGTGGCGCACCCCGCCCCGCAAGCACCTGTTCGGGCTGCTCCATCCTTACCTTAGCCTTCGGGAACTGGCGCTTGACCTCGCGCGCTTGTCTGACGACGTTCTTCGGTGAAGCCAGCGCGGCGAACAGCTCGCGTCCTTGCTCATCCCGCGCGACCACCGCTGCTGTCGTCTGCGGTGACTTCGGCTCGTGGATTCCAAGCAACTCCTGGTACGTCCCCGCGTCCACCGAGCGAATCACATCATCCGGCGCAAGGTCAGGCCGATGGATAAACGTCCCAGCGGAGGTCCGCGTGACCTCGTAACCCGGTGGGATCGGAGGTAGCTGCTCACCCGGCGTCACCAGCACCGCACGGCGCTTCCCGCGCCTTGCCTGCAACGCTTCCATCTGCGCGGCAAGGGCCTCCGGTGGCTCGGGTACGGGTGGGCGGTCCTGCGTGTTGCGTAGCTCGGTAAGCTCAAGTGGAGGGCCAACGGGTTGGCGATTCGTCGCCTCGTGCGGGTAAAGCACGTCCCCTTCTCCTGTCTGCGCCTGCCACTCCCCGGCGCTCATCCCCTGCGCGGCTTCCTGCTCCCAATAAGCTCGCTGCCGCGCGATCGCATCCCGCGCCGGTCCCGCAGGCGTAGCCCTCTCCTGCGCCTTCAGCGACGTAACAAGGTTCTCAACGTCCCGCGAAACGCCCCGATCGCCGCTTGGCTCCTTGGGAGTTCCTATGAAATGCGGAGTCTTGAACCCCGCTTTCTCGGCACGGTTGATCGCATCTAAGAGCCGCGTGCGCGGGTCCGCCGTGGGGGGCAACCCGGCAGCCTCAGCCCTCGCGGCCATGTCCTCCTGCATCTGCTTCCACTGATCGCTCTTGGTGCTATCAGCAAGCATCTGGTCGATCATCTTATTCGCTTGGGCTTGGGGGTTTGGCGGCTTGACGATGCCCGTTCCACCCGTCGCGGGATCGGGCGCAAGGTTGCTGGCTCCACCCTTGCCGGGTGCGCCGATCAGGGGCGTCTTCACCGGCGGCGCAGGCGTCAACGGCGCAGCGCGTGTCGATAGCATTCGATCAAAGTAGCTCGCCGCTTCCCGTGGCGCACTTTCAACAACCTGATTCCGCTTAGCCACCGCTGCCTCTACGCGCAACCTCGCCAATTCTGCTTCCTGCTCAGCCTGTTGCAGTGGGCTGGCATCGCTACCCAGTAGCTTGTCGAAGTAGGACTTGGCTTGCATTTAGCTTAGTCTTCTATGATTGTTAGATTGCGCCGCTTGACCTCGGCGTCGGCGGCAGCTTTCCCGAGGTCCTTGACGGCTTGGAGATACTGGCGACGGGTGATGGATGCTGCCGCTGCGGTTGCTGGCTTCTTGTTTGCCGATGTAGATGTGGATGTTGTCGTTGCCTTCTGTCCCGATCTTGGAGGTGCCCATGCCTCTCCCCTGATGTCCTTGAGGTATGGATAGCCGCGTTCGTCCTCGGTATACTGAAGCGCCCACGGATACTGCTTAGCAGCGGCCTCTGCCTCAGCACGTGCGGCCTTCCACTCGGGGCTAACTCTCGGATCAGGCGGTTGCTTCTTGGGGTCGCTTGGATCAGGAGCGTCCAGCCTTATCGCTTCATTAGCGAGTTCTCTCCAATGTTTCAGTGCGTCGTTTACATCCTTTGCTTCTGCCCGTGATTCTTGTTGTAAGGTATGTTCTTCTACGAACAGTTGGTGCTCGGTCTTCTGGCCGGTTGTCGTTTTCGGCTTCGGCGTCGATCGCGTCGGAAATTCTATCTCAACCGGCTCCATCGTCTCCGCGTCGATTGCGCGGAAATAAGTGATGCCCGTCTGCTCGTCTGTTTCGGTCTTCGGGCTAATCAGCTTGCCGTTCTTTAACTCGCGCTGGAACCTCAGCGCGTTGATCGTCTGCGATCTCGGGACTGGAACCTTACCGATACCGGGGAAGTCGATAGCGATGTTCGGGTCGGAGATCGAGGTCTTAGCCTTCTCTGCGATGCCCTCGTTGATCCCCTTCTGCTCAGCGAGCACCGACGCTCGCTTAAACCGATCTCCTTGACTCGGCATACGGTATCGTCCAATGCCCGGAGCCTCAAGCAGCGGTCGCCGGTTCTCCGGCGTAATGTTCACCGCAGCCGCAATCGCTTCATCGTTCTGGCCCGTGTCACTCGGCAGCGCCGGAATAGCCCCCATGTCTGCCAAGTCCCGCTGCATTTGAAACGTCTTGATCGCCCGGTCCTGCTGATGAGCTTCGATCTGCATCCGGTGATAGTCCGCCCGTTGCTTGCGCTCCTCCCGCCGCGACTTAATATCTTCGAGGTAGGAGCGTATCTGGAGGCCCTTCAGGATCGGGCCGATCAGATCAGGCGGTTCCCATTGATAGCTCATTCGGCGTACTCCATCATCGGCTCAACGATCTCAACCGGCGGCGGTGGGTTTACCCGTTCATACTCCGCAACGAACGAAGCGTTCGCTAGCCTCCACTCCTCCCGCGACAGCAGCCAAAGGCTGATGCCGTCGTCTACGACGCCGACCTTCGCTGCTCCCACCGACTGCACGAGCGATTGGATCGGGCGGTTGCCCGCTGCAAGCGGAAAGAAGACCAGCTCAAACTCACCGTCGAACAGTTCCCGCAGCACTAAGTTCAACGCGGGCTGCGTTACGTGCTGGCCCCCTGCACTCGCGCCGTTCTCCTCCTCCGGTCGCCGCTTGAAGAACTCGCGCTTGAAGATCATTTCGACCCGTGCGACCGCCGCGACCGACCCATCGGTGGCGAACGAAAGTTCGCCGGGGCTGGCCTCCAGATAACCTCCGAGTTCCCCGTCCCGGTAGGCCGCCCACGTTTCTACGTTCTCCCGCGCAAGATGCTCATCCATAAACGAGCCAAGTTCCTCCTCGGGCTCACCGTTCCAACGGTGCAGCCGGTTGCGCCAAACGAACAGCGTCGGGAGGTCCGCCACGCCGAAGGGCGAGCTGACGGTGACGTGGCTGTTATAAGCTGTGCTCATCAGATACCACCGTACATCGCGCCGAATCCCGGCCCCGCTCCCCACGGTACTTGGTCCGGTCTACCCGTCATTCCCGGCGAGCCGAACGCCCCAAACCCCGCCGCGATCCCTGCGATCTGGCTCGCGTACCCCAACATCTGATCGAACAAGCTCGGCCCCGGTTGCGTCTCGCTCCCGGTCTTGGTGCCCGTGCTGGTCGAAACGGTTGTCGTCGGCTTCGTAAGTGGGAACGCCATCCCAATCGACTGCATATATCGCTGCCTCGCGAGGTCCGCGAGGTTCGACTTGCCCGCCGCCATCTGGTTCCCCTGCGCGATATCTATGCCTCGGAAGTTCCCACCGGGTGACGGCGATGACGAAGGCTTGCCGCCGGTCGCGCTCATCCCACGGGACTTCAACGCCGCACCCACGCGCGGAGCAATCTGCCCATACGTCCCCTTCACCTGACCCCGCATCGCCGCAAGGTCCTCTGGCCTCACGTTCGGCCCCTGATTGATCGTCTCGTTGAGCTGCGCGATGATCTCGTTGAAAAGGCTGGTCTGCCGAGGCGTCCGCTCGCCCGTGGTCGTAGCCGTCTTGCTATACTTCTGCGACTCTGTTGCCGTTCGATCTCGTGATCCGAATAGTCCAGACATCGTTGATCTCCTTAGACACCGGCCAGCGCGGCGATCCCGGCGGCTTGCGATCCATAGCCTAACAACTTGTCAAAGATGCTCGGCCCCGGCTGAGTCCGCGTCCCGCTGGAACTACCCGAACTGACCGTCGTGAAATCACCGGGCGTTAGATAGGGCAAGGCCAACCCGATCATCTGCGCGTATTGCTGCTGAGCTTGGTTCTGTAGGCTCATCTCACCGGATGAGAAATCCCCCGCCCGCGAGATGTCCAAATCTCGAAAAGCCTTCCCGAGCTTCCCACTGTTCCCGAAGCCCCGTCCCGTCAGTCCACTCTCGATCTGCGCCTGCGCCGCGTTATAAGACTTGTTGATCGTGCCGCGCATTGCGTCTCGATCGGACTGCATGACCTGCGGCCCCTGGCTGATGCTCGCGAGCAACTGGTCCAGCGTATCGCGGAACAGATGCCGCTGCTTGCCGCTGCGAACGCCCCCGGTCGTGGACGTGTCCTCGAAGGACCGATCCGATGTCGAAGTCTGTGGGCGTGATCCGAATAGTCCAGACATGAGCTACTCCTTGAAGATCGAAAAGTAGAGTACGTTCACCGGCTTGCCTCGCTGGGTGGTATGGTTGCGAAAGAAACCTTCCTGTACCGCACCCAGATGTTCCAGCAGTCGCACCATAAGCCGGTTGCTCTCAAAGACCGGCGACGTGCCCTTCTTGTAGCCACCGGGGCCAGTCGCCCATGCATATGCCAAACGCAGGGCCGGGGCGGTCGTCGCCCAGCCCCAGAAGGATCGCTTGAAGTAGATATGGCACTCGACGAGAAGGGGGCTGAGTTGGTCGAACATGATAAGCCCACCGAGTTCGCCGTCGCGGTAGACCCCGAAGTTTCGGGACCCCCGCCTGATGCTGGCGTCAACGAACTCGCGGAGAGTTTTTGGGGCGTAGTCATCAGCGACTTTCCAGTAGTACCGTTCTATCCACTTCCAGACAACGGGCCAATCGGACGGGTCAAAGTCTCGAAGCTCGATCATCGGCTTAGTTGCCGTTGCTGCCATCCAGCTAGCCTCGGAGCCACTCCCGCCAGAACGGTGACAGCCTTCGCTTCCATAGGTAGTGCCGTAGTGCTTTAACCATAACCATAAGTCTCCGCTCTGAGCCGCATCATAGCACAAGTTATTGGGGTTCGGTAGGCTTTTTGCGGGCCTGCCGCCCTATGCGTTGTTCCGCGCGTCGCACACACCGCGAACACGGAGGCACGCCAACCTCACTAATGGGCTTTACCCCATCCAAGGAATCAAGATCATACGTCCCACACGCCGACTGAAACGCCGCACATCCTCGGCAGCATTGCTCATCGAAGTAGTGCGCCACGATTGATTCTGGTACTGTCGCCCACCCGCTAACCATATTGCGCCTTTACTCCCTCAAATAGAATCATCGGCACGTCTTCATGTAGTTCATACATATTTACAAATGTCCCAGTGGTTGCATCAATAACAGACGGCAATTCGTCATAAGGTTTTGTGGTAGACGTGCCAACGTCGAACTCAAAAAATCGCAGACCGTAGGGGCCGGGGGTAGTAAGTCCTTCATCCTGCACTTCGGCGTGGTTAAGCAAGGCCAGTGAGAACGGACTGGTAGCTATACCGATCATTCGCATACAGACACCGCTAGCAAACGCAAGAAAGTATTCACCTGACGCCAGATCGTAAGATTGGTCAAGCTCAAAGGTGAAAGCTCCGTCCTCTACCACTGCGGGATTTGCTGGGTCACTAACATCTATCCCGCCAGTCTCAAAAATCAGGTTAAGATTGACATCATAAAGACCTATATTGATGGTTGGAGGTATAGAGGTGAAAGTAAATATCTGCATATAGTAGCTGACACGATCTACTATGGCAGGTTCCGGTAGAACGAATGACCATAAGCGTATAACCGTTTCGCCAGCAAACGGGTCGATAACCAACGTATCTGCCTCGGGGGGAATGTGGACCGTCCAGCCGAAGAAGTAGGGCATAATGCCCTCACCGGCTGCTGCCTTCTCTCCTTCAACGCACTCCTCAACCCACCCCGGAAACCCGCTGACGTGCCCACCGAAGTGCTCGCAGGTAAATAGCCCCCGGACCTGTCCCCAGTTCGGTACCTCGTCATCGTTGATCGCGTCATCGACTTCGCCGATTCGGTTCTGGCGCAGCAAGAGCCCCGGCGCGGGGGCTCCCCTGCTCGCCCTCCGTTTCTGGGGCGCAATCGCAACTGACCCCCGCAGCCCCGCCTGCGCGTCCTGTCTCGTGTTGATCGTGATGAAGCGGCGGTTCAGCTCAGTAGCGAGCCTCGTGCCCATACCCGGCTTGCCCGCAGCTTCGCCCATCGCGTTCAGATCGTCGATGAGCGATCCGCCGAGCAGCGGGATTCCGCTACGTAAGTTCTTGCTTTTCTTTGCCACTGGCCTCCTCTACCACGTTTAGGGCTTCATCAACTTTTGCCTGTGCGGCCCGCCGAGCTACCCGCGCCAACCGGAGCGCCCGCCGCTTACAACCGCCACACTCCGTTCGTTTGGCCCTCGCCTCGAACCACGCGGCGAGCTTCAACAAGGTTTCTGGTTTCATGCTCATCTCTAAACGCATGGGACCTCGGTGAACGCCGCCGTTGCCTGCCCTGAGATAATACCACTCCAAGCAACATCTGCTGGAACCGCTGTGGCCGCTCCCGATGTTTGGCCGCTCCATGCTACCACCGTGAACGTAGCTACGGCCTCCCCCACCTCCGGGCAGACCGCGAAGGAGAAGCTAGGGCTGGGAGATGGGCTGGCACTAAGCGAAAGTGAGGGGGACAGTGATGGTGATGTAGATGGTGATATACTGCCGCTGATCGAGGCGGACTCGGATGTTGACGGTGATATAGACGGTGATGCAGACGGTGATACAGATGGACTTACGCTCGGTGAAGCCGATGGTGACGGGCTCTCTGATAATGACGATGATACTGACGAACTGGCCGATGGGCTGGTAGACGGACTGATGCTAGGGCTAACGCTGGCACTTGCGCTTTCACTTGGACTGGGACTTACGCTTGGGGACGCTGATGGTGAAACGCTTGGTGACAACGACGGACTTACTGAGGCACTGGCACTCTCGCTAGTAGACGGTGACACCGATGGGGACACGGAGCCGCTGACTGATGATGATTCGGACGATGACTCAGAAGCCGAGGCCGACACCGAAGGCGACACCGAGGAGCTAACGCTAGGCGACGCAGACTCCGACACAGATACCGATACCGACGGTGATACAGACGGAGAAGTCGACGAGCTAACACTAGGTGAAGCGGACTCGGATGTGGACGCCGACACCGACTCGGATACTGAGGAGCTGGCCGATTCACTGACCGATGGGCTCGTGCTCGGGCTAACACTCGGGCTTGCGCTCTCACTCAGGCTGGGGCTTGGGCTCTCGGATGTTGACGCCGAAGTCGAAGGCGATACAGATGGCGATGCGCTCTCCGACACAGATGCAGTCTGTAGATAACAGACCGTTACCTGAACAGCGTCTATAGAAGCCGTTGCCCCTGGTGTATCTATACCATTAAGCTGTATCCACACCCCGAACGCGGGCGAGTTAATCTCCGCCGCTGTCCAGCTCATTCCCCATAGTTCGTAGGTGCCACCGTAGGCTTTGTAGTTAGATATAAGAGGCAGGGTGTCGCCAACTGCCGGATCGTTGCCAGAAAATACTACAGGAACAGCTTGGTCCGCATCCTTAACGAGATTGATGTTGGCACTCTTAACCCCGAGCATATCTGCTTTGCGCAGAACCTCGACCGTTATGCCTTCGATGATGGTGTATGAGTCGATTGTAAACCCGAAGTCTCTGACCAAGAGATAGTCGCTCAGTGAGGCTCCGTCAACAGGGAAAAGAACGGTAGCGAAGGCGGAATCTGGGACCTTGGCGTTGTCGGTATTAGCCCACGCATTCTGTCCGACATCGTGGTTTCGTGTGATATTTGGGGTCCTTGGCTCGTCGCATTCTACACCCTCGCTCGGAGACGGGCTTGAGCTTTCGGACTCTGATGGTGAGATCGACTCAGATGTAGAGGGACTAACCGATGGTGATGCACTTTCCGATAAGCTCGGGCTTACAGATGGGGACGCTGACGGAGAAGCCGACTCGGACGTTGACGGCGAGATGGATGACGATTCCGACGTGGACGGCGAAACGGACTCAGAGATCGACGGTGACGTTGATTCACTCGCCGATGCGCTCTCTGAGGGAGATACTGACGGTGACGGTGATTCAGAAACAGATGGGCTTACACTGGGGCTGACACTTGGACTAACAGACGGCGATACGCTAGGTGATACCGACTCACTAAGACTTGGACTGGCGCTTTCGGACGTGGAAGGGCTAACTTGGGTGCGACTAGGTATCCACCGCGCACGCGGTAGCTTGAATAGCCTATAACGGTGGAAAGTTGCCACTCAGCTTTTAGCCTTCTTCTTCGACAAAGAACGTAACTTCGATTGTAAGGTCGTCAGCGGGAGTTGATTCACATCGGACAATCAACACTTCACCCTGCACCGCCTGCAACCGGAATTCTTCTGGTATAAACCGCTCCCAAGGAGTGCTGCGTTCGTTCCATCCCAGCTCCTCACAGACTGTGCTCGTGCCACTGGTCGTCGAAACGGTTGTGTCATTGCATCGCGCAACGAATCCAGCAGCAAGGTCAGTACCGGGTCGCCGAGGTACAGGCGTCACTGCGGACCCACCACTGCCAATAGTAACGGTTGCGGTCATGTGCCTTACAGTAATGCGCAGATTCTCCTCTTGGACATCACCAATCTCCGAGCTTTGGCTAATAAACCACCCGGCGATCTTACACGGCTTGTCATCGGCGGGCTGGATGCTCAGCAAATCACTGTCGCCCCCTGCGTTGGTTAAGGTGCCAGTAAACGGAACTCGGTACATTCGGCTCATGGGATATATCTCCTGTGTGTCAGTATCATACCACGTCGGGAAAAGACTAAGGGTAATGGCTGTATACCCGCCGACGGACTGACGCTTGATGATGGTGAGGTTGATGGGGATGCTGAAGGGCTTGCGCTTGGGCTGACGCTCGAACTTGCGCTCTCGCTGACCGATGGTGAAATGGACGAACTTACAGACGGCGAAACGGACTCTGACGTGGATACAGAGGTAGACGACGAGACCGATTGGGACGTGGAAGGAGAGACGGAAGATGAGACGGAAGGGCTAGCCGATTCGCTGGTGCTTCCTACGACCGTAATGGTAAAGCTCCGTGTTGCTGACCACTCTCCATAGCTGTTACTGCCAGCAGGATCAATAGCCCGGACCCGCCAAGAATAAGTCTCAGGGGCTAAGGCGTCTCCTGCCTGAACTGTATATTGAATGTTCTCGCCTGAATTAAACGGGTGGGTATCTCCGCCTGTATCCGGATTGACGAACCCCGCATCTGACGCAGAGAACTTATTGAGTACAAAGAAATCCACAGAAAAGCAGATGTCGGTGGTGTTCAGCGCGTTCCACACATCAGAACTATTCTTGATGATACAATTTCCAGCATGGCCAGGAGATGTAGTATCTATACCCAATCGAATGCTAAGAGTGCTGCCAGATTCATATTCCAAACTAACCACATATTTCGTACCGTTGGTTAAAACAATTTGATTAGCACCCGAAAAAGTTAAAACCGTTGAAGATGTATAATCTAGTGCTGTTGGCAGCGTGGACACATCAAGATTATCAGAGACAGCCAGTGCTGCTCCGGTGGGGACAGATGACGTACCAAACGCACCAGAATGCGCATAAATCTTTGCTACTGCGTTCCCGGTACACCCTAACAAGTTTGCTAACATAAACTCGACAGCGCGTAGGGTTTGACCCGTACCAGTAAATGATTGCCCGTTACCGTGATCGCCAGTGGTCGCGCCAAACGACGAGTAACCACTTATATTGCCATCACTATATTTATCAATTACACCACTTATTCGTACGTTGTACTCAAGCGAATCGCCATCTGGGTCCGTGCCGGTAAAGTCCAGTGTAGGCGTTGTATCTGGATCCGACGACGCATCAGCAGGGCTATTCAACACAACCGTCGCATACCTGACCTTGAACGCGCCCGCAACCATCACCTGTTGGGCTATTCCTGATAGCACACAAGATATCTGCCCGGTCGCGCCCGCCGTCGCTCGAATTGCATCGCCTATCACCAAAGTTGAGTCGGCACCTGTCCCCGTCCCCGATAGGTGTCGGAGTATCCACGTCCCTGCTGTTGGAGCTGTCGTTGTGTCGGCGGTTGTACCTGATGCGGTAGCCGGATCAGTCGCATCGAAGCCCGTCGAAACGCTGTAATTATCCCCGCCCGACACCATAGCAACGATTAGTTCGTTCGCTACAACGGTGTCGAACGAGGCCGTCGTAGCAGTAGCCGAGGCAACAGCGAGCGTGCGAGACGTGCCAGTATCGTATACACCCGAATATCCTGAGTAAGAAATAACCCGTGCCTGAACCACATCCCCGGCTGTCCGCGTGCAAACTAGATCAGGGGCAGACGCGCCACGAGTGATGTAGAACATCACGCCACTCGCGATGCCGTTTGTGGCGTCGGTGTCGCCCGTGTTTTGCGCCGTGGCTACGGTAGACCAGCCAGCAGGAGCCGTAATCGCCGCATTACCACGGTAGGCAATACAGGCAATCATCAGGTCACCCTGTGCCACGCCCGCGGGCTCAATTAGGGTGAAGTTGCCCCCGCTCACAGGGTCTTCAACCAACGTCCCTAGTTTTGGTACTCCCCAAGACATTAGGTGATCCGAGAAATAAAGACTATACTGACCGTATTGCCACGTTTTCCTTTCATTTAGTTGGCGCGGCAGCCGTCAGCGCCATAAGAGTGCTGGCGGTTTTTTCAGATACTCCCCCAAGCCATTTAGACTAGTTCGCCTCGAATTCGACAGTCGCCAGCCACTTGAAGCGCTGCTGCGGGTCTTTGTAGTCCCAGTAGAAAAGATCGGCTCGTATGTGCGCCGGGCCTCCCACGTCACTCCATTGTGTACCTTCCCAAGTCCCGCCTTCGCCTAATACAAAAGGCTGATCGTAATGTTTTTCATCACGGTACAGAACATCACCGGGCGGGCCTGATCCTACCGGGACAGAGGCTTCCAACATGATTCGTACCCCGCCGGATGGCTTTGTTTTTTGGTCTAGGTTCGGCGGGTCAAAAGTCACATCAAACACAACCGTACCGCCAAGGGTTAATTGGCTTGACGAATTGACAGCTATGGTTCCAGTTGGCATTACTCTCTCCTTTGTACTAGGTATCCTCGGCGCAGCCGAGGCGAGACTTATCAAAAGCCCCGTAAGAACGAATCCAAGCATTAACTGTTTCATTACGCTCCTTATCGTCTTGTGAACTTTGAACTACATCTATCCTATCATGAAGATCAGGTGGTTACGGTTAATTTACGTAAGTGTGATCTGAGCAGCCCGTTTGGCATGTTATGCTACCTACGCTACCTGATCTTCACCAAAGGCTAGAGGCACCCAGATCGCATCTTGGGTCCGGTCAAGCGGCAAGTCAAACCACTGCCACGGCGTCGCGTTTGGGGCTCCAATCATCTTCATCCAGAACCGGATTGCTTCGACTCGGCAGTCCGTCGAAGGCTCCAGCTTGAGCTGAAGCAACCGCCCCTTGATCGTTCCAACAAGCGGAATCTTAATGCTCTGCTCACCGCCGACAACCGCTGCGGTAGGCGTCGCGGGCAGGAACGTAACACCGCGCGCTACGACGGCGTTTCCCGGCAGATCGGTATAGATGGTTACCTCGACCGTCCCGAGCGTAGCGTAGATGATCTCAATCTCCTTAACCAGCTTGACCCGCTCGGAGCCAAAGTCCATCGGGTCGCTGAGGTAGTACTCGCCCTTCGTGCCGTGCAGATACGTCCCGATGAACTGGACCAGCGCGCGCACACCGAACATATGGAAGTGCCCGCTGTCGGCGCTTGCGACCACGCGGAAATCGTGACCGTAGATGAGGCTCGGCGAGGTCATCACGACGGGCTCGGTGTGCCGAAACGGATTAGCCGTGAGCGTGTGCGACTCTCGGGTGATGCCGAGAGCAAAACCCGGCACGTCGCCTTCGACCGTGACCGTAACGGGACCATCATTCTCAAGGTCACATTGGACCTCGCGGATCAGCTTAACCTTCGGCGTTCCGGCGTCGCTGACCGCTGTGTCATAGGACTTCGCCTCGCGGGCTTCGGGGTAATAGTTGATGTCAATCGCGTCGATGAAGATTGGGTTCGTCACGTCGCCCGTGATGCGAACCGCGAGGTTCCGCGAACGGATACCATTCCCATCGTTGAGTTGGATGACCGTGCGGGTCCGCAAGCCGCTATTAATGACCACGCTCTGAACGGCGGCGGTTTCAAACGGGTAGATACTGACGGTCAAGTCCTGGTTGGCGGTATCATGGAAGATGGTGATGTCCTCCCACCGCTTCTCGTTATCGCTGATACCGCAGTCGTAGGCTTTGCTCAGAAAGTCAATCGGGAACGCGGCCCCCTCATCGGTGTTGCCGGTGTTCAGGTGGAGAACCTTACCGCTAGACTGGCCGCCGAGTAGGCCAACTTCGCCCTCAGCCTGGAAGCAGGTGAACCGGCGCGAGTCCTGGAACCAGCGGCGGCGCAGCAAGTCCATCGCCAGCATCCCGTTGTCATAGCTGACGTAGATAATACCGTCCTCGTAACCGACAGCAACGGTGGTCGGGTCGCCGATTGGCGAGGCGACCGTGCCGTCCCACAGGTTGGTGCTGAGCCCTTGGAAGATTGGCTCGACCCCTTCGGAAATCTTCTGGACGCTGCTGTCGTCCACGAGGTAGATGCCGCCACCGAGATAAGCCACGTCAACGCCCCCGACGGCCTTGCAGACGCCGAAGCGCGAGGGCGTGCCCATCTCGACGCCGGATGGATGGATGACGGCCAGCGCGTCCGCCGGGTCGCCTTCGAGAACCAGGATCGCGTTCTCGCAGTAGAGCCGGGTCTGCTGGAACCGCACGACCATCCGCTTGATGATTCCCGCGTTCTCGTCGATCTCGTCCCAGTCACCGTCGGGGCCATCGGGATTAGCGAAAGCGAAGGGCTTGTTTTGGTGCGACCAGTAGAAGCGGGCATCCTTAAAGGCGAGCAGGCGACCGTAAAACGGAGCGTCAGCAAGGCCCGTCGCATCCGGTGGGTCATCATGGTCGTCTTCCAGAACGATGTCGAGATCGGAAAGCTCGTTGGCGTTGGCCGTGATGGTGTATTCAGCCCCGGTGATCGGCTCGGTTTCCGTGGGTTGGCCGTCCTCGCCGAGCTTGGCTCCGTTGACCCGGTAGGGCAGCGCGAGGGTGCCCCCACGCAGGTAGATGTTCTGGCCGATGACCTGTTCGTCACCGCTCGTCACCATGTCCGTGACCTTAATCGCAACGTGATTGACAACGATCGGGTCGCTCCAAGGCGAGGGGTTCGACTCGTGGCCGTCTTCGGTATCGTAGGTGTAGCAGACCTGGAAGTCGTCACCTTCGAGCGTATTGTCGGCGTCGCCGATCATCACCCAATTCGAAAACCAGAACTTGGTCTGGATGGAGAACTCCACCTTCACGCGGAGAGCTACGACCGATCTCCAGTCCTTATCCGTGGTCGAGCCGATGCGCTCAAACGAGCCGTAGCGGTTCTTGTTCTTGGCTGCGTCCCCAACCTCCAGCAGCCGCTTGCGAATATAGAACGTGACCGTCTCTTTCTTGGCGGTCAGAATCTCCTTGAGCGGCATCCGAACCTTATAGTAGTCCTTCTGGAAAGAGCCATCGTTTACGTCCACGTCGAAGCTGACGCCGACGATGCTTGACCACTTCTTGGCTCGCAGGCGCACGCGGAACAGGTCGTTCAGGTCGAACCCGTCGGACAGGTCGAGTTCAACGGATTTGGTGAAGGAAACTACCTTGTTGGTCCCGCCCTTTACGCGCAGCCCATGCGAGTCGTAGTCATATCCCAAGGCATCAAAGCCCGAGAGCAAGTTGCCGTCCGCGTCAACCGGGTTGCCGTCCTCGTTCAGCAGGTTCCCGTCGTCATCAGTCCGGTTGCCCTCCTCATCAACCGTTATATCCGTATCCTTGGACCAGCCCCCCGTGAACTCATCGACAACCGTGAGGACTTCTTCGGCGGCTTCGATGACGGGAGCGTCGGTGGGCGCAACCGGAATCCAGCGCCAATCATTCGTCCCGTCGCTCTTGCGCGGCCCCGTTGTGCTGATGATCGTCTGACAAGCCTTATCTACCTCACCCGCGCCCATCTTCCAGACGTACTTCTTGAAGCCGGTGATATAGGCTTCCTTGGTGGCCTGCCAGCGGGAACCCATCGCGCGGAGCATCTGGCTGACGGAACCGCTGGCGGTGCAGATGAGATCGTGGCCCTTGCGCGAGCGGAGGCCGCCCGCTTGGTCGAAGGCGATGTTGACGGACTTCTGGTTATCGTCACCGGGGATTTCCGTGGCGCGGGCGCGGAGGTTCGTGGAACCGGCGAGCACTCGTTGGACGCTTTTCTGATACGGCATCTACAGGTTCTCCTACTGAGCTTTGTTCCACAGCTTCTCAGCGACCGCTTCGTACAGATTGGCTAACGCTCGGTAGCCTTTGGCGCTCTCGGGGATGGAGAAGTCGGACTCCGGTGTCCACAGATCGGCCATAACTACGTGCGAGAGATAATCACCCCAAGTGTGGTTCGTCTCGATCCCCTCTAGTACGTTGCAAGAGTAAGCATGATAAACCATATCCCAATGGTTCCCCGAGTCATCCGCCCCCGGCAGGGGCACGATCCCTACCCGGTTGACGCCAGCCTTGTCTTCGATCCACCAGCGGATTGGCTTGGCGGCGGTTGCTTGCGTCGTCTCATACGCCGTCGAGCGAAGCTCCTGTTCCTTGGTGGAACTGGCAGCAAGCGGCTTACCCGTTTCGAGGATCGCGACGTGGAGCGTGGAGAGGTGGCGAGGGGGCGCGTCATAGTAAAGCTGCCCCTGGACGAGCGAGCGGTTGATGTGGCGCAGGACGAACACGCCGAACCGTTGAGCGAGGTTCTTGATCGCGTCCGAGAACAGGCGAACCATGTCATCGTCATCAGTGAAAACTAGGTCCGCCTCACTGCTGCCGTGGAGCTGCGGGTAGAGCTGAGTGATGAGGGTTGCGACGCTAAGTACCACTGGTTTTCCTCGCTTCCATTCGGGGCTGGTTCTTCAGTTTGATCTCGAAACGACCGCGATCGAATGATGCCACGTCGAAAGGGATGTTGTCATAGAGCTGAGCGCGTGACCGTGCCCTCGTGAACGACGCATACTTGGTCGCCGCATCGAGGAACGTATTGAGGTTCGCCACTGCATTCTGTAGTTCCGCTCCGCCCTCCTTCAACCTCGCGAACCAGAACGCGAACTGCTCAAGGTGAACCTGCTGTTCCGGCTGGATGTCCGGTACGTCGGCGTCCGCCACGAGTTCAACCGGCTCCGCTGCATAGGTAATAGTCAAGGTCGAAGCGACCGTGGGTTGCGGCGTGATAGCCAGAAGGTCGAAGCCGTACTGCGCGTAGCGCGTGGGCGGACCCGGCGTGACGCGCCAAGTGCTGCTACGGAGATCGAGGTTATGGATGGTGTCCGACTTGAGCCGAGCACCGCCCGTGTGGCTCACGCGGAGGGGCACGATGAAGTCGTCTATCTGGTCGCTGATAAGATAGAAGGCGCGACCGTCCGTTGAGAGGGTATAAACTACGGTCTTTTCGAGGCACAGGGTCAAAAGGCACCAGAGCCGCTGCGCAACGTTGATTGCGTGGTCGATCTCAGCCGGGGTCCAGTAGCGACCGGGCACGTCGTCAAGCATGTCAAGAACGCGGAAGCGTAGGTTCGCGAGGGTCAGGTCACAGGGGACTTCTTCTTCGCCGGATGATGCGCTGACTGAGGCGCTGGCACTGCCGGACTCGCTGACCGATGGTGAGCGCGAAGCTGAGGACGAGACGGATGTTGAGGCCGAAGGGCTTGCGGAGGCCGAACCGCTGAGGCTCGCGCTTGCAGACGGCGACGAACTGACGGATGTGGAAGGCGAGGCCGACGCGGAGCGCGACGCTGAGACTGAGGGGCTCTCGCTCACCGACGCCGAAGGGCTCGCGCTAACCGAATGGGATGGCGATGCCGAGGCAGAGCGCGAGCTTGATGTGCTGGACGATGCGCTAGCTGAGGTACTGGCCGACGTGCTACCCGATGCCGAGGCCGAGGGCGAGGTACTCGGGCTGACGCTGCCGGTCGCGCTGGCGCTCGTGGACGGGGACTCGCTTCCGCTTGCGCTTGGGCTAACGCTAGGTGAGGCAGACTCGGACGTACTCGTCGAAGCGGACGCGCTGGCAGAGGGCGACGCCGATGGGCTGGTAGAAGGAGACGGGCTTGGACTGACGCTTGGCGACGCGCTCCCTGATTCGGATGTAGACGGTGACACGCTCTCAGAGGTGCTGGGCGAGACAGACGGTGATGCTGAGGCGGACACCGAAGGGGACGCACTCGGCGACGTGCTCGGGCTAACCGATGGGCTCGGGCTCGTACCAATCGGCTCGGTCTGGAACTCCAATGCCCGTGGCTCAATGATGCGCGGATGGTCGGTCTGGGTCGCGCCGTTGACCGTTGCGCTAGCTCCGAAGAACAACTCGTTCTCAGGCGAGTTACGCCCGTGCAGCGGCCAATAGTAAGGCTTGGCAGTTGGGCGGATTTGGTCCGGCGTATACCCCTGCGCGAGCGCGGTGATCTCAGCTTGGTCCAGTAGTACCCCCGGCCAGATCGCCACCTCAGCCTGTCGCCCCGCGCCGAACAGCGAAGCGTTGTTCCGGCTCATGAAGTTGAGCGTCGCATTGGCGAAGTTGCTGCCTTGGTCAACTTGGCTACCGTAGGTAAAGGTCTGAGAAACGCCGTCAACCCAGACTGCAATCGAATCAGGATTGGTTGACTTGTCGAGCTGGATGACGTAGTGATGCCAAGCTGCTGCGCTGGGACGGGTAAAGGTTCCTTGAGTTATGGAGCCGGTTGGGCCGATGAGCACTTGGAAAGCACCGCTGGTTGAGTGGTTCGGATCGAGATAAAAGGAACCGACGTTACCGCCTGCATCGGCGGTGAACTCTAAGGCAAGGTCATCGTTGTTGGCGAAGGCATCCCACCAGAGCCATAGGGACAGCGTGAGCTTATCGACCGCTGAGAGGTCAACAGACGCGGCTTGAAGCGAGTCATTGGTGCCGTCAAATAAACGCGCCACCCGATTATGTCTCCTGAATTTCTATTGCCAACAATTGGCAGTCGGTGGTGATATTGTCCGTGCCACTCGTCCCATCCGCGTCACGCCTGATCTTCAGTCGAAAAGGCTCGCCCACCGCCAGCGAGTCCATCTGCGCGCCGCTGGTGATGGTAATGGCACAGACCGCGAACTGGCCCGTTGCGGCTGGGGCGGACACGCCGTTGGACTCGAACGTGCCGGTGAAGCCGTCGCTGTCAATATCTAAGCCGCTGCCATCGGCGATGCCAGCCCGCTCGATGTCTGCCTGCCAGCGCATTGTGCCGGTCGTTGCCGAGGCGCATCCGACCCAGAGGTTGACGGTCAGGCCGCCCCCGGCGTAGCGGCGGGGCAAGATGGACGAGAAGACCGCTTCCTCGTCTGTAGCGCCGTCGAAGTTCAGAACCGGATGACCGTTGCGCGTGTCACGAGTCGCGTAAGCGGCGGCGGGCGGGTTGTTGTGTTGGGGATAGAGGATCGCTAGGGTATCGCCACTTGCCATCGTAATTCTCCTTCAACCAAAAAGGGCCGAGGCCCGCTGCCTCAGCCCCGTTTGCTAACGCGGTACATTGAACCGCCCTAAGATTTCAGGCTCAGCTGGATCACACGATCCGCAGCTTGTGTTGTGCCCGCAACGATCTTAAAGTAGAGAGCCCCAGCAAGACCCGTTGGAAGCGCGTAGCCCTTGCTCGCAGCAACTACCAAGGGGACTGCACCGCTATCGTTGTTGAGCGGAACGAACGTGTCATTGTCCACGCTGACCTCAAAAGTTATGCCTGTGCCCTCGTAACCGGCAGGCAGGATAAAGATGCCCCGTGTGAACGAGCCGAAGCCGATCGAGCCGGTCTTGGTTCCGGCTGCGGCGATGGTCGCTGTTGTTGGTGCGTGAAATGCCTGTGTGGTGCCCGGCATAAGTCCTCCTTAGCTCCCTGCGTCGGACCAATTCGTTATGTCGTAATCGTCCCCGTGGTTCGCGCGCCGAACCCGGTGCATCACGTAGCGATCTGCTTGGCGCATCGTTTGAGGCGGCATCCGCCGCGCGTCTTCGCTTTGCATCTCGCGAACGAGCATCAGGAACCGAGCTTCTTCCATCTGCGCAAGGGCCTGTTCACCCTGTAGCCGGTAGAGCGAGGCCAGAACCCCCGCCATCACCGCTGGCATCGAGAACCAGTCGGGGAAGGTGTCGTCCGTGTCGAGGTTCTCAAGATCGAACAGGGGCGGTTGCGTTCGCCAGTCCATCCCAAGGCCCTGCGAGACGATTGGCGCGGGGTAGAGTTCGATTTGTTGTAGCCCCGCTGCGCTGTCCTCGGCTGGCACGTACATCGCCGGTTGGCCGTAGGCGTAGCGCGCGGCTGCGTTGCGGTCGAGCCACTCGCGGGTTTCGGGGTTCAGGTCGTAGCCGAAGGTCAGGTTGCGAAGGCTGCTGATGGATTCCAGCGTCGCCGGTAGCTCGAAGATCGACTGGTAGATTTTGAATCCCGCGTCGTCCAGCGTAGCCCCCTCGAAGGGACGGTCGATAGTGAACGATGTGGTAGAGACGAACGTGAAGATGTAAGGGGGGAGGAGATTGCTAAGGCGGATGAAACGCCCGGTCATTGCAGTTGTGAACGTGGTTCCGGTACCCGTGCCCGAGGTCGCGCCGAGAGCAATGTCAACTGTACCCGTGGTGTATTCCGCCACGGTCTGCAAGACCGATTGCTGCTTGAGGCGGGTCCACGGGAAGGCACGGCAGATTCTCTCCACACAATCATTTATCTCACCGTTGAGAACGTCGGGATCAACCGACGCGCCAACCGGGGTTTTCGATACTCGCAGTCTGAACGCCCCAAGGGTTTCTGCCATCGTTCCCTACTTTACAAGCGCAACCAGCCCGTCCCGCAGCTTCTTGGCTTCGGCGGGCTCGAACACCAGCGTTGCCAAGTGGCGGTCGCCGCTGTCGGTGCCGACGATCAGCTCCATCTCGTAGCCGTCAGGGCCGTTGCGGAGCTCAACGTGTCGCCGCCCGATTGCTTGGGCGGTGTGAACCTGCGCGCTGTCGTAGCGTGGTTTACGCTTGACTACCGGCTTAACCTTCGCCTTCTGCTTGACGATCACTTTCTTAGCCATACTGCACCTCCTGCTGCAAAAAAGGACGGGCGTTTGTGGCCCGCCCTCAGAGAAGCACTAGATACAACCAACTGCTATTCTTCGAGGGCCTTCTCGACTGCTTTTTGGGTCGGCTCGTCCAAATTCGCGATCAACTTGAGATCGACGATGGTGCGAGCCGACCCGTAGGTCGTGAATCCCGCTACCTTGAGCTGGTGGTAGCCGGGGAAGTTTCCCGGCAGCGGCCCTTCCTTCTTGCCAACGCGGATCGCCGGGCCGCGCTCGTGGAACGTGTCGCCGGGAATTGGGCTTGGCTCGAAGGTCTTGAGCGGTGTTTCTTTTGGTGGAGCTTTCGTTTTTGCCATAGTTCAGACCTCCTAGCTTGGGCTGGTTGAAGCCGATACCGACGATGACGCCGAAGCTGACGTAGACGGCGAAGCTGAAGCCGAGGTTGACGGTGATGCCGATGCCGACACACTTGGGCTAGCCGATGGTGACGCCGATGAGCTAACGCTCGGGCTGGCCGAAACTGATGCGCTCGCCGACGGTGATTCCGCCATCGTTAACGTGCCGTAAAGGAACACCGGAAACGGCCCCCGCCCCTCAGTCTTCTGGACGTAGACGCGGCAAACGCCTGCGATCACCTCGACTCGCACCTTTGATCTGTGCGAGCCGGTGGAGTCGTCTGCGTGCCAGAACTCGAAATCTATGTTTGCGATTGGCATGACATTGTTCCTTTAGAACACTGGGTCTGGTACAATAAGCGAGCCCGTCGATGCGTTGAACATCGCGGGCTCAAGACACAGCCTGAAAGGAGGCTTCAGACCATGCCTGTTGAGCAACCTACCTTTACCGATGCTGAATTGCAACTGGAAGAGTGGAAAACGATTCCCCTCTATATCCATTACTCCGCATCTACCCTTGGCCGTATTCGCCGAGACATCGCCTTTAGTTCGACTCCGTTGGGCGAACATGTTCGTTATCTTCGCTACGGCTTGACTAAAAAAGGCCGCTACAAGGTTCAATTGTGGGATGGGAACGGCAAGGGGCGATGGCTTGAAGTTGGTAACGTGATTGCTGCTACGTTCCTCGGCCCAAAGCCGAAGGGCCTTGAGTTGGATCACCAAGACGGCTACCCATTGAACAATCGCATAACCAACCTGCGATATATCACGCACCGCGAGAACGTCGATCACGCAATGGCTCTTGGCCGATGTCCTAAAGGTGATACTCATTATCTTCATCGCAATCCAGAACGGGCACTCCGGGGCGAAAAGAACGGCTCGTCAAAAGTTTCCGATGCTCAGCGTGAAGAGATTCGCCAGCGTCGCGCCCAAGGCGAAAAGCTAACCGCCCTCGGTGCCGAGTTCGGCCTCCATTTCTCAACAATCTCGGACATCGTTAAACCACGTCCGCCCCGTCCAAAGAAGGCCGTAACCCCTTGAATCTAATCATTAGGCCCCGGGGTCGCCGTCACTTCCAAAACTGTGAGAATAACCGAAATCGAACCGCGCGCTCCCCGCGACGTGCATGGCTTCGGTGTTCGGGTCTTTCCACATACGGCGGGTCGGGCGGCGACGCCAAATCCAGCGGAGTCCGCATTGCTCGGAATCGCTGAAGCCGAAGTAGGCGGTTGCACTCGTGAGGTTGTGGTTCTGGATGACCTCGATCGGGTAGACCTTGTTCAGCACGTTGTCAACGCGGAACAGGGTGTCCGTTCGGAAGCTCGACCCCGTGACTTCGAGAGCCCGTGGGTAGAGTTCCTTCGGCACGACCAGCTTCTTCATCGGCGTGTTGACGGGAATCCCCCGGTCATCCGTGCGCGAGGCCATACGGATCATCATGGCTTCAAGCCCCTGGTGTGAGAGGGCAACGCCGCCGCTGGCGTTGGTGTTGGACTGGACGCCACCACCCGGCCCCGGATTGGGGTGGGAAGTGGAGAACAGGGCAACTCCATCCGGCGACCTGCGACCGGCGTTCATGATCCCGCTTTGGGTCGTCGAGGTGAAGGACTCGTTGAGTAGGCGGGCGACGAGGACTTCGGGAAGCTGCTTCCACGAGCGCCCAAACTTCTTCGATCGGGTGCCAGCCAAGCCCCACTGGTCGTCTTCCTGCATTTCGAGCGAGACGATGAAACCAAGGGTGAATCGCCCAAAAATGTATGTCTGTTGGAACCATTGGGACTGGACATCGTAGTGGACTCCGCCAAGTTCACCATCGACCTCTTGCGGGAGCCCGAAGCCCCCCATCGCCTTATCGGTTTCGCCCGTGCCGTCCCCGTCGGACTCACGGACGATCTTGTTGAACTCGGGTGGGAACATATCGAAGGCCATGTCAGACAGGGACTCCAGCAATGAGAGCCGCGTCTGCGTGACCGTATCGAGCTGGAATAGCTCGGGGTATTGGGTCCTGAGCATCGGCATTTTCGTTTACCTCACTTATAAAAGTGGCGCTAGGCTTACAGCCCGGCGCTTCGAGCAAATCGGTTCACGTGGAACCGGCAAATCATTCGGACGTGGCTGCTGCCGAAGGCGTTTCCGACCGCACTCACGTCGGGGGCGAGCCCGATCAGCTGGAGATCGAGACCGAGGGTGACGGCGATGGAGGCTTCGTCGATTTCGTTGCCGGAGAAGCCGGTTGTGGCGCTGCCTGCGCCAAGCGAGACGTTGGCATTCTGGTTTGCTTCGGTGGCATCGACGCCGTTAGTGTCGCCGTCGTCTTGCGCGATGAACTCGGCGCGGGGGTCAACGATGACGTGGTGGCGAGTCTTGAGGGAAGCTGCACCTCGGTTCTGGCAGACACCCATGATGACGGTGGTGCCAGGCGTGCCAAGCGGCGTAATCGCCCCCTTGCCCTCGGAGAGCGTAGACGACGCGGCTTGGAACGCAACTTCCTGTTGGAAGAATGCCTGCGCGACGCCAACGAGCTTGACGTACTGCTTAGTGTCCGGGGGGTTCGGGTTGTTCAAGCTGGTGAAAGCAAATCCATTTGGGTTGTCAACGTTAGCCATTTTCAGTTCCTCTCTTTTTTGTTCGTGTTCTTGGAGGCCATCGAATGGACTCTCGACTCAGCGAGAACCCCGACCGGCGGCTTTGCCGCCGCTAGGCGTAATACGCCTCTGACTTACCGATTTCAAACTTGCCCTCGGTGACGTTTGCGCTCTCGCCGTCACTGCTCATCTGGTCGGACTTGTTCTTCTCGATCGCACCGGTCATTCGGCGTGAACGCTCAAGGTTTGGCTTCTCGCGACCCTCTTGGTAGATTTCCACCGGCATCCAGACCATGAACAGTTCTCCAACTTGGACGCGCTTACCAGTGACTTGATCGTAAACGGGGTCCCACGCTGGCCCGAGGACTGGCGGCTCACTTGGATGGGTGAAGCGGAAGCGTCGAGTAGGGGTTCGGACCTTGACGGGCTTACCTTCCTTGTCGAACCCGTCCTTATAAACGCAATAACGCTCCTCCATCTCATGGAGCATTGCGTTCATCGGGTCCGCGCCCTTGGTCACGCGGCCCGTGTACTCGTCCATGACGAAGGGTTCGGTAGCCGCTTGCTGACATTTACGGGTAAACTCATCGACTGTTACCTGCACACCACTTGGGAGCGGAGCGTTGCCAGCACGCTTCTCGATCTCCTCGTTGGAATACTTGCCGACAAGCTCGCTGACATCCTTGGTGCCAGTCAACGGATTAACTTGGTTCTTGAGAAAGGCTTTGCTGCCGGGTTTCGCGCTACCAGCCTTGAGATTGGCGAGCGCACCGGCCACGGTCATCTCGGCGATGTCTACGTTTTTCCAGCCGAGGTAGTGCAAACGGCCACGTTGCTGTTTGTTTAGGGGATCGGTGTTGTACTGGCCGATGGTCCGTGCATCGGCTGCTTCGGTCGGCTGACTTGACATGGATTCTCGCTCCGCGTGATGCGGACGAGACGTTTGGAAGGAGTTCTGGAAGAACGACTGCTACTTGAGCTACGCACGGGCCGCTTGGCCGTCGGCTAGACGCCTCTTTGCCTCGATCAACAGCTTGTCGGGCACGTCCTGACCACCGTTCATCTTGCGGGCCATCGCTCGGTCTGCGTCGGTGACGACGACTGCGCCTTTCGAGGCTGCTGGTTTGCCGGTTGGGCCGCCCTGCGCCGCACGCCTGCGCGCGCGTTCGGTTTCCTCGGGCGACTTGCCGTTGGCCGCCGCTACGCTGCGCGGTGCGATTCCCAACCTCGCCGCAGAGCGGCGAGTGGCCAGCTCGAACGTAGCCTGATCGCTAAGCGTCGGGTCGTCACGGCTGATGATCTCCATCTCTGCTATCGTCGCCTTTGAGAGCGGCGAGTTGTCGTTAGCCAGATCGGGGTAATCAGTGACGATCTGCCGGGCGTGAGCGCCTTGATTGGTGGCCTCAACCCGTTCTCGCTTAGCGGCCTTGTCCGCGTCGGCCTGCCACATGCGCTTGAGGTCGCTGAGCTTCATACCGTTGGCGGCGAGGACGGCGAGTTCTTCGTCATCCTCAGCGGCTTCGGCGGCCTCAGCCTTGGGCTGCTTCGTAGCCTTACCTCTCAGTTGTCGCAACTCGGCAGCTTTCGCTTCGGCGTCCGTGGCCCAATAGGTAGCCTTGGTACGTTGCTCCTCCTCCAGTTCCTTTAGTCTGTCTCGTTCGCTTTGGAGCTGCGCACGTTCACGCCGAAGTTGCTCTCGTTCGGAAGCCGCGCTTGTGGCGAACTTCTTGAGTTCTTCGGGATCGTCGGGCAGTTCAAGTGGCTGGGTATCCTCGGCTGCTTCGTCGGGCTGGTCGAGGTCTTCGGTTGCGGTGGTGTCTTCGGTTTCGTCCGTTTCTTTAGCCATAAAGTTTTTAGGCGTAGCGCGAGAGCATGTTGGCCCTCTGGTTGGCGAGCATAGCCCACTAGGGGTGGTGTGTCAAGGACTTTCGTTAGCTACATAGCTGGATAGGTCGGCGAGGAACTCGCTGAAGCACCCAACAGGGGCGCTCGGCCAGCCGGGAATTAGCTCGCCGGGGGCGAACTCGTGCCAGCCTTCACAGGTGGATTTGTCCCAGAATAGGGAACGCTTCCAGCGCGTTCGACTAAAGTTCGTGCCGTGGTCGCGAATGTCGATGTAGGGTACGGCTGATTGCCAAACGTCGCTCTTGTAGCCATCAACCTCGTGCCCCGCGCGCGAGTTTGCGCCGGGCTCCCAGCCAGTGAAGCGGGAGTGGCCGTCGGGCCACTTCGGGGGGAGTTCGCGGCCTTCGCCCGCGACTTGGCGACAGGTTAGGGCCATGCGCGCTAAACGCCGGTAGTAGTGCTCAAGCAGGAGCAGCCGGTTCGCGCACAGCCCCGAGAGCTGCTTCGCTTGATAGCCCACGGCTTTACCGGAAGCCGCGCTCACGCGGACGAGGGAGACGTTGTAGTAGAAAACGTCGTCGCGCGGTGGTGTAAATGCGAAGCAACTCTTATCGTAGAGCACGTCGTGCTCACAGAAGAACACAAAGTCGGCGGTGCTCGCCTCCAGCCCTGCGATAAGCTGGAGAAAGAGCGTCTTCGCCCCCCGCTGCCGATGGATGATGATGTTCTCGCCGAAGTCTATGCCTTTACCGAGGGAGACGCTCGTGATAGGGATCGTGCCACAGGCGCGGGCGAGCTGGCGCTGGCAGGCTTCGTAGATGGGATCGGCGAGCAGGCAGTCGGTGTAGTAGATTATCGCAGCGGTTTGATGAGCCTGATTACCCCTACTACTATTTGCGCGGTCAGAGCTAAGAACGCTCCGAGGCTGACCATTAGTGATAGCGTCGCCAGAAAATGGTACAAGTGGTCCATTTCGACCTCCCCATTTCTTACGTTCGATCTTCTTCAGGTTCTCAAGCGCCTCATCTGTCCAGTCGGGGACGGGGGCGAATTGCTCCACAAGCGACGACAACGGGCGAAGCATCTTCGGGTAGTTCCCCTCTACCCAGAGCCAGCGCGAGTGGACCCGCGAGTAAGCCTGACCCTTGCCGTCCATTTCGTATGGGAACGAAAACCCCGACTGCGTCCTGAACATGTGTGAAAACCACGTCTTCTGGTTGCAGACGAGGCGACCGCCCGTGAGCCAAGTGGCACAGGCGATCTCGGTGCCCATCTGGCCCCAGGATGTGTGCCGCTCATCGAGGCCACCGAGTTCCCAATAGCGATCGCGATGGAGAAACCAGCAGGCTCCGAGCAGAGACATCGTATCGGTGAGCAGGCCGTGGTTGCCTGCGTTAAAGAGCCGTTTGGTGTACTCTCTAAAATATTGGAAATGTAGGTTAGCGTCGAACCGATACGCGCTGGTTAGGCGGTGGAGCCGGGGCTTCCAAACGATGATCTGCTCAAACTCGGTGCCGGGGCAAGCATCGTTCAGGCACTTGGTCGGGAGTGGACCCATGTAGCGGCGGTGGCCGCAGACCTTGCAGGCCCAATCAAAGACGTGGAGGTTATACATTTTTCCCACAACCGTCCAATCGTATTCGCAATCTGCCATCAACTTAACGTCGAAGCCTTGGTCAAGCGCACAGTGCGCGTCGAGCTTCATTATGAACTTCGCCTTGGACATTCGAGCCGCGAGGTTCGTGGCGGCACGCTGACCGATGGACTTCGGGAGCAGCACCAACTTCACACGCGGATGGTCATCTATCGGCTCTACCGGCAAGGCCCCGTCGCAGACCGCGATGATCTCCGTGTCCGCTTCGATGCGGGCGAGGATGTCCTCGATTGTGTGCCGCAAAAATGGTTCCTGACGGGAAGGTATGAGGATGGAGAGGTCACGCATTTTTCTTTATGCCTAATATACCACGAGCTAACCGATCCCTCCGTTTCTCGCTTCTCGTTTCGGGTTTGGGGCCACTACCTTTCCACCTCTCAGCAATATCACCTTGCGCTCTCACCCAATACTTACGCTTGCTTTTCGAGAACTTTGACTCGTCCTTCCACTTCATGGCTTCACCCAGAACCAACTCGGCGTCTTATCTCCGACCGAAACCCATTCGCCCTTGCAGACGAACCAAGGGGCTACGTTGTAGGCGGAGCACCAGCCGGTGACGGCCTCGACGACGCCAAAGAGCTTCTTGCGGGACTGGCGGGACTGGTTGAAGTCGTGGCCCGCGAGGACTCCACCCGAGCGGACCTTCGGGAGCCACGCGGCGATGTCGGCGACGACGTACTCGTACCTATGATTCGCGTCGATGTAGACAAAGTCAAGAGAACCGTCCTCAAATTCCTTCGCCGCATCCAACGACCACTCACGGTGCATAAACACGGGATAAGGTGCGAGCCGCGCTTTAGCCTCATTGTAAAATCCGTCCAACGTCGTCTTATGGGTGTGGTCGGTGTAGCCGTGGTAAGGTTGCCACTTGTCCACACAATGTAGGAGCAGCAGATCGGGGTTCGCTTTACAGAGCGTCTCTGCATAATCTCCCGCCGCCGTGCCGATCTCCGCCCCCACGGTGAAACCGAGTTCGGCGAACAACGCGGCAAGTTCCGTGCGGTTCATCCGCAACGTAAGGGGCATCGTGACCTTGCTGTAATCAGCCCTCGGGTCAAGGTTGAACTTGCCGAGGATGCGGGCAAGCGTATCGCTCATAGACCGTATATCCTTTGGTAGAACGACCCCAGCACTAGGAGCGTCGCGTTCAGCGGGCAGTGGCCCCGGTGCAGGGCTTGGTTGATCCAGTTGTGGTAGCGGAGAGCCGGGGGCATCAGGGCTCCGGCTTCCGTGCGATATTGGTACTGGCCGAGACTGGTCATTGATTACCTGCGCGCGCCAATCGGGGGGCCAACCGGGTGGGTTAAACTTGTCGATCAGCCACGAGAACGGGAGCGTTTGCTTGGGCCACGCGGAGTCGGTGAGCCACCGCTGAACGCCGCTCGCGCCTTGGGCGAGGTCGGACGGCTCGAACTTGTAGTCGCGGGGGTAGCGGGAGCCCTTCCACAAGTGGGCAAACCACGTGAGCTTGTTGATAACTACCCGCCCGGCGCTGAGCCAACATTTGAGCGCGATCTCCTCTCCTTCGTTTTGGGTTTTGCCGTAGGCGGACTCGTCCATCAGTTCTAGGAAATTCCAGTAGTCTCGGCGCATGAAATAGCAGCTCGCCTGGAAGGCCATCAGGTCGTCGATCGGGATCGACTTGAGCGACTCATCCCGGTTGCGCTCCTCCCAACGGGCGATGTTGTGGCCGCGACCGCCGAAGTCGGTGGGGTGCCACTGGATGTATTCGTAGTCGCAGTCGGGCCGGTTGGTTTCCTCGACGCGCCAGTTCTCCGCGTCAAGGCGCTTGCGGCGGGGGACGACGACGTGGTTGGAGAAGCAAGAGGCTTTGAGGGCCTCATCGAACCCTTCCGCGTACAAGCAATGAGCGTCGGACTTCATGATGAACTCGCCACTGGCGGCTTCGACGCAGGCGTTGATCGCGGCGCGCGTGCCGAGGGACTCTGAATGGCGGATAACAGTGAGGCTTCCACGGTCGAACGGTAGGGGTGGATCAGGCCATGACCCACCATCCAAGCACACTATTACTTCGATGGGACCAACCGCTTTGGCGAACAAATCGTTGACCGTGGGGACGAGGAATTGCTCGCTGCGGGAGGGGATTATGATGCTGACGAGGCCGTTGGTCATCGCTTATGTATCCGCAGCCACTCCTCACTAGGCTCGTAAAAGTAATCACAATCACGGCAGGTTGCGACGTTGCCGCGATAGGGGTTGCCGTCCATTGAGCCGCGTAAGGTCCAGCCCAAGTCGCCTCGACACTTGGGGCAAACATCAGGGTCAGTCGGTTCTACTTTAGCTTCAAGTCCCATTCGAGCTTCGTCCCCTTCAGCTTATCTCGATTACTAACCAAGTAAGCATCCGCGCACGGCTTGCACATGAACGCCTTCGCGCCTTCGTAGTCTTCAAGCACCCGCTCGTCTCCCTTGATCGTGTCGCAGATCGCGCAGGGCGGGGCGGCCCCGTCGATGTCGAGCGTGACTTCGTTGAGCGAGGCTTGGAGGCGGTGCATGTTTTCCTGCTCCCGCACAATACACGTCTCACATAAGTAACCGTTCGCAGGGTTCGTGCCGACGAGCGACGCGATGAAAGCCGGAGAGATGGGGCGGCGGCAGTGGCGACACGTGAAAGAAGGGACGATGATGGTTGGGGTCATTGCTCTACTAACTCCGTATCAAGCCACTGGCTGATGCGCTTGATAGAAACGTCTCCGTCCTCATCTTGGTTCGAGCCGAATAACTCAAACACCGCACCCCGTTTTGTGTCGGCGACCCAAATATATCGGTTAGTTTCCGCATCGTATAACCGCCGAGTAACAGCTTGCTCGCTATCCCATCGTAGAGGTGGTGGGGGCACCATCTCCATAAGTTCCTGCCAGTCGATACGTCCTACTGGACAGTATTCAGTGCTCACTCGCTCGCCTCCGCAGCCTTCGCCCGTTCGCGCTGTTCGGCCAAAATCTTCGGGAGCATCGCGTCAAGAATCCACCGCAGCATCTCGATGCGGCCCTGGAACTTGAGCAGGCGGTCAGGGGCAACTTGTTCGAGGTTGCGAGCCTCCGTTTCGAGGACCTCGCGGAACTTGGCGCGGACGAGGGGGTGGAACTCGATGTCGGAGAGTTCGAGGTAGTCTTTGGATTGGGATACTACGTCGATGGTCATCAATTAGCCTTCTCGCGTTCCGCTTGCGCCGTCAGTGTGGCATCCTTAATCGCCCTACCCAAGGACGCCCTGATCCGCTTCTTGCTCTCCTCAAGTACATCATCCAGCCACGTGCCGCCGGTCGTGATGATACCAGTTGCCTCTGACTGTTGCCGTGCTGCCCGCCCGTAGCGACTACGCATCATCCGCTCCCACTTGTCCAGCATTTCGTCGGTGAGGGCGGCGGGGTCGGGCGCGTCGGCGAACCAAGCCGCGACGATTTGGTCGAGGCAAAAGTTTTGGAAGCTCTTGAGGGCCTCGTTGACGCCGCGTTCGTCGGGGGTGCTCATCAATCTATGGACTCCTCACTGAACTGGAAGCGGACTTCGACGGCGGTAACGCCTGTTGCCCATTCACTCCACTGTGCGAGATCAATCAAGGTTTCCTCGGTACGTTTTGTACGAATCGCTGCTTCCAACAGCGCCTTGACACCCACGATGATCGGGCTGTCCAGATCGACGTTGATGTTCTCACCCCGAAGTTCGACTTTGAGGACGAGGGTTTTCATCGGTGTTGCCTCCACTTTCTCTAGGGGAAACTCCCCCTTATCGCTGAATCGCACGTCGCAAGCCGGGCAGTAGTTGCGGTAGTCGTTGGTCGTGCTGAGCAAGTCGGTTTCTGGGTTGCCGCATTGAGGACAGGGGACGCTGCCTTTCATCGCTTGCTACCGCCTTTCTTGGGAGCCTTGAGGCTCTTTAGGTTTTCCCGCTTCGCCCACTCGATGAGCACCGCCTCGATGATCGCGGTCTTGCTCATCTTGAGGCGCTCGGACAAGTCGGAGAGGGCGTGCGACGCTTCTTCGCCTATGCTTAGGTTTAATCGTTCCTTCAACACGAGGCGAGAATAACATACATACATACACCTGTCAAGCTACCCGCCGACCGGCCCCATCCCCTCCATCCCCCCGCCCATGCCGCCACCGATGGTGGGGCCGCCGCCGAGCGCGCCGAGTCCGGCCTGACCCGCGCCTTGCATACCTTGGGCGTTGGGATTGCCGGGGGGCAGGCCACCGCCTCCGCCAAGGCCGGGCACGCCCCCCTGCGCTACGCCGAGCATCGCTTGCAGCCCGGCCATAACTTCCTGTGCTTGCTGTTTGGCAAGCATCTGCTGTTGGTGCTGGATGACGTGTTCGCGCATCGCGAGGATCGCGTCCCAGTCCTGGTCTTCGGCGGGAGCGAGCGACATCGCTGTGACGCGGTTCTCGTGGTCGTCGATGTGGGTTTGGTCGTCGTCGGCGGGGTGGATGTTGATGTCTTCACCTTGGAGCAGAAGGGTCCACTCTAGCGACGGCAGACGCGGCGAAAAGAGCGGTGGGGGCTCGTCCATGATCTCCGTGAAATCGATGTTGAAGACCTCGCAGAACTCGACAGCTAGGCGGTACTGAGCGGCGGGGTTCGTGGCGATGATCGGAAGGGTCGAGAGGACCTGCATCACGAGCAGGATTTCCTGCTTCTTACCTTCGCGGAGCTGCATGTCATCTGCGAACTGGAAGGAGAAGTCGTAGCTGGCTTCGCGCTCCTTGGCGGAGAGCGCAGCGAAGCCCTCGTTGACCTCGCCGGTGTTGAAGGTGCCGCGCGGGGCATCGCCCTCCGCGACGCGGTAGAACTCCTGCTCGGAGCCCATCATACGCCAGAGGTCCCAAATCCACTCAAGGACGCGCGTGAGGTCCTCGGCGAGCATTCGCATGTCGAGCGCGAGCCGAACGTCCCCTGCGGCGGCTACGAGCCGCTGGCCCCCGAGCGTGCGGGGGGCGTTGGGCTGGTCCATCGCCCGGCCAAAAACCCCCTGTGAGATGCCTGTGACTTGCTCGTAGATTTGCTGGAACAGGAGCCAGAGCTGCGCAAAGGACTCAATCTGCGGCGTGATCTTCATCTGCTGGACACCGGCGGCGTTGGCGGTCGGGATGAGGTCGTAGGGGCCATACTTCCGGTTCATGAAGTTCTCGCCGACGGTAGGTTCGACGAAGATCGGCGGAGCAATGGACATGCCGACGGCTTCGATCAGCTTATTCGCGAGGATGGACATTTCCTGCTCGATCTCCTCGGTCAGTTCGATCAAGCCTTGGCACCAGTATTGTCCGTCGTTCAGCAGCGACATCTCTAAGATGGGCCGCTTGTTCGGCGTATCCGGGTAGAGTTCGGCGAGCCGCTGGATTCCGACGATGAGGTGCAAATCTCGGACGTAACGAACGACAAGATCAGTTTCGAGCATTTCTCTGACGACGCCTTGCTCATCCTTAAAAGTACCTGCGGGTTGCGCTGCATCGGCGGGAGTGTCGGCTGAAATTTCAAGTTCGGTATCTTCATCGGTTTCCTCCTCGGGTGGCGCGCCCACTTCCATCCTCCACCTTATATAATGCTCCTCCACAATGACGTACTCGCGGACGGAGCTGCTCATATCACGCATGACGCCCTCATCGCGATCCGCGACAACCTTCGATTGATCTTCGTTGGACATCTGGTAGCGGTTGATGCCGTCCCGACCGAGCCGAACGATCTTCTCGAAGTTCTCGGAAATCCCTTGGTACCAGTCGCCTTCCTCGTTTTGGGGCTCTCCGGGCACGGATTCGCGCTGGAGCATCTCCGTAGGAGTCGTTTTGTAGCGCCTCATCACCCAACGGGCGTCCTGAACGGTGTCACAGCCTTCTACGTCGGCTGGGAGCATGATTTCGTCGTTTCCGAGGGGGTAAATCATCGGAGATGATTGGTATTTGACCCGTTTTCGCTCGCCATTTTCGTACTTGGTGTAGAATTTCGACTCCCAGGGGACGAAAGCGAAGGAACGCCCGTGCTTGAGGCGGCGGAGCGCCCAAAGAGCAACGGGTTTTATGCACTTCATGTTGTCCAAGACCTGCCAGGACATCGCGATCGACACCTTTTTCGCCGCTTTAGTGTCCGAAGGGCCGCGCGGGGTGGCCGAAACGCTCGCTTTTGGACCGAACATCGCGTCGATTTCGCGGGCGTGCTTGGCGAAGATGAGGGCGGTGCAGATGGGAACGCGGAAGTTCGATTCGCCGGTTTCGCCGCCGGGCATTCCGGGCTTTTTGCGCCAAAGTTCCTCTTGGCGGGCGCATCGGCGGAGCCGAATGTTGTGGTCGTCGAGCGCGAGGTCGTAGTCTGAGTGGATTTGGAGCCGGATGCGCTCCAGCTCGTCCTTGTTGATCGAAAGTTGGGTGGAAATCGGCGGTGGCTCCTGCTCGGCGATTTCTTCGGGCGGCTGGCCGCCGTTTCCGCCGAACATTCCGCGAATCGCGGACGGGATGAAGCGTTCTGCTAGGCTCATTTGGCGTTCCTCATTGACGTACTTACATGACCGCCGCAGAGCTGCCACGCCGCACGGCCAAGATACGCTTGGTCATCACGCCGTTGCTTGTACGCAGTATGATGAAGCTACTTATTCGACTTCCTCTGCGGCGTTCTGCTTCGCGCTTGAGTGTACGCCGAATCGCGGGGCGGGGCAATGGTTATTGCGGAGCGGCGGTGGGGGCGGTGGAGCTAGCGCCAAAAATTATCCCACTTGTCTCCGCGCTCGGCCCACAAGGCCAGAGCCGCTACGATGATGACGAGTAGCACCAGAGCCGCGAGGGCGGCTAGAATCCAGGTGAGAATGGTCATCGCTCGCGCTCCAACTCATCAATGAGCTTCTGGACGGGCTGCCAGCGGACGCTCGAAGGGTCCGCGCGCCACTCGTTGAGCCGTAGGAGCAGTTGCTCGAATCGCTCCAGCCGAAGCTGCTCGCCCCGCATATCTTTGTGCGCTTGGCGTTCCCTAATCGCTAGTTCTTGTAGTGTCATTTTAGGTGTTCTCCCGGCTCCGAAACTTCCGCGTACAAAACGCGCAAGCGTCATAATCAAGCTCCCGAAGCTCCCGCGCCGTTCGCGTGACCTTCCGGTGGTTCGAGCCGATCTCGTAGAGCTGGCAGCGGGGATCGTGCGCCTCACCTTCGACAAGCCGGTGTAGCTCTTTGGTTTGCGTATTCCCAAGCCACGTTATCTTGCCGTACCTTGGTTTCTTTTTGGTCATTGGTCCTCCACGAGTTGATCTGCCGTTAGGCAGGCTTTTAATCCCCCGGCACCCGCTCAACAAGCTCCACCAGCAACCCTCTGATGTCGAGGAGCAGCTCGATAATGAGCAGCTCGCGGTGGGCGGCGGAGGTCTGCTCACCCGGTTTGGAGCTACTGGCGCTCGCTTTGATCGCTTCGGGGGTTCTCATGGTCTGATAATCCTCCCGAGCTTGCCGAACACGTGCGCAAACTTCTGATCATCTACTCCGAAGTAAACAAAGGTCTGCCCGCGTTTTGCCTGACCGCCGATTGTCCCGTCAGGCTTGACGAACCTGATACGCTCGCGTGCAAGGCAGACCGTGTAGCGTGTCCAAAGTTCCTCGTACCATTTGTAACCGTGCGTGGAGTTGATAAGTAAGATACCTTCTTTGAAAGCGCCCGCCCTGTACTGATCCGACATAGTAAGCGACCAGACGGCTTGATTACTTTGCCCTGCAAGTTTTCCGTAAGGCGGATTGCAAAACACGGTAGACGCTTTCCAGGCACAGTTCAGGCCCCACGGATTATCAAGATAGCGGTCGGCCTTAATCCATCGCTGCGGTATCGGATCGCTTGCAGGGTCAAGTCCGATCACCCCAAGAACCTCTCGCACCATCTCAATGATGTAAGGCGGCGTGTACCAGTCCTGCGACTGATGCGAGGTCAGAATTTGCATTGGTTGTGATTGCGCCATCAAACGCTCTCCTCCGCCCGCTCCACTTCCCAATCGAACGTCTTCCCCGGCTCCACACTATCCCACTCGCCGCCCCTTACCTTGTCCATCGCTTCCTCGGGGCTGTTTGCGCTAACCGCGAAGCGGGCGCGCTTGGTGATGGTGCCGATGACGACGTAGGTTTGCTCACTGGATTTATTTGGGGCCATGTGCTTATCCCCAAACCAACGGATTCTTGCACCCCGGACACTTCTTGGGCCGCTCTACCTTGGGCTGCCACTTCCAGCCACATCGCCCGCAGACCAGCTCAACCATTCTTGTGATCTTCTGTTTGGTGGCAATAGGCGATTTAGCCATGATGCCCCTTCAGTATAACCGCCGCATCTTGTAGCTCGACGAACAGCTCATCATCGCCAGTCTCTTTATTATCTGGGTGTAGTCGCTTCGCAGCTTCTTTGTAAGAAGCCTCCCACACAAACTTATTGCTCATCAGCAGTTCTTTCGGTACATCCACGTGCTTAGCCACAAACTTAGCAGCTTGTTCCGGTGTCTCCAACCGGGGCCGACCGTTCCCCGTTTCCCCAACTCCCGGCAACCTCTTATAACCCTCATACTGCGAGCCTTTCTTATTAACCCCGTGGCGGTCCACTGCCCGCAGGGCTTCCAGCGAAAGCGCGATCGCCCGCACGTTATCGGCAAACTCATCGTATTCATCCGTCCAGTAACTCAATGGCCCGTGGATTGAATCGAACGTAATAATAACGCCGGGATGTTCCTTCTTAGAACCCGCTCGCAACCCGCCATCGAGCCTGATGTCGTGGTCCTCAACAGCAACTTGGAATATGATGTTGCTTGCCCCGAGCAGCGCCAGTTCTCGGTCCAACACCTTCAGGGTTTTGCCCCAAGCCACATCGCCAAATCGGCTGCGTCGGCGAGACTCGGTTAGATCACCCGGCCATCGGACCAGAGCTTTGTAGACTATATTCATAAGTACCACCCTCGGCAGCCTCTATTTTTACCATAGGTGGTATAGCCTGTCAAGCACAAATCTCGCGGGCTACCCCCGATCAAGCCTCGACCCCGTCGGCTTCATCTGCTCCCTCCAATACCGCTCCTCCTCCCAGTCCCTCGCCGCCTGCGGCCCTCCGTACTTACGCCGGGGCACGAACGAGCCGAGCGCCGGTTTGATGACGCGGGGGGCGACCTGCATCCCCTTGACGCAGAGGGCGTCCGCCGTCACGCAGTCATCCTTGGTGCCCGCGCGCGCCTGGGGCTTCCCATCCTTGTTAATCTCGAACGCATAATACTCGTTGATCGTCACAGCATCATAAGTCTCAATCGCGTGCTGGATGATTGCGGTGTCGAGCAGAGAGTAGAGGACCGGCCTCGTTGCGACCGACTCGGTGAAACCGAGGTCAGGAGCGCCCGTAGGGCGACGACCGGGCATCCCTGTTTCGTCCTCGCGCCAGTAGACGTACTTCGCCTCTAAGCCCGTCGCCATCGCGCTGACGAGCGCCGCGCGCCCGTAGCCACCGGTAACGGCGGGAACGACGAAAGCGTTGTTGTACCAGCGGTGGAGCCGGACCCAATATTCGCCGAAGAACGCTTCGCTGATCCGACCGCGAAAGCGCGCCACCTGTTCGCCGGTTTCCTGCTCGCGGACCTGCACCACCGACCAGTCCGGGTCCACCTTGCCTTCGCCCTTGTTCGCGTCCTTGCCAAGCGCGGCGTCGCAGCCCATCACGTAGCGGCGACCGGCGACGGGCGTTCGCCACACGCTGAGCATCCCGTCCTCGCGCCGCTGGAAGATGAGCCGCTTCTCTCCGAGCCGGTTCTCGGTAAAAACCAGCTCTCCGATCTCGGCGGGCATCGCCTTGAACAGAGCGAGGGCGTCAGGGTTGAAGTAGGTTCGCCCGGTCGGGGAGATCGCCCAGTCTCCATAGAGCAATTGCTCGCGTGTAACGCGGTCGAGCTTCCCCAAGCCATCAATATAGGTCGCTTGGTCGAGCGCGGGGTTATCCGTGATCCGCGACGGCACGAATTGGGTCGTGATTTCCTTCTGTTCGTCATCAACAAACGTCTTCGTCCAGACCTTCAGTTCCTTCCCCTGGTCCTTCGTATAGTCCTCGGGAATGAATCGGGCCTTCGCCCACTCGTGGCCCTCTCCGCCAGGATTGCTTGCGGCCCGGAGCCGCAACGGAACGTCCATCGCTTTCAGGCGGCGCAGCCGACTGAACAGATAAAGATACATTGATTCGGTAAATTGCGTGACCTCATCGAAGCCGACGAACTGGTAGGCGCTGGATTGGTAGCGGTACTTGTCTACTTCGGTGTCCAGATAACCAAACGTGAGCGTCGCGCCGCTCGGGAAAACCCACGTCCGCCCCGGCACCCCAAGCGACTCCTTCTCATGCCAAACCGCCGGGGTCCGCCCTTTGAGCCACTCGAACGACCGGGGAATTAGGGACTCGGGGAGCGCGAGGTCCGTCAGCGTGCGCCTGAACAGGATTGCTGCGTAGCCGGGGACGTGGACGTATTGCAAAGCGGCCATCAAGAGCGCATCGCTGTTGTGTGTTGGAATCATCGAACGGCCTACGAGGTACAAGTGTGAAGGCGCATCGACCGCAATACAGCGCATCGGTTCAGGCTCTATCGGGCGGCAATCAACAATGTATCGAAATCGGGTTGTGCGGCGCACAGCAAGTTTCTGCTTTCGGCATTTGCGCGGCAGGCGAAATACGTAGTCCGAGGGCGTCCACTTTATATTCCACACTGGTCCGTGATCCTCACCATTGCACCTCGCTCGCCCCTCAATAATTCTGGCTTTCCATCCCAAGCTGACGATCAGTTCATGCGCAGCATCAATTAAGAGCTTGTTTGTGTTTGCAAATTCAGCCGAGCCACCATCAGACACGGTTCCATCGGTATCCATCAGACCTTGGAGTAAGGCCAATCGCTGGCTTCGGGACCCTCGGAGATAAACCGTTGGAACGTGCTTATTATTTATGAGCCCTGCCTGCTTTAGCCTCACATGTAAATCGGGATAGTAGTCCGTAGCAAAGGCAGAAAAGGAGGTGACGCCATTGGGTTCTCTAATCTTCCGCGTCCCCCGTACATAGGGTACTTTAATCTCGTCAGCGTCAGCTAATGCCATCCCTATTCGACCCGATGCCGACATCCCATCCCCTAACCATAGACCAAGTGTGTACGGATCAATGGGCAAATCAGCATCAAGTAAATTCAGCGCGCCCGCAACTGGGATTGCATGGTTGGCCCGACCCTTTTTTGTGTAGAGGGTCTGATAGATTTCTTCCGTGGTTCGGATTGATCCAGTCGGTGGGGGTAATGATGGTGGGGGATTTGCCATGTTTCGCGCAATAAGGCTGGCCGTAAACTTTTTGGATTTGGTCCCTAGTACCCTAGACTCTCGCCTAGCCCGTCGTCGGGCTCTCCATACAGGATCACGCCTAGTAAGCGCCCCAAGTTCCTTTGCATCAAATGTGAGCCACTGATGTTCCGAGCACGCATCTATTTGAGAGCCGTCATCGAAGGTGAGACGATACGCAACCTGCGGAAGTTCTGTAGGAAACAAAGTCGTAACCCGGCAAATTTGCCCGTTCTCATCAAACACACGATCCCCAACTCGCAAGTCTCCATTCTGCGTGAATCCATCGGGTGTTGGGATGGGAGTGGACAACGGAACCTGCTTGCCTCCGCCCGCCGCCCCACCATAAAATGCCTCCGAGCAATCAAGGTCGAGGAAAAGTTTCTGCCGCTCGCTCGGCTTGTGAGGGCACCACTGCGGCTCCGGCCTGACCACCTTGGTCATCGCCGCAACCGCCCCCATCGCAAGCGCCGCCTCAGCATCGAGGGCCGCGAGCTGCTCGGGGGAGTAGGCTGACATATCTATTGTCATCGGCGCTTCCTCGGCACAAACTCGTGCTCCCTCCGCCGCCGCTGTCCGGTCGCCCGATTGTCCCGGTACGCCCTAAACGTAATAACCGAGCCCTCCAGCTTAAACTTGAGAACGTGAACCAAGCCACAGTCGCAACAAGCGATTTTGTGCAACCGGGACCGGCCCTCGCCGACCACGATCTTATCACCATCGCGCGTCTGGACGTACTTTTTAGCCCTCAAACAACCACCTCAGAATGCCAATCCCCCCGCAGACCACGATGACCAGCCACCAGGGCGGCGACGGGGGGAGCTTGGTCGGGGAGAGGAGCCACTTGATAATCATCTTAAAATGATCCTCCCATCAGCAGTCGTGCGATGAAGCCGCCCCAGCCCCTTGCACTTCCACCACCAGAACTCATCGTCATAGATCAACTTGTGCTCATGGCAATAATACCGCTTGCACCGGCGGCATTGATACGCTTGGGAGTGGTTGTTTTGGCAAGCCATCACCGCTCCTTCTTATAACAGACTTTCGCTGCGATCACATCCCCAAAAGAGCAAGGCCGCCGACCCTAAAAGCCGACGGCCCCGCCCCTCGCTTGTTTCACTATTCTCACTAGGAGTTGGCGCGATCGTACCACAGGTCGCGGGCGGGATCAACGGTTTTCTCGCGCCCGATCATACCACCAATCCGCCAGCCGCACCCACCACGGTTTCCAAACCCACGCAACCACAAGTGGGATGCCCACGTTCGGCGGATGGCCCATGTGCCAGTCACCGCAAAGGCAACACAGATACGTGTTCAGCGGCCCACTCGCCTTTCCCGAAGCTCGCATCTTTACGAGGGCCTGCTGCGCATCTGCCCGCGAGAAGTACCGTTCCTTCCCCGCGCACTGGCGCTCCGCGTCCGGCACAAACTCAGGAGCCACCGCCGCCCGCTGCTGTGCTTGCCACTCGTGTAGTTTCATCGTGGTTTTCTCACGTGGCTTGGCTGCCTTCGCCACAAGTCCCGCACGCGAATCGTCGCCGCCTCCTCAACGTACCCAAACCCGGCGTCGTGGATTGCCCACAACGCTCGGTAATATCCCAACCGGAACACCCGAACTACCTCCATCCAAGCGTATTCAAGGGGCGATTCGGCCAGCCGCCACGCATCAAAGTTGAGCGATGGGGCTGCCACAACAAACGAACGTCCCCAGAGGTCCAACCGCTCCCCGACGACCGGCTCCAGAGCCAGCCGCTCCACCAATTCTCCGCTGAGCAAGATCATGTTGTTCATACCCCCTATCTTTGGTGGGACTCCGAGCGACTTCAAACGCCGCCAGAAAAACCGCCCCCCCCCCGTCAGCGGGTCGCCTCCCTGAAATCATCCAGCAGCCCCTCGCTCCAAGCCCTCCGGCCCAGCTCCAGATCGCTCAAATAGCCCGCGCTGATCTTCATCGAACGCGCGACCTCACGGAGCGACTTCCCAGCGGACTCGCGCTCGGCTCTCGGGTCGAAGTCGAGGCCCGCCGACAGCAGCCCGCGCCCGTCGCAGGCGTTGCATTGGAAGTTGAGAAAAGCCTTAGTCTTCTTCATACCGAATAGAACACCCGAGCTGCTCAGACTTCCGGTTGAACACCCCGATCAATAACTCGCTCGTATCAAACCCGAGCCGCTGAATCGCCAGATCGGCGTAGATGATCGCATCACATAACTCATGCGCCGCTTGCCTTCGTAGGTAATCAACGTCCTGATCTTCCGGCTTGTAGTTCCCCGCTACGCGGTCCCGATGGCGCAGCAACTTCTTCGTCAGATTAGCGGCCTCACCCAGCTCGCCAGCAATCGCGTTGGTCCACTCGGCCTCACTCCAACTTTCGAGCGAATGGTTGAATCCTTCTGGTGAGGTGCACCGCTTCAGGTTGATCTTGCTGAATAAGGAAAGGTTCATAGTGCCGTCGATTGTAGCACCGTCCGCTTACACCTGTCAACCCCTTACTTCCCAGCCCCGCGCGTTCGAGGGGGACTCCGGGCCACTTGGAGATTTCCTGCCGAACGTGCCCCCCCCCCCCGGTAGGCCGTCACCTTTCTACCTAGTTGTTACTTTCGGTGGCGGCGCCGGAGCAACCGTAACCTTTTGTTACGCCCCGGTTGGTCGGGCCATGATTTTTCCATGAGCCCTCATTTCGCCCCGGGACTCCCGCTCACCCGGCTTCGCCGCTGTGCGCTCCCACCCCCCTCGCCGGGGCGTACCCAGCAACCGGCTGGCGCTCGACCTGCGCGAGCTAGCGAGCCAGGGACGCGAGGCGGGCAAGCGTGCGCGTGTGGACGTGCGTTAGCTGGGCAAGCGTGTGTGTAACCTACGCTACACTCGCGGGCGTAAGGTAGATCACCGAAGAAACTGGTAAGATTGGTCACGCTTCTTCTGTAGCCTGCGCTACAGCGAGCGCAGCTTCGAGCGCGACACGCTGGGCGGGATCGGCGAGGGCGAGCATCCGGGCTTGTGCGAGTTCGAGCGGCACGCCGTGCTTATCCGCGAGGTCACGCGCGGCATCAAGGAACAGGTTGACCTGCACGTTAATGTTGACAGTAGTGGAGTTAAGCTCCATTCGTTGTGGAGCCTTGCCCTCGATTCTATCCGTTATCTCCACGGTTGCACGCAAGCCCTTACGCTTCCCAGCTTCTCGTATGCGCTCAAGCGCGATCATTTCCGCGACGTTCGACGGTTGAAACGATTCAAGCGCAGCAGGATCGAGGGCGAGGAGCTTGGCGTAAGCTACGCTTACTTTTGGGGTGTTTTTGGGATAGCCGCCAGGGTTAGGCGACTCGCCCGGTTGCCACGCTGGGCGTAGGTTGGCTAGTGAGTTAGGGTGTCGGTGCTTCTGACCGATTGAGCTATCAAGCTCAAGCTCCGAAGTACTCATAAATCGTGACGATATCACAACCTTGAAAATAAATCACGTGTTGTGACTAAGTTGTTGGAACCAAAGGGAAAATAGTTTGGCGGTGTTGTAGCTAAACGACTTACCGGCTAGCTGGGATTTGACAGGTAATATCAGTGTGATATCATCACGATATGAAAAAGGTATCACAACGTAAGCCGTTGCCAGTGCCGCTTGATAAGACGGAAAGGGCAGCTATAGAAAAGCTAGCTAGGGAATGGGGATGCTCGAATGCGGCGGCTATTAGAAGGCTGATACGGGATAGCCTGAAGGCAGAGCAAACGCGGGGTGATGCAGACTAAATTTCTAGGTTGGAGGGTTGAGAAAATGCAACTGAGAACACCAGTGATGATAACTAGCAGGTTGCTGCCGGGTGTGCGGGTTGGCGATGCAACCTTGGCGATTGAGTATGATGGGCGGACTAGTGAAGGGCGGACGCAGTACCGCTGGTATGTGGACCTTGCGGACGGTCAAGAGTTTAGCGGGAATGACCTGTGCTCGGGTTGCCAAGGTGGGAGCTTACAAGAAGGACTAGAAAGCCTCTTGAGCTTTCTAAGCGCGGCTGGGGAGTCTGCAAACTACGCGCTACATAAAACGGGCGATTGGTCACAAGGGGAGAATTCGGACCTATTCCCAGGACCAGTCACTTGCTGGGCTGCTGACCACACAGATGAGCTGGCGATGTTGGAATATGAGCTTGTGGACGGTGGGAGCGGTAAGGGCAAGTTCATTGTTGAGTAGTTGACCGAAATTTGAAAGGGGAGGGTTGAGAAAATGGATAATCCAGTTGAGGAGTTTGAGCAAGACGGATACACCGTGAAGTTGTATCAAGATGAGGACGCGATGAGCCCACGTGAGAATGATAACCTCACGGTTATTGTGGACTGGCATCGACGTTATGAGCTGGGGGACCGCAAAGCGAGCGATGTTGAGCTTGACGCGCTACGGCGTGGAGGATTCAAGCTGCTGGCCCGGTATCTGAGACGGTTTGAGGACGTGCTATGGGTTCAGCCGATAGGGATGCTGGATCATTCGGGCGTTACCATTTGGGTTGGCGGGGGGAGTCATTGGTCAGACGCAGCCGGTTGGGATAGTGGCACGGTTGGATTCGCCTATGTGACCAAGAAACGGTTTGAGGAGTTGTGCGGGAGCTGGCCCTATAAGCCGAAGAGCTTCAAAGGGACGGCTGAGAAATGGCTAGAGCATACTTCGACAGAGGAGATTGAGGAGTATGACAGGTATCTGAGGGGGGATGTATACGGGTATGTGATTGAGGATGAGGACGGCAACCACGTTGATTCTTGCTGGGGATTTATTGGCGGGGAATATGCGCAGCAAGAGGCAAAGGACGCGCTCAAGAGTCACTTGAGCTATGAGGTAGAACAGCAGCAGAAGTTGAATCAGTGCTTGGCGCTGTAGTTGAGAAAGGGTTCTAGCGGGTTGATCCACAAAGCCCGCTTCCAGCTTTTTGCCCGAGATGAGCGCGGGCATCTTGACGCTCTGTGAAATTGGTCAAAGTCCTACGCGAGACGGGCACAACTGTGTTATGTCGCTAGGCTTCGTAGGTTCAAATCCTGCCGGGCGTCAATCCAAAATTTGAGGGTTGGAGGGTTGAAAGATGACTGCACAAACGAAAGATGAACGGAGTGAGGAGCAAGCAAAGGCGCAGCTTGAGTCTATTCGGGAGATGGTAGCTAAGCTGGATCGAGAAGGGGCGATTGGCGTCTATACGGCTGAGCTAACCTACATACAATGTGTGGAAATACTCACAGAGGACGCAGGGATTGAGTCTGTGGTTGAGGACTATACCGAAGACGATATAGACACCCTGCGAGAAATGGTTGGGGAGCAAATCGAGCGTGGAATGATCGAGCCGGACGGTTTCGCGTTCGATGAGGATGAAGCGCGGCAAGCAATCGAGGAGGACGCGCTAAGCGTAGAGGTCCGCTCTGACTGGTACTCGCCAGGATCGAGCGACGCTGATACCAGACCGGCTCAGTTCTGCATTCTGCTATGCACCGGCGGTCCCGCTTGCAGGATCATGGGCGAGCTTGACGAACACTTGGAGCCTCATAGAGCTTGGCTAGAGCACCAAGACTGGGGGACTCCGTGGACACAGTATTATGAGCCGGGGATTCAAGAGGCGCTGTTGGCGTATGCAAGGTGTTTCTACTTTGGGGAGTAGCGGATATGAACGAAATGATTCAAGTTGATCCATTCATTGCAGAGCTGGTCTGGAAGGCCGGCTGCGCGTTTGCGGGCCTTGTGCTCGCGTGCGTTCTGTTTGCTTTTGACTGCTGGAAAATGGAGGGTTGGACGATGACAGGCTATCAAGACGATTACAAAGTTTGAGGGGGTTGAACCAACCGAAAACGCGCTACGCGCCGTTTTAAAGCGTTTTATCGGGCCGGTTGATACCGTGGGCTGGGTTGAAGTGGGAACGGCAGCCACGTGCGGAGATACGGGGCAAAGCGTAGCTGCTAGATCGAACGGTTGGCCGCACGGTGGCCCACGAACCACAAACGGAGGGGATGCGCTGAAAGACTGCGCGGAGGGTTGAGGCGATGCCTATATTTGAGATACGAGAAATTGAACGCAAGGTGAAGGTTTACCATGTCGAGGCGGAGGATGAGCAGGACGCCTACGACCAGTTATACCTTGACGGCTTAGACACGGTTGATGAGTTTCCGATTGATACTGAGTCCTTCTGTAGTGAATTGAGCTGAGGCGCTGAAAGACCGCGCGAACCGGCGGGAGCCGGGGGAGGGTTGAACGATGGGCACTAGGACCATAGACAGCAAGACCATACTCTACGAATGTGGCATATGCGATTGCTATCATCCGTGGGATTTCGACGGGGATTGTCGAGACGATAGCAATAGGTTTGGCAGCCCCGAGGAGTACGCAGAGCTTGAGAAAATAGACCCGGACAGCATTGAGGTTCGCTCAATGGAGGACAGGATTGCGGAGGATGCAAGATGAGTATGCATAAAGTTGGGAGTCAGGTTGAGCGGGAGCAAGGGCACACGCCGGGGCCGTGGTCAGTTGATGCAGTCTTCCCGGATGCCGAACGTGGTCACACGTTTGAGCCGGTGGTATCTATATCAGCTTACTCGAAAGAGTTTGATTGTAAGATTCGCTTGGCGGATATTCCAGACGTGGCCGACGAGCAATCGGAGGAGTATGCAAATGCCCAGCTCATAGCGGCTGCGCCTGATATGCTGGCTGCGCTCAAGTCTTGCCTCGATGTGCTATATCACGTTGCAGAACGAGAGAACAACGAGGCCGGGTATGCGCCGGTAATACAGCAAGCCGAAGCTGCGATTGCGAAAGCGGAGGTGACACGATGAGCGAGCGAAACGGGCTACCAAAAGGTGAATGGAACACCGGGGAACGAGCGGGAAAATATGCCTCCCGGTGTCAGTACGAATCAGACACCGGGGAACGAGCGGGAATGGTCCAAACACTTCATCAGGTACAACGCCGCCGACTGCTTACGCGATGCCGCACTGTGGCTTGATGAGAACGAGGACCGGGTTGTACGGGCGATGGACTACGAGGACAACGGAAATAACCCGGTGTTGACGTTGGAGGGGGTTTTCTTATGAAAGCGCAAGAGCGGCCACAAAACGAAACCGATGACTCGGTTTACAGTAACTTCGACCATGCGCTAGATGCAACTGTTGTCGAGCAGCTACGCGCAGACCAAACGCTATATGCCCAGCACGCCGCCTATAACTTTTGCGGTTACGTGTGGTTCGACGGTGAACAGTGGCATGAGGATGTTATGCGGTATCACGAGGTTGTAGAGCATCTTGTTGAGCCAACGGTTGAGGACGTGATCTATCTGGCTAACGAGAAATATGGGAGTGAATGATGATCGAAATGACTTGTTGCGCGTGTAACGCTGATCTCGTTTTCCCCGACTGGCTAACGTTCGAGGAGCTGCAACGGGAGCTTGAGGAGCATGGTTGTATGCCACGGAGGGTAAGGTGGGATGGGTCGATTGTGCCGCTGTCCATTCAGTGACGGGAGATAACAACCAATGACATACACACCAGATTGGATTGCACAACATAACCATGAGGCTCGCAAGCAGCGCGAAAGGCGTGCGGCATTCAGGCAACGCATAGAAGATAGGCTGTTGGTGTTCTTCTACATTCCCGTTTGCTTGATTCAGTTGATACTGTGGGGCGTGGTTTTGTTGCTGTGGTGGAATGGTTGGGGAACCTGATAACAGAAGGGGCGAAAGCCCCGCAACCGGCTACAGGAGCCACTTTGGAGGGTTGAAGCTATGGCGAAACCAAGTGAGAAAAGCGAAGCGATGGAGCAATCCATTAAAGAGATATTCGGACACGACCGGCGTGAGCTGATCCAGAATGATTGTTGTGTACCACCGCCGATTGGTTGTGGGCGTGAGGGGATCGCGGAGGAGTTTCGGAACGAGATTTCCCGGCGTGAGTATACTATCTCGGGGCTTTGCCAGAAGTGCCAGGATAGCATTTTTGGGGAGGACTAACACGATGAACACCAACGAGAAAGTCTACCTGGGTGATGGCGTTTACGCGCGGTACGACGGATTCAATGTGGTGCTAACCGCTGAGAATGGCGTGCGCGCGACTGACGAGATTTACCTTTGAGCCGGTTGTGTTTGATTTGCTGCTTGATTATGTAGAGCGGCTCAAAATGGAGGTGGCACATGCGGCGACGACCGATTGAAGATGGCGTGATCTGGGAGAGGCACGAACTAAAGCTGTTCGGGTTCGTGCTGTTCTGGTGGACCAGCAAGAGGCTATCGACAGCTGCGCCGTTGCGGCGGTTGGAGGGGGTTGAACGATGAAAGCGATAAGCATAAAGGGCGTGAACCCAACCGGGAAAGTTGAGAGACACGAGGTTGCACGAAACGTGCAGGAGATGAACAACTCGCTCTTGCATATTGCCGGGATGCTCTATGGTGGATGGGACAAGTTCACCATTGAGATAGAGGAGCTGGACAACGAGCCGGATCATAGCCGGTAGGGGGTTGAACGATGACGACAGAGAAGAAAACAGGGCATACGCCGGGTGAATGTGACATGTGCCAAGAGGTCGGGCGTCCGAGCCAATTTGAAATCAACGGCGTTCGGTTCGCCTGCGACAACCAGCATTCATTTGAAGCGCACATAGACGACTTCCCAGTTTACGCTGCGGCTCCTGAGTTACTGGCGGCGTGTAAGGACGCTATAGGTTTCTGTGTGGCATTTCGTCAAGATGTGCCTGACTGGCCGCGGTTTCCAGAAGTTGGCAGACTGTTTGCGATAATGACGGCGGTAATTGCCAAAGTAGAGGAGGGCCAGCAAGATGTGTGAATGTTGCAACAGTGACGCAGAGCACGAGCTGGCGCTGACCGGGCAGATGGCGTACTGGCGAGCGCAGCTCGGGGATGGACCGGCGCGCGAGGTCGAGAACGAGCGGTTACTCCGGCTTGATGGGATCATCATAGGGGATGATTGGCGGGAAGTCGCGGAGATGATTCAGCGGCGGCTCAAGTAGCTGCCGCGAACGAGAAACCCGCTGGCGTACTTCAACCCTCCGCTGGCGGGCCGGGCGGCTCTAGCTGGGCAGGAACGGCTAGGGCCGCCTTTGCACCTACGAGACGTGCGACCGCACCGTGGTTCGTAGCTTTTGGTGACGGTTATTTTTGTTGAACCACTTTGGGGATGGTAGTATACTCACCAAGTAAAGCATCCCACAGTGAAAACTCTGAGGCTAGGAAGTTGTTCGACGGGGCTGCTTTCCTAGCCTTTTCCCTTTTCTCTCGGGTCTTCACCAGCGGATTTTTTACAGCTTGCGGGATCGGGTTGTGACGGCTGAGCAAGTCGAGTTTTCACTTGGTGGGGGTACTACGTGGCATACAATCAGACCGAAGCTGGCAACGCTTCATTCTTCGCAGACTTTTACAAAAACAAACTACGATACGATCACGGGCAAAAGCGGTGGCTCATATGGGAGAAGCATTGGTGGGCACCGGATTCTGATGGCGCAGTTATGCGCCTTGCACAAAAGGCGATTCAGCAACGGCGGCTGCTGGCTGAAAGCATGGAGATGGATGCGCGATCTAAAGAGATCAAGTGGACGTTGATTAGTGAGCACAAGACCAAGCTCCAGGCGATGATTGATCTAGCCGCTTCCAACAAGAAACTGGCGGACAAGGGCCAGAACTGGGATTCGATCCCACATTTGTTGGGGGTTGCTAATGGGGTTGTGGACCTGAGAACCGGGAAGATGATAGAAGGTAAGCAAGAGCACAAAATCACGATGCACGTTGAGCTTGATTATAACCAGGAGGCGAGAAGTGACTTATGGGCTCAAGTGGTGAGTGACATCTTAGGGCCGATGGACATGATCCACTACTTCCAGACGGCGGTTGGCTACTCGATCACCGGAGAAACGAGTGAGCAATGTTTGTTCATGCTATTCGGAAATGGAGCCAACGGGAAGTCTACGTTGATGGATACGATCGGAGCCGCGTTGTTGCCTTACTCATACACGATGCCCTTTTCAACCATCGAGTATGCCAGTCGATCCGCGATCTCGAATGACGTAGCGGCTCTTGCGGGGCGGCGGTTCATTGTAGCCAGTGAGACTCAAGAAAATATGAGACTCAATGAGGGCCGGATCAAGAGCTTGACCGGGGATCATAAGGTAACGGCGCGGTTCTTGAACAAGGAGTATTTCAGCTTCAAACCCCAAGGGAAATTCTGGCTCAATTTCAACCATAAGCCTCGGTCAACGGACGACACGCACGGATTCTGGCGTAGGATCAGGCTGATAACGCTCGGACCACCCATTCCACCTGAGAAACAAGATCAGAAATTGATGTGTAAGTTGTTGCAAGAATTACCTGCTGTGCTCGCTTGGGTGGTACAGGGGGCAAGGGCTTGGTACGAGCATGGTCTACAGACCCCTCAAATGGTGGTGGAAGAGACTGCAAAATATAGACTTGAGCAGGATGCGTTGACCGAATTTTTCGAGGATTGCGTTAGCGTGGAAACGGACGCGAAGTGTCGGAACACGGACATTTGGTTGGCCTATCTGGCGTGGTGCAAAATCAATGATGACAAGTGGCATTTGGGGCGTAAGAGCTTCTCTCAAAAGCTAAAGGATAAAGGGTTTAACCAAGTCACGTGGGGGGAAGCCAAAGAGCGTTTTTGGGTAGGATTACGGTTACTCTCTTATGAGTCTTCCGACACTTCCGACACTTCCGGGCAGGTAAATTAGTAATCAGCCTCATGGGAAAATCAGTTGCCAAGATCATGCATCCCGACACTTCACAAGTGTCGGAAGCGTGTAGAAAGGTAACGATTGTGTAGAAAGGTAACACTGTATGAAGATCGGAATAGTCGGATCGGAAGCTGCAAAGTTCACGGCTGAAACCGAGGCGCTAGCGAGAGTGGCAATCCGCTCGCTGCTCAGTCCTGGTGATGTTGTGGTGAGTGGCGCTTATCACCTTGGAGGGATCGACATCTGGGCAGCCGAGGAAGCCAAGAAGCTCGGGCTTGAGTTCGTGGAGTATCCGCCAGCTCGGCGGAACTGGGAAGGATATAAGGCGCGGAACATTCTGATCGCGCGGAACAGCGATAAGACGGTTTGCATCACCGTGCGAGAACTGCCCCCGAGCTACCGGGGGATGAAGTTCGATCTCTGCTACCACTGTGGGACCAACAGCCACGTCAAGAGTGGTGGATGCTGGACGGTTAAGACGGCGAAGCGGCTTGGGAAACCGGGAGAGGTTATTGTGCTTGGTTGACCGGCGGAACCTTTCGTAACGATTTCCAAACTATTTTCGTTCGCTCGTGTTTTTCGCTTGACAGGTAGTAGTAGTAGTAGTAGTATCACCCCCGCAATGAGGAAAACAGCAAGCAACGCATTACTGGATATTATGGGCTGGAACCATTCCTGCAAGCGCCCCGGCTGTGGGCACAAGTGGCGCAGCTTGCTAGCGCGGCCACGGGTCTGCCCGAGGTGCAAGAGCTACAAGTGGGATGAGAAGCCGAAGGTGAAAAGATGACTTACTTTACTTCGCGGAGCCGCGTGGAACAATTTCAGACGTGCGCCCGAAAGCGGTTTCTGGGGTCTGAGTACGAGGGCAGAGGATTAGAGAGTTCTCGCCTCTCACTACCCCTTGTGGTAGGGAGCGCGATCCACTGGGGGGTTGAGGTTCTGTTGAAGATTGACCAGCTTGGGATTGCGTTGGATGATCCACAGCTTATGTTGATCTGTGATCTATGCCAAGGTGAGCCTGTTCCAGAAACTCAGGGTGGTGGTACTTGCCCCAAGTGTAAAGGCGCTGCCCTACCTCCTATATATGTTGGTGGGATCAGCCACAAGGAACCAATCGACATCGCCGTAGCCGCCGCACTCGCGGAGTTCGAGCAAGCCTACCAGACCCACGAAGTAGACGCGACCGTAAACGAGTCTATGCAGTTCATACACGATGAGCACGCCGCGTTGATCGAGGGGCTGCTTCGGCTGTGGGCGGCTCACCCGGACGGGCTCCCTTGGCTCCTGCGCGAGTATGAAGTGCTGGAGGTTGAGCGGTGGGATTTTAAGGAGCTGGTTGCAGCCAAGCCGTGCCCTTACCACGCTGCGGCAGAACAACGGGCGGCATCTGGAGCTGAGTTGGAGTTCTGCCGAGCTTGTGATGGTACTGACTTCATCGGTGGCATCACCCTCCGCTCCCGCGCAGACGCCCTTCTCCGCAAGCGAAGCGACGGCGGCTTGTACGTCTGGTCGCTCAAGACCGCAAACTCTTGGGACAAGCGGCGGGATGACAGCGGGCGGCATGATGTTCAGGGGATCAGTGAGATGGTTTGTATTGAGGAGCGGTTGCGGCAGCAGTGGGAGCTAAACAGCACCGACGATGAGAACGTGGAGCCCACGCCCCTACGGATCGACGGAACCCAAATGACCTACCTCCTCAAAGGTCGCCGGGAACTCGACGAAAAGCTCAACGTCTACCGGATCAAATCCGCGCTGCTCCACCCCTGGTCCATCGACGCGGGCTTACTCGGCGAGAAGCAATACGCCCATACCTACTGGTATGACTGTGAGCTTCCGCACGAGACGGGCCGGACGCTCAAGAGCGGCAAAGCTGTGCTTTGCGAGGGGGGCAAGCGGCACAACATCGGGACGAGCTGGTCGCAGTGCAACGTCTGGGAGCACATGCCGATGAAAGAGTGGGTCGCGCTGCTGCTCAGCGGGGACGTTCAGCCGTCGATGCCGTTGCCCACGTTCTTTATAAACCCCGAGCCTTACTTCAGGAACCAGACCGAGGTTGAGGACTGGATCGAGCAGGTGACGGCACAGGAGCAAGAGGTCGTTGAGGGACTGGCGTTGCTTGGGCAAGCTAGTGAGGACGGGCGGCGGTCGGTGCTGAACAGGAAGTTCAGGCAGACACGCGGGGCCTGTGACCACGACTATGGCGGCTCCTGCGTATTCGTGGACATCTGCTTTGGGCCGGGGGCGATTGCGGATGATCCGGTTGGGTCAGGGCTTTATCGGTTGAGAACGCCGGTTGAGATGGAGGTTACAGAATGACGGTTGATGCTACCCGAGAACCCGTAGCCTCCCTAATACCACTATTCGAGAAAGCCGAGCGAGAAGGGCTGTGGTTCTTCTCCCCGTATCAACAGCTCTGGTTCTCACCCCGCGAGCTTCGCGCAGCACAGGCCGAGGGGCGCTTTCGGTGGGGCGCGGTGAACTGGAAACTACGGCCCCCTACAGAGTATAGAGACGAAGCGAGGGCACGGTGGGCAGAAGCCGAAGGGGAGTTCAACCGAGTCCTGATACGGATTGAAATGGAGAGCAAATGAGTAGAGCATCCACAAGTATCTCGTATGGGTCGAGCGGAACTGGTAAGACCACTGAAATTGGCAGACTTGCGCGGTATATCCACCGCGTCACCGGGGGCTGGAAGACTCGGCTCATCAGCGCGGACGGCGGCGGCTGGGACCCGATTCAGGACGTGATCGACGAGGGGATCATCGAAGCCTACCAAGTGGGCAGCCTGAAAGAGCCAGTGGCGACGATGCGGAAGTTCTCGCGGGGCGAGTGGCCCGTTGCGACTGGTGACACCGCCGCGATGAAGCCCACCGACTGGGCCAAAGCAGAGATCGGCGCTTACGCTATCGAAGGGCTGACCAGCATCGGTGATGCAGTTATGAAAGCTTTGCGGCTGCGTGGCGCGAAGATCGGCGAGAACCCTAATTACTCGTTCGTGGAAGGGAGCGAAACGTTCTACGGCTCCAACATGAGCTACTACGGTTTCATCCAGGACGTGATGTACGAGTTCGTGAACAACTTCGGGCAGCTCCCGGTTCAGCACGTTATGTGGACGGCCTTGGAGAGCAAGGGCGAGGACGACCAGCGACAGGCTATCTATGGGCCGAGCATCGCGGGCAAGAAGGCAATCAGCAAGTGCATCGCGTGGTTTGGGGACTGCTTACACCATGATAGCGTGACGGTCAAGAAGCTCGGGGCGGACAAGAAGCCCGTGCGGGACCCTGAGACGAACGCGGAGATACTGGTGGATAAGATTCGCGTCTACTTCACCCGCCACCCGGACCCCCAGACGGGGATCGTTTACCCGGCGAAGGTGCGGGTTCCTGCGGCGAAGCTGCCGGAGCTGCTCAAGGATGAGAAGTTCAAGAACGGGTACTACGAGCCGAGCCTGACCGGGGGGCTGGACTGGTTGTTGGAGATTGAGGAGAAGCTGCGCAGGGGCGCGGCGAAGGAGCAGAGGAAATGATTACAGAACGACCTACGGATACTGAGCTTTGGTCCTTGTTGTATGAAGTACATAGCGTGTTGACCTCAGACCCCAACGCCATCCCGTGGGGTAGGATAGTTACCCTTAGAGAGCGGGTTGCTGAGGTTAAGGAGTTCTACTACAACCAAACGGAGTTCGCGGTTCCATTGGAGCCGGTCGAGGTCATCGGGAACGTAGTTAAAGACGATGACCTTCCGTTTTGAAACGATAGTATCTATCAATCAACTTTTGCAAAAGGAGAGCACTAGAAATGGCAGACGATTCGGTTCGAGCAGTAGATATAAATTCGCTGGACCTCGAAGAAGACGAGGTTCAATTCGATCCCGAGCTGGACGCGACGGCGCTGCCGCCACCGATACCGGACGGGATTTACCGGGCCAAGCCCACCTTTCAGGGCGGGGCTCCCCCTAACTGGCAGGCGAAGGTAGACCCGGCCAGCGGCAAGCCAACCGGCCTCTGGCCCAAGGCGCAAGTCGTGTTCGTTGTGACCGACGGTGAGTTCGAGGGGCGGCAGCTTTACCCCAACAACAACATCTTTGTTTCAACGATGGTCAGGCGCGACGGGAGTGCGGTTATCCCTACGATCCTGAACGCGATGGGCCTCGGGGGCGAAGTGAAGCAATGCCGGAAGCACTCGGAGCTGGCACAGCTTTTCGAGCGTGCCGTTGAGCAGGGCCGCGAGCTTGGAGTCGAGACGGAGTGGGAGATCACCAGGAAGCAGGATGACGGGAAGTACAAGGTGGTCAAGCACGGAATGCGGAACTTCAAGCAGAACGGGGGCGGCGCTTATGAGCCGACGGTTACGATTGGCGGTGAGGAAATGACGGCGCAGGGGCGGATTAAGAAGTTCGTTGCGATCTAGGTCTTGGTGGGTGGTGGAACTGGCGGGGCCGAGGTTGGATTCCTCCGGGCCTCGAAACGCAAAATTACCAGCGCCACCCGCCAACGAGAGTGGACCCGACACCCCAGAGCGGACCCCCCTTATTGGCTGGGTCACTTCGGCGCAAGCCGGGGCTGGGATAACGGTTCACGCGGCGGCTCGGTCCCCTTGGTAGCTCGTTTGGTTTGTGACCGGGGGGACCGGGCTCTTATCCACCGGAGGCACGCGATGCGCTCATACGAGTTCCCGACGTTATTGGTGATCGCCCACGACAACACCTGCTCGATTTGCGACAACAACTGCTGCAACTGCAAGCCGGACAGGACGGTGCTGGTAGGGGACTTGCCGCTGCCGCGCGGCCCGGTGGTGGCCCCGATCTGGTATGGGCCGAGGGTGGCGAAGTTGGAGCAGTTCTTTCGGAAGGTTTAGCTTATGGATAAGGGGCTACCTTGGGGCTATTTCATACAATCATTTCAAGGATCGTATCAAACAACTGGAAACCCAAAAGGAGAACACGAAATGACGGCAACAGCTACAACAACGGAACCAAAAGCGAAGAACGCAGAGCAGGAGCTTCGGAGCAAGATTGCGGGGCTTGATCGGAAGATCGAAGCCCAGCGCAAGCACATTGAGAGCTTGACGACGGAGTTGGGCAAGAAGAAAACAGAACGGGCCGAGCTGGTGCGCCAGCGGATCGAGCTGCTGAGGCAAGAGCTGCCGGATGGGGAGGTATAGCTGAGAGCAGTGGTATCGAATTGGCTCGCATCTCAAGAACTGCAAATGCTCAACGGATGAAGCACGGCAAATCGTTCACGAATTGGCAAATGGATTAGAACATGGGCTGCACTAAAGGAGGACATAAGCCGATGGGTAACGGGAATAATTTTTGTCCAGATTGCGGCTTGCGTACCAGTAGCGGTATCTGCTCCAACTGCCAAGAGGAGCTTTATATCATGGAGCTGCAAGCGGGTCGCGATGATGATGGTGAGTGGGAGTTCTCGTCAGACTTTGTACGGACCGCTGCGGAACAACGGAGATACCTGAACGACCCGATCAACCGCTGACTCTCCATATGAGAAGTACCAAGCTGGTTAAAAGAACGGTTGGATAAAAACATCGGGGCGGGGAAGAAGAAATGAGCGACAAACAAATGCGGCTGCTCTGTAGGTTTAACATTTGGCACGTCTGGTCTATTTGGGAAGAACCAGAAGCGTTCGGTTATTGGTTAAAGCAACGGCGACACTGTTTGGAATGTGGGCGAATCAGCCGTCGTAGTGCGGGCTATGCAATCCAGGGACGGGACTATGAGCTTGTTGATTGAGGCCCCAACTAAGTAGGGGAGCAAGAAGAAATGAGCCAAGGAGAGAATAGCGATGGACATTAACGAAGCGGTAGAGATTCTGAATAAGCATCAGTGGCTCGGTTGGAGCGACTGGCAAACGCAACCTTGTTTGGAATCATGGGAGGCGTCAGTATGCGCGTCAGGAGGCCCTCGCAATCGCTTCTTATCTCGAACTGAGAGAAGCAGCAGAGCCAATCGTTGCGGAGATAATTCAACTAGCTTCGTGGGATGATTCCGCAGATGACAAGGAGTATGGAAAGGTTGGCGTGTTTGTACCGATGACTTGGCGCAGACTGGCCCAACTCACGGAGCAAACCAAATGACCAAACGAGAAGCAAAACGATGGGCGTGTGGACTCGCGGCAGCAACCTTAGCTGCTGATTCTGACATTGGCATCTTCGACCGCGAAGGCGAGTCTGAGGAAGATCAAGAGCGCAAGAAGCAGGCATGGAACGAACTTGTAGCTGAGCTGCGGCGCAGGGGAGATTATCAATGACCGACCGTGCTACCCAAGCCGCCGCTAATGAACAGAAGTTTATCGAGGTGCTGATCCCACCTCAAGCTATCGCTAGATGTGCGGACTGCGGGGTTGGGTGTGTTATCTACCTAATCCTACGGGTTGACCCTACTAAGTTGTTGACCGGATATGCGCGGTACTGCCCCTCGTGTGGAAAGGCGATAGAGCGATGACCAAGCCAACCGATAACCAGCAGGCCGACCCCGCAGCCGATAAGGCAGAGCCGGATTGGGCGGATAAACGGGCGGCTGAGTTGTTGCCATCGCCCCTGATTCCGTGAACTCACATGGGGATAGATTTGTGATTCATCAACAACAGCAAACCATAGCTAAGGCCCTACGCGAAGTCAGCGAGCAAGCAGAGCGGCGGGGATGGGAGCAGGGGATTGAGGATGCAGCGAATTGGCTAGCGGACAATTGGCGTGAGGTTAAAGGGTTCGATCCGGTTTTCGCAACGCGAGGTATCCGCGCCCTCACAGCAAAGGAGCCACATGAGCAAGAGTGACGACAAGATGCTGTTGCCGTGTCCGTTCTGCGGAGACGAATCGGTGATGCTAATGCGCTCCGATGTAACAAATAAGTGGCGGGCGTTTTGTGGCTCTTGCCAAGCAACCCAGAACTGGCACTTTCGGAAAGCGACCACAATTATTAACTGGAATCGGAGAGCGAAGCACGTAATCGCCGCTTCTGCCTACGCAGCCGGTCGCGCACAGGGCCGCGCTGAGGGCGTAATTGACGGATTAGTAGACTTGGGAACCGCTGAGGCGGCGGCTGAACGGCGAGGCTACGAGCGGGGCCGCGCTGAGGGGCGGGAGGAGCAGCGACGAATAGATACTACAGCCGTCTTGAAGCTAATTGACGAATGGGAAAAATCGCATCGAAACAAGATGGTGTTCGGCACGTTCTGGCGCTGCGAGATTGCCAAACGCATCACCGAGGGGGATAGCACGACATGAACCTTAATCGTTGGCCTTATAAGCAAAGCCGAGATTGCAGGCGATGCACTTTCTGCAACAGGAGATTCGGCAGTTTACATGCCGTATTCGTTCACATTATTGCTGTGCATCGCATCACCGAGGCCGGGGAGCCGAGCGATGGCTAAAAGCAAGCTGCGACGTGCGCCACATCCGGCGAAGCCCCATAGCGGCAGCACCGAGGCGTGGTGGTACGAGGAGGAGCACGCCATAAATATTTACATACGTCAAAGTAATGTGGTGATCTTATCCGCCAGGATCAGCCGCTCAGCACTGAAGCGGTGGATAGAAAGAACGGAGCTAAGCAAATGAGCAAAGAGGTAGATGATACTGATTATTGGGCATGGCTGAGTAAGCAGGCGCAACCGCCAGACATCGCGGATGCTTGGGACGCTGGTCGTGCCGCTGAACAGGTGCGGTGCTTGGCGGCGGTTGAGGCAGAACGAATAACGCACATCTGCCGTCTCCTACCCGATTGTGAAGACTGTAGATATAACCAAGCGATTGATGATGCTCTGGCGGTTATCCGTGGGGATGAAGGCCGGGGAGGGAAATGATGAAAAGCGTACTATCGGCCCTTGAGGAACTTAACGCCGCGCAGAGTGGTGAACGCCAATCGGGAACTGCGTCACGAAGCCTGTTTGAAGCTCTGGCGTTGCTGGAACAAGCTACCATCGCGCTCGACGCTGACGACGTACCGAAAGCTATGAGATACCTGACTGGAGAGGTCGGGGAGGAGCGAAGCAATGACAAGTAAGGTGCAACGAAGTGTAAAAGTAGTAGTAATAGCCAAGTGTCCAACGTGCGGATACAAGCGAGAGATCGGCCCGAATGAAGTAGGCAAGGACGAATACCCGTTATGCCCTAACGATGGAATGCCGCTGATAGCTCAACAGGCGAGGAAGCGATGATGAGCGCAAAGAATGAACAGGCCGTCTGCGATTGTCATACTTGGCCGACAGCCAAGGAGCTACATGACTATACCGTTGCGTGTGAACAACGCATTGCCGAGCTGGAGCGGGAGAATGCGCAGCTTAAAGAGCAAGCGGAATATCCTACGCGGTTACAGGTAGAAAAGCACGATTTAGAGCAGCAAGTCGCCACCCTCGCCGCCGAAACACGATTACGTCAAGAAGATTTAGGCGCAGCATCGAAGCGGGAGGCGTTATCTGCGGAGCGTATAGCTACTCTCACCGCCGCATTGGAAAAGGCGAGGGCGGGGCTGGAATCCATTGCCGCTGACCCTCATACTAGCTATTACCATCCCGAAACTGGTAACGGTCAGTATGGCATCGGGGTTACAGACGGGCATCGCTGCGCTGCTATGAAAGCACGCGCCGCCCTTGCCGCGCTGAGCGAACCACAGTTGTCAGGAGAGGGGAAGGAGGATGGAGATGCCCCGAAAAGGCTATAATAGTTGTCCTCGTTGCGGGAAGTGGGGTTGCCGCGTTGAGGGTCCAATCCAAGGCGCTTGGAAGACTCGCGCTGCCATCGTTCATTGCCCACATTGTAATCACCGATGGCCTTCGGTAGCACGGAGCGCGGTTGCTGTTTTGGGCCGGATGGAGCCACCCACCGAGCAGCCAAAGGGCAAGGAGCAAGGATGAGCGATAAGAACCGCGACGAGGCGTTTAACGCAACCTGGGAACCTTCAGAAGTCCAACAGGCAATCAGCGGGGTTAACCTCAAGGCGCTGGCGCGTATGTACTTCAACTCGGGGTGGGATGCGCGGACGACTGACCCCCTCCCCACAGACATAGCAGGACTGGTAGCGGAAGGGCGGGAGTGGCAGCAAACGCTTGAGAAGAAGGCAATGGGTGGGTTCTTAGCGCATATCGCCCAATTCATTTCGCGCCTCTGCGATGCGCTGGAATCTCTCTCCCGTCCCGCAGAAGGGCTGCATCCTGAGTTCGTGAAAGGCTATCTAGCAGCCGCAGACGACCTTGAGGAACCGTATCCGCCAGACATTCCGATGTTTGCCCCGCCAAGCAAAGAGGAAATCGAGAAAGCGGTTGAAGCTATGGGCGGAGATATGAGCGGACGCCTACACGCGGAATGGGCGCGGCATTGGGCGCGGGCGTTGCGTCAGCGTATTGTGGAGGACTAACCAAATGACCTGTGTAACCTATGCAAACGAACAGGATGGGGTTGAGCTACCGCTGGACCGTAGCTCTTTACTCATCGACCAAGTGGGCCGAACGTGGCGGCGTTGCAACCAATGCCTCTTGCACTATCTTACCGAGCGCCACCAGAGCCGGTGCCCTAAGTGCAGGTTGGACTGGGGCGCTGTGCCTGAGCCGACGCGGGGCGACGGCACCACCAGCCTCTCGCTCGGCTTCGAGCAGAGCTTGCTGGACGCGGAGCGCGAGCGGGCCGAGCCCCAGGGCGAGCCCGGTTGGATGCCGCTGAAGCTGCGGACGGATTTGTAGCGGACGCGATGGTTGATCGACGTATATACGGAGTGAGCTTGCGGCGACAGCCGCTAGCGAAACGACGCCAGATGGGAGCGCACCAAAATGGGCTACATCATTGACACCCCCGACAGTTTACGCTTGGGCTTGGAGGCTCGCCGCGAGTCCTTTACCATCATCGCAAACGAGTGGGTTGAAGAGAACGAGGGCAAGATGTGGCTGGCATCAGGCGAGCGGTGCGTCAGTATTGAATTGGAGCTTGACCAGATCGAGCCGCTGATCGCGGGGTTGGAAGCTCTACGGGATTATATCAGACAGCGTGGGGGAATCCACCTTTGATTCCTAAACCTAGCTATTGTGCCGAGAGCGGTTGCCCCTTGGCGGGCTCTGGTGGCTTCAGCCACCTAGAGGGAAATGGCACGAGCGGCTTATGCGTTATGGCAGAATCGCTCGGCCAGCATGAAGAAAACGATGCACTCCCACTTCGACCAAGGGCCGCTGCCGGGTCCGTCTTTGCCCGTGCCCTGAAGCTGCTCGGGGTAGATCGCCAGAGCTTGCTCATCACCAACACAATTCGTTGCAGACCTAACCAAGCGAATCAACTCCTTGGGATGCCATTCGAGTTTGAGGCTATAGAAAAATGTAAACATTTCTTCCGCGAAGCAATCGCCGCGCACCCCCAAATCAAAGTGGTCCTCGCGATGGGCATGATCCCGCACCGGACCCTGACTGGGCTGAGCGGAACCGACCAGTCCAGCACAAAGATGAGGGGTTACGTTCTGCAAGCGGTCGAGTACGATGGGCTGGTCGTGGTTCCCACGTACCATCCCAGCTACATTCAGCAAGGCGCAGGGCATTTGTTTAGGGTGTTCGTTGAGGACATTCGGAGGGCGTTGGAGATTGCGAAGTTGCTTGCGCAGGTCAGGACGGTGGCGAGTTGGGAGCAGGTAGAAGGGCAGCTCAAGAGGGTAGAGAAGCCGCTGCTGACCGAGGCTCCGTTCATCCTGAACCCGATGGATGACCCGAGGTTGAGCTACCAGACGGACCCCAGCCCCGCTGACGCGGAAGCGTTCTACGAGCGCTGTAAGGCCGACCCGGCCTTGACGATCAGCTACGACATCGAAACGGATCGCTCTGCCGGTAAGAGCGAGGATGAGGGGGACAATGAAGAACTGGGGCAGAAGATTACGCTCATTCAATTCTCAACAGGAGTTGGCAGTGGTATTGCTCTGCCTTTCATATCTCCTTTTGACGAAGTCGCTCGACGTACCCTTGCACTCCCTAACTCTAAGGTCGGGCATAATGTTTGGCTGTTCGATAATCCTATTCTTGGGCGTGCTGGCCTACCTGTTGCGGGATTGATTGATGATACGTTGTTCATGTGGCGAACGCTCCAGCCCGATCTTCCAGCGGACTTGCAGTTCGTCGCGAGCTGGTTCGGCCAGCCCTTCCCTTGGAAGCACTACGCGGGGCCAAACCTGCGGTTCTACGGGTGCCTCGCAAGTGATGTACGACTGATGTTATGGGATGGGGGGAATACCCAAATAGGTGATGTGGTTCTACAGAAAAGCTCGCCAATACTAAAGGGGATGGATGAGCAAGGGCAGATCATACCAGTAAGAGTGGTTGGATGGCGGCGTATTTCTAGGTCGGGTAAGACGGGCCGAACACCGTGGCTCTCCATAAAAACAGAGGCAACCGATCAGCCCATCTATTGTACTGCGGATCACAAAATTTGGACCGATGATGGTTGGCAGCGAGCAGACCAGTTACGCATAGGGGATAGCGTAGTATCCGCCAATCCGGGTAGTGCCGATTTACTACATGGCACTCTCTTAGGCGATGCTAGTGTTGATCGCCGTGGGCGTTTTAAGTTTACACACTGTAACAAACAAGAAGCCTACTTTGATGCGAAGCGGGAGAATCTGAACGGGCCTAAGTATGTATTGCCCCCAATCAGCAATCCACCAATTCGTGGTAGTCGCGTCAACTCGACGGGCGGTTTTGCAACCGAGGTTTGGGTAAGTCCCACGTTATGGCGAAAGCGCTTCTACCCCAATGGTAAAAAGATTTTCATACCACCACCGTCTGACGCCGCCTTAGCCATTTGGTATTGTGATGATGGCAACTGGGCTGGTGGTAAGAAGCCCAACCAAATAGGAAACCCCCGGATAACGATTCAAGGATTTGCCAACCTAGCGGATATAGTACCTTGGTTCAAATCCGAGTTTGGGGATTCACACGTCAGCTACTATAAAGACCCACGATCTAAACAGGGTGGTTGTGTGGCTCTGTGTGGCGATGCTAGATATGAGTTCTGCCGCCGAGTGGCCCCGTTCGTCCCACCCTCAATGGAGTACAAGTTACCACCACAGTATAGGGGTCAATACAATGGCTGGCTTGCTACTCACGTAGCTCAATGGACTGTGGTTTTATCCATAGCGCCGAGAACGAAACGGGCGAGTGCTCGCTACGATATAACAGTTGACCATCCTACCCATCGGTTTTTCACAATGGGTGGGTTAGTTGAGAACTGTGTAGATACAGATGCCACGCTGAGAATCCACCAAGGGCTACCAGCGGCAATGAAGAAAGTCGGCGTCTGGGACACCTATTGCAAGTACGTCCGAGGCTTGCGCCCGGTCCTCGACGCGATGACCAAGCGCGGCGTCGGCGTTGACCGCGAGCAGCTCGTGGCGTTCGGCATTTTGCTGAAGGAAACCATAGCGCGAGTACGCGCTGAGCTTGCCCCGCTCGTCCCTGCCGCGTTGCAGCAGTTCGACGACTATAAGGGGCTGCCCAAGGACGTTCGAGAGCTGGCGAAACAGCGGCTCGCGAAGCTTGAGCCGAACATCGTGGCGGCCCAGCAGGCGGCGCTCGCTGCCGACCCGAGCTTGCCGAAGCTCACCAAGAAGCGGCTGGCGGAACTGATCGCGCCGGTCAAGGCGAGGCTCGAACAAGAGGCGTTCGGGGAGCTTGGTTATGTCCAGCGGGACCTACGAGTTGATGTAGGAAAGGGGGGATTGTTTGCCCCAACTGAAGACGTGCAGCCAGCCGTCCAGACGGTGTGGTCGAAACCGTTGGACTTCAACCCCGGTTCCTGGCAACAGGTAATGGCCTACGCGAAGCACAAGCGGCATCAGGTGCCGGTGGTTAGCAAGAAGAAGAACGGCATCAAGGTCCGAGAGGAGTCGGTGAACGAGAAGGCGCTGCTCCAGCTTGCCCGACGGACGAAGGACCCTTTCTACAAGCTGATCTTGGACTACCGCGAGCCATCCAAGATGCTCGGAACCTACGTAGGCGACATCGAAACGATGACAGGTGGTTTCATGCCGGGGCCGGACGGGCGGGTCCGGGCGGACTTCACGACGAGGCCAGCGAATGGGCAGTTGAGCACGAGGAACGGTGCGCCTCTCCAGCAAATTCCGAAGCATGGAGTCCTTGCAAAACCATTGCGGAAGTGTATTACCGCAGCCCCCGGTAATCTATTGATCGAGGCAGATTGGAAGTCATTTCATATCTTGACACTTGGCTTCGAGAGCAAGGACAAGACTTACGTTAGACTCGCTCGCGGTGATATGCACTCGTTCTTCACGACCCAGATTTTGAAGCTGGAAAAAGCCGATAAGCTCCTTGCTATGGATGACGCCGAGATGATAGAGCGGTTGGTGTGGTGGAGGGCAAAACCCGAGCAGAAGTACGCAGGGCCAAAGGGTAGATTACTCACATTCAAGGAAGTACGAAACGAGCAAAGTAAGGCTGTGATTTTAGGTATGGGACTCGGTCGTGGCCCTCGTGGAATATGGGAAGGGCACGAAGACTTTATTAGCTCGCAGGCTGAAGCCCAAAAGCTGGTGGACCTCTGGCGGGCACTGTTCCCCCTCGAAGTAAAGTTCCAACGGGATGTAAAAGAGCTTGCACACCGTCAGCATTATCTCAAGAGCCGCTACGGCTTCATTCGTTGGTTCTGGAACGTAATGGTCTGGGATGCGATGAGGCAGCAGTATAAGTACGGGACGGACGCGGAAGCAGCGATCTCCCACTTCGTCCAGAACGACGCCTTCGGGATGATGCGGGATGTGATGTTGGAGATGTACGAGAAAGGTTGGGACGAGCGGTACGGGCTGAGCAACCAGATTCACGATTCGTTGGTCTTCGATTGCCCGTCGAACCTTGTGGATGAGTGCATAGCTAACATCAAGCCGTTGATGGAAAGGCCGTCGCCGGTGCTGGTTGATCCGGTGGTTGCACCCGAGGGTTTGTGGTGCCAAGTCGAAGTGTCGGTGGGGAAATCGCTCGGGGCGATGGAGGAGATCAAGCTATGAGCCCCCTCAATCATTGAGGCATAGAACAAGGCGGCTTGTCTCCCCACTCCTGTTCGGGAATAACCTTCGGCATGTATCCGTACCGCAGCATCAGAATGTTCCCTATCTCCCACGGGATGTACCCCTTGAACAGTGCCAGATGTGACGTAGCTGGCCCCTCGATCGTAATGGTAGCCGGATCATCTTTCATCCCGCCTGCTGCCATGATAACAATTCTGATTGTCCGCTTGTCGGTGGAGAGCGCCAGCCCACCAGCCCACCGCTTGTTGAACTCAACCCACATCGGAGTAGCTACGATTTCGACCAAGATAGTGCTCGGATCATGCGTGGAAATGAACGACGCGAACTTGCCCCCACACGCGAGGTACTGGTTCCGGTTGAAATCGTAAGCCGAGTCTATCCACTCCGGTATCTTCTCCACCTCGTTAGCCGCAGCGATGAACTGGTCAACCAGATGGGCTGCCCCTTGCTGCGTCAGCCATTCAACCGTCTTGTCGATCTGCTTGGGCCGTACCACATCGAACCCGTTACTTTGAACCTGAATCCGGTATTTCGGCGTGCGTTTGATTGGCCCTGGCACTGCTTCCCCAAGCATCGGCCTCCAGTCGTTTGGGGAAACAGGAGCGACGGGCTTAGGCGGTGCGCTGGCTTGCTTTTTCCTTTTGCGCAACAGAATGTACGCGATGGCGGCGAGGCCGCTGATTAGGATGATTATGGTTACAGTCATTCGCCGTGTTCCTCCAAATCCTGGCTCACGAGATGCGCCCTGTACTGGGCCTCTTTCTCCGCGATCTCATCCTTGATCCCCGGCCAGCCCTTGCCCTGCTCGGCCTTGCGCCTGAGTATCTTGAGCTGGACGGCCAACTTGGTCAGTTCGGCTTTGCGCCAGTCGGTGAGTTCTTTATCTTCGGTGGTCATCTACTTTACTTCGTACCAACCAAGCTGTTCACGGCAGAGCGCAAACCGCTGCCCGATCTTGTGCAACCAGCCCGCTGCCCAGCCCCCGGCGCGATCGCGTCCGCTACCGTGAATCGGCGCGCCTTTGTCTCTGCACCAGCTACAGCGCAGGCGGGTTACTTCGAGTACTTGTTTCTTGGTCATCGGCTCAGCCCTGCACCACGAACCCGAACACCTTCCAGCCGATCAGAAAGAACAGGACCAGTAGTAACAGGTTATTGCCATACCACCGGCCACGGTCGGCTCCGGTCATTGCCCAACCCGAGTACGCCCCGAAGATCGCCCACAGCAGCCACAGCACCCAGAAGATTGTTTTTAGTTCCATTTCAGTTTCTCCTTTGCTGCGCAAATACCAGCGCAGCCCCAATCACAAGCCCCCCAACACCCCACCACTTGTTAGCAGCCCGCGCGGAATCACGTTCAGCCCTCACGCGCAACAGGTCCGCCCCCTGAATCTGAAAGGCTTTATCGTCGAACACGATCGCTTCCTTCCGTTCTAGCGCGGCCTTCGCCCAATTATCCCCCCGCGACCGCTCAAGCGCCAGTTGCTCATCCTTCACCTTGAGCAAATCATCCTTTGCCTTCAGTTGCTCCTGCTGCGCAGCGATCCGCTCATCCTTCAGCTTGTCCGTAGTCCGCAGGTGGTCCCGCTCGACGATTGCCTTCTCGCCCTCAAGAAACACGGCTTCCGGCACCGTCACCGTGCGCTGTCTAGTTGCTTGTGCAGCTACAGTCCTCGGCCTTGATCCTGAGTCTTGCGCAAACACGGCGGACCCGCTCGCAAGGCTCAACAACGTCGCCAACACGCTGCAATTCTTCAGTAAGTTTCGCATCTTCGGCTTTCACCTTTTCAGCTATTGCCTCGGCCTTAGCGCCAGCTGCGTTTACTGCTGCTTCCGCCAGTGCTGCCTTCGCATCACTGTCCTTTCGCCGCGCCTCATCCTGTCGGGCTTTTAGCTCGGCTTCGTCGGCCCGTTTGCGGTGCTCCGTACTTTCGGCTTGGGCCGCTGCGATTGCTTTATCCGCTTGTCGGTCCTTATACGCACTCACACATGATTTCGTAGTCCCGAACGTGAGTAGGATAACCACCAGCAGGCCCATGCCTAGCGCGAGCTTTAAGCCGATGCTACTGGACTGCCAGAATTGGGTTACTGAGTAGGTCATTGTGTCAGCAGCTCAACCGCGCTCATCCACGGTACGACAAACACCAAGAACGCAACATAGCTAGCCCCAATCAGCCCAAGGATGATAAAGGGAGCAAGCCAGATCAGCGTTAGTATGCGTGCGATCATCCTTGCAATCCTGTGTTAGTTCCTTCCAGCATCTTCTTGATTTGTTCGTATTCTTGCCAAGCAATCATCACCGAATAATTTAAGTAATGACCAAATTCAAGAAGATAGTCTTCGAGAATAGTGAGCCGTACTTTAAGCTCTTGTCGGCTCATCCTTGTGACCTCGCATCAATGGCTGGCTTCGCCGCTGGCCGTTCTGCTACCTTAACCCCTACCGCCTGCGCAGCGTTAGTTACAAGAAACCCACTGATCGCCGCTATCATAATCGCTGTGTAGCTCCCTGATTCCAGCTTTCCCCACGCCAACATTCCCGACGCCAGCAACATCGCGACGAGCGCGAATAAGAACTTGCGATAGCCTTTGAGCGTCATGACTTCACAAACTTTATATCGGCCCGGTCCTTGTCTGAATTGATCTCCGCCGTCTTGGTTTCCTTGTTGCTCTTATGTTTCATCCAGAGAAACACCACGCCCGCCGCGAGCAGCAGGCATACAATCGCAAGAATGATCCACGGCCACGGATTGCTTGCTGTGGCCGCTCCAGCGGTTGCTCCGGTGCCAGCGGTTGCGAGCGTGCCGATTGCTTTGGTTGCCAGCTTTCCCACTCCCTCACTAGCGATGGTTTTGATCTGCTCGTTTCCGGCAAGCGTCGATACCGAACTTGAGATTTTCTCCACCACCGTCGAGCCGGGTTTATCGACCGTGGTGGTGACAATCTTCTCTGTAGTGATCTCCCCAGGAACGGCTTCTGGAGCCGGTTTCGTGACTTCCCCGTTCAGGGCTGGCGCGGCCTTCAGAAACAACGCCCGCTCTTTCTTCCTCCTGTTCGTCAGCCCCGGCACCGTCGCCCCGTTATCCTTGTTCCACCGCAAGAACTGATCCGCAGCTCCCTGATAATCACCTGAGTTCAGCTTACGGACCAACGTTGATCGGGCGAACGCGCTGACCCCAATGTTGAACGCCAGCGAAACCAGCGCGTTGAACTGGTTCTGATTCAGCGCAACCGTTACTGCATCGTCAACGCCTGCTTCCGCGTCCTCCAGGTCCTCGGCCAGAAATTCCTCGGCTTCTTCATCCGTGATGACTTGGCCGCGCTTCACCCCGGCGATGTGTCCGACGCCGATTGTCCAGACGCCGCCGCTGTCCTTATACGCCCGGAGCTTGACGCCCTCTGCGTCCTTGATGAACTTGATCCCTGCGGCGTCGGTTTTCCTCATACTTTCGGTTTCGGTTCCTGCTTCTTAACCACCCGAACCAGCAGATGCAAGAACAGCCACATAATCGTCCCCAGGATAGCGATCAGCGCCCACCAATACTTCTTCATGACCGCCACGCTCATCGCGGTTATAGTAGGCCACGAGTCGCCTGACGTGCGTAGAGCATAGAACTCATAGGCGAGTAGCCCACCGACCTGAGCCAGCACAAGTACAGCCGCCCATTTGCTCCATTCCTCTTTCATTCCTTTTTCTTTGCAGCCTTGCGCTCAGCCTTGTCTACTATGCCGTCTTTGTTTGTGTCAGCAGGGTCGAAACTCTGCTCGCCCGTTTCGGGGTCTTGGATAACCTCATGCACCGGCTCTTGACCGATCGGCGTGCCCGACTGATAAGCATCCGCGCTCGCCTGCATAATCGCTCTTAGCGGCTCGGTGTCCTCGCCGGGAAGAACGAACTGCGGCCAGTAGTTCGGTCGCTCCGTATAGGGATAGCGACGAAGCCCGGCAACACGCACCGGGACAGCGCCAGTCGCAGTCTTTCCGAGGCTCGAAAACTGGCCCTTGCCCTCACCCTTGAAATACTCTTGGAAGAAATGCGACTCCAGAAACACCACACCGACGTATGAACCGTCGCCCGTGTCTTCGGTCAACAGGGCAACTTGGCGCTGCTTGCCCGTAAACTCCCCTGTGCCGACTAGCGTAACAACGCCTTGTCCTAGAAACTCACCTTTTGCCATGATCTCTCCTTAAACGAAAAAGCGGGACAGCTTGGGCAGCCATCCCGCAGCCTCACACGGTTGTTGTCGAACTGCATTAGTGTGCAGTATACCATAAGTTGCCGGGTACTAAAGGAATATTGCCGTAGCAGAGCATGCCCCGGTTTATGCACTCGCGCAACAAACCCATTGGTGCTACGGCAATCTCAATGCCTTCTCCCGCTTCCGCCGTGCGTGTTCCAGCCGCGCCGTCAGTTCAATCACGCGCTTGTGCTCGCCCATCAGCTTTGCGTGCGAAATCCGGTGCTCAAGCAAGCGGATGCGCTTGTCCCAATCCAATACCTTGTTAGCTCGTGGCTTTTTCGGCACATTAGGGTTTCGGGTGCTTATCGATCCACAGCCGCGCCTTCTCGTTGAACTGCTGGAGGGCGGCGAGATCGACGGCTTTTTCCAGATCGGGGAGCAGCTCTGTGAGGGCGGCTTTGCGCGTGCTTGCGTCCATTCCCTCAATCTCTCTCCCGTAGGCCCGTGTAGTACGTAACTCGTTGGTTATCTGAGTTGATCTATCCAGCATTCCCGGCATTATTTGTTCTCCTTTTGTTGCTTCGCCTCGACCTGTTGAACCCGCCCCTTTAGCTCCAACATCCAGTTCCACGCGGCGTCGGCCTTGTCGCTGATCTTGTCCATACGGCGCTCAGAACGCTCGCTTTGACGGCTGATTTCAGAGCGATTCTCCTCGGCGATCCCGATGGCCCGGTTGACCCCGGCTTCGATGCGGGCTTGGGAGGCTTGAACCAGCGCGAGAGCATCGGCTAACGCTTTAGCCTGCTGGTCGGTGGCAGTTGCCAGCGCCTTTGCCTGTTCCTCTTTCGCCTGCGCTTGAAGAACGCTGAGATTGTCTATAGCTCTGGTCGTAGCCCCGTTGATCTCCCCTTGCTTAACGGCGGGAGCTGCAAGCTGGACTATGACAAGCGTGGTTCCAGCAACGGCGGTGATGAACATAAAGACCGTCCGCAGCCCTAACCTCTCCTTAATCCAGTGATATTCTCTTGCCACTAGCCACCCTTTGTGACCTTCATTATATTGCTCAACTGGCGTCAGTATATTTGTATTGTCATCCCGAGTTCTTGCCCTTATCCGCCCTATCGTTCCTGCGCCTTGCATTTGATCTTCTTCACTTTCCCAACCTGATGCCCACGGCCATTCCTTTAGCTTTTAACGACTGCGCCGCTTCTATGGTCGGCGCTTCCACCCGTAAGTCATCCCGGCCCACCACCATCTTAACAGAGTTACGGGTCGCTTCCGCTCAAATCGTTTAATACCGCTCATTTACTCAACGCCCCAACCAGCCCTACGCTCAACCCAATCACAATCCCCACAAACAGATTACGGGATCGCCGCAAGGCGCGCTCGGAGCGCGATACCTTATTGATCGTCTCCCGTGTAGCCGTCAGTTGGGCCTCATAGCCCTTGATCTGTTGCTGCTGCTCCAGGTATCGCCCTGCTCCTCTATTAGCCTCGGCCCGTGTCTCCGCTTGCTCGCGTGCGACCATTTCTTTATAGACCGTGAGCATATCATCCGCTGCCTTCAGCTTAGCCTCCAGCGTTCGTACTTCCTCACCTGACCGGCAATCAGCGCGCAGCCGCTCAACCTCATTCAGGCACCGCGAAAGCGTCCGCCCTACGTCATCGGCATTCGCACGGGGCGTCTGCTGCGCGAAGGTGAAGCTGCTTAGCGCGAGCACACTCAGCAAGCCAACGCTTACACGCATCAAGGTTGGTCGTAATAAGCCCTTGAAGTTTCTTGTCATGCTCCTTTTGGTCCTTCACCCGCTGTTGATTCACGAACGATAATGCCGCCCTCACATCTCTCAGATTGTTCTGCGCCTGATTGGCGGACAGCTCAGCGGTCTTATTCTTCAGCCGGGTTATCTCAAGCTCAGCCTCCAATTTGTTCTTCCCGATCTCCAACTGGTTCCGCTCCGTGGCTTCCTGCATCCTTTGCTTTTGGGCCGCTTCCCGCAACGTCGCCAGTTCTGTTTGCCTTAGCCCGTACATAATGCTCAGAACTATCCCCGCAAAGATTATCGCCACAGCAACCAACAGTAACTTATCCGCTCGTGGTAAGGCCCACAATTGGTGTCTCATGTGTGGGACCTCCGTTCCACATATTTGAGCCTCTCACCGTGGTCATCTATGGTTTTACCTTGCGCCGTTTGAATAGACCTCATCTCAGCCAGTGCTACTTTCACGCCTATGTATGAGCCGATGATACCGGCCCCCAAACCGCTTAGGAAAGAGATGATGACCTGAATCTCTAATTGCATCCATCGTTCTCAGCTTTCCGTTTTATCACCGGCCTCTTGGGCCATTGACTGCCCAGCCGCCACGTTCTCTTTGTCGGTCTTGGCGCTGCGTAGCACTTCGCCGCCGAAGCCGAGCCGGGCTTCGTATTCTGATAGTGCCGCTTCTAGCAGCAGATTCGCGGAAGGTATCCGCTCTTTCTGCGACGTATCTTTGACTAGTATGCTCAACCGCTCGATAAACTGGACGAGTTGCTGCTCAGTCATCTCGTGTGATCGGAACGCTTCCAGCAGTGTGTCAAAGACCGGCTGGTCCGCGTGGTGCAGCTTCTCGAAGGCTCGCTGCATCGCTACGTTCCAGATCAACCGCTCGTGCTTTTCCAGTATGACGACCCGCGCGTGGGTCGGAGCGATCGCCTCGCGGACTGCTGCCCTAAACATCCATAGGCCGAGCTTGACCAGTACTAGCGTAGTAGCGATGCCTATTACTGCTATTATCACTTGAAAGGTCGTGTCGCTCATTGGGGTAGCTCTGCTGCGTACTCCCGGCGAAGCCTCTCAAGCAGCGCCGCTGGTGCGCTCGGCGTCCGCCGCTCCCCCATCTTCCCGGTCTTGGGGCTCCGTCTTGCTGCCCCGGTCGCCTCCGCCCACGAGTCTACCAGCAGTTGCCTCGTTTCGTCCTGCTGAGCTTGATCGTAGCCCCGGTAAGCCTTCAGCTTTTCCTCCAGCGGCTTGTGCTTGAACTCCACTTGCAAGGGCTTGAGCTTCGACTCAGCGATAATCTCCGCCCGGTCCTGGGACCGGAGCTTACCCGCCGTGATCGCATCGTCCAGTATCTTCGTATCCTTGGGGTCCTTACGGAGCGCATCAATAGCCTTCCGGCGCAAGTCCCCCGTGCCAACCCGCCGCTCCGGCAACGTTTGCCGCAGACCCGGTATACTGCCCTTGATCGGCCCCATGAAGCCCTTTTGCTCGCGATCCTTCCCTGCGTCCGCGAGCCGAGCAACGTCTCGAACAAACCCAGGTATGGTCCTGCTTGATACGATCTGCCCGGCTATCGTGCCGACTCGCTCCGCCCCTTT